>Ga0116160_1000176_pt1 | contig 78518 bp, 89 predicted proteins | sample AD_JPNAS2_MetaG_FD_89879 | JGI IMG/M metagenome (GOLD analysis project Ga0116160, IMG submission 89879) | Active sludge microbial communities of municipal wastewater-treating anaerobic digesters from Japan - AD_JPNAS2_MetaG | ecosystem: Engineered > Bioreactor > Anaerobic > Digestate | place...
ATTCCTCCTATGAGCCATCCTTGGAAAGAGGCTTCGTTTATGCAATACGTTAATTCACAGAAACATCAGAAAAATTACGCTAATGTTTAACTTTTTTTGAGAAAAAATCAAAAGATATTGACACTTATATTTTTTTATTTCATTTCTTCGATGTAGTAAACGTAATCGAGCGTCTTCAAAGCATCGATAATGTCCTGATGCGATTTGAACTGTTTGAGTTCGTCTTTGATGATGGATACCGAAACCGAATAGACACTCAATCCGGAATTGAGGTAGGCCGGATTGCTTTCGATACCGTCAATTCTTAAACCGAGTTCTCTGATGACGCTGGAAAAGTCTTTCAGATAACTTACGTTCTTCAGTTCCAAATGAAACTCAAAGTGATTGGAGCGGTCTTTCAGATATATTTCGAGCGGCGGAACCAAAGAAAGCAACGAAATGAATGCCACCGAACAGAATAAAACGATGGTGTAGTTTCCGGTTCCGATTAAAAGACCCATGATACCGGTTGCCCAAAGGGCTGCCGAAGTGGTCAAACCTTTGATTTGGTTTTTGGAACTGTAAAGAATGGTATTGGCGCTGATAACGGCGGTTCCGACTACGGTTGCGGCCGATATAAACCAAAAGCCGGAATTGGTTGTTTTGATTAAATAAAGGTCCAAAATCATGGCGATGGTCGAAGCCAAAGATACAATCATAAATGTTCTGAGCCCCGCCGCATGCCGTTTATTCGATCTTTCCCAACCGACCACGGCCGATACTACAATTGAGATTGTCAGACGCAAGAGAATGCTCCACAGATTTACTTCCATGGACCAATTACCCAATAACTTACCAATCGGATCATAAATGTTGTTCATAATTTTATCTCCTTTTTTATCTTCTGTTTATTAAGCCCGGTTTACGGTGATTGGCATTGTAGTACCATTCCGCTTCTTCCGTAAACGCGATTTCTTCCTGACGAAGTAAAACTTCCTGTTTTGGTATCTGTTCCTTGATGTTTTGAATTCTTTCGATCAATACTTCCACAGGGGTTTTCGGCGTTCCGTCTTCTTTTACCAAACTTACGTCGGTCAATTCTTCCAGTTTGGTCGAGTACGACTTGGACAAGTAGAGCGCAAGTTTTGCGCAGGCCGGTCCGATTAATTCGTACAGAACGCTTGAGGCCAGAATAATCGTTTCCAAAGCTTCCCCGGCTTCTCCGCCGAGGGTTCTTGCGCCGAGGGCGGCCAGACCGATGGCGACTCCCGCCTGAGGGATTAAGGCAAGGCCCAGATAGTTACGCACTTCTTTTGGTTTTTTGGTGATTTGGCCCCCGATAAACGAACCGAAATACTTTCCAAGAATCCGCACGAAAAAGTAAACGATGCCGATAACAATCAAAGGCGTTGAGCCGACAATCGTCGATGTGTTTACAAGAGCGCTCAGTTCGAAATTGACGCCCGATCTGACAAAGAAAAGCAAAAGAATCGGGGGACTGAAATAATTCAGCTGTTTAAACAATTTGTCGTCTTCGGAAATATTGATATAGACCATTCCCATGGACATGCAGCCGAGAAGCGGGGATATATCAAGCAAGGCGCAGATGCCGCAGAACAAAAAGATTAAAGCAAGAGCTATAATCAACCGGTTGTCGGTTGTTCTTTTTTTGGTCATCAGCATTTTCATCAACAAACCGAACAATCCGCCCAAAAGCACGACTCCGATATTGATGACAATCGGCATGACGACGGAACCGAGGTTTACGCCTTGACCGCCTGAGGAAGCGGCCACGGCAATGGAAATCGCCATACTGTAAAGAAGCAGTCCCACAATATCGTCCAAAGCCACAACCTGAATCAATGTGTCGACAAAGTCGCCTTTGGCGCCGGTTTGCCTGATTGTCATCATGGTCGATGCCGGTGCGGTTGCGGCAGCCAAAGCTCCCAGTACAATGGAAAACGACAAACTCATCCTTAGGATATATCTAGTCACCAAGAAAACGACAACGGTAGACAGTACCGATTCCAGTACCGTTATAATAATTACTTTCGGTCCGTTTTTTTTCAGAACCGAAACTTTAAAGAATTCGCCGGTCGTAAATGCGATAAAGGCAAGAGCGATATCCGGCAAAAACTCCGTGCCCTCGACCACCTGAGAGGGAATCAGATTCAATACATACGGACCGATTAAAATACCGACCGTGATATAAGCCGTGACATTCGGCAATTTCAGCTTTTTGGTTATCCGTGTCATCAGAAACCCCAAGGATAACATTAAGCCGACAGAAATAATTACTATCGCCACATCGGATGTAACTCCCATTTTTTCGTATATGTTCATAGTATCTAATCCTTTTTATCAAAAATGCACCATTTTTCTTAAAATGTGGTAATATTATAGCACCAAGTAATCATAATGTAAAATTATTATTTTTTTGGTATCAATAAATATTTTTTATAGTTGAGGTGTCATATGATTGATTTACGCTTATTGACCCTGATAGCGGTGGCGGAAGAAAGGAACTTCACCAAGGCGGCGGAAAAACTGAATCTTACCCAACCGGCTGTCAGTCACCACATCAAAGATCTGGAAGACGAACTAAATACCCAACTTTTCATCCGAAAAAAAGGGGATACTGTTTTGACTCCCGGCGGGGAAATCGTGTTGAACTACGCGAAACGCTTTTTGGCGATGTACGACAAACTGAAACAGGAACTTCACGAAAGTAGGAAAAAAATCAATCTGAAAATCGGAATTACCCATACCGCCGAAAGCAATAAAACCACCGAAGTTATCGGGAATTTTTTAAAGAACCATTCCGATGTTTCGATGACCATCATTTCCGGAAGCACGGCGGATTTGTTTCAAAAAATCGAAAACTACGAAGTGGATTTTGCCATCGTCGACCAAAAGCGGGGCGGCAACGTCAATTATCTGCCGCTTGATACGGACAGTTTGGTCTGCGTGATTAATCCTGAATCACCCCTTACCAGAAATGATGCCATTACGGTCGAGGAACTTAAGCAGGAAAAACTGATTTTGCGGCTACCCACCTCATCGACCAGAATCCTGTTCGATTCGGCTTTAAAAAGCATCAACGAATCGATCAACAATTTCAACGTGGTCTTGGAACTCGACAATGTCGCCACCATCAAAGAATTAATCAGACGAAACGTCGGTGTTTCCATTCTGTCAAAGAGTACCTGCCGGTACGAGGTTTCCAACAAAAAGTTGGCGATTCTGCCGATAAAAAATTTGAGTCTGCAAAGAAACATCTATCTGATTTATTCGGACCATTTCCAACATATCGGTATTTTGAACGAACTGAAAGAAATCTACAGCGATACAATCAGCGAAGAATATTAGGATGCAAAAAACCTCCAGTTTAATCTGGAGGTTCTTTTTATTCTCTTTCATTTTCGCTGATGAATTCATACATAAGATCGGCGTCTTTTTTCTTGGTTGAATCAATCAAAGACGTAACTCTGACTTCGAGAATCTTTTTGCCGAAGTAGATGGTGATGATATCGCCCACGGAAACTTCTTTGGAAGGTTTGACGGGTTTGCCGTTGATATATATTCTTTCCGCTTCCGCCACTTCCTTGGCAAGCGTGCGCCGTTTGATCAGGCGCGATACTTTCAGATATTTATCGATTCTCATTGTTGTCTTCGTTTTCGTTTCTGTTCCGATCTTCTTCCGTGATGGTAGCATCATTCAAAGAAGCGTTTTGTTCGGCCAGTTTGGCTTTCTTCTTTTCCCACCATTGGATGCGACCGGTATCGACCAATTCCTCGATATCTTCGCGGGTAAGCGTTTCGATTTCAACCAAGTGCTGCGCAATCAAATCGAGCAGCGAACGGTATTCGCGTAAAGTCTCTTCGCCTTTCTTGTAGCATTCGTCGATGATTCGGCGAACTTCCTGGTCGATTTCCAGCGCTACCTGGTCGGAGAAGTTCTTGTCGGTCATATAGTCGCGGCCCAAGAAAACCGATCCGGTCTGACGTTCGTATTGAATCGGTCCGAGGTTGCTCATGCCGAATTCGGTGACCATTGCTCTTGCGATTTGGGTGGCCTTTTGGAAGTCGCTGTGAGCACCCGTGGTCATTTGGTTGAACACAAGCGTTTCCGCAATCCTACCGGCAAGCAAGCCCGTAATCTGCGCAAGCAAAGCTTCTTTGGTCTGCAGGAATGTTTCTTCTTTCGGCGTCATCAGATTGTATCCGCCCGCATCCCCCCGCGGGATGATTGTAACCTTTTGGACAACGGATGCGTGCTTCAGTTTGAGTCCGATGACGGCATGTCCCGCTTCATGGTAAGCCACAAGGGCTTTTTCGGTTTCGGTATATTTTTTGCTCTTCTTGGCAGGGCCCATCATAACGCGGTCGATTGCTTCGTCGACATGATATATTTTGATTTCTTTGGTGTTTTCTCTTGCGGCTAAAAGCGCAGCTTCGTTGAGAAGGTTTTCGAGATCCGCACCGCTGAAACCAGGTGTTCTTTTGGCAATGTCGGATAAGTTGACGCGTTTGGAAAGTTTTTTGTTACGGGCATGAACCTGCAAGATTTCTTCTCTGGCCATCACGTCCGGAAGATTGATGGTAATCTGCCGGTCAAAACGGCCCGGACGTAGGAGAGCTGGGTCCAAAATATCGGCCCGGTTGGTTGCGGCGATAACGATGATTCCCGAATGTCCCCCAAAGCCGTCCATTTCGACAAGCAATTGATTGAGAGTTTGTTCTCTTTCGTCATGACCGCCGCCGAGACCTGCTCCTCTTTGACGACCCACCGCATCGATTTCATCGATAAACACGATGCAAGGCGCGGTTTGCTTCGCTACTTTGAACATGTCGCGGACACGGCTGGCACCGACACCGACAAACATTTCGACGAAGTCGGAACCGGAAATGGTGTAGAAAGGTACATTTGCTTCTCCGGCAACGGCTCTTGCAAGCAAAGTTTTACCGGTTCCCGGAGGTCCGACCAAAAGGACGCCTTTCGGGATTCTTGCGCCCATCGAAAAGTATTTCTGCGGCGCTTTCAGAAAATCGACAAGTTCAATCAATTCTTCTTTTTCTTCTTTCAGCCCCGCAACATCTTTAAATGTAACACCGGATTTGCGGGAAAGGCGAGCTCGGCTCTTACCGAAATCAAAGGCTTTGTTCTGACTGCCGGCGCTGTTTTTGATCATCAGGTAAATGATAACCCCGAAGATAATGACCGGAACCAAAATGCTCAAAAGCGAAAGCCAATTGAACGACGATATTACTTCGATTTTTTTGATAGTGAATGGGACATTTTTTTGAATTCTGAGAATTTCTTGATAATCGTCCTGCATTAAGGTGACGACGAAACCTTCGGCTAATGTATATGTGTCGTTAAAGGTTCCGTAGGCTTCCAAAGCGTTTTGGTTGCCGTCACCGCTGACACCGCGCAAACTGAGTTCTTTGATTTGTCCTGCTTCCAATAATTCAAAAAATTCTTCGTGTTCCAATTCCACGATTTTTTCGTTTCCCCTCAATGCGAACAGGATAACTCCACCAATGATAAAAGCAAAAAGGGCCAGCAAAAAGATATCGGAAAAGCCAATTTTCTTTTTCATTGGTTTATTCATTTGTGCCATTATTTCCTCCTTTTTTAAATTCGACAATTTCTTTTTTTCTTATTTTTTTATCAAGGCCTAAAATTGCCATTACCGAATTATCCTTATCACATAAAAGCAATAACCGGTTTCTTTTCAGGTGAGAGACTTTTTTGTCGGTTAACAGATCGCTCACGGTTTTAGTGCCTTGTTTTATTTTAATTCGATCGCCATCTTGCCTTGTGCGAATGACTACTGGCAATTCTTTTATATTATACCATAAACTTTGATATCTCGCCTTATAATTACTTATATTTTTTTCGATTAAAATTTCCTCGTTGCGGGGGAGTTGATAGACTCCCGGCTCCTTAATTTCCAAATAAAACGGTTCGGCGGAAAAGTCGGAAGTGAAAATAACCGTCCCGTATTCTTTAACCATATATAGACCGTCCCCAATCGGATAAATAATCGGTTGTTTCAAAGAAAAAATCTGTCTGATGATCTCTTCAATCTGATACCGGGACAACTGATACGGTTTTAGAAGCGTAAACAAGACTTCGATTTGCAAAAGGGGTTTTAAACTTTGAAAACTTTCGATTTCCAACGTGATATCTTTATTATTTACCACAACTTCCTGCTTTATAAATGAAGCGACCGTTTCGTCAAGCAAATCGCACATCTCGTGCATGTCTTTGGCGTAACTGTTTACGGCTTTCAAAAAAGACGGATTTTCTTCGAGAAAGAAAGGAACAACGTGACTGCGGATTCGGTTGCGCAGATAGTCGTCTTCGAAATTGGTGTAATCGTCGAAATATTTCAGATTGTCGGTTATTGCGTAAGCGGCAATTTCAGCCTTAGATACTTCCAGAAGGGGTCGGTAAAGTGTAAGCGTATCATACTTCGCCCATTTCCTGAGCCCCGCATAACCCCTCATGCTCGACTGCTTCAAAAGACGCATCAATACGGTTTCGGCCTGATCGTTGGCATGATGGGCGGTAAGGCAATAATCGAGTTTTTCTTTTTCCATAACTTCTTTGAAAAATTTGTATCTTTCACTTCTTGCCCAAGCCTGAAAGTTCTCGCTCGGGTGATTGTCAAGATGTTTTACATATATCCCGATTCCCTTTGACTTGGCAAAATCTACCAGATAAGCTTCCTCGATATCCGACTGGGTGCGCTTTTTGTGATTGACATGTCCGATGACAATTTTTTTGCAACACCCTGATTTCAATACCAAATCAAGTAAAACCGTGGAGTCGACACCGCTCGAACAGGCAACCAGCACCGCTTTGTTTTTCAGGGTTGTTTTTAATTCTTCCAAAATTTTATCCATTATTGTTCACCCATATTGTTTTTCAAATATATTGTATCACAAACATCTTCAATCTTGCTTAAAATACAAAAAGAAAACAGTTGCGAATTTTACACTTGTTATGCCGCAAAAATTATAAATTCAATAATCGAAACCAAAAAAGTCATTTATTCAAAAAAAATCGCATAACAAGTGTAAAAGATTTTCTTTGCAAAACTTTTTGATTTTTCAAAACGGTCAGAAAATTGGCTTTGACTTTTACAGTTGTTATGCGACAAAAAAGATTTGAACAGTTACTTCCCCAAATTAATTTTTTCACAAAAGTACCCCCGAAGAAAATATAGTACAACAAGTGTAAAAGATTTTTTGTTTCAAAACCTTCTGGTTATTCAAAAAAGGTTAAAAAGCTTTTGCTTCTTTTTCAGTTGTTATGCGACAAAATAAAGTTCTGAAAAATCGCTTCCCCAAATAACTTTTTTTCTACAAAAGTAACCGCCTAAGAGAATATAGTACAACAAGTGTAAAAGATTTTTTGTTTCAAAACCTTATGGTTATTCAAAAAAGGATAAAAAAACTTTTGCTTCTTTTACAGTTGTTATGCGACAAAAGAATAAATTCGTAAATGTTCACTTACTTTGAAAATTGTTTTTGGGATTATCATTCAAAAGAAAAGCTATTTAACCGAACGATCAAATAGCTTTATTTGTTGATTAAATTGTTTTTGTTCAGAACGCTCGAAGAAAAACTTGTGATTTTCTTTTGTTTTTGGTAGTGATGGATTAAAGTCGATTTGATCAATTGATTCAGGAGTTCCGGAAAAGACAACCCCTTTTTTTCAAACAGGTAAAAGCTGAGCGAACCCGGAATCGGATTGATTTCGTTGACATAAAGATTTTCCCGGTCTTTGTCGTACAGATAGTCGATTCTGACGATTCCTTTCAAATCCAGAACTTCGGCAATTTTGACGGTTGTCTCTTCGATTTCCTTTTTTAATTCGATAGGGATTTTGGCAGGAATCTGGCGGTTTCCCGCGCCCGTGATTTTGCTGAGTTCGACCGTTTGGTTTTTTTCGTATTTGTCGGAAAAAGCGTAAAACGTATTCTGCACAACGATTTCTTCAATTTCCGAAGCGGTATAGCCTTTGTTGGTTTTTAAGACGGCGCAATTAAATTCCCGGAAATTGGTCAAAAGCGGTTCGAGAATCGCTTTGTCGTCGTAAAGCAAAACCTGGGATATTTTTTCCGGGAGTTCTTCGTACTCTCTGATGATTTCGATACCGATGCTGGAACCGAGGTGAGCGGGTTTCAGAATCAGCGGAAGCGAAAAAGGAATATCGCTTACGGTTTCGCTTCGGACCTCGATAAACGGCAGACACATAATACCGTGGCGTTTTAAGACATCTTTGGTCCAAGCTTTGTCCTGAACAAGGGCGGAAGGCCCGACTTCCGCGGAAGTATAGGGAATTCCCACCATTTCCAGCATTCCCGCCACTGTTCCGTCTTCAACACCCATTCCGTGCACCAAAGGCAAAATAAGGTCGATTTTAGCCCCATTTTTGCATCTTTTGTGCAAAAACCGGTATTTATACCCCCCCTGGTCTTTGTACAGAAAAACCCGGCATCTTTTTTTGTCAATCGGGACACCCAACTGAAAAGTTTTCAAATCCTTCAAATAAGGGGAAGATAGCAACAAATTGTCTTTATCCAAGTAAAGGGGAATGATATCGTAAAGAGTATCGTCTAAGTTTTTCATGACTTGGACAGCGGTTATAATCGAAATATCGTGTTCGACCGATTTCCCCCCGAAAAGAACGCCTAACTGTAGTTTCATCATATTCACCTTCCTTTACTTTCTAATCAGAAAATGATCGGGCAAATCATTTTCGATCAACAAACATATTTGCTCGTCGGAATAGTTTTCTTTCAGGTAACCTAAGGCCTGGGAAAACGAAGCAAATTTCAGATATTCGGTAAAATTGTTTTCCAAAAAATATCCTTCGATGATTCGGCTGGCCTGATTGTCAATCAAAAGAACCCAATTGATGTCCGTTAACAATTCCCTGGCCACAAGCGTATTCAAAGCAGCCATTTCTTTTCCGGCATCCACAATCCCCGGCGTTATAACGGCTTTTTTCAAATCACATTTTTTCAATACTTCCAAACCGTTTATAAACCCCTGGATATTGGCGTTGTAGGAATCGTTATAGACATCCCAGTTACCCCATTTCTGGTACTCGAGCCGATGTTCGATAGGTTTTAGGTTTTTGATTTTTTCGCATATATCGGTTATAACCAAATCGTACCCCAGGTTTTGCAAAGCAATTATCCCGGCCACGCCGAAAAGGATATTGTAGACATTGTGTCTGCCGAGAAGTTTCGTGTTAATGACTCCTTCTTTTTTTCCTCCGATATAAAGATCAAACGATGTCTCTTTACCGGAAATTTGAATGTCTGAAGCATATATATCGGCTTCTTTGTTTTCAATGCCGACCCAAAGCAATTCCGTCTTTAAAGCTGTCTTCTCTTTAAGATAGTCCCTTAAATAAGCGGAATCCGCATTCACAATCCCGAATAAAGGAGGAAAAGTGTTTTCCAAAATTTCCGTTTTGGCTTTAACGATATTGTCGACGGTTTTAAAAGTGGATAAATGCTGGGGACCGATGTCAGTAATAACGGCTATTTGGGGTTTGACGAAATCGGCCAAATATTTGATTTCCTTAAGACGAAACGCCCCCATTTCTGCTATAAAAACTTCCGAATAACCGGGAAGCATTTTGTTGATGGTCAAGGCGATTCCCAAAGGAGTATTGAACGATTTGGGAGTAGCCGCAACCAAAAAAGAATCGCTCAAAAGCTGAGTCAGAATGTTTTTGGTCGAAGTTTTTCCGAAACTTCCGGTAATCCCGAATTTAATCAGGTGGCGCATTTTGCTTAATTTCTTTTGGGCCTTTCTTAAATAAAAGATTCTGATTGCCTGTTCGACCGGGTAATTAAGAAAATTGGCAAGAAGCATCAGAAAAGGAAGAATAAGGAGGCTTAAAGAAAACCCTAAGTAAACCCCCCCCTGCAACAAAACCAGAGCCACAGAAATTACCAACAAGGTATAAGTAACCGTCAAACGAATCAGGCGCGGGGTGATTTTCAAAGGCACCACGGCTTTCGGAATCAAATAGATAGCCCAAAGAAAACAGACAACCGTACCCAAATACACGTATGTCGAAAGATTCAAAGCAACCAATAAGGCCCAAAAAGTCGCGATATATATAGCATAAACGGCTTTGTTTTTAAAGTAGCGGTATTTGAGCGAATTCAGAATTTTTCGGGCAGAATAGTGTTCCTGCTGAAAAAGCAGAAACCATTCGTAGGTAAAAGGAATCATGACGACGAAACAACCGAAAACATAGATGAAGGTCAAGATATCCATAACATCAATCCGTTATGCCCAAATAATTCTTTAAGACATATATAAACCGGACCGGGTCTTCCAGGTAAGGAAAATGCCCGGCTTCCTCGAAGGTCACCAAACCGCTGTTTTTGATTTTTCTGTTCATGAGCAAAGCATCCCGGTACGGCGTGGTTTTGTCGAGCTTGCCCCATATCAGCAAAACTTCCTGATTGATTTTTTTCAAATCTTTTTGAAGGCCCTTGGCAACAACTTTTGAAAGAGTTGCTTTCATAACCAAACTTGCGTTTTTGTAGTCGTCGCTACCCGATTTATCGTAAAGCTGTTGGAGGCCCACTCCGTCTTTTCGAAGGATATACCAGCGTTTTTTGGCCTTAAACCAAGCAACCTGAAGCCGTTTCTTTAAACTCAACGGGCGCCTAATTCCCGAACTCGAAATCAGGACCGCTTTTTTTATGTTCGGGTTTTTCAACAGATACGACAAAATGATTTTCCCGCCAAACGAGTGTCCGATCAAAACAGGACTGTCAAGTTTCAGAATCCCGACGAAACTGTCCAAAAAAGCGGTATAATCGTCTAGTGAAAAGGAATTGGTCAAAGCATCGCTTTTGCCGAAGCCCGGCAAATCGATTCTGTAAACGGTATAATGGTTGATAAGGTTCGGGACAATCCGGTCGAACGTTTTGAGGTTGGCTCCCCAACCGTGCAGAAAAACAACCGGGGGACCTTTTCCTTCCGCGACATAATGGATATTCAAGTCATGATATTTAAAATCCACTTAAAATCACATCCTTGTTTAATTTTATTCGGGGGATTTTAAAAACATGTTTTTTAAGACTTCCGAAATTATCATGAATTCTTTCTTTTAACAATATATATATTGTGAAAGGAATGATTCCATGCCCAATTTAACTAATCCATTTACCCCGATGCCCTTAAAATACCGCTTCAACGAGTTGGAACCGTACTTAAACGAACAGGTCGTTTTCACTCATTACGAAAAGCACTATAAATCTTATATCGATAAACTGAACAACGCTTTGAGCACGTATCCCCAATTCCACCGCTGGACCTTGTACGATTTGCTTTTGAATATCTATCAGCTCCCCTGGGAAATCCAAAACCAGGTTTGGGTAAGTGCCGGAGGAGTGTATAACCACGAACTGTATTTTGCGACCATGACGCCGAATTACCGGCCAATCAAAGACGAATTGTTCCAAAAAGCCGTCAATACTTATTTCGGATCCCTGCAGGGTTTCGAAGAACTGTTCAAAAGATTGACTTCGGAATTTGTCGGATCCGGTTATGTGTCGCTTGTGGCAAATCCTTTCGGGGAGCTACGCTTAATGACAACCTTTAACCAAAATACTTCCCTTCCCTACCGTTTGTTTCCGCTTTTGACCATCGATTTGTGGGAACACAGTTACTACCTGCAATACCAAAACAACCGAAAAGATTATGTCAATGCCTGGTTTAACCTGATTGATTGGGAAGAAGTTTCGAAAAGATACCGTCAGCCCTTTTTTCGTTGAATAAAAATCAGGCATAAAAAAACCCGAGTCAGTAACTCGGGGTTTGTTTATATATATCCAAGCATCAACCTATCTTTAAAACACCATTCGGAGTTCTTTGCGTGTTTTTTTCGTTTCTTTGACTCGATGGTTTTTTAGCCGCAAAAATCAATCCTCTTCATGGATAAATTTCGGTATCCCGTAAATTTACTTTCTTCTTCCGACCCGCATTCCTCCGCTCGAACCGCCTCCGCCGCGCGAACGTTTAAAGAAGATTCCTCCGCCGCCAATGCCCAAAAAGGCAACAAAAAATAAGCCCAGGAGGATTTTTTCGAAAACGCTCGAATACGGGGAAATCAGATAATAAAAGAACCCCATCGGAACATCCCCGTAGGAATAATCGATATCGATGTTGTTGTCACGTTCGATAACAAATTCGTCCAAATCGTAATCGAACGGTTCATAAAAGTCCGGGTAGATATCGTTGGTTACGATGACCAGCAATTCGAACAAAAGTTTTGCGACCGCCAAATCGTAATCGTAGGCAAATTCTGGACTGTTTACGGTTTCGTCGAGCAGCCTTCCCATTTTCCCGGCCGTCAGATACTGTTCCATCCGGTAGCCGACTTCCATGAAAGTTTCGGACAAGGTCAACAGGCCGTCATTGTCTTTTTCGAAAAACAAAACCGTCAGAATTCCCATATCGTTTTTGCCGATACCCCATTTGCGGTATAAGGCGGTGATGTCGATATCGGCACCAGTCAGTTTGTCATCCAAAAGAAACGTCGCAAAGACGATTTGGGTTCCGCCGATTTCTTTGATTTTCTTGGTGTCTTCGTAAACTTCGTTCCCGAAATAAACGATGTTTTCTTTGGTCGCAAAAGACAACGCGTCCGCAAAATCATTGACATAAAATTCGTCCGTCGGCCGGGGGAGTTTACTTCCTTTGCAACTGATTAAAGTTAAGACGATTACCGAAATGAAAAATATATATTTGGCATTTTTAATCATTGGTGCCGAAATCGATTTGCGGAATGTCATTTTCACCGTCCAACTTCCAGTACGGTTTGTTTTTCTCGAAACCGAACAGACTTGCATAAAGAACGGTCGGGAATTTGCGAACCGCTTTATTGTATTCGGCCACTTGGTCATTGTAATCTTTGCGTGCCACCGCAATCGCATTTTCGTTTGCGGAAATCTCATCCATCAAAGTCATAAAAGCCGGAGCGGCATTTACGTTGGGATTGCTTTCGATAATGATGACTAGCTGCCTTACGGCTTCGACTTGCATAGCATCTGCTTCAATCATTCCTTCGGTATCGCCTGCTGCTTTGGCATCGCTGAAAGCTTTTCTCGCATCGGTCACCATCTGATAAATGTTTTCCGCATGCTCCTGCAAACCCTCGACTGCCCCGAGCAGCTGTCCGATGGTATTGTCTCTTTGGGTTAAACGGTTAAATACCTGATTTCTTTTCGATTCGATTTCCTCTTCCCGGTCTACCATTGAGTTGTAGCCGACAATCAGGATAATTCCCGCCACCAACAGCACAATAAATAATATGCTTCCGAAACTGATTATCTTTTTTTTCATGGTTTCCTCCTTTGTAGGAACGTTCAACCGACTCGGTTGTACTGATATATTATACTAATAATAAAATATTTACAATCGTATTGCAATCAATATCGTATTTTTTTCATTTTAAGAATACTATCAATACCATTTTATTGGCAAATTTCTTGGCAAACCCTCAAAAATATGATACAATATTATTGAGAGGCTTCCTTTAAAGAGAAAGCGGTCAAAACCCAAACCGTTTTTATTTTTTGCATGTCAAAACCCTTATTGAATATCCCCATATTACTAAGGAAAAAAGATCTCCTTAAATAAAAATCATTCCTTTCTTAAGGAAGTCTCTCCCCTTTAAGTGCTTTTTGAAAAAGCACCTGCTTTTCTTTATTTATCACCTTCGAACCGACAAGTAAACATTTGCTTCATTTACTTGTCTTTTTTTTCGAAAAAAGGTTCCTTTTCGATTTGCGTGAAGCAACTGCTTTAATAAGAAGCAATTTGCTTTTTGGCAAACCAAAAAGGAACCTTTGTTTTTTTATTAACCGATTGAACCTTTCATTTCCAGTTTGATCAACTGATTCAATTCTACCGCATACTCCATCGGGAGTTCTTTCGCAAACGGTTCGATAAATCCCATGATAATCATTTCCGTTGCCTGTTCTTCGGTCAAACCTCTGCTCATCAGATAAAACAGCTGTTCTTCGTTGACTTTGGAAACCGAAGCTTCATGTTCGATGAAAGACGTCGGGTTTTGCACGATGTTGGTCGGAATCGTATCGCTCAACGATTTTTCGTCAAGCATCAGAGTATCGCATTCGACGTGGCTTCTTGCGTACAGGGCGTTTTTGTTGTGACGCACAAGTCCCCGGTAATTGACTTTTCCGCCGCCTTTGGAAATCGATTTGGAAATGATTTGGCTGGAAGTGTACGGAGCAAGATGAATCATCTTGGCGCCGGTATCCTGGATTTGTCCTTCACCCGCAAAAGCAATCGAAATCGTTGTTCCTTTGGCATAAGGACCGGCGAGGATGCAGGCGGGATATTTCATGTTGATATTGGAACCGATATTGCCGTCAATCCATTCCATCTGGCCGTTTTCTTCGACCCAGGCCCTTTTGGTGACCAGATTGACAATATTTTTGGACCAATTCTGCACGGTGGAGTAACGGCAATAACCGTTCTTTTTGACAAAGATTTCCACCACCGCCGCATGCAAAGAATCCTTGGAATAAATGGGCGCGGTGCATCCTTCGACGTAGTTGAGACTTGCGCCTTCGTCAACGATAATCAAAGTTCTTTCGAACTGACCCATTTGCTCGGTGTTGATTCTGAAATACGATTGCAGCGGTTTTTCGATTTTGACGCCTTTCGGAACATAAATAAACGATCCGCCGCTCCAAACCGCGGTATTGAGCGAAGCGAACATATTGTCTTCCGCCGGAACGATTTTTCCAAAATATTCTTTGACCAAATCGGGATAAAGTTTTACCGCCGTGTCGGTATCGCAGAACAATACACCCAGTTCTTCGAGTTCTTTGATGGTGTTGTGGTAAACCACTTCCGATTCGAACTGGGTCGATACGCCCGCCAAATACTTTTGTTCGGCTTCTCTGATACCGAGCTGATCGAAGGTTTTCTTAATCGATTCGGGAACCTGGTCCCACCGATTAACCGTTTTTTCGCTGGATTTGATGTAATATATATAATCGTCGAAAGTAAGGCTTCCCAAATCCGGGCCAAAAGTCGGCCACTTCATTTTGGCAAATTCGTGGTAAGCCTTCAAGCGGATTTCTTCCATCCACTTCGGTTCTTTTTTGAAAGCGGAAATCTTTCGGATTACTTCTTCCGAGATTCCTTTTCCGGTATCGAATACGGTGGGAGCGTCGGTTTTGAAACCGTATTTGTATTCGGAACCGATTTTATCAAGATTGCTCATAATCGTTATCCTCTTCCGAACTGCCGTTGATTAAAGCATCGAGTGCCCGCCAGGCGATGGTTGCACATTTGGTACGGGCCGGAAACTGCGCCACACCGGAAAATACCTGCGCTTCTTCCAAAGCATCCATGTCTTGGGGCTCTTCTCCTTTAATCAATTTGTAATAATCCTGTATCAAAGCATTCGCTTCGGCAGTTGATTTGTTTTTCATCAGTTCGCTCATAATGGAAGCCGAGGAGCAGCAAATGGAGCAGCCGCTTCCGTCATGGCGGATATCCTGAAGTTTTCCGTCCTGTAGGTGAATCTGAACCGTTACGTCATCGCCGCAGCTCGGATTTTTCAGTCTCAGTTTTTTGTAACCCGCTTCTTCCTTCAAACCTTTGTTGCGGGGGTTTTTGTAGTGTTCCATGATGACCTGGCGATACAATTGTTCAACAGTTCTCATTTTTTATCCAATCCTTTCAAAAAACGAAACGGTTGCTTTAACCGCTTCCAAAAAGCGGTCGACATCTTCAATCGTATTATATATATAAAAACTTGCTCTCAAGGTTCCGGTAACGCCTAGCCACTTCGTAATCAATTGGGCACAGTGGTGGCCGGCGCGCAGAGCAATATTGTTTTGATCGAACAGCGTTGCGGCATCATGAGGATGCACTCCTTTGATATTGAAGGCAACGATTCCGGTATCCGTGGTCGGATTGTATACTTCGACGCCCGGGATGGCCAATAGTTTCGGCATCGCATAGGCGATTAAATCTTTTTCGTGTTCGTTAATTCGGTCCATCCCGATTTTTTCCAAATACCGGATGGCTTCTTTAAAGGCAATTGCCTCCGCAATCGGCATGGTTCCCGCTTCGTATTTGTAAGGCACTTCACGGTAGCTTGCCTCAAACAGACAAACATCGTCGTTCATGTCGCCGCCGTATTCGTACGGATCCAAGCGTTCCAAAATTTGTTTTTTTCCGTAAAGGATTCCGAAACCGGTCGGGCCGAGCATCTTATGGGCGGAAAAAGCCAAAAAGTCGCAATCCAAATCTTTGACATCGATTTTTAAATGCGGTGCCGCCTGCGCCGCATCCACAATCACGACAGCCCCCGCTATATGGGCTTCTTTGATGATTTCTTTCAAAGGAGTAATATAGCCCATCACGTTTGATACATAGGTAATGGCCACGACTTTCGTTTTCGGTGATATTGTCGCTTTGAAGTTTTCTAAAGTAATCCGACCGTCGACGGTCAGATCGACATAACGAAGAACCAAGCCTTTTTCGCTTGCAAGGTGCTGCCAAGGAAGAATGCTGCTGTGGTGTTCGAGTTCCGAGACAATCACTTCGTCGCCTTTTTGCAAAGTTTTGCCGAGAATGGAAGCCACCATGTTCAGACCGTTGGTCGTTCCTTTGGTGTAGATTATTTCTTCCGGCTTGGCGTTGATAAAGTTTGCCACCACGTCTCTTGTTTCTTCGTATTCGGTGGTTGCTTTATGGCTTAAAGAATAGACGCCGCGGTGAATATTTACCCCATAGTATTCGTAATAATCTTTCATCTTGTCGATTACGGCTTTTATCTTCAGCGATGTTGCGCCGCTGTCCAAATAAACCAAATCGGGGTTATTGACCAAAACGGGAAAATCGCTGCGAATCGCTTTGTTTAACAAAATATCACCTACTTTAATTTATGTTCGAAATCCTCTTTGATTTCTTTTTTGGTTTCTTCGTCGCTGATATGATCAAGCAACGGTTGCAGGAAACCCATAATAATAATCCTGGAAGCCTGTTCTTCGGATAAGCCCCGGCTCATCAGATAGAACATTTCATCTTTGTTCAAAGAACCGATAGCCGCCCCGTGGTGCGCGATGACATCGTGTTCTTCGATAAACAGATTGGGGTCGGCGGTTATCTGGCTCTTTTCGCCAATGATAAGGCCTTTCGCAACCTGGTTGGCATTGCTTTTTGAAGCGCCTTTTATGATTTTGGAATTGTTGTTAACTTTCACGCTCGCTTCGTCCAAAGCGATGATATAGCTTTCGTGAACGCTTTGCGTGTTTCCTTTTTCGTGCAGAATGAATGAATCGCACGATACTTTCGCATCGTCCAATGCCAAAAAGACATTCATGACTTGAACAGAAGCACCTTCGCCCTTCAGGTAAATCGAAGGATTCATCGTTATGCTTTTGTTCGAAGAAGTCATGGTATAAAACGTAAGGGAAGAATCTTGTTTCAGAGAGATATCGAATCGGACGTCCAAAACCCCTTCGTTTTGCCAAAGCAGATAAGTAAGATTTGCTCCTTCTTCCAAGGTTATTTCTGTATGTCTGATACCGTTATTATTTTTATGATAAAGGATGGCCTTTTGCAAGGGCAAAACGCGGATTAATTGTTTTTCGTCCCGGTCTTCGATAACGAGCGGTTGGGTAACGGAATTAGCGATTGTTATTGTTGCCATTGGTACCATTTCCCGAATCTATCATATTTTTGACGGCACAGGTGCCGACACTGACTTTGCCGATGACGTTGATCGGTTCGTCGAAAAGACCCAGTTCGTCTTTGATCCAGTCGTAACCTTTTTCGTCGATTTGGGCAATCAGTTCTTTTCCGCCCGATTTGACAATTTGGCCATCCAGCATGACGTGGACATAATCGACATCGATATAATCCAAAAGCCGTTCATAATGGGTAATGATCAGAGCCCCGAAATCGCTGCTTTTCATGGAACTGACGTTTTCGCCGACGATACGAAGCGCATCGACGTCAAGGCCGGAATCGATTTCGTCGAGTATCGCGAATTTCGGTTTCAGGATTTTCATCTGCAGAATTTCGTTGCGTTTTCTTTCGCCACCCGAAAAACCGACGTTGACATAGCGGTGCGGCAAATCGCTGTGCATCTTGAGTTCCGCGCTTGCTTTGTCGAGAGTTTTGATGAATTTGAAAAGCGAGATATGTTCGCCTTCCGGAAGACGTGCCTGAAGAGCAGTTTTGATAAAATCCGCATTCGTTACCCCGCTGATTTCGCTTGGGTATTGCATGGCCAAAAATAGGCCTTTGCGCGATCTTTCGTCAACCGGCATCGCCAACACGTTTTCGCCGTCCAAAGCGATTTCTCCTTTGGTGACTTCGTATTTGTAATGACCCATAACGGTCGAGGCAAGGGTTGATTTGCCGGTTCCGTTCGGACCCATGATGACATGGAATTCTCCGGTTTTGATTTCCAGATTGATTCCTTTCAAAATTTCTTTTCCTTCAACGGAAACGTGAAGGTTTCTGATTTGCAATATGGACATATTTATTCCTCTTTTGTTTTATTCTTGGGTTTTTTCAATGTGAAGACCAATAACACCGTTGCCCCGAAACCAACAACGATAAAGATTAACGCTATCAGCAAATCTCTAGTCGGATCGTACGGATCGGTCGGATTTTCCGGGTTGGTCGGATTGGTCGGAAGCGGTTCGAAATCGACTTTTTCCCCGCCCACGAAAAGTTCGAACTCGTCCGTCAGACCAATGTAAGGCTGAAAATCGAGTTTGCTTGTGGCATAGACTTTTTTGTCCTTGGTGATGGCTACCGCTTCCATGTCGGGACGGTTTTCGGCATAAGCCAAACCGTCTTCCAAACCGAGCGCATAGATGCCGGTCGCAAACGCGTCCGCAAACGCCGATGCGTAATAGCCTTCCCGGTAATTTAAAACAATGGATACGGACATCAGATTGTTTTCGTAAGGGTATCCGGTTTTCGGATTCAAAAGGTGGTGATATATATCGTTTCCAACCTCGATGTAGCGTTCGTAAACTCCGGACGTTACGATGGTTTGGGAATTGCCTAAAAATTTAATCAGGTATTTGCCGCCGAACGGATTAGTCAAAAGCGTACCGGTTTTACCGGGGTTGATTTTGCTTTCGCCGTAGTTGTAGGCATTTCCCCCGAGACTAATCAGGAAAAACTCGAAACCCTGGTCGATTAGATATTCGGTCACCTTGTCCGCCGCAAACCCTTTGGCAATGGCCCCCAAATCCAGTTTCATGCCGGGTTCCGGAAGATAAACGGTTTTTGCGGTTTCGTCGATTTCGATTAAACGGTAATCAATTTTTTCGAGAGCCTGGTTAATTTTTTCTTCGGAAGGTACTACGCAATACTCGGGATTGTAATCCAAACTGTCGGTCCTACAATACTGCGACAATTCGGAAATCTTCCAAAGCGTCGTTAAGGGCCCGATGGTCGGATCGAATCCGCCATCCGTTGCTTCGGCTACATCGATTGCCACTTTTATCAAATCGAGGAAATCCTGGTTGACGGTTGTCCGTTCGCCCGAGCCGCTCAGCCGGTTGATTTTCATTAAAGTCGATTCTTCAATCTTATAGCTTCCCATCATGGGAGTAACGGATATCGAAAAGTTTTTTTCGATATCGAACAGAATCTTTTCGATTTCCTCGTTAACTTTGTTTAAATCGTCGTCGCTGTATTGGTTTTTATTGTATTCCACCCTGATTTCGCTGATGGTATCAAGGTAATCCCAATAAAAGAAATTTTTAATCAGGTATTCGCTTTCTGCGTCCACGAATAAAGCTGTGGGTATTACTGCGAAAAAGAAAAAAGCAATTGTTATTTTGATAATAATTGTTTTCATGGTCAATCTACCTCAATTTATTATTATATCAAAAATAGGTAATATACGCACTCAATATGCATAAATATAACAAATCAGAGGAAGCCTTTTTTTGGACTTCCTCTGATTTTTTTATTGATTTTTCTTAACGGAAAGCAATGTTTTCGCTTGCCTTTACCCAAATGGACACCAAATCCTGGTTTCTAATTACTAAAATCGCATCGTCCGCGATTTTGACCGCTTCATCGATTTGGGTTGTTTTTCGCGTTCCGAAGCAAAGCCATCCGCTTTTCGGATCGTAATAGATATCTTCTTTTTGGCGGTATTGGAAAATCACTTCGTCATCGACGGCATAATCTTTGAAATCGACCGAAACGCTTCCGGGTTTGGCGATTGGGGGAGTCAGTTTTTTCTTAATCCAAATCGAACAAGGGACCATTCCCATGATTCCTTTCACTTCTTTGGTTGCGGGATCGATCCCCACCCCCGCAAACGACAACCCGATTGTAAGGAGTGCGAGTTTCTTATTCTTGACGATGCTTAAGGGTTCAAACTCTTTGGTCTTTTCGTTAAAGGTTACTTTTTGATTTGATGCCGAATCAGCGTAATTTGCCAAAAAATCCAAATGGCTTTCTTCGGTCAGCTGATACTTGGTCCGTCGAATCAAATGTTTGGAATACTCAAGCATCTGTTGGGCTTCTTCCTGAACGTTGTAGATTCTTTTCCGGGCATCTTTTTTGGAAAAATAACCGTTGTACCAACTGCTTAAAGGATATATTACCAAAAAGAACAAAATGACGAAATATACCCAAACCGGTTGTTTCTGCTTAATTGCGACAACCGTCAGAAAGGCCGATATCGCAACCGCAAAAACCGTATTCAGGATAGGAAACAAAAGACGCGGCTTGTTTTTCTTTAAAGCGTAGTTTAGCTGTTGTTCGTGTTTTGAAGGTTCCATTTATTCTATCCTATGCATAAAGCAGTGTCGACACAATCGGTATCATAAAGAACACAAGCCAACCCGGATGCCAAGCGTCCCAAACGAAACCGATGACGAAGAAAGCAATCAGACAGAATAAAAACGTCAGGGATACAATTTTGGCTTTCAGGTTTTTGCGCGTCAGTTTTTCGATTGTGCCCACGACCGGAATGGATAAAAACACGATCCAACCCGGATGCCAGGCATTCCAAATAAACCCGAGCATCAAAAATGCCAAAGTTGCCACAAGCGGCGTAACCGCAACTATTTTTCTTTTTACCATCTATAGGACCTCCTTTGTCCGATAATCTTTTTAATAATCTCCGATAAGACTATATATAGCCATATTATACACGAAAGAAAGGAAAATGACAAATCAATTAATTTTAAAAATTCGGGCATGAAAAAAAGGGGGCTGTTTGGTCCCCTTTATTTCAATCAAATTATTTGGAGTAATCCAATGAAGCCAAACGGACATAATTCCTGTAACGTTTTTGTGCTTCTTTCATGTTTTGTTCAAGCAGGTAGTTGGCTTCGGTCGGATTGATTTGTTTCAATTGAGCATAACGTGTTTCGCTCATCAGGAAGGTGTTGTACAGATCCCAGTTCGGTTCTTTCGAGTCGATTTGCAATGGGTTCTTGCCTTCTTCGGCTAAACGCGGGTCGTAACGGAGCAATGTCCAGTATCCGCATTCAACAGCAAGCTTGGCCTGTTGTTGGGCTTTGCCCATACCTTCGCGAAGACCATGGGAAATACATGGAGAGTAAGCGATGATTAGGGATGGTCCCGGATAACTTTCAGCTTCTTTCATTGCCTTGAGCATTTGGGCTTGGCTTGCGCCGTGAGCGATGTAGGCAACATAGACATGGCCGTAACTCATGGCGATTGCGGCTAAGTCTTTCTTCTTACCGTGTTTACCGGCAGCCGTGAATTTGGCAATCGAACCGGTTTGGCTGGATTTCGAAGATTGACCGCCTGTGTTGGAATAAACTTCGGTATCGAGAACCAGGATATTGACATCTTCGTTGTTGGCGATAACGTGGTCCAATCCTCCGTAACCGATATCATAAGCCCAGCCGTCGCCGCCGATAATCCATTGCGAACGTTTGACAAGATTGTCTTTGAGTTCGAAAATGCGTTTGGCGATTGGGTTATTCGATTTTTCAAGGAGAGGAACCAATTCGTCGCGAACTTCTTTGGTGATTTCGGAACTGTTTCTGTTTTGCATCCATTTTTCAAACAACGGCTGCATTTCCGGTAGTTCGTTCTTTTCGATAGCCTGTTCCATCAAAACCTGGATTTGGTCGCGCAATGCTTCGGAGGCAATTTTCATACCGAAACCGAATTCGGCATTGTCTTCGAAGAGCGAGTTGGCCCATGCAGGTCCTACGCCCTTGGCGTTCTTGGTATAAACGGTTGAAGGATAGCTTCCGCCGTAAATCGACGAGCAGCCTGTGGCATTGGCGATTACCATCCGGTCACCGAACAATTGAGTGGCAAGTTTGATATAGGAAGTTTCGCCGCAGCCTGCGCAGGCACCAGAGAATTCAAACAACGGTTGTGCGAATTGGCTGTTCTTGGCGCTTTGCGTCTTGTCGACAAGCGAATCTTTGTAAGTAACGTTGTTGAAGAAGTAGGAAGCTCTGTTCGGTTGGCCTTTTTCGATTGCTTCTTCGATCGGAACCATCTTGAGAGCCTTTTCGCCTTTTCTGCCCGGGCAGATGTTGACGCAGGATTCGCAACCCGTGCAGTCGTAAGTCGAAATCTGGATAGAGTAATGCAAGCCTTCCAAGCCTTTGCCGGTAGCGTTAAGCACGATAGTGCCTTCCGGAGCATTTTTCATTTCTTCGTCTGTAGCCAGGAACGGTCTGATTACGGCATGAGGACAAACGAACGAGCATTGGTTACATTGGATACAGTTTTCCGGATTCCATTCCGGAACGAAGTTGGCGATGGAACGTTTTTCATATGCGGCTGCGCCGTTAGGCATAGTTCCGTCGGCGTAATCGAGGAATGCGGAAACAGGTAATTCGCCGCCGTTCATGGCATTGATTTCGTCGGCAATGTTCTTAACGAAATCCGGACGGTCTTCGCTTTCGAAATCGTCGTCGCCCGGCAGGTTCACCCATTCCGGTTTGACAGGGATTTCGATTAGACCTTCGGCGCCTTTATCGATGGCTTTGAAGTTGAGTTCGACAATTTCGCGGCCTTTGCGCGAATAACTCTTTTCGGCAAAATTCTTCATTTCTTGTTTTGCCTGTTCATACGGCAGAATTTGTTCGTTCAGTTTAAAGAAGGCTGATTGGAGAATTGTATTGGTACGGTGACCCAAACCGATTTCCACGGCTAGGTTGACCGCATCAATAATATAGAATTTCGCATGCTTTTCGGCTAATTTTTTCTTGAAATGATTTGGCAGGAAAGCTTCGATTTCGTCCGGTTTTCTTACGGTGTTGAGTAAGAAGGTTCCTCCGTCTTTCAAGTACTTAAGCATGTCGTATTTGCGAACATAGGTATCCAAGCTGCAGCTGATGAAGTCCGCAAGCGTTACGAGGTAAGGCATCTGAATCGGATTCTTGCCGAAACGCAAGTGGGATCTTGTTACGCCCCCGCTCTTCTTCGAGTCATAGGCAAAATAAGCTTGACCGTAGAGGTCGGTCTTTTCGCCGATGATCTTGATGGTGTTCTTGTTGGCACCGACGGTTCCGTCGCTTCCGAGTCCGTAGAAAATCAGTTCGGTAACGTCTTCATGGATTCTGATTTCTTTTCCGGCAGGAAGGCTTAAATTGGTTACGTCATCGTTGATACCGATGGTGAAACCGTCATGTCCTTTCTTAGCCAAATGATCGAATACCGCAATAATCTGGGCCGGAGTCGTATCCTTGCTGGATAAGCCGTAACGTCCGCCGATGATATACGGAGCATTTTCTTTATTGTAGAAAGCCGCTTTGACGTCCAAATACAACGGTTCGCCGATGGAGCCTGGTTCTTTGGTTCTGTCAAGTACCGCTACGCGTTCAACGGTCTTCGGCAAGACGTTAAACAAATATTTGGTTGAGAACGGACGATACAGATGAACAACCAAGCAACCGGTCTTGCGACCTTGTTTGTTGAGATAATCGACAACAGATTTGATTGTTTCGGTTACGGAACCCATCGCAACGATAATATCGGTTGCGTCTTTGGCACCGTAGTAAACGAACGGAGCATAATTCCGACCGGTGATTTTGGAGATTTCCTTCATGTAATCATTGACAATGTCAAGAACAGCTTCATAATACTTGTTTGCTACTTCGCGTGTTTGGAAATATATGTCTTCGTTTTGAGATGAACCTCTGGTTACTGGATGTTCAAAACTGAGGGCACGTTGTCTGAATTTCGCAACCGCTTCTCTGTCAAGCAATTTGTCAAAGACTTCGTAGTCCAAGACTTCGATTTTTTGAATTTCATGGCTGGTTCTGAAGCCATCAAAGAAATGTAAAAACGGTACGCTGGATTTGATTGCAGCTAGGTGCGCAACTCCTGCAAGGTCCATGATTTCCTGAACGCTGGAAGTTGCAAGCATGGCAAAACCGGTTTGACGGGCTGCCATAACGTCTTGTTGGTCACCGAAAATCGATAGTGCCTGTGCAGCAATGCTGCGGGCCGAAACATGGATTACACCTGGCAACAATTCACCGGCAATTTTATACATATTAGGAATTTTAAGCAGTAAACCTTGGCTTGCGGTAAAGGTTGTGGTCAATGCGCCCGATTGCAGGGAACCGTGAACTGTTCCCGCAGCACCTGCTTCGGATTGCATTTCCACGATTTTAACAGGAACGCCAAAGAGGTTTTTCTTTCCTTGGGCTGCCCATTCTTCCGCATACTCCGCCATCGGTGAAGATGGTGTAATAGGATATATACCTGCTACCTCAGTAAAGGCATAAGCTACATAAGCCGCTGCTTGATTCCCATCCATTGAGTGGAAAACTTTTTTCGACATTATATTCCTCCTTACGAATATTTTTTCAACATTAGTCGTATACTGTCTTATTATAGCACAACTTACCCGATTATGCAAATAATATTATCAAGTGATTTTCTTCGGAATTTTCAATTTTTCGGTGAATACGTTTCCATTATTTTAACCCGATTTTCAAAGTCGTATCACCAAATTCGCTCCCTGTGGCAATAAAAAACAATTAATCGGTCAAATATGGTATACTATTTTCGAGGTAATTAGTATGAAAACCGTTCTTGTCGGAATCAATGCCAAATACATCCATCCGTCCATCGCTTTGTACCAATTAAAAGCAAATACATCCTACGAAGTAAAAGTGCTGGAATTCACAATCAAAGAAAGCATTGACAAAATTTATCACGCCATCATCGGGGAAAACCCGGGGTTAATCGGCTTCAGCTGTTATTTGTGGAATATTACTTTGGTAACCAAGTTAACCCGGCTTTTTAAAACCTATCATCCCCATATCAAAATTCTTTTGGGAGGACCGGAAGTAAGTTACGATGCGGAGTATTTTCTGAACGAAACCAAAGCCGACTTTTTGATCAGAGGCGAAGGCGAAGTGGCGTTCGACAGACTCCTTAAGGTTCTAAACGAAGAAATAAACGAACCCGTTTTGGCTTCGGTTCCTTCGTTATCCTTTATCCGAGACGGAAAACTGATCGCAACCCCGATGGTATTGGCCGATTTAAACAAAATCAAAATTGCCCCTTTAACCGTTACCGATTACCAAAAACGGATATTGTATCTCGAATCGAGCAGGGGTTGTCCGTTTAACTGCAGTTACTGCCTTTCCTCGGCAGAAAAACGGGTCCGCTTTTTTCCGCTTGAGGATGTTGTCAACATTATCAGAAACGCCATCGAAGCGCGGGTTCCCGTTGTCAAATTTTTGGACCGTACCTTCAATATCAACAAAAAGTATTTTCTAACCATTCTAAAATTGATCGAAAGCGAAAACATCGAATCGGTTTTTCAGTTCGAAATCGTGGCCGACCTTTTGGACAAAGAGGTAATCGGTTATTTATTGACCGTAAAGCAGCGTTTTATCCGTTTTGAAATCGGAATTCAATCGACAAACGACAGGGTAAACGCAGCCGTAAATCGCAGACAGGACATGCAATTGCTAAAGAAAAATATCCTAGCTTTGAGACAAAATTCCAACATCGAACTGCACCTTGACCTCATTGTTGGACTGCCTTTTGAGACCAAAGAATCCGCAATTTTTTCCTTTGATGAGGTCATTTCCTGGCGACCTACCGAGTTGCAGCTGGGCTTTCTGAAGTTTTTGAGAGGTACCAGGATGCTTGATTTGGTTGATGAATTCGGCTACAAATACCACAAAATTCCCCCGTACGAAATTATCAGAAACAATCTGTTAAGCGAAAACGACTTAAGCGAAATCAAGAAAGTCGAGTTCGTTTTGAACAAAATTTACAACTCCAAATGGTTTCCCAAGACTTTGGATTTTCTCTTTCTAAACCGCTTGATTGCTTCCTGGTACCGCTTCTTTTTGGCTTTCTACGGTTATTTGCAGGATCAAAAGTTTTCCTTTTCGTCCTATCAGCGGGACACTCTGTACAGCTTATTCGCTAACTTCCTGAGTGAAACCTTGCCCGGATATTCCGAAAAACTAACCTTTTTGGTTATCCAGGATTATTTGGACAAAGCGAAAACCAGACCGAAGAAATGGTGGAAAGATTTTAAAATAATCGAAAAGCACGAACTACTTCCTTTGGTCGAAGATAAAATCAAACCCTTTACCAAAGAAGATTTCTATCGCAACGGTTTGATTGTAACAAGCGAAAAGGAAATATATATCTGCTTTTTCAAAAACTTTACGGCTACTTCCTTTCTTATTCCTTTACATTAAACGCGGGAATTCTCCATATAATATAGACGGTGAATTCTTGTGCGTTTAAAAGAACTGTTTCCCCAAGTTAATCAAGATGCACAAATTACCGGAATTGCAACAGACACCCGTTTTGTTCAACCCGGTTTTTTGTTTGTTCCGTTACAAGGACAACATTTCAAGGGCGATGAGTTTATCATCGAAGCAACGCAAAAAGGCGCAAGCGCGGTTGTTTTGGATGCGCCTTATTACCAAGCTACGGTTCCGGTTGTTGTCGCAGAAAATCCTTTTTCGGAACTGTTGCGTATTTTGAAAATCTTTTACGGCGAACCCTTCAACAACCTGACTTTGACGGGTGTCACGGGAACCGACGGAAAAACCACTTCCTGCACGATTATTGATCATTTGCTTAAGAGCCGTTTTTCTACGGCAGTTATGGGAACGACGGGAATATTTTATCAAAATGAATCCCGCTTTAATCTTTTCACTACGCCTCTTCTTGCCGAATCCTACCGCTTGTTGCACGAATTTGTAGAACGTGGGATCACCCACGTCACCATGGAAGTTTCCTCCGAAGGAATCATCGGCAAAAGAATCGAACCCTACCGGTTTGATTATGGGGTATACACAAACCTCAGCCACGAACACTTAAACACCCACAAATCGATGGAAGAATACTTCGAGGCCAAGTTTCGGCTTTTCAGACAGCTTAAGCCTGACGGTCTGGCGATAGTCAACAAAGACGATATATATGCGAATCGTTTTAAAAGTTTTAGCAACCTGATAACTTACAGTATCGAAAAACCTTCGGACTTCCAAGCCATCAATATCGAAAGGAAACAAAACCATTTGACCTTTGACATAAAAGCAGGGAGCAATTTATATCAGGGGTTCAAACTGAACAAACCCGAACTTTACAATCTGGCAAATGCTTTGCCGGGAATCGTCATTGCCTTGAAAGAAGAAATCCCTTTATCGGTAATCAAAAAGCGCTTGGCAAACACCCCTGTTGTTCCCGGAAGACTGGAAAAAATCGCGACCGTCGACAAAGCGGATATATATGTGGATTTTGCCCATACGCCAAATGCCATCGCGAATCTGTTAACCGAAGCAAGAAAAAAGACAGATGGTAAACTGATTATCGTTTGCGGGGCAACTGGAAACAAAGATCAGACCAAGCGGCCGCTGATGGGAAAAATCGCCACTGAGCTTGCGGATTACGTGGTGTTTACGACCGAAGACCCGTATGACGAAAACCCGGAAGAAATCATCGACCAAATGACTTCCGAAGTTACCAAAACCAATTATTCCAAAATCGGAAACCGGAAAAGCGCCATCTCTTTAGGGATTGCCATGTCGGGTCCCGGAGACATTGTCCTCGTAACCGGAAAAGGCAGAGAAACGACCGTGACCGAAAAAGGAATAAAGCAAAGCTATTCCGATGTCGAAACTATTTATGAAATTGTTCGCAAACTCAAATAATTATAAACGAAAAAAGAAGCTTAGTGAAATCAAATAAATTCGATTTCATTTGGCTTCTTTTTTAAACAATGTCTGATATATATCTCTTTTCGGAATCCCCCGGTCGGTCGCAACCTGCTTTAAAGCGGTTTTACTATCCATGCCCTGATCAAGATAAAACCGGTAATGTTCTTCGATGCTCAGGTTAATCAGCTCTTCGTCCTTTTCGGTTTCTTTGTTTCCTTCCAGAACAATAACCATTTCGCCTTTAACAACGTCCAGTTCTTCGAGAATTTCTCGTGCGGTTCCGCGAGAGTATTCCTCAAACTTTTTGGTCAGTTCCCGAGCAAGCACGATTTGTCTTTCCGGCATTATCGCATCGATATCCTCAAGCGTGGCTTTGATGCGATGGGGAGCTTCGTAAAGAATTACTGTTTCGGTGCGGTTCTTCAATTCCTTTAGTTCTTCCGTTCTTTTCTTTTGTTTGCTGGACAAAAAGCCGTAAAACGTAAACCGTTCGGTGGATAATCCGGAAGCAACCAAAGCCGTAATTCCGGCGACTACTCCTGGAACGACGATGACGTCGATATCGTTTCTGATAGCTTCGCTTACCAGAATCCAGCCGGGATCGCTGATGCAAGGACTCCCCGCATCGCTCACCAAGGCGATGTTCAGTCCGTTTTTGATTTGTCCGATTACTTCGGACGTTATTTCGTTTTCGTTAAACAAATGGAAACTTTTCATTTTGGTTTTGATATCGTAGTGGTTTAAGAGTTTTACGGTGTTTCTCGTATCTTCGCAGTAAATCAAATCAACCGTTTTCAGGGTATTGATGGCTCGTAAAGTGATATCTTCCAAATTGCCGATGGGAGTGGAGACGATATACAGTTTGGCATTGTCGTTTGCGAAAGATTTTTGTCTTTTCACTTTTTCACCACCTCCCCGCGGTACCGAAAAATTTCCAGGATTTCGTCGGTATAAGTATTGTTTTCGTTGTAGACATAAAGCGGAGGAAGGACTTTAAGATTCCCTTTGCCTTTGCTTTTCATGCCTTCGAGCAAAATTATCAGACTTTCCTTCGAAGACTGTTTCGGATAAACGAAACGGAGACGCTTCGGTTCGATGCCGTATTTCCGGAAAGCATCCAATACATCGATTAACCGGTCGGTCCGGTGCACCATCGCCAGGCGTCCGCCTTCTTTCAAAAGACGATTGGCGCTGATCAACACTTCGGCCAAAGTAATCTTGACTTCGTGGCGGGCAATCGTCAGATAATCGTTTTTGTTGATATTGCTTGTTTCCTTATATATAAAATAGGGAGGATTGCATGTGACGACATCGAAACAGGATACCCCGAGTTTAAGATAGGCGTTTTTGATGTCTTCCTCGAGGATGGTAATCTGGTTTTCCAGTTTGTTCAATTCGACGCTCCGTTTGGCAAGATCCGCTATCTCCGGCTGAATTTCGATACCGTAGATTTTCGCCTTGGTTCTAAGAGACAAAAAAAGGGGAATGGGCGCATTGCCACACCCCAAATCAACAATCATTTTATCGGCTTTGTTAATCGTCGCAAACGAGGCCAGAAGCGTCGAGTCAAGGGAAAAATTGAATATATCCGGCCGCTGAATGATTTTCAAGCCTTCATATCCCAATAAATCATTGATTACTTCCTTCATACTCATGGTTCTTTTCTTTGATTTCTCTGTTATCTTTATCTTTAATCAATTCCACATCGTGAAGCGGATGGGTTACCGGAACAATCGCTTCGCCTTCCAAGGTTTTGACCGTTTTTTTCAAAAAGTCCAAACCGACGACTTTGCACAAATCACATGTCGGTGTTTTGACCCAGGAATTGATCGGCGGCATTTCCTTTTTGATTTCCTGATAAAGCTCGCTTTCGTAAGCGATACAGCACATCAGTTTACCGCAGGCTCCGCTGATTTTGGTGGTATTCAAACTCATTTGCTGGTCTTTGGCCATTTTCATGGTTACCACATTGAAATCCCGTAGATGGGTGGCGCAGCAAAGCGGCCTTCCGCAGGATCCCAAACCTCCGACGCAACGGGCCGCTTCCCGCGGACCGATTTGTCTCAATTCAACTCTCATGGCAAATTCCGGTGTTAGAACTTTCAACAAATCGCGGAAATCCACGCGGTCGTCGGCGGTATAATAAAAGATTACTTTGGAACGGTCGATGGTATATTCGCAATAGAGCGGCTTCATTTCCAATCCGGATTTTTCCACCGCATTCTTAAAAAAATCGAAACTGTGGATTGCCTGTTCCTGGTTGCGTTTTTCCTGCTCCAAATCGGCTTCGGTAGCTCGGCGTACAATCGGTTTCAACTCTGTTTCGATTGATGCTTCATCGATCAACTGGTTGGGGATAATCACCTTACCCAATTCCAAACCGCGAACTGTTTCTACAATCACATAATCGTTTACTTTATATTCTTCCCCGGCCGGATCGAAATAATAAATACGGCCGACTCCTTTAAACTGAATTCCGACAATAGTAACCACACTTACCTCCTAAAATTCTAGAAACATACTCGCGTACAAGAGTTCCATATTGACATGGTATTTCAAGCGTTCCTGATATTTGTTCAAAACTTCCAACTGACGGATGAGTTCGTCGGGAGTTTCTATTTCTTTGTCGACGTTTTTCAGACACTCCGCAAAAAACAACTCTTCGTCGCCGTGAACGGATTTGATTTTTTCTCTCACAATCAGCGTGAGCACATCGAAAAACATCTGATGGTGGGAAACCAAAATTCCTTCGCCAAACAGAAAGCGGCCTCTGTTCAAAAAAGCCAGATAAAGATCCTGTTTTTTGTTTTTGGCTTTCTGAATATCTTTGGCCAAAGCCACGATATCGATAATTTCTCCGCTTTTGATGAGTTCTTCCGCTTCTTCTTCGCTGGAGGTGATATGGGCAAGGCAATAGGCGATATCTTTTTCGATTCCCTTGTCCGTAAGATTCTTGGTCATCTTTTTCTTCGAAATCGGATTGAAATGGAATGTCTGCACCCGCGATTTGATCGTATCGAGCAATAGGTGCGGTTGAGTCGACAATAAAATCAGATAATGTTGGGGATGAGGTTCTTCCAAAAACTTAAGCAAAGCATTGGAAGCAGCCGCATTCATCAGATGCGCTTCTTTGATTATATATATCCGGCTGCCGTCAAACAAAGATGTCGATGAAAGTTCGTGAAGCAATGCTTCGATTTGGTCTTTTTTGATGACGTCGTTTTCCGGTTCGACGATAAAGATATTCCCGTGGGACAGATTCATTGCCTTAAGGCAGTTGGGACAGACCCCGCAAGGCGGATTGTCGCTTTGGCACAACAGGAGGGCTGAAAGATACACCGCGGCATCCGTTTTCCTCGTGCCTTTTTGGCCTTCGAACAAATAGGCATGAACAAGACGTTTTTTCTTAAAACTTTTGGTTAAGGCGGACACGATCTCTGGTTGGTAATCAAACAATTTCGCGAAGTCAGTCATTTTTGTTCAACCTCTGATTCAAAAACGCTTCGACCACGACGACCGTATCGGCAATAACCGCCTGGGCATCGCGTTCCCCGTCGATGGCAACGATTCGGTCCGGGAACATTTCCACAACTTTCTGATATCCCTGGTAGACTTTTTCGTGAAAGCCGAGATTTTCTCTTTCCAAACGGTCCAATTCCTTTTGGGCCGATTTTCTTTTGATTCCGACCTGAGGGGTAACGGTTAAGTAAATCGTCAGATCTGGTAAAAGTCCTTCGGTCGCAAACTGGTTCATTTTGTATACTTCATCGATGCCGATGCCTCTCGCATACCCCTGATAAGCCAGGGAGCTGTCGACAAACCGGTCGCAAAGAACCAGTTTTCCGGCTTTTAAGGCCGGCAGGACTACTTCGACGATATGTTGACGGCGGCTCGCAGCATAAAGCAAAGCTTCGGTGCGGGCATCCATCTTGTCGTTGTTTTTGTCCAAAATGACCTGACGGATTTTTTCCGCTATTTCGCTTCCGCCGGGTTCCCGAGTTTGAATATAATCAATGCCTTTTTCGTTCAGCATTTTCTTGATTCCGTTGATAATCGTTGTTTTTCCGCTTCCGTCGTTTCCTTCGATGGTAATAAACAATCCGTTCATGATTTATTCCTCCGCCTAATTACAATAATTATATCATAGCTACGACTTTTTGTAAAAGAAATAAATAGGATTTAACTTGAGGAAAAAATCCGCTCCCCTTAGTTGTCAGTCGTTTTTTTCCTCACTTTGCCGAAACGCGGATTTGGAAATTGAGTTCGCTTCCGTCGACTTCGACCTTGATATTTTGGACCGAATCGACTGTTACGCCTTCATTATATATGACCTGTTCAATCGGCCAGGAAGAAAGACCCTCAATCAAATCGTAAGTATATGTGATTTCAAACTGCGAAAGTAGTGCCTGGGAGACATATTCGTAGGCAATCATTTTCAAAAACTTGAACCACAACCTGTTTTGAAGCATGGTTTCCGGACACGGTTTGGCCGAATAATCGTGATGCATTTTCAAACTTTTCATGCCCAAATTGTGCTTAATCAAAAGCGAAGCAATCAGACGGGCGTTATTGATTAAGGAAGCGTTGTAATTGCCGTCAGCGTTTATGCACATTTCGATGCCGATTCCGTAAATATCCCCGTCCCCGGCATTCCAGCATTCGCTTTGGTCCAGATAGCTCTGATATATGGAATGATCGTCAACGGTATAATGCCACGAGGTCCAGGCGTCCACTTCGTCTGCGACATAGGCTTTGTTGTATTGGAATTCGCTGTAATACTTGGCATTGATTCCTGGGGTCCTGATGCCGGTTTCGTGCACCACGATAAACAACGGATTGTCGTCGTTCGGTTTTTCGTAACCAGGATAAAACCATTTGTCCAAATTAGCCAAATCGAGTTCTTCTCTTTTTGCCCCGTACAGTTTGTTCTTGGCATCTCCTTCCAAAAGGAATCGGGTAATGTCGGGTGAAGAACCGTCATACAAAACGAAAAAGTCATCCATTTGTTCTTCGAAAGAGATTTCCAAAAACCTTTTGGCTCGCGAAAAGTCATCCATTGACGAAGCAGGCAAATCGAATATATATTCTTTTTGCTTATCTCCGCCGGGGAAAGTGATTTGGGTCATCAGGACGACTCTTTCTTCTTCCCTCGGAAAAAAGAAACGGTTTTGCCCGATTACGACAAACGGATCGGATGCAACCCATTTGATTGTTCCGCCGTAGTCGGGGTGGGTTTTCGGAAGTTCAAAATCGTCGGTAAATTCGATCGTTTCCATATATTCGTCAAGCCAATCGGATACGCGGTTCAGTTTTTCGCCGTCCGGCAAACCAACCGCTTCGACCTCGACGGAAAACCGGTGGGTTTTCCCGCGCGCATTGACCGTAACTTCGATTGTAACCGGTTCGTCGTAATCGTGGGCATAATGCGTTCCGTCATGGTCGATGATATCGGGACGGTTCGATTGATAGACAAAGGAGATATCGTCGTAATCGTAATATTCGGAAACGAGATAAATATCGCTTCCTGTCCGGTGGCGGATGAAGGAACGAACGTATTTTTCGACTTCCTGAAACAAAACCTCGATTTTCTGGGAAAGAATCGCTTTTTTCTCAAACAATGGTGTTTTGTTTCCGAAAACCGTAATAATCAAAGTCACGTCGTGGGTTTCCGCTTTGATTACTTTTCCGGTTTCGTCGAAATATCCTTCCTTGTTTACGGAAAAAGTAATTTGGGTTTTATTAATACGTGTTGGTAAATTTATTTCGTCGCCCAAAAAAACCATATCGGGAATCCGCTGTTTTTAGTTTTCGATATCTTCCGGGGAAACCTTGGTTTTGCACCCGGTCAATAAAAACATTAAAATAAGAAAAACCGTAATTTTCCCAATATAAGCCAAAGCGGTTTTTTTCATATATATACCTCTTTTCCCGTGATTTTTTTCTGAATCAAGTATACCATAAAATTATTGCCGAAGCCAAAAAATAAAAAGGAGAAAAACAAGTCAGTTGATTTTCTCCCAAGAGTATCGAAACATTAATTAAGCTTTATCGTCAGATTCAATTCTGTTCCTTCGATTTTGGCAACGACATTTACTTCTTCGGGGGAAGAAGCGGTATTTTGGTATACCCCGGCAATCTGCCAAGCCGCCAAAACTTCGGAATCGAATTCGTAGGAAATCTCGAATTGCGCTAGAAGCGTCTGCGAGATATATTCTTTGGCAACCAAATCCAGGAATTCGAACCAGCGTCTTTCTCTAATCATTGTTTCCGGACAGTCTTTGGACATAAAGTCGCGGTGTCTCTTGACGTTGGCCATATTCAGATTGTATTTGATTAACAGCGATGCCACAAGCCTTGCGTCGTTTCGTAAAGACGCATCGTATTTTCCGTCCGGATTGATGCACATTTCGATTCCAATGCCGTTTTTGTTGCCGCCGCCGATTGCGGTTCCGTCCCCCGCATGCCAGCAGGCGATTTTGTCTTCGTAGTTTTGGATGATTTGGTGGTCGTCGACGGTATAATGCCAGGAAACGCTGTCCGGTTTGGAGTCTCCGGTTGCCCGGTCCCACTGAATCTTATCGAACGCCTCCGCAAACAATCCGACCGTTTTCATGCCTGTTTCGTGCACGACAATCCATAAGACGTTGTCGTCGTTCGGCATGGTGTAACCTTCATACATCCGTCTGTCAAGCTCGCTTTGGGGAACTTCTGGTTTGGTTCCTCCGTGCACCTGATAGTTAACGTCGCTTCCGATAATGTTTCTCGTGATATTGACGCTGTCTCCTTTATATAAAACAATAAACTCTTCGATTTCTTTCGGGGTCGCAACTGCCAAAAATCTCTTGGCTCGTTCCAAAGGATCTTTTACATCGGTTGCAGGCAAGTCCACGAAATACTGGAAATATTCGAAAGCGCCGGGATAATTGACTTCCGCCATCAGCATATATGTTCCCTCATCCATCGGCAGGAAGAAATCTTTGTTGTTGAGAACCACAAACGGATCTTCGCAAATCCAGCGGATTCTGCCGCCGTAAAAGGGATGAGTTACCGGAAGTTCCGTTCCGTCTTCAAAAGGCATGTTTGCGAGCTGTTCCCGCAGCCATTCGTCGATTTTGGCAATCTTGTCGAGGTCCGGCAAACCGACAGATATATGCTTGACTTGGAATTCGTGGGTTTTTCCCCGATAAGATACCACGACATCGAAAACAATTTCTTCGTCGTATTCGTGGTTATAGTATTTGCCGGTATTGTCGACGATTTCCGGTTTGGAAGAAGTATAGCTGATTTCGATTCCTTCGATATCGTAATAAGTGGTCATCAGTCTGACATCGCCCCGAGCGCGGTCCTTGATGAAACTTTTGACATATTTTTCGATTTCTCCGAAATAGATGGTTAAATTTCTCGATAAGGTGATGTTTTTGGTTCCCGCTTTTTGTCCGTCCACGAAAACGCTGAGTTTCAAAGTGACATCGTGAAAAGACGGTTCGATAAACTTCCCGTTTTCGTCGATATAATCGCTTTTCGCAAACTCCCACGTAATTTCGTGGCCCTGATATTTCCTCGGAAATTCGTAGTCGAATTCCTCCGCAAACACCAAACCCGGAACATCCTCAAGCAGGGTTTGTCCGATTTCCGCGTAATCGGCTGAAGGTTTGCATCCGGTCAAACATAGGGCAAAACCTAGCACAAACAAAATACAGCGTATCATTCTTTTATTCATCTTCCGTTCCTCCGTTAAAACCATTATAACATAAAATGGGGTCTTTTTCAAACGATAGAATATATATATCGGGCTCTTCTTTTTTCATGTATATATTTTGAAAAAGCTATCGATAATATAAACAGGAGGTGCCGAAATGAACAACAACAATTCCAATCCGAAGAATAAACCGACAACCCGCGATATCAAACAGAAATTAAAGAAAGATACCGAGTTCGGAAAAGACTTAAGCGTCGAACCCGAAACTTTGGGCGAGCTTCCTTTGGTCGGAGGGCTCAAAACCAAAGAACAGGTCGCGATGGGCGAGAAAATGCTGATGGATCAGTACAAAAAGAAACCGCTCAAGAAAAACGAATAAATTAACAAAACAGCCGGGTTTGAAGTCCGGCTGTTTTTTTGTTTATTTATCAATCGATCCAGGCATACACTTCTTTTTCCCGGTAATCAAGCAACATAACACTGTTGTTTTCCGAATAAATTCCGACCGATTCGCCCGACAAACCGTATTTTTCCAAAGTAGTAATGTTTTTCCGGGAATCCTCCAGCCGGTGTTTTTCGCAAAGTTTTTTTATCTTGGCATCGAGCATTTTAAGGAACTTCCGAGAGTTTCGGTTTTTCTTTCGGAAATATTTTTTGAGCTTTTTCAAATCTTCTTCCGAAAGCAGCAGATTGTCGTATCTTTCTTCCAAAAAGTAATAAGTGTTGTCCAAAGCATTTTTGTTGGAAGCAAGAGGGATATACGAAGAAAGCGAAAAAAACATCAGGACAGTCAGAAAAGCCATTCCGATCCTTTTCAGCACTTTATCCCTCCTTTTCATTTTTTTATATCTTTATTTTACCTTTTATCGGGTCTAAATGTAAGCATTTCTTTTCATATATATTTTAACGAAAAAAGTGTCACTTTTATTCGTAATATACTTTTACCAGATACAGTCCGCTTGCCGGAGCAACGTACGGAACGAGCTTGCGGCTTCTTCCTTCGATGATTTGCTTTACGGCGGATGGTTCGTATTTTCCTTCGCCGACTTTAAGCATCAATGCAACGATAATCCGCACCATGTTGTGCATAAAGCCGTCTCCGATGATTTTGAAGATCAGCTCGTTGTTTTTTACTTCCAGCTCGAACGATTCGATGGTTCTTACCGTATCCTTAATCAGTTTGTTTTTGCTGAAACTTTTGAAGTCGTGCCTTCCCACGATATATCCCATGGCTTCTTTGATTTTGGCAATGTCGATATGGCTGTGGAAAAAATGTTTGTACATGGCTTCGAGGGGATTGAATTCGTTCAGCGATACAATGTAATGGTATTCTTTCTTAATCGCGTTTTTCCGGGAATGAAACGTCTCGTCCACGATATAGGCTTCTTTGATATATATATGGGGAAAAAGCTTTTTGTTCAGAACCTTGGCAAAGTTTTTCGGGGGAATGTGGTTGGCGATGTCGAAATGGATGACCTGACCCAAAGCATGCACCCCCGCATCCGTTCTGCCCGCGCTTTTTACGGTTACCGTTTCCTTGGCGATTTCCGAAATGGTTTTTTCTAGAACTTCCTGAACCGTCACGTAATCTTTCTGTCTTTGGAAACCGTGAAAATAACTGCCGTCATAACTGACAATCATTTTATATCGCATGGTTCACCCTTAACACTATCAAGCCGATAACGATTCCCAGGGAAAAAACCAATACCCCATAATCCCACAACCGGAATTTAAGCAGCGCAAGCTTTGTCCTTTTGGCTCCCGGGATATAGCCTCTTGCTTCCATCGCATCGGCCAAATCGAAAGCCCGCTTGAACGAGATGATAAACATCGGAATCAACAGGGAAATAATCTGCGTTATCTTCTCTTTTACTCTTCCTTCTTTGAAATCCACTCCCCGGGAGGCTTGAGCTTTCAGGATCCTTTCGGTTTCCAAAAAGAGTGTCGGGATAAAACGCAGCGAAATGGAAATCATCATCGCCAAAACGCTGGTCGGAATTTTAATCCATTCGAGCGGTTTCATCAGCCATTCCAAAGCGTTGTTTAGATCCGTCGGTTTGGTGGTCAGGGTCAGAATCGAGGAATACACAATCAAAAGCATGATTCTAACGATGATAAAGAAACCGGTAACCACACCGCCTTTGTAAATCACAAGCTGATACGGTTTGATTGTTTTTCCGATCAAAGGATATTGGAATATATATATAATCGCAACAATAATTAACAACAGCCATAAAAGCTTAAACGGCAGGTGTTTTCTAAAAACCAGATACAAGGCAAGCAAAACGACCCCTATCGCAATATTGGCAATCGACAGGTTTTGCGCAATCGGCGGAAAAGTTTCTCCGCTTTTGTTGAACAGTGCCTGGAAGAAAAAGGAGAAAATCAGCAAATATGCAATCTGCTTCAAACTCTTAATATACTTGATGAGCGGCACCTTGGTTAAAACTATCACCGTCAGAAGCAACAAAATCGCAAACCCCAAAGCATAGAATTGGTCTTTCGGGATGACGAAGATGAAAACCATCATCAAAATCAGGGAAATGATTTTGGTTCGCGGGTCTAGACGGTGAATAAAACTGTCCGTATGATAATACTGTCCGAAGGCGATTTTATTCATGGCTGTCACCTTTTGGGTTTAAATCGAGATGCTTCCTCAGTTCTTCCAAAGACAGCGGAAGATCGTCGAAAGCGATTAAACCTTTTTCCTTCAGTTTGAGCGCAATCCGCGCGGAATCCGGCAAATCCAAATTAAACGAAGCAAGACGTTCCAAATCCGAAAATAAGGGCAATTTCGGGCCGTTATAGACAACTTTGCCGTCGTTCAGAACAATTACCCGGGTGGCGTGTTTGGCGACGACATTCATGTCGTGCGAAATGATGATGATTGTCTTTCCGGTTTGGGTTCTGATGTCTTCGAGCAGATTCAGCAATTCTTTTTTTCCGACGGGATCGAGTCCCACGGTCGGTTCGTCAAGAATGAGGATATCCGGTTCGCTCGCCAAAATCCCCGCAATCGCCACTCGGCGCATTTGGCCGCCGCTTAAAGTAAAGGGCGAGCGGTCCCACAGGTCTTCGCTTAAGCCGACCTGGCGGCAGGCCTCGATTGCTTTGACTTTGGCCTCTTCTTCGCTCAGACCGAAATTCTTCGGTCCGAACATCACGTCTTTCAAAACCGATTCCTCGAACAGCTGGTATTCGGGAAACTGGAAAACGAGTCCGACTTTTTTTCTTATGTCTTTCAGTTTGTCTTTGTATTTTCTGGTGATATGTTTTCCGAAGATTTCGACTTCGCCGAAATCTGGAAGCAAAAGTGCATTCATATGTTGGACAAGGGTGCTTTTGCCGCTTCCGGTATGGCCCAGAATCGTGATAAATTCACCCTTTTCGTTAATATCGAGATTGATGTTGTCCAAGGTAGGTTTCGGGGATTTTTTGTTGTACCGAAAACTTACATCGCGAAAGTTAATTCCCATAAGGCCTCCACCAGTGCCTCTTTATTCGGCAGGCAGCTTTGTTCGATTTCCGATATTAACTGAATGCTGTCGATTACGGCAAGTCCGCTTTCTTCCAGGATTTGCCGCCGGCTCAAAACTTCCCGAGGGGTTCCGTCCAACGCAATTTTGCCGTCGTTAAGGACGATTACCCGGTCGGAAAACACCACTTCTTCCAAATTGTGGGTAATCATGATGATTGTTTTGTTTTCGTTTTTCTTTAAACTTTTGATAGTTTCGATAATTTCTTTGGTACCTCTCGGGTCGAGCATCGAGGTGGCTTCGTCGAAAATGATGATTTCGGTTTCCATCGCTAGCACCCCCGCAATCGCCACTCTCTGTTTTTGTCCGCCGGAAAGATTTTCGGGATTTGTTTCCAGAAATTCTTCCATGCCCACCAGTTCGGCATAACGGTTAACTTTTTTAATCATCTCGTCCCGCGGGACATTGTGGTTCTCGAGTCCGAAAGCGATATCGTCTTTGACCGTGACCCCGACGAACTGGTTGTCGGGATTTTGGAAAATGATTCCCATTTTCAGACGGTATTCGTCGATGTTTTCGGGCGAAAGTTCTACCCCGTCGATCAAAACCGAACCGGAATTTGCTTCCACCAAACCGACAATCAGTTTGGCGATGGTACTCTTGCCGCTGCCGTTATGGCCGATAATCGATACCATTTGCCCGTCTTCAATCTTCAGGTTGAAATCTTTCAATACTTCGATTTCCTTGGTGTAACCGAATGTTACGTTTCTGAATTCGATACTCATGAGGTTCTGGCCTCCCATTTGATTTTGATTCCGTGGGGATAACAGATGATACTCGGCGATTCGAACCAGTTTTTAAAACCGTTTGTAATAAGCTGGTTTTTGCATACGCCGTCGCGGCAGTCCGCTGCCACTACTTTTGCTTCCCCGTTTTTGATTTCGACGGTATTGTAGCCGTATTCGTTTTCGAAACGGTGATAGTATTCCAAATCGTCGGTAAATTTGGCTTCGTACAATACTTTCACCGAACTGCCCGGCTTGAATTTGAAATTCTGCACTTCGTACTGTTCGATTACGATATATAGAACCTGGCCGTTGGCAAGGGCTTCTTTTTTTTGTTGTCGGATTTTGAAGTTGGCCCGAAAAGCAAAAAAGGACGCAAAACAGATCGATACGACAACGACCACGATGCAAAGAATTATTACGAGTACTTGCTTCGATACCAAAAAGAGGGTATTTTGTCTGGACACGAATTCCACCATCCTTAAACTATTAATTAATTTTATCATTTTTTGACTTGTTTTGCAAACGGATGAATATATATCTTATTTTTAGCCCGCGGTAACGCTTTTATTAAACGGGCGAAAAGAAAAATAAACACCTCTAAAGGTGTTCATTTTCGTTTTTTTAAACAAATTCGATAATCGCCATCGGAGCTGCATCGCCGCGACGGGTTCCTAGTTTCAACACTCTAGTGTAACCGCCATTGCGTGATTGATATTTCGGGGCAATCTCGTTGAATAATTTCTGAAGGGCGAATTCACCGTCTTCAAGCGTTTCGAAGCGGATTAGCTGAGCCGCAAGGCGACGGGAATGCAAGTCTCCTCTTTTTCCCAAAGTTACCATTTTGTCGGCAATCCGTTTCAATTCTTTCGCTTTGGCTTCGGTAGTTTCAATTCGACCGTTCAAAATCAAATCCGTGATTAAATCCCGAAATAAAGCTTTTCTTTGATGGCTTTTTCTACTTAGTTTACGATATCCTAATGCCATATGAGTAATCTCCTTTATTTCAAGTTATATGGTTTGTCATTCGCTTAAAGTCAAGCCTTTAGCCTTGAGTTTTTCCTCGATTTCTTTGATCTGTTTTGCGTCAAGGCCAAAATCTTCTTTAAGTTCATCGGTGGTTTTGCTGATCAGGTCGCCGACGGTAACGATGTTTTGTTTTTTGAGGGTATTGTATAATGCCACGGAAAGGTTAATATCCAAAAGCGGTGCATTATCGTTCAATTCCGGTTCATCGTTATCGATTGTCTCTTTGTCTTCGCCTTCCGTCAGATCAGCGTATCCGTCATCGCTCTTTAAGCTTAAACCAATGTCACGCAATTTTTCAATTACTTCTTTCAATGATTTACGGCCTAAGTTGCGAACTTTCATCATTTCTTCAACCGTCTTTTGCGTCAGTTCGCCAACGGTATTGATATTTGCCCGTTTTAAACAGTTGTAAGAACGGACTGAAAGGTCAAGATCTTCAATCTTTTTATCCAACTTCTTATTGGATACCTTTTCCTCTTTTTGCATGATATATGCGCGTTCTTTGATATAGACATTCAAGTCTTCGAGAATTTGGAAATGCTCAACTAAGAAATGGGCGGCAAGCGACACAGCGTTTGTCGGTTTGATCGAACCGTTGGTCCAGACTTCGAAAGTTAGTTCGTCGCAGTCGAAATTGTCTTCGTAACGCGACTTGGCGACATCGTAACGGCATCTTTTGATCGGCGTGAAGATCGAGTCGATCGGCAAACGGCTGATGACCCTGGCTGAACCTTCTTTGCAGAAGCGTTTGTTTTCGTCGGCGCTTACGTATCCAACGCCGTTACGCGCAAATAATTCCATCTTGATTTTGCCGCCGGCCAAAAGCGTGCAAATCTTTTGGTCGGGATTAACGATGCGAATTATTTCCGAGGAAGTCGTAGATATATGTTCGGCGGTGATTTCTTTCGAGTAGACCAATTTGTCTTCCGGAACGCCTTTTTTCCATTGGTCGTTAATTGAAGGAAGTTCTTCGATCAATTCCAAACGGTAAATGGCGTTTTCGTCGCCGTAATCGCCTTTGGCGTTTTTGTCGTCGTTGATGGTCAACACGACATTTTTTAGATTTAAGATGATTTCGGTTACATCTTCGTAGATATAAGGGACGCCGGCGAATTCGTGTTCGACACCTTCAATCGAAACCGCCACAATTGCGGCACCCGGCAAAGACGACAACATGACTCGGCGAAGGGCATTTCCAATTGTCATTCCATATCCGCGTTCAAGAGGATGTATCTTTAACTTACAATAGTTTGGATCGTTGTTATCCTCTTCTATCTGTAATTTCGGTTGGATAAATGTCAATTTTCTCATCTTTTTCCTCCTTATTGATTTTTCAATGGTCAGTCGTTGATAATGCCATTATCCACGAGGTCTTTTTGGAGGACGACAACCATTATGAGGTACAGGAGTAACATCTTGAATCGAAGCGATTTCAAGTCCTGCAACTTGTAGCGAACGGATGGCGGCTTCCCGTCCCGGGCCTGGGCCTTTGACGGTAACTTCTACTTTACGCATTCCGTTTTCGATGGCGGCTTTGGCGCAGGCTTCGGATGCCATTTGTGCGGCAAACGGAGTCGACTTCTTGCTGCCTTTGAAACCGACGACACCGGCACTGCTCCAGGCAACCACGTTGCCGACCGGGTCAGTTATTGTGACGATAGTGTTGTTGAAAGTAGAATGGATATGCGCAACACCCATGGGTATATTCTTTTTTACACGACGTTTACGTACTACTTTACGAGCCATAATGTCCTCCTACTTCTTCTTATTAGCGACAGTCTTGACAGGACCTTTACGGGTACGAGCATTAGTTCTTGTTCTTTGTCCGCGAACAGGCAGCCCTTTCCGATGACGCAAACCGCGATAGCAGCCGATTTCCATCAGGCGCTTGATATTCATCGCAATTTCACGGCGCAAGTCTCCTTCGACATGATAATTCGCTATTTCTTGTCGAATTAATGTTAATTCTTCTTCAGTCAAATTTTTTACTCTTTTGTTTTCGTCGATATTGCATTTTGCCAAGATCTTTTCAGCCGTTGGCTTGCCGATACCGAAGATATATGTTAGTGATATCACGACGCGTTTGTCGTTCGGGATATCAACACCAGCTATACGTGCCATCTAATGTGCCTCCTATTATCCTTGTCTTTGCTTGTGTTTTGGGTAAGCTGAACAGATTACCATTACACGGCCTTTTCTTTTGATAACTTTGCATTTATCGCATATAGGTTTAACCGATGGTCTAACCTTCATTTTGAACCTCCTAAATTATTTTAGAACAAATACTTTGTTGGATGAATAATTACTTATGTCTATAAGTAATGCGTCCACGTGTTACATCATATGGTGATATTTCAACAGTTACTCGATCACCTGGTAAAATGCGAATTGTGTTCATACGAATTTTACCAGAAACGTGGGCAGTAATGAGGTGGCCGTTAACTAACTTTACTTTAAAGAAAGTATTGGGCAACACTTCTTCAACTGTTCCTTCAACTTCAAAAACATCATCTTTTGACATCTACATTTCTTCTCCTTTGATTTTTGTCAGAATTTCGTAACCATTCTCGGTAATAACTATGGTATGCTCGAAATGAGCGCTATCTTTACGGTCAACCGTTACGGTTGTCCAGTTATCGTGTAGAATTTCCACATCTGATGCTCCCATATTTACCATCGGTTCGATGGCCAAAGTCATTCCGACTTTCAGGATTGGTCCTCTGCCGGGAATGCCGTAGTTTGGAACAGCAGGATCTTCATGCAAAGCGCGGCCAATACCGTGACCAGTAAAGAGTTTTACTACCGAATAGCCGGCACTTTCAACATATGTTTGGATTGCATGTGAAATGTCTGATAAATGATTATTCGGACGGGCCTGTTTTAATCCTTCGAATAATGCGGCTTCGGTTACTTCGACCAAACGGCGTTTGGCTTCGGTAACGTTTCCGACCAAAAATGTTTTTGCGCTATCTCCGTGGTAGCCTTTGTATTTGGCACCGACATCGATAGAAATAATATCACCATCTCTTAAAATTGTGTGGCTTCTTGGAATGCCATGAATCACAACTTCATTAATAGAGGCGCATATGGATCCAGGGAAACCATTGTAGTTGAGGAAAGACGGGGTTGCTCCGTGTTTGGTTATCACGTCGTATGCAATCTTGTCCAACTCTTTGGTGGATATCCCTGGTCTAATCGCTTTTCCAACTTCACTTAATGCCAAAGCGACGATATTTCCCGCTTCGCGCATTAATGCTATTTCGCGTTCACTTTTAATTGTAATCATCTTGCCTCCAACATAGCAATTATTACATTTGTGACTTCGTCGATTTCGCCTGCGCCATTCATGTGTATTATATTTCCTTGAGCTTCGTAATAGTCGATCAAAGGTTTTGTCTGTTTTTGATAAACTTCGAGACGTTCCCGGATTACTTCTTCGGAATCGTCTTTTCTCTGATACAAAGCTCCGCCGCAATCATCGCAGATTCCCGGTTTCTTAGGCGGAATCGTTATCAGATTGTATCCTTTTCCGCATTTCGAGCATAAGCGACGATTGGTAATGCGCCGAATGATCAACTCTTCATCGGCGAGTAAATTAATCACTAAATCCAATTGAATGTTCAATTCGTTTAAAATCTGGGTAAAAATTTCGGCCTGATTCAATGTTCTCGGAAATCCGTCCAAAACGAAACCGTTTTGGCAGTCCGGCTGTTGAATCCGTTCTTTGACGATTTGAACCGTCACATCGTCCGGTACCAAATGTCCGTCGTCGATATAACTTTGTGCGAGAACCCCTAAGGGCGTTTTCTGACTGATAGCCTCGCGGAAAATTTCACCCGTGGAAATGTGGGGAATGCCAAAGTGTTTTTCGATTCCTTCGGCATATGTCCCCTTTCCGGTTCCGGGAGCTCCCATGATTAGTAAGCGCATGGTAACTCCTATCTTAAGAATCCCCGATATTCCTGGGATTGGGCTTGCGTTTTGATTTGTTTGGCGGTTTCGATTGCGACACCGACAACAATCATGATACTGGTTCCTCCGATTTGAACCGATTCGTCCAAACCGAAGATATTACCCAAAATAATCGGCAAGGATGCAAGAACCGCAAGATACGTAGCACCCAAAACGGTTATCTTGAACAATACTTTCGAAATATAAGCAGCCGTATCTTCTCCCGGTTTGACACCTGGAATATAGGCATTCTGTTTCTTTAGGTTTTCGCTCATCTTATCTGGATTAATTTGTAAGAAGGAATAAAAGAAAGTAAACAAGAAAATCAAAATAATATAAATTGCAAAACCGATCGGTCTGCGATAGCTGAATACTATTTCCCACCATTCCGAAATGGTTGAGCCCTGACGTTTGATGAAGTTGATGATTGTCAGCGGCAAACTGAGCAATGTAGCCGCAAAAATTACCGGAATAACGGATGCGGAATTGAGTTTGATCGGAATGTTGGAATCTTGTTTACCGCGGACTTGCGCTGCGGCCGGACGGTTCGAGTATTGAATCGGAATTTTGCGTTGCAAACCTTCCAGGAATACAACACCGACCAAAACAAGCAACAACACGAGAATTATTACAGCAAAAATAATGTAATCTTTTGTTACCGGAGTATGGCTATCCGTCGTTGTCAGGAACTGAGTGATCAGGGATTTGAACATTGCAGGAAGACCCGCAATAATACCGGCGACAATCATCATCGATGCCCCGTTTCCGATACCTTTCATGGTGATTTGGTCAGACAACCAAAGCACGAATGCAGTACCGGCTGTCATTACCAATGCCATGTATACATAAATGAACGGATTCGGATCGAATGTTTCCAAAAAGTAACTTCCGTAATTTCTGATATATGTGATGATAATGGTCAAAGCCTGAACAAAAGCGAGGAACAAAGCAATATAACGTGTCCATTGGTTCAGTTTTGCTTTTCCGCTTTCGCCTTCTTCCGCCCATTCCGCAAACTGCGGAACAATGTCCATTTGCAACAATTGGACAACGATGGAAGCCGTGATGTACGGGCTGACACCGAGGGCCACAATCGAGAATTGCGACAAGGCGCCTCCGGTGAAGATATCCAAGAAGCCGAACAAGCTTTCTTCTTTGGCCAATTGGTCATTTACGCTGACAAACGGGATTTTGATATATACGCCGATCCGCCATACAAGCAGCGCACCGAGCGTAAACAATGCACTCAGAATCAACTTCTTATTTTTGCTAAAAAACTTTTTCATTATTAGGCCACCTCGTAAGTTCCACCAGCGTTGCTGATTTTTTCGATTGCGGATTTGGAGAACTTCTTCGCTTTGATTGTCAAAGCGACATTTAAGTCACCGTTGCCTAATATTTTCACTCCTTCGTATTCTTTATTGATTAATCCAACTTTTCTTAGTGCTTCTGCATCTACGACTGTTCCTGGCGCAAACACATTGAGGTCTTCAACATTAACGATAGCATATTCTTTACGGGTTAAATTGGTGAATCCTCTTTTCGGAAGGCGTTTGAACAACGGTGTCTGACCGCCTTCGAATCCCAAGCGAACGCCGCCGCCAGCACGGGCGTTTTGTCCTTTATGGCCGCGGGTTGCCGTTTTACCCATACCGCTACCTGTTCCGCGTCCGACACGTTTTTTGTAATGTCTGGCTCCCGTAACCGATTTTAATTCATGTAATTTCATCGTTCGCACCTCCTAAGCTTCTTCGACACTTACTAAGTGTGCTACTGTTTTGATCATTCCGCGGATTTGCGGATTGTCTGCTTTTACAACGGTTTTGTTAATCTTAGTTAGGCCTAATGCTTTCAGGGTGTCTTTTTGATTCTTGGGTGTTGCAATAGGGCTTTTAACTAATTTGATTGTCAATGTCTTTTCCATAGTATGCTACCTCACAATCTCTTCAGGTGTCTTACCACGCAAACGAGCTACTTGTTCAACCGTTCTTAGTGCTTTCAGTGCTGCGAAAGTTGCTCTGACAATATTGATTGGTGTACTCGAACCTAAAGATTTGGTTGTAATATCTTGGATGCCCGCAAGTTCGACAACGCTTCTGACCACGCCACCGGCAACAACTCCGGTACCGGCTGGGGCAGGTCTTAAGAACACTTTGCCTGCGCCGAATTCGCCGGTGATTTCGTGTGGGATTGTGGTTCCGATGATCGGAACGGAAATCATGTTTTTCTTAGCGTCTTCGATGGCTTTCTTGATGGCTTCAGGAACTTCTTGCGCTTTTCCGCTGCCGAAACCGACATTTCCTTTGTAATCGCCGACAACTACGAGTGCCGAGAAACGGAAACGTCTTCCGCCTTTAACAACTTTCGTTACGCGGTTTATTGTGACAACGCGTTCTTCAAGTACTTTTTCTTCGGTTACTTTATTCTTATCACGCATGACGTATCCTCCTAAAACTTGAGACCAGCATCGCGTGCTGCATCTGCAAGTGCCTTAACTCTGCCGTGGTATTGGTTGCCCGCACGGTCAAATACAACTTCGGTGATACCTTTTTCGAGAGCTCTCTGAGCGATTCTTGTACCAACCTGTTGTGCTGCTTCGATATTTGATCCTGGTTCGATGCGATTGCCGTGTTCGATTGTAGATGCAGAAACTAAAGTAATCGATTTTTCGTCATCGATGATTTGAGCAGCGATGTTTTTGTTCGATCTGAATACCGCAAGTCTAGGACGTTCACTGGTTCCGCTTAATGTCTGACGGAGTCTTTGATGACGGACTTCGCGTGCTTTTGCTCTTGATTCTTTAATAATCATATCGTCTTTTAGTCTCCTTTCTACTTAGCCTTCTTGCCTTCTTTGCGACGTACGTATTCGCCTTTGTAACGAACGCCTTTGCCTTTGTAAGGTTCAGGTTTTCTGTTCTTGCGAATTTCAGCCGCAAACTGGCCCACAGCTTGTTTATCGTATCCTGAAACAGTTATTTCGGTAGGGTTTGGAACTTCGACTTTGAGTCCTTTCGGTATTTCCATCACAACCTGATGGGAGAAACCGAGGTTTAACACAAGGGCGTTGCCTTGTAACTGAGCTCTGAAACCTGTTCCCTGAATTTCAAGGCTTTTGCTGAAACCGGTAGTAACACCTGTAATCATATTGTGAAGGAGGGCTCTACTGGTTCCGTGGATTGCGCGTTGATATTTTTCATCACCGTGACGTGTGATCTTTATTTTGTTATCGTGAATGTTGATTGCAACATTTTCATCAAAAGTATATTCCATTTTTCCTTTAGGACCGGTTACTTCAAGGGTTTGACCGTTTTGTATGATGGTAACTCCCGCCGGAATGAGGATTTCTTTATTGCCTATTCTTGACATATATGTGCACCTCTTACCAGACGAAAGCGATGATTTCGCCGCCGAGTTTCTTCTGACGGGCTTCTTTGTCGGTCATCAATCCGCTTGAAGTCGAAACGATTGCGATTCCTAAGCCGTTCAATACTTTTGGCAATTCGTCGCTTTTGGCATATACTCTTAGTCCCGGTTTGGAAATTCTTTTGATACCAGTGATGGCACGCATTTTGTCGACATAACGAAGAGTGATGTTGATCAACCCTTGTTTGCCGTCTTCTACTTTTTCATAATCGCTAATATATCCTTCTTCTTTCAACACCCGAAGCACTTCCATTTTGAGGTTGGAAGCAGGTACTGTGACCTTGGAGTGTTTCATCTGACTCGCATTGCGAATCCTTGTAAGCATATCAGCAATTGGATCAGTCATTACCATTGTATAGACCTCCCTTTCTACCAACTCGATTTTTTAACGCCAGGGATTAATCCTTTGTATGCAAGTTCGCGGAAGCAAAGCCGGCAGACTTTGAATTTGCGATAAACTGCATGAGGACGGCCACAACGTTCGCAACGAGTGTATTGTCTTACGCTAAATTTTGGTGTACGTTTGCTTTTAACTTTTAATGAAGTTTTTGCCATAATTTTCTACCTCCACTACCTTCTGAAAGGCATTCCGAGCATACTTAGCAAGGCCCGGCCTTCTTCGTCTGTTTTTGCGGTAGTGACAATAACAATATCCATACCACGAATTTTCAATACCTTATCATAGTTGATTTCCGGGAAAATCAATTGTTCCTTGATACCGAGCGAGAAATTGCCGCGGCCGTCGAAGGAATTCGGATTTACCCCTCTGAAGTCCCTAACGCGAGGTAGTGAAATAGTTACCAATTTATCCAAAAACTCGAACATTCTTTCGCCGCGCAAAGTTACTTTGGCGCCGATCGGCATGTTTTCGCGGATTTTGAATACTGCGATTGATTTCTTTGCTTTAGTGACAATTGGTTTTTGACCGGTAATGGTTGTTAAATCTTCGACAGCGGCATCAAGCAATTTGGAATTGCTGATGGAGTCACCGATACCCATGTTGACAACGATTTTTTCAATCTTTGGAACTTCCATTACAGTGCTATAACCGAACTTTTCCATTAACTTAGGAACAACTTGTTCTTTGTATTTAGTTAATAAACGATTCATCTGTAATCTCCTTCCTACTTGTCAAGTACGGTTCCGGATGCTTTCGCGAAACGAACCTTTTTGCCATCTACGAATTTGTAACCAACTTTGGTTGGTTTCTTGGTTACCGGGTCAAGAATTGCCACATTGGAAACGTGGATAGGCGCTTCCTTTTTGATGATTCCGCCGTCCGGATTACTTTGGGACGGGCGGGAATGTTTAGCGACGATATTGACGCCTTTAACTACTACTCGATTTGTTTTCGGATAAACCGCTAGAACTTCGCCAGTTGTTTGATTTCCACGGGATGGTTTGTGTTTACCTGTTGTTACAACAACTATGTCACCTTTTTTAATCTTCATAGCGACCTCCTATAACACTTCCGGAGCGAGAGAAACGATTTTCATGAAATCTTTTTCACGTAATTCCCTTGCAACAGGGCCGAAGATCCGAGTACCGCGTGGGTTTTTGTCTTCTTTTATGATTACTGCTGCATTATCATCAAATTTGATATAGGAACCATCCGTTCTCCGTAATCCTTTTTTGGTCCGTACGATGACGGCTTTTATAACATCACCCTTTTTAACTTGTCCGCCGGGTGTGGCTGATTTGACTGTTGCGACTACGATGTCACCAATATTGGCAGAACGACGATGTGAACCGCCTAAGATTCGGATAATCAAAAGTTCTTTGGCACCGGTATTATCAGCAACATTGACTCTACTTTCTTGTTGAAGCATAAGACACCTCCTGATTATACAATGACTGCCTTTTGAACAATCCTAACTAAGCGATAACGTTTTGTTTTTGATAACGGACGAGTTTCCATTATTTCAACGATATCACCGTTCTTAGCAAGATTTTGCTCATCGTGCGCAGTGAATTTTTTGCTTATTTTTGTGTTTTTTCCATAGATAGGGTGCTTACGATGTGTTTCAACTAATACCGTGATTGTTTTGTCATTGACATCCGACACAACAGTACCTATATATGTTTTGCGACTGTTTCTTTCCATTGTCTTGGCCTCCTATCCCTGAACGCTTGCCTTGGCGCGTTCCGTTAGAATGGTATATGCGCGGGCAATATCCTTTTTAACTTTACGTAATTGAGCAGTGTTTTCTAATTTACCAACAGCAGCCTGAAAACGAAGGTTAAAGAGTTCCTGTTTCAATTCCTTGATTTTGTTTTCAAGTTCTTGATTTTCAAGTTCTCTTAGTTTTTGGACAGAAGATAACTTCTTCGGAGCTTTTTTGTCAACTTTTGTCGTGGCTTTAGCCGCTTTTTCCTTAGTTGACTTTTTGGTTTCAACTACAGCTTCGGTTTTCTTTTCTTTTGGCATAATTATTCACCACTTTCTCTTGTCACAAATTTTGTTTTTACCGGCAATTTGTGTGAAGCTAGTCTGAACGCTTCGCGAGCGACTTCTTCCGATACACCGCCAATTTCAAACATAATCGTGCCTGTTTTAACGACCGCTACGTATCCGTCAGGAGCACCTTTACCGGAACCCATCCGAACTTCAAGCGGTTTCTTGGTTTTGATCAAGTGCGGGAAGATATTGATCCACACTTTACCGTCACGTTTCATATAACGTGTCATGGCAATACGGGCAGCCTCGATTTGACGATCGGTAATCCATGCGCCCTCGGTTGATTGAAGGCCATATTCACCAAAACTAACTTTCTTGCCGCCTTTCGCTTTTCCCTCATAACTAATTCGATGAGGGCGGCGATACTTAGTTCTTTTAGGCATTAACATGTCTATCGGCCCTCCTTCTTTTGTTTTTCGGTTAAAATTTCACCTTTGTTGATCCAAACTTTGACACCGAGTTTGCCGTATGTCGTCATGGCTTCGGCTGTTGCGTAGTCGATGTTGGCGCGAAGGGTATGCAGAGGAACGCTTCCTTCGATGTAACCTTCGCTGCGCGCGATTTCCGCACCGCCCAAACGACCGGAAACGATTGTTCTGATTCCTTTGGCGCCGGCTTTCAAAGCACGTTGGATAGCCATTTTCTGAACACGGCGGAACGAAGCACGGTTTTCCAAGTCTTCGGCGATTTTTCTTGCGACTAATGTTGCGTCAAGGTCTGGGTTTTTGATTTCGGCGATTGTCAGGAAAACATTTTTCTTGGTAAGTTTTTCGAGTTCGCGAATCGCTTCGTTTTTCTTGGAACCTTCTCTTCCGATAACGGCACCCGGTTTTGCGGTTGAAATAATAACGATTATTCTTTTACCGGTTCTTTTGATTTCCACGCGAGAGATATATGCTGCTTTATAGAAGGAATTAATGAAAGAACGGATTTTGAGGTCTTCAAGCAAGAGATCGGCAACTTTTGCTTTCGGTGCATACCAAGTTGCGTCCCAATCTCTGATGATGCCTATCCGCATTCCTACTGGATTAACTTTTTGTCCCATCTTCGTTACCTCCTATAGTTTTTCTGCCACAACAACTGTGATGTGACTGGTTCTTTTCAAGATACGATTGCCACTGCCTTTGGCACGCGCGCGGAAACGTTTCAAAGTGGCTCCCGGATTGATAAATATTTCTTTAATATATAGTTTTTCGACATCCATATCGTGATTGTTTTCGGCGTTGGCAACTGCCGATTGAACGACTTTCAAGATGCTTTCCTTAACGGTACTTTCGACATTGTTAAGAATGGCGACTGCGGTTCCGACTGATTTGCCGCGGATAAGGTCGGCAACAAGTCTGCCTTTGCGCGGAGAGATTCTTACTGATTTTGCAATAGCTCTTGCTTCCATGTTCATCACCTATTTCTTAGCAACTTTCTTATCCTTACCGTGTCCGCGGTAAGTCCTTGTCGGTGCGAATTCACCGAACTTATGACCAACCATATCTTCCGTCACGTAAACAGGAAGATGCTCTTTGCCGTTATGAACTGCAACTGTATGGCCGACAAATTCAGGAAAGATTGTAGATCTTCTTGACCAAGTCTGAATAACTTTCTTGGTATTCTTTTCGTTTAATTTAATGACTTTTTTGAGAAGATGTTCATCGCAAAAAGGTCCTTTTTTAAGTGAACGTGCCATTAATTAGTTCCTCCTATCCATTACGACGACGAACGATTAGTCCGCTGCTCTTTTTCTTAGTTTTTCTTGTCTTAACGCCAAGGGCAATCTTACCCCAAGGAGTTCTTGGTGCATCGCGTCCGACTGGCGAACGACCTTCACCACCGCCGTGAGGGTGATCGTTAGGGTTCATAACCGAACCTCTGACCGTTGGGCGGATTCCCATGTGACGGGTGCGACCGGCTTTACCGATATTGACAAGGGAGTAGTCGAGATTTCCGACAATACCGATTGTTGCACGGCAGTTGCCGAGGATTTTGCGAACTTCGCCGCTTGTCAAACGGAGTAAAGTGTATTTGTCTTCGCGGCCGAGAATCTGAGCACCTGCACCAGCAGCACGAACCAATTGGCCGCCGTGTCCAGGATATAATTCAATATTGTGAACCATTGTACCGACAGGAATTTTGTTGAGCGGTAAGCAGTTTCCGATTCGGATATCTGCATTTTCGCCCGACATGATGGTGCTTCCGACTTGTAATTCGTTCGGTGCCAAAATATAACGTTTTTCGCCGTCAACATAGTTGATTAAAGCAATGTTGGCACTGCGGTTCGGATCATATTCGATTGTTGCGACTTTTCCGGCGATGCCGTCTTTGTCGCGTTTGAAGTCGATAATTCTGTATTTCCGTCTCGAGCCGCCGCCGATATGACGGACGGTAATCCGGCCGGTCGAGTTACGTCCTCCAGTCTTGCTTAAAGGAGCAAGTAAGCTTTTTTCTGGCTTGGTTGTCGTGATTTCTTCATATGTTAAGGCTGTCATGTTTCGACGACCGTTGGTCGTTGGTTTATATTTCTTAATCGCCATGATGTCCTTCCTCCTTTATACTTCAAAGACTGAAATGGTTTGACCCGGCATTAAGCGAACGATGGCTTTTTTGTATGCTGGTTTAAACCCTTCAAATTTTTGCATTCTTTTCGGTTTTCTGCGAACATTGATAGTTCTGACTGCGACAACTTTGACTTCGAAGATTTCTTCGATAGCGTTTTTGATTTCCACTTTGTTAGCTCTCGGATCGACCGCAAACGTATATTGAAGTTTGTTGTTAGCTAAATTGGTGGTTTTTTCGGTGATAATCGGCTTAATAATAATATCGTACGGTGATTTCATTATTTAAGCACCTCCTCGTAGTGGGATACTACATCTTGTGTCAGAACCATGCAATCGGCATTCAGAACCTGGTATACCGAGATATGGTTGACGTTGTGGATAATTACATTCGGCAAGTTTCTTCCGGCCAATTCCACATTAGGATTGGCGTCGTTTAAGACGACTAAGACTTTGCCGTCGGCTTTGATATTGTTCAATACTTCGACAAACGATTTGGTTTTGAAGTTATCGAGTTCGATCTTATCCAATACGATAAAGGCATTTTCGCGGACTTTTTCGCTCAATACGCTTTTCATTGCCAAGCGGACAACTTTTTTGTTGACTTTGATTGCATGCGATCTAGGAGTCGGTGCAAATACGACACCGCCGCCACGCCATTGCGGAGCGCGGATTGTACCCTGACGGGCGCGTCCTGTACCTTTTTGACGCCATGGTTTTCTTCCGCCGCCTCTGACTTCTGCTCTTGTTTTGGCTTTTTGCGTTCCTTGACGCATACCTGCTCTTTCGGCAACTACCGCATCAAAAATCGCCTGTTGGTGAACAGGAACGCCGAAAACTTCTTCGCTCAATTGAAGTTCACCAATCACAGCCCCTTGTTGGTTTAATAATTGTACATTAGGCATGACTTATTCCTCCTATGCTAAGCTCTCTGGATTAAGCGCTGCATTTCCGGCTTTGACCGCATTCGTAATCAATACGAACGAGTTCTTGGCTCCAGGAACGCTGCCCTTAATAAGAACTACATTATTTTCTGGATCATACTTAACAAATTCGAGATTTTGAATTGTTTTGGTTTCGCCGCCCATGCGTCCGGCCATTTTCTTGCCCGGTTTAACGCGCGATACGCCGATATCTCCCATGGAACCGATTTGGCGATGGTATCCAGAACCGTGCGCCATAGGTCCGATGTGATGATTATATCTTTTGACGACTCCTTGGTAACCTTTACCCTTGGAGATTCCAGTAACATCCACTAATTCACCCACGGAGAAGATGTTTCCTTTTACCTCTTGTCCAACTTCAAACGCCAGCATTTCTTTCCCAGCGATTTCTTTAACGAAGCGCTTAGGGGCAGTATTAGCTTTGGCTGCATGTCCTTTTTCCGGTTTATTTGCTAAACGTTCCGGTTTGTCGCAATAACCCAATTGAACAGCTTCGTATCCATCAGTTTCTACTGTCTTTTTCTGTAATACTACGTTCGGAGTTACGTCAATCACTGTAACCGGGATCAATTCGCCGGTTTCAGAAAAAATTTGTGTCATTCCGATTTTCTTACCTAAGATTCCTTTGGCCATGAGTACACCTCCATTTTCTCATTATTTCAAAACGATTTCGACACCGGATGGCAATTCCAAATGAACTAGCGCATCCATAGTTTTAGGATTGATATTGACGATATCGATTAAACGTTTGTGGGTCCGACGTTCAAATTGTTCACGGCTGTCTTTGTGTTTGTGCGGTGAACGGATAATCGTAAATACTTCCTTGTCTGTCGGGAGCGGAATAGGACCGGCAACGGTTGCTCCGGTTCTTTTAGCCGTTTCCACGATCTTCTTTGCAGATTCATCCAACAATCTGTGATCATAAGATAATAATCTGATTCTTAATTTTCTTTCTTTTGCCATATTAGCCTCCTTCACTTTTTGATAAAAGCTTTTTGACTCCATGCAAATTCCCTGATCCACATCATGGCAACTCTTCCGTGTGTATCAGCAACCTTGCATATCATCGCCTTTTTTTAGCCTGTGCTATTATACACTTTTTGCTAAAACAATGCAAGCGATATGGTAATTAAAATCCGCATTTTTTTACTTTTTTCAATAATCCAAAATTTAGGCTTGTTATTTGCGAAACGGTGCTTTTAAAGTATATCGAAAGAACCGAACACAAAACCCAATACCATCAAAAGAACAATCGCATAATAAACGATGCGCCAGACTTTGTGCCTTTTTCCGACAAATTCCCAGGCGGTATAAAACACCACAATCAAAAGACATATGTAACTGATGTTGTATAAGACCAAAAATCTTCCGTCAAAAACCGAGAACAAATAAAACAAAGTCGCCAATATCAGACCGACAAAAGATAAAAGACCCACCAAATCGGCATTTTGCTTTTTCACAAGCGTCACCTCCTTAATGTTATATTTTCCCCAAAAAGGAAAAATTTGATACTTTTTTATATATCAAAAAACACCCCTCGTAAAAAAAGGGTGTCTTATATATATTCCTAATATTGGACCTTTCCCATTCTGCCGTGGGAATAGTCTTCTTTGGCCTGCAGCATCATAACCAGCTTATCCTTGTAGTTGGGATCGCCCAAACGCATTTCGCGTTTTTCTTTTTTGAACTGTTTCTTGTCGAGTCTGACGTATTCCGGGTCCAGACTTTCGTACTTTTTCCACAGATACAAACGGTTCCTGGTTTCGTAGTAAACGTCCAGCAGATCCCAGTCAAACGAACTTTTCTTGAAAATCCCGAAAACCCGTTTTTCGATTGGGGTGAAGTTGCGATTGCGAAGGATTTGGTTCGGCATGAGAAGCACCTGGTGCTTTTTAAGCCGTTCCGAGATACAGTAATCGTAATCAAACGTGGTTTGGTAATATTCCTTGACAAACCCTTTCGATTCCCGGAAATACGCAAGATTCAAGAAAGCACCCGTCAGGCGGCATCCTTTTATCGGCCTTACTTTAACGGTCGTATCTTTTTTATCGAGACAGGTATATAAAGGCAAAGGCGTAAGAACCGACGGTTTTTCTTCGGCTTCGATCAAATAACGTTTCATTTCCAAAAAAGCGCCTTCTTCGTAAAAGTAACCCTGTTCCAGCACCACCGCGTAATCCGCCCCGAGCCGCATAGCGTGCTGATAAAGCAAAGTATAGTTGTTTACCTGCCCGTAGTCTTCGCAGTCGCTGTACTCGATGTTTTGGTGCCGGCTGATGGCTTTAAAAAATTCCGTGAGTTGGTGGCCCGTGGTATTCAAAATAACCAGCTTATCGACGTGGGATATATATGTTTCGATGTCTTTTGCCTGGGTTTCAATCGCTTCTTTCGAAAGGATCTTTTTGTCTATAATCAGTCCCGCTACGATTTTCATACCCTATACCGCATAATTATGGTTTCTCAGTTCGGATAAAATCCGTTCCTTGTGGTCCTCATCGTAAGCTTCGATTACCAGGTAAACAAACTGTTCGGTCAAATCAAGCTGATTGACGTACCTAGTCTGTTCGATGGTCAAGATGTTTCCTCCCACTTTGGATATTAAGGAAAGAAGTTTTTGCAATTCCCCGGCTTTATGTTTCAGTTTGACCTGCAGATTGAACCTTCTGCCGTCTTTTAATAAACCGCTGTTGATGATTGTTTCTACCATATTGATGTCGATATTGCCGCCGCTGATAATACAAACCACGTTTTTGCCTTTCAGATAATCAAGTTTATGGTTCAAAAGAGCCGCAACCGGCGTGGCGCCGCTTCCCTCGGCAACGATTTTCTGTTTTTCCAAAAGGGAAAGTATTGCGCTTGCGATTTCGTCTTCCTCGACGGCCACAATATCGTCGACATATTCCTGAATCAAACCGAAGGTAATGTCCCCCGGACATGCCACCGCAATCCCTTCGGCGATGGTCGGCGTACAACAGACCGTAAGAATTCGGCCCGCTTCCATCGATTCTTTGACGCACGGAGCGTTGGCGGCTTCGACGCCGATGACCGAAACGTTCGGATTAAGGCTTTTTACCGCTTTGGCGACGCCGGAAATCAAACCGCCTCCCCCGACCGGCACGACAACCGCATCAATATTTCTTAGCTGGGTCATTATTTCCAAACCGATGGTGCCCTGCCCGCAGATAACCGCTTCGTCGTTGAACGGATGAACAAATACCGCACCCCGCTCTTCGCAGATTTCCTTTGCTTTCTTACAGGCTTCGTCGTAATTGTCGCCGTAAAGTATTACTTCGGCCCCATAGTCTCTTGTTGCTTTGACTTTGATAATCGGCGTAACCGTCGGCATGACAATCGTGGCTTTCACGCCGAAGATTTTGGCGCTTCTTGCCACCCCTTGGGCATGGTTGCCGGCGCTTGCGGCGACAACCCCTTTCGCTTTTTCTTCGGGAGTAAGCTGCGCAATCTTGTTCATGGCACCTCTTAATTTAAAGGAGCCCGTGTATTGCATGTTTTCCAGTTTCAGAAAGACGTTCATTTGGGTAAGTTCGCTCAGATAATCCACTCTGACCAAAGATGTCGTCTGAATATAAGGAGCAATCGCCGTTTGGGCTTTTACTATTTTCTTTAAAGAAATCATTTGGATTCCTCCTAGCACATATATATTATACCAAAGAATGGCCGGGTTTTGTTGTAAAAAATAAGAAACCAGAATAAATCCGGTTTCGGCTATTCTGGTTAATTTATCTTAGTTTTTGTCGGCCGTTCCGAAAACGGCGATTTTTTCTCTGACTGCGTTTTCGATACCCTTGGAAGCGGGACCGATAATCTTTCTCGGGTCGTAGACTTTTTGGTCGTTTGCGAGCACTTCTCTTAAAATCTTGCTGAAGGCCATCTGGCATTCCGTATTGACGTTGATTTTGCAGGTTCCGCAGACAATGGCTTTTTGAATCATATCGTCCGGAATTCCGGTTCCGCCGTGAAGCACCAGCGGCATATTTGTGGCTTCCTGGATTTCTTTCATTTCCTTAAAGCCCAAAACCGGTTCGCCGTGATAAGGGCCGTGCACACTTCCTAAAGCGGGAGCCAATGCATCGATGCCGGTTTCTTTGACCAAACGGACGCATTCGTCTTTATCCGCGTATTTGATCGAACCTTCGACGTGCTCTTCCTGACCGCCGACGGTTCCGAGTTCCGCTTCGACGCTTACGCCGCGCGCATGAGCGTATTCCACGACTTTTTTGGTCATTTCGATATTGGTTTCAAGCGGATAGTGGGATGCATCAATCATAACGGATGTAAAGCCCGCATCGATTGCCTGAATGCATTTTTCCACCGATGAACCATGGTCCAGATGGATGGCGACATCGACGGTAATTCCGAGATCGTGCATCAATCCTTTAACCAACATTACAGCCGTGTAAAATCCGCCCATGTATTTGGCGGCTCCTTCGGATACCCCCAAAATGACCGGCGAGTTGGTGGCCTGCGCCACGGTCAAAATGGATTTCGTCCATTCCAGATTGTTGATATTGAATTGGCCGACCGCGTATTTTCCTTCTTTGGCCTTTTTTAACATATTCGTCATATTTACAAGTGGCATATATATCTTCCTCAACTTTCTATTCTAATAAAAATGCTCCGATACCGACAACGCCCGCACCGATGTGAGCGCCGACCGCTGGTGTAATGTAGTGAATTTCGATACCCTGAATGTCCGGGCGGACTTCGTTGATGCGTTCAAGCATCTTTTTGACGATGTCTTCCCGCAAAGAATGAAACAAAAAAACTTTGACATTGGTTTTGTCTTTCAAAAACTCGAACATCAGTTCAAGGGCGCGATCCACCGCATATTTGTAAACTTTGATTTTTTCTTTGGTGACAATCCGTCCGTCACTTGTGATTTCCAATACCGGTTTGATTCTGAGCAAACCGGCAAGGAATCCCGCCGCATTGCTCAAACGGCCGTTTTTCACAAGATAACTCAAGTCGTCGACCACGAAATAGGCTTTCGAATGGTTGATTAAAAATTCGCTCCGTTCAATAATTTCTTCCACGGTTGCGCCGTTTTCGGCCATCTGTTTGGCATTAACGGCCAAATAGCCTTGCAGGTATGTGGCAAGTTTGGTATCGATGACATGGATTCTGATCCGTCCGTGATACTCTTTGGCAACCTGCTGCACGGTCGGGCCGGTGGCACTTAGTTGAAACGAAATCGGAAAATGGATAACGTCCGTATAACCCTGCTCGATAAAATTATCGATGGCATCATATATATCGCCCAAAGACGGGGCGCTTGTGGACGGAATATCGGACGCATTGGTAATTTGGGAAATTCTTCGATAAAATTCATCAGCTTTTATATCAATGCCGTCAACCAAGACTTCGTTTTTGAAATTTACTGTCGAACGCAATACGGTGATTCCGGTATCGTAACCAACGTAATCAAGTCCGGCATTAACATCAGTCATTATTGCTATTTTCATAAAAACCTCCAATTATTAAGTATACCATAAGGCAAACATTTTTTCAAAGAAAGAATATTATTTATTCGCATTTTTAGAACAAAAAGAAAAAGACAGTCCGGAAAAGTTTAGCGTTTTTCCCCTAACTGTCTTTTTTTACTGTCAATAACTACCCTTCCAGGTACCTGCTCATGAAAACACCGCTGAATTCCGCCAGCGACTTTTCGACATCCGTCACGTCGTTTTCGGCCATGACGATTACACAACCGAGGATATCGCCGAAGACGTTGATCGGTTTGATGACCGCGGCTTTTTTGGTTTCGTAATTTTCGCAAATTTCCATTCCTTCGCCGCGTTCCAGGATTTGGGTTGTTCTTTTGGCGATGCGGTCTTCCAACCGCGCGGAGATTTTTTTACCGACGATGTCTTTTTTGACGGAGCCGGCGACGGCGGTAACCCGTTCGTTGTCGGTGATAATAATGTCGCGATGATTGGAGTTATATATACTTTCGACAAATTCAACGATAAATTCGTTGACGTTCTGAACCGGAGAATACTTCTTTAAGATGATGCGATCGCTTCCTTCGATGAAGATTTCCAGCGAATCGCCTTCCTTGATTCTCATGGTTCGTCGCAATTCTTTCGGTATCACAATTCTCCCCAGATCATCGATTCGTCTAACTACCCCTGTTGCTTTCACAACTTTCACCTCACAAATTCTACCATTATTATGACAAAAAAGATAAGCGTATATACACCGTTTTTTCTTTATTTACACATTTTCGAGCAGTTTTGTGAGCTGATAAATGTAGTTGCTTTTGCCGACGTTTTTGTTTTCTTCGGTCAGGTAAATCGTTATATATATCTGATAATACTTGTAATTGAATTCAAGTTTTAAATCGGTGAGATTGTTCAGACGCTGCAGATCTTTATAGGTAATCTGATTGGATTTGTCTTTGTCGAAATGGAATTCCACCGTTTTTTCGGATTCTTTGAAAGCGGCGACGCCTTTGGATTTCAACAGGAAGGTGAGATATTTGCCTTCGATATACAGATCGATTTCCGAAGTAATCTGGCCGTATCTGTCTGCAAACTCTCTTCTGATGTTTTCCGCTTCTTCCCGGCTTTTGATTTTATTGATCGACTTGTGCATTTCGATTCGGACGATATCGTCGTCTACGTAATTTTCGCTGATATGTTTGGAAATCCGCACGTCAAACTGTTTTTTGTCTTCCGGAACGATAAGGCCTTTTTCTTCCTGAATGGCTTCGTTCAGCATTTTTAGATATAGTTCAATTCCCACCGCATCGATAAATCCCGACTGTTCGCTGCCCAGAATATCGCCCGCGCCCCGAATCGAAAGGTCGCGCATCGCGATTTTGTAGCCGCTGCCCAAAGCCGTGAATTCTTTGATGGTATCGAGTCTTTTCTGGGCACTTTCGGTCAGAATGCGTCCTTTGTCGTACATGAGATAAGCATAGGCGATTCGGTCGCTCCTTCCGACCCGTCCTCTAATCTGATACAGCTGGGCAAGACCCAGGATATCCGCCTTTTCAATAATAATGGTGTTGGCGTTCGGAATATCGATTCCGGTTTCGATGATGGTTGTGCAAATCAGAATATCGTATCTGCGGTCGATGAAGTCGTTGATGGCTTCTTCGATTTGGTCTTTGGACATCTTCCCGTGAATGATGGTGAAGTGGGCTTCCGGAACCAGGCGTTTGAGTTTTCTTTCAATCAGACTAAGTTGGCTGATTCGGTTTAGAAGATAAAACACCTGTCCGCCCCGGCCGAGTTCTCTGCGGATTGCTTCCCGGATAACCGAATCGTTCGTTTCAAGCACATATGTCTGGACGCTCAGACGGTTAAACGGCGGTGTCTCGATCAAACTCAAATCCCTTAAACCCGTTAAGGCCATCTGGAGAGTCCTCGGAATCGGGGTTGCGCTTAGGGACAACACGTCCACGTTCGCTTTCATCGCTTTGATTCTTTCTTTGTGTTCGACGCCGAAACGGTGTTCCTCGTCGATGATAAGCAAACCCAAATCTTTGAATTTGACATCATCCGAAAGCAACCGGTGCGTTCCGATGACAATATCGACATAACCGTTTCTCAATCCATCCAGGGTGGTTTTGATGGCATGGGAATCGACGAAGCGGCTCAGTAGTTCCACCCGCACCCCGTATTTTTCGAATCTTTCTTTAAAGGTCAGATAATGCTGGCGGGCAAGGACGGTTGTCGGGGCAAGGTATGCGACCTGTTTTCCCGCTTCCACAACCTTGAAAGCGCCGCGCATCGCGACTTCCGTTTTTCCGTATCCGACGTCCCCGCAAAGAAGCCGGTCCACCGGACGCGGACCTTCCAGGTCTTTCTTGAGGTCGGCAATCGCTTTTAACTGACCTTCGGTTTCGATAAAGCCGAAATCGCGTTCGAACTGCAACTGTTCCTCGGAATCGGGCGGATACCGGTAGCCTTTCATAAGTTCTCTTTGGGCCTGGGTTTTGACCAGCATTTTGGCGATTTCGTTGACTTTTTCTTTAATCTTCGCCTTTTTCTTTTCCCATTCCTTGCTTCCGAATTTGCTTAATTTCGGCTGAACGTCTTTGGTTCCCACGTACTTTTCCAAAACCGAAATGTTTTCGACCGGAATATACAGCTTATTGTCTTCCGCATACTCCACAAGCACGTAATCGTTCACGACATCTTTCAGTTTGACCGATTTGATGCCCTGGTATTTGCCGATTCCGTAGTCGGGATGGACGACGTAGTCGCCGATCAAGATATCTTCTTTGGAATAAATCTTGACGGTTTCTTTGTAAATGGCCTGCATTTTTTTCGAAGGGGGAATAGTACCCTTGGCCATTTCGTTCGGGGTAATGATTTCGATATTTAATTCGTAATCGATGAAACCGTAAGCCTGTTCGTTGACCGTCAGATTGACCGTTTTTTCCCGAAAATCTGTCATCCGGTCGATTACCTTAAACGGTATGCCGTTTGTAAAAAGCAAATCCGCCAAGGCTTCCTGCCTGCGTTCGTTCAGACTGGTGATTATATATGTTTTTCCTTTGTTCAATCGAATGTCTTCGATCAAATGTTTGAGGTTGTTGTTGTAATCGTAATTGTTGGTGGTTTTCAGATCCCACTTTTTATGCAAAGAAATGCCTTCGATATACACCGAGTGGCTGCTTACGAACATAACCAGGCCGGTTAAAGGAATTGTGTCCTTGACCGATTCGTAGAATTTTTCGTCCCCCACAAAATCGACTTTGGTAAAATAGTCGCTGGTTTCCAGAATGTTCAACTGTTCTTTGTCAAGGATACGCGAAAAATCGTTGTACACGACTATTTTCTGATCGATCGCATCCAAAAACCGCTCGTAGTTTTGGTCGATGTAAGGAAGATAGATATATAGCTGATCCAGGTTTTGGAATGCTTTCAGCGATTCGATGTCCTGGGTGATTTTTTCGTTCAAAGGATTCTTTTCCAAAACGCGCGCAATTATTTTGTCCAGTTCGTCGGGTTTGTAATACATTTCGTAAAGCGGATAAATCGTTACTTTGTCGGTTGATCTCGTGCTTTTTTGAGTTTCGACGGAGAAATATCTGATCGATTCGATTTCGTCGTCAAAAAAACTGAGCCGAACTGGTTCCGCCAAATTCACCCCATATATATCTATGACGCTTCCCCTCACGCTGAACGTTCCGGGCGATTCGGTGATTGCTGTCTTTTTGTAGCCACGGGTAATCAAATCTTCGATCAGTTCGTCCCGGGGGACGGTTTCGTTCTTTTTAAAATGCAAAAGAGCCGAAAGCAGCCGCTCTTTGGACATCAGATTTCTGGTGATGCCTTCGGTGTTGGTTACGATTATGCGCGGGCTTTGTTCCAAAATCGCTTCGATGGTAGCCATCCGCGCCAAACGGTAGGTGTTGGAACTGGCGACCAAAACGCTTGCAATCGGTTCTTCGCCCGGAAAAAAACAGACTTCGTCAGGCGAAAGAATATTCATCAGCCGTTCGTAGTTTTTGGTGGCATCGTAAATAGTGGGCAAAACATAGACCAAAGTCTTGTCGGTTTCCTTAAAAAGCTTCGCAAGCAAAAACAACAGGGCGTTGTCCGTTGCGTTATCGATGCCAACGCAAAAAGAGGTACTTTTGGCAGTACCTTCGATTTTCACGATTTCGTCTACAAGTTTTTTGTATTTATTTTGTTGATATATATAGTTAAGCATAATTCACTATCCATTATAATTGTTCATTACATAATCTATTCCTTTTTCCAAATAGTCTGCAATGATGTAAGGAGCCTTGTCCAAAACGGTTTTCATCTGCTGAAACTCCGTTTTGGAAAAAGGAGTCAGAACATAATCGATTACATCGCTTTCTGCGTGGCCGATGCCGATGCGGAGGCGTTTGATTTCATCCGTTCCCAGGTGTTCGATGACCGATTTCATGCCTTTGTGGCCCCCGCTCGAACCGCTTAAGCGGATTCGGACCGTCGAAAGTGGCAAATCCATATCGTCATAGACGACCAAAATATCGTTTACGGAAACTTTCTGATAATCCATCACGCTTCTTACGGCGAGGCCCGAATTGTTCATATATGTAATCGGTTTGATCAAAATAACTTTTTCGCCGTTTAAATTACCGCCGGCGACGAAACTTTGGAATTTCTTTTCCAGTTTAAAAGTCCAATTATAATATTCGGCAATCCTGTCTACAAACATAAAACCGACATTGTGGCGGGTTTGGGCATATTCCTTGCCCGGATTACCTAGTCCGACAATTATCATAGTACTATCCCTTGAATTTTATTTTCGTATGCTTCCACGGTGTTGGCAAGAAGCGCCGCAATCGTCAGCGGTCCCACGCCGCCCGGAACGGGCGTAATATGGGAAGCCACCTGCGAAACGTTGTCGAAATCGACGTCGCCATAAATTTTGTCGCCTTCCCGGTTGATTCCCACATCCACGACCACGGCTCCCGGTTTGATCATGTCCGCCGTAATTAGATTTTTCTTGCCCACCGCAACCACCAATATATCGGCTTCTTTGGTGATTTTTTTCAAATCGACGGTATAGCGGTGCGCAATCGTCACGGTCGCGTCGCGCAATAGAAGCATCATTCCCATCGGTTTTCCGACAATATTGCTTCTTCCGACCACCACGGCTTCTTTGCCTTTCAGTGGAATATTGTAAGCATCGAGCAGTTTCATGACGCCGAGAGGCGTGGCCGGCTGAAAACATTTCATTCCGCTGAACAGTTTTCCTTTGTTCAATACGCCGAACCCGTCGATGTCTTTGTCTGGATCGATTCGGTCGATGACGGCTCTTTCGTCTAGGTGTTTTGGTAACGGAAGTTGCACGATGATGCCGTGAACGGAAACGTCTGCGTTAAGTTCATCAATCAGCTTAAGGAGTTCTTCCTGGGTAATCGATTCATCTTTTTTGATTAGTCTCGCCTCGATGCCGACAAAGTTTGCGGACTTGATTTTGTTGCGCACATATATTTCGCTCGCCGGGTCGCTTCCGACTTCGACGATGGCCAGGCCTGGTTTTATACCGGATTTTACGACCAAGTCGGCGACTTTGGCCTTTAGTTCTGTTTTTATCTGTTTGCTTAAGGATTTGCCGTCCAAAATTGTCATTATCATAACCTCCTACATTAAGATAAATTGTGAATCGCGAAGTTGTCGTCGATGTCGATTTTTACCGCGTTCGGCTCTTTCGGAAGCCCCGGCATCGTCATGACATCCCCGGTCAGACAAACCAAAAACTGCGCACCCGCAGAAATACGGATTTCTCTGATGGTGACGGTGAAACCCTTAGGGGCGCCGACCAACTTCGGATTGTCTGTCAAAGAGAGCGGCGTTTTGGCCATACAGATATAGAAGTTTTGATAATCGGTGTCCTGAACTTGTTTGATTACTTTTTCGGCTTCGTCCGTAAAGACGATTTTGCCCGCCCCGTAACACGTATAGGCAATCTTTTGAATCTTTTCTTTGACGCTTTCGTTCAATTCGTAAAGCGGACTGTAGGTTTGGTTTTTTTCGCAGGCCGCAAGAACTTTTTGCGCAAGATCAATTCCGCCTTCGCCGCCTTTGGCCCATACTTCGCTGATGGCAAGCGGATGGTTGTTGGTCTTGGCCCATTCGAGTAGGGTTGCGATTTCCGAATCGGTGTCGCTGGCAAAACGGTTGAGCGAGATCACATACGGAAGATTGAATTTCTTGACGGTGTCGATATGTTTTTCTAGATTGGCAAGTCCTTGCACCATCGCTTCGACGTTTTCTTTCTGTACGTCCTGGGCTTTGACTTTGCCGTGGTATTTAAGCGCTTTGATGGTGGCGACGATGACAACGGCGCTCGGTTTGATTCTGGCAACCCGGCATTTGATGTCCAGGAATTTTTCCGCACCCAAATCGGCGCCGAAACCGGCTTCGGTAACCACGTAATCGGCTAACTTGAGAGCCGCTTTGGTGGCCATGATGGAATTGCAGCCGTGGGCGATGTTCGCAAACGGTCCGCCATGAACCAAAACCGGATTGTTTTCCAGGGTCTGCACGAGGTTCGGCTTCATCGCATCTTTCAGTATTACCAAAACGGAACCCGTGACTCCCAAATCTTTGACGGTTACTGCTTTTTTGTCGTAGGTGTAGCCTATAACGATTCGGTCGATTCGGGAACGCAAATCGTTCATATCTTTGGCAAGGCAAAGGATGGCCATGATTTCGCTTGCCACGGTGATGTTGAACCGTTCCGGACGGACCACGCCGTCGGTCGGAGCGCCTAGTCCCACGATTACGTTTCGGAGAGCGCGGTCGTTTAGATCCATGCAGCGCTGCCAAACAATGCGTTTCGGATCGATATTCAGTTCGTTGCCCTGATATATATGATTGTCGATGCAGGCGCTGATCAAATTGTTGGCGCAGGTGATAGCGTGCAGATCGCCGGTAAAATGGAGATTCAGATCAACCATTGGATTGACCTGGGCATATCCTCCTCCGGCAGCTCCGCCTTTCAGGCCGAAAACCGGTCCCAGGGACGGTTCTCTTAAGGCGCCGACAGTTTTTTTGCCGAGCTTCCAAAGCGCATCGACAAGTCCCACGGTCGTGGTCGATTTTCCTTCGCCGAGCGGAGTGGGTGTCATCGCGCTCACCAAAATCAGTTTGCCGTCGGGATTGTTTTCGATTCGCTTCAGCAACTCGATACTTAGTTTGGCTTTATTGCTGCCGTAAAGCTCGATTTCGTCTTCTTCGATGCCGAGCTTTTTCGCAATGTTGGTTATTTTTTCTATTTTTGCGCTGTTTGCAATTTCAATATCGGAACGCATTGTTTTTCCTCCTTGGTGATTTATTTGCAAGTTTTTTGGCCGTCGCCGAATATTTCCTGATAACTTACGATGCTTTCTTCAATAATCCGAAGCGCTTCCTTTCTTCCCAATACTTCGAAACCGGTAGTTTCTTTATGTTCCAGCGTTTTGTAAACCTGGAAAAAGTGTTCGACTTCCTGACTCAAATGCGGAGGAAGTTCGCTCATTTCGTGAAAATAGTTCCAGTTCGGATCTTCGAACGGGATGGCAATGATTTTGTGGTCTTCCTGTTCTTCGTCAATCATTCGGATAACCCCGACCGGATAGCATTTAACCATGCTTAATGGTTCCAATTCTTCGCTGCATAAAACCAGGACATCCAGAGGGTCGCGGTCCTTGGCAAATGTACGCGGAATAAAACCGTAATTGGCCGGATAATGGGTCGAAGTGTAAAGAATGCGGTCCAAAATCAAAAGGCCGGTCTCTTTGTCCAACTCGTATTTCTTTTTGCTGCCTTTGGAAATTTCAACCACCGCAATAAAACTTTCTGGGGTAATTCTTTCTTGTCTCATGTCATGCCAAATATTCATAATCCTACCTCACTTTTTTTACTTGACTATATCTAGTATACGTTAAAACGGCAATAATTGCAATTGTTGTAGAAATATTTCATAATCGACGAACTTTTTTCATAAGATGGTTAATAGAAAAAAGGAAAAGAAAGAAGGAAATCAATGGCTGTTATCGCTCACAACGAAAAAGAAGTGGAACTGCTTGCCCGCTTAATCCGTGCCGAGGCCGAAGCCGACGGCAATCTCGCCATGTTGATGGTGGCAAACGTCGGGGTTAACCGGGTGCTTGCGGACTGTTTGGATTTTCGCAACATCCGCACCATCCAGCAGATGGTCTTCCAGCGTCCCGGAGGTTTCGAATCGACGCTCCGTTCCTATTTTTACCAGGCTGCCAGGGAAAACGAAATCCGCCTGGCCAAAAGAGCCCTCCAGGGCGAAAGATTCCACCCCGCAACCTTTGCCCTTTGGTTTTACAATGCGGGGGATGCGGACTGTTCGGCCCAATGGTTCGGCCAATGGAACAGCGGACGCTATAAATCGCATTGCTTTTATGCGCCGGTCGAAAGTGAAAGGTGTTATGCCTGACATTGAAGCTTGGCATATTTTAACCCCGTAACACATATATATTACCGAAAAAAGCAAAAAGAAAGGAGCAGACTTGAAAGTTTTATTTCGAGGCGATAAAAAATGACAATCAACTATCAACAACCATGGGGTCAGTTCGGACCCGGAATTCCCGTTAATCCTTTTGGTGCCCAAGCCGGCCAATCTTTTCCCGGCATGAACGTGCCGTTCTTTCCCCAACAATTCCCTCAGGGACCCGTGGGGGGAGCCCAATTCTTTGAACAATCGTTCATCGAAAATATTTTGCGCCTAAATCGCGGAAAAACTGCCGTCGTGTACATGAACTTCGAAGGCAGTCAATGGGGTTCTAAGATATTCAAGGGGGAAATACTGGAAGCGGGCAGGGATCATTTGATTCTGCGCGACAACCAAACTAACACAACATATTTATTACTGATGATTTATTTGTCCTACGTCACCTTCGAAGGCGACATCGATTACATCCGTTTTTAATCTTTAACTGTTTTGCAAGTGTTGAAAGACGCTTGCATTTACTTTTTTTGTCAGGATTCCCACAAGTATTCCCGTAACGAAACCCGAAACAATGAAAAGCGGCGAATAAATGAGAAATGCCTGAAAATCGCCCGGATCCAAAATCAGGAAAATGGAACCAATCTGACCGAGAATGTGCAAAAACCCGCCCATGGCGCTGATGAAAATCATGTTTTTTTCGCCCGGAAGCATTTTTTTAAGCGACCACATTCCCAAAAAACTGAGCATCGACCCGGAAAAGCTGAGGATGAAATTGAAATAACCCCGACCCAAAATAAATCCGACCAACAGCGTTTTTAAAAGAATCGCCAAAACACATTCGTTAAACCGGTAATTGTAAATCAGAACCAAGATGACGATGTTTGCAAATCCGAATTTGAAATATGGGAAAAGCAGTGCCACCCCGGGCATCAGACTCAGAATTGCGCTTGAGATAATACCGTCGAAATACGAAAAAACGGCTCCCAACGAAATAAGCATGGAGATAATGATGATGTGTTTAAGTTGTTTTTTCGATTGCATTTTATCACCCGTGTATTGTTATTCTTTGCTTTTTTGCCGTTTTTTTGTTACAATGGATATATCAAGAGCAAATGAAAGGATTGATTGCGATGTGCGTATTTTGTAAAATTGTGAACAGTGAAATTCCTTGTTTTAAAATTTACGAAACTGACAACACTTTGGCTTTTTTGGATATTTCGCAGGTAACCAAAGGCCATACGCTGGTTATTCCCAAAAAACATTATCGGGATTTGTTGAGCCTTGACCCGGACATTGCCAAAGAAATATCGGAAGCCGTTTTGGAGGTTACCCATATTCTGAAAACCAAACTTGGGGTTGACAATTTCAATCTGTTGAACAACAGCGGTCCACTTGCGGGACAGGAAGTGCCGCATTTCCACATGCATATTTTACCACGATATGAAAACGACGGCATCTCATTTAGTAAACCGCATCAGCCTGCCGATATGGCGGTAATCAAAAAACTCCACGAAAATATCACAAAATAGCAAATTAAAGCCCTTCGACAGGGCTTTTTTTGTTATCTTATGTATTCAACACCCATGTACGGAACCAACACTTTCGGTACTTTGATGGAACCGTCGGCCTGCTGGTAATTTTCCATAACCGCAATAACCGTTCTTCCGACCGCCAAACCCGAACCGTTCAAAGTGTGGACATATTCGGTTTTGCTGTCTTTGGTTCGGCGGAACCGGATGTTGGCCCGTCTGGCCTGATAATCTTCCGCATTGCTAATCGAGCCGATTTCGCGGTACGTGTTCTGACCCGGAAGCCATACTTCGATATCGTAAGTCTTTGCCATGGCAAATCCCATGTCTCCGGTGCAAAGTTCCACAACCCGGTAAGGGATTTCCAAGAGTTTCAATACTTCTTCGGAATCGAGCAGCATTTTTTCGAGTTCGTCGTAAGATTCTTCCGGTTTGGTAATTTTGATCAGTTCGACTTTGTTGAACTGATGTTGTCTCAAGATACCCCGGGTATCTCTTCCGGCACTGCCAGCTTCGGCACGGAAAGCCGTCGTGAAGGAGGTGTATTTCAAAGGCAGCAAAGCGCCGTCGATGATTTCGTCGCGGTGCATATTGATGGTTGGGACTTCTGCCGTCGGATTTAGGAACCAGTCTAGTTCCTTATCTCCCACCGCATACGCGTCTTCTTCGAATTTAGGAAATTGTCCGGTTCCGAGCATGCTGGCACGGTTGACGATGAAAGGCGGAATGATTTCCACGTAATTTTGCTTGTTGGCATGAAGATCCATCATAAACTGAATCAAAGCTCTTTCGAGTCTTGCGCCCAAACCTTTGTAAATAACAAATCGCGTTCCGGTAACCTTGGCGGCGCGGGTAAAGTCCAAAATGTCCAGCTTTTCGCCCAATGCGGCGTGATCGAGCGGAGTAAAAGCGAATTTCGTCGGTTCCATGAAACGCCGGATTTCCCGGTTTTCCGTTTCGTCTTTTCCGATTTTAACGGTTTCGGAAACCAGGTTCGGCGTATTCATCATATAATCGTAGATTTGCTTTTCCAAAGCTTTTACTTTGTCTTCCAATACCCTGATTTCTTCACCGATGGTTCCAACGCTTTGCATAAGGGCGCTGATATCCTGCTTTTCCCGCTTCAGGATACCGATTTGGCGGCTTTTTTCGTTTCTTTCGTTTTTCAGTGCTTCGACTTTGATTAAATTCTTGCGTCTTTCTTCGTCGAGCTGGTAAACGGTTCTTAAATAACTGTAATCCCCTCCGCGTGTCTGAAGTCTTCTGATGACTCCTTCGACGTCTTCTCTGATTAATTTGATATCCAACATTGACATTCACTCCTTTTTTTATTTTTACATATTTCGGGATTTAAATACAAAAAAGCCCTGTGCAAACTAGTTGCACAGGGACGAACTTTTTAAATCCGCGGTACCACCCTGGTTAGAACAGTTTTTTTAAACCTCTGTTCTCGCCTTTCGCAAAAATAACGGTTTGCAGCCGGAACATCTTTCGAGTTCGCCTCCGTGGTAGATTCGCCAAAAGCCGTTATATCAGTTTTCACCAGCCACTGACTCTCTAAAATAACCTCTTTCGCTACTTATCCACTTCATCGGTTTTGATAAATTATATTACCTTTTATTTCGGATGTCAAGGATTTAGTCCGTTTTATCGGTAAATTCCGAAGTTTATTCCGATTCTTCTTCGTTATTTTCGGCTTCTTCTTCCGAATAATCTTCTTCGTAATCGCCGTCTCCGACCATTTCGTCATCCACTTCGTCGAGGTGACGGATGCTTTCCTGAATGTGAAGATCTTCTTCGGTTTCTTCTTCTTCGTCTTCCCGGTTCGATTCGTCGCTCTTCGGAACGATGGCGATGGCGGCCACGGTGTTGCCTTCATTGAGTGTAATGATTCTAACTCCCTGGGTATCGCGTCCGATGGTCGAAATCTGTTCGAGGCTGGTACGTATAACCATACCGTTGTCGGTGATGACAATCAAATCGTCTTCGCCTTTGACCAGTTTCATGCACGCAGGTCGGCCGTTCTTTTCGGTAATATCGATGAATTTGACCCCTTTGCCGTTACGGCCTTTGGATTTGAATTCTTTGACACTTGTCCGCTTGCCGTAACCGTTGGTTGTGATAATCATGATTTCGTCGTCTTCGCTGTCGACGACAACCATACCGATAACGTGGTGGCCTTTGTCGATTTGAATTCCCTTAACTCCGCTTGCGGCGCGGTTGGTCGGACGAACCTGTTCCTCGTTGAAACGGACGGCTTTTCCGCTGGATGCGCCGATAATAATGTCTTTGGTTCCGTCGGTCAAAGCCACTTCGATCAATTCGTCTTTATGAGCCAAAATAATCGCTCTGATTCCGCCTGTGCGGATATTTTTGTATTGACGTAGTTCGGTTTTCTTGACCCCGCCTTTTTTGGTGGCAAAGAACAGATAACCGTCTTTGTCGATTGTATCGACATTGACAACCGCCGTCAACCGTTCCTCTTCGTCGAAATTCAACAAGTTGACCAGCGGAATACCTTTGGCGGTTCGGCTACCGTAAGGTATTTGGAACGCTTTAAGCAGGTACACTTTGCCGAAGTTGGTGAAGAATAACAGATTATCGTGACTGGATGTGTAAATAATCCGTTCGACAAAGTCGTTTTCCTGCATTCTCGCTCCGGTAATTCCTTTTCCGCCGCGGTGCTGTGTTTTGTACACATCGACATTCAGACGTTTGATATAGCCTTTGTTGGTAATCGTAATAATCGTATCTTCGACAGGAATCAAATCTTCATCGCTTACGTCCAAATCCATCGTATAGTCGATTTGAGTCCTTCTTTCGTCCGTGAAACGTTTTTGGATATCGCGAAGTTCGGATACGATAACCGCCATTTTTTTGTCATGGCTTTCGAGAATGCTCGCCAAATAAGCAACCAGTTCTTTAAGATCCTTGCATTCGGCCTGAAGTTTCTCGATTTCCAAGCCCGTCAAGCGCTGCAAACGCATGTCGAGGATTGCTTTGGCCTGGATTTCGGTAAGCAAAAAGTTTTCGGTCAATCGGGTAACTGCGATATCCGGTGTTTTCGAAGTTTTGATTACGTGAACAACTTCGTCGATATTGGCCAATGCAATAAGCAAACCTTCCACGATATGAAGTCTTGCTTTGGCTTTTTCCAAATCAAATTCGGTTCTTCTGGTAATAACTTCCACTTGGTGTTCCAGGTATTTTTCCAAAATGGTTTTCAGATTGAAAACCCTTGGTTGGCCGTGGTCCAGTGCAATCATGTTGAAACCGAAGGTTGTCTGAAGCTGCGTGTGCTTGTACAAATTGTTCAGAATTACTGCGCTGTTGACGTCGCGTCTGGTTTCGATGATTATGCGCATGCCTTTTCGGTTCGATTCGTCGCGCAAATCGGTAATTCCTTCGATGGTTTTGTTCTTGGCGATTTCCGCGATTCTTTCGATCAGGCGGGTTTTGTTGACCTGGAAAGGTATTTCGGTAATAATAATTTCCTGTTTTCCGGAAGCGGTCTTTTCGACTTTGACTTTTCCTCTTATCGTTATTGTGCCCGTTCCGGTTTCATAGGCATTTTTTAATTCTTTGACGCCGACGATGATTCCGCCGGTCGGAAAGTCCGGCGCCGGAATATATTCCATCAGTTCGTCAACCGTAATATCCGGATTTTTGATCAGAGCCAAAACGCCGTCGATTACTTCCGAAAGATTGTGGGTCGGAATATTGGTTGCCATACCGACCGCAATACCCGTCGCTCCATTGACCAGGAGATTGGGAATTCGGGAAGGCAGAACAACCGGTTCTTTTTCGGAACCGTCGTAGTTGTCCTGGAAACCGACCGTGTTTTTGTTGAGATCCCGCAGCATTTCGGCTGCGATTTTCGATAGTCTTGCTTCGGTGTAACGCATTGCGGCGGCGCCGTCGCCGTCGACCGAACCGAAATTGCCGTGTCCGTCGACCAACGGATAACGGTATGAGAAATCCTGCGCCATCCGAACCATCGCTTCGTAGACGGCACTGTCGCCGTGCGGATGGTATTTACCAATAACGTCCCCGACGATACGGGCCGATTTTTTGTGCGGACGGTCGCTGTAGACTCCTAGTTCGTTCATCGCGTAAAGAATCCGGCGGTGAACCGGCTTCAAACCGTCTCTTACATCCGGGAGGGCCCGCGAAACGATTACGCTCATGGCATAGCTTAGGAACGAATTCTTCATTTCGCTGGTTAAATTGACGTCTTTTTCGCCTCTTCCGTTGTCGGAAAGAAAGCCAGATCCGTTTTCGTCGTCATCGCCGCTGTCGGAGGTGCCGTCTTCGGTTTCGTCTTGATCGCCGTCTTCTGCCAGTTCTTCTTCAGAATCATTTGCTTCTTCGTCGATGTCTTCGTCTTCGTTGTCCAGATCGTCGTCTAACTCTTCGTCGAATTCTTTAATGTCATCGTAATCATCCATTCAGCACACCTCCTTTAAATGTCAAGATTCTTAACGTATACCGCATTTTCTTCGATAAACTCTCTTCTCGGTTCAACATCGTCGCCCATCAGAGTACTGAAAATCCTGTCGGCTTCGATGGAGTCGTCTAAGGTTACTTTGAGCAAAGTGCGACGTTTCGGATCCATGGTAGTTTCCCATAATTGTTCGGCGTTCATTTCGCCCAGACCTTTGTACCTTTGAATATTTACCTTGCCCGAGTAATTCTTTAATTTCAATTCGAGTTCTTCGTCGCTATAAGCGTATTCTACCCGTTTATTCTGGGCAATTTTGAACAATGGAGGCTGAGCTATGAAAATATACCCCTCTTCGATCAAAGGCCGCATATAGCGGTAAAAAAAGGTTAAAAGCAAAGTTCTGATATGTGCGCCGTCGACGTCCGCATCTGTCATGATTACTATTTTGTGGTAGCGCAAATCTTTGATATTGAAATCGTCCTGAATCCCTGTACCTATCGCTTGAATCAGAGAAATGATTTCTTTGTTGCTGAAGATTTTGTCGGGACGGGCTTTTTCCACATTCAATACTTTACCTCTCAAAGGAAGGATTGCCTGGAATTCGCTTTCCCTTCCCTGGCGGGCCGAACCTCCGGCCGAATCCCCTTCCACTATGTATATTTCCGTTTTGGACGGGTCTTTCGAGCGGCAATCAGCCAATTTGGACGCAAAGCCCAAAGAATCGAGCGGACTCTTTCTCCGTGTCGCTTCACGGGCTTTTTTTGCGGCGATTCTGGCTCTTAAGGCCAGCAGCGACTTATCCACAATTGATTTTGCGACAGCAGGGTTTTCGAGCAAATAAGCTTCGAACTTGTCGGTCATGGCTTGGGAAACGATCCGTCTTACTTCGGTATTGCCCAATTTGGTCTTGGTTTGACCTTCGAACTGCGGTTCGGCGATTTTACAGGATACGATTGCGGTTAAGCCTTCGCGAACATCATCTCCGGACAAACTTTCGTCTTTCTTGAGAAGGCCAGCGTTTTTCGCATAGTTGTTGAGAATCCGAGTCAGGCTGGTTCGGAAACCTTCTTCATGGGTTCCGCCTTCCTGGGTTCGGATATTATTAACGAATGAATAAATATTGCTTACGAAATCGTTTGTGTATTGCAAACCGATTTCGACGATTACCTTTTCAACTTCTTCTTCAATCAAAATAACGTCGTTGTGAATCGTTGATTTCGCTTTGTTCAAATAACGCACATATTCGGCAATGCCGCCCTCATAGTGATAATGAAGTTCCTTTGCCGGTGAAATGCGCTTATCAATGAGACTGATTTTCAAACCTTTGTTTAAAAAGGCCAACTGTTGGATCCTTTGTCTGAGGGTTTCAAAGTCAAAAACGGTTGTTTCTTTGAAGATTTCCGGGTCCGGCTTAAAAATTACCGTTGTTCCGGTTTCTTCCGTATCGCCGATTTCTTTTAACGGACCGTCGCTTTTGCCCCGGGTGAACCTTTGATAATACTCTTGGGAATCCCGGCGGACATAAACTTCCAACCATTCGCTCAAGGCGTTAACAACGGAAGCACCGACACCGTGCAACCCCCCGGATACTTTATAGTTCTTTCCGTCGAACTTTCCGCCCGCGTGCAGAACCGTGAAAATAGTCTCTACTGTCGACAATCCTGTTTTGGGATGAATGTCAATCGGCATTCCTCTGCCGTTATCCACAACCTTAATAAAGTTATCCCCAAAGATTTCCACAATTATCGTGTCGCAATACCCTGCAAGAGCCTCGTCAATCGAGTTATCAACAATTTCCCAGACCAAATGGTGCAAACCTCTCGGCCCGGTCGAACCAATATACATCCCCGGCCTTCTTCTTACACCTTCCAGTCCCTCGAGCACTTGGATGCTACTGGCATCATACCTATCAACGTCTTTTTTATTTAGGGTCACGATTTCCACCTCCTTTTATCAATTCAATCAATTTGGCTTTGGCAACGAGTTCTTTATCAATATCTGATAGGGTTGCGGTTGTAATGATGGTTTGAACGTTTTGGTTTAGCGTTTTTATCAACTGGTTCTGTCTAGTTTGGTCCAATTCGCTAAAAACATCGTCAAGCAACAAAATCGGATATTCTCCTTTTATTCGATAAATCAACTCTACAAATGCCAATTTAAGGCTTAAAACAGCATTTCTTTTTTGTCCCTGTGACCCATAAATACATAAGTCTTGCTCATTTATTGTCAATACAAAATTGTCCCTGTGCGGACCGATGCTGCTTAATCCTTTCTTTATGTCGTAATCCAAGTTCGTTTTTAAGCTTCTTTCGAAATTATCAAGGGAACACGAACCTTGGTATTTTATCGTCAAATCCTCCTGTTCGGCTATCTGTTTATGAATTCCATTCAGAATAGAATTCAGTTGTTTCAAAAAACGAAGACGATCCTGAATAACATTTTTTCCGGCTTCGACCAACCTTTGGTCAATCACCTCAAGCAATTTTTTGGCTTTATCGTCGGTGCCAAAAGCCAAGGTTTTTAACAAGACATTCCGTTCTTTTAACAATCTGTTATAGACGGTCGACCAATATAGAAACTGCTTGGAGAGTTGACAAAAGGCCATGTCAAATTCTCTTCTTCTTTTACCCGGCATGCCAAAAAAGGAAATCAAATCTGAAGGCGCAAAGGAAACAACATTAAAGTATCCGATGTATTCACCAAGGCTTTTAAATACTTCGTTGTTTTTCTTTATTTGCTTTCCTTTTTCGGAATAGTAGACAGCCACCGTGTCCTTTATTTCCCCGTTGCCAAAATTTCCTTTAACTGAAAAATAATCGGTTCCTTGCTTTACCATTTCCTGATCGTTATTGGTCCGATTGGACTTGGTCAACCCCAAGACGTGAACAGCTTCCAATAAGGAGGTCTTGCCTACGGCGTTGGAACCATGGATTATATTAAGGTTATTTCCAAATTCGAGATTTTTTACAGCAAAACAGCGAAAATTAGTTAAACCTATACTTAAAAGGGTCATTTTTTAACAACAAGAAGCTCTAATTGGTCGTTAATTTTAACTATTTCGCCGCCAAAAAGCTTCCTTCCCCGCCTATTTTCGGCTTCTCCGTTAATCAAAATTTTGTTGTTAAGAAGGAAGATTTTTGCCTCTCCGCCGTTGGAAATAATGCCAGAAAATTTAAGCAACTGACCTAAGGTGATAAAGTCGGTTTTAATGTTGATTTTTAGCATGATGCACCTCATTTTTACATGAATAATTATACCACATTTTTTTAAAATTTGCCAGTAAAAACATTATTTATTTACTGCCCAAAAACCTAATAAAAACGGCCTTTATTTGACATTTTCCTACCCTTATTTTGTTAGGCGATTTTTTCCTATCAATTTTTTGACATTTTTGCCTTAAGTCAAAAGTCTTTAAAGCAAAATACATAAATATGTATATTCCTTATTTATATATAATATAAGCTTATTTTGTTAATTTTTAATTTTTGACATGAGTCAAAACCAATCAAAAATAGATATAATTGGTCGTTTTTGTAAGATTTTTTGTTACTTTTGTTTTAAAAGTTTTTGTTTATTAGGTATAGGAATAAAAGAATTTTTATTTTTTTACGCATTTAGGCAAAAAAATAATTAGGGTTTTATTGCATTATGTTTTACTTTATTTATGTATTTATTTTTTTCATACATATTTGCGTCTTTATTTATTTACTGCTTTACTTATTGTAATACTATACTTATTTGCGGTTTTATTGTTTTAGGTTTTTACTCTTTTATGTAAATAGGGTTTTATTTCTTTAAGTTTTTTCGTTATCACTTTGTGATTCTTTAAAAAAACCATTTTTGAAGATCAAGATGCCTCCAGCGCTCGCAAAAGAGGTACAAAAGAAACTAAATTTGTTTTAAATTAAAGAAACCCACCGAATTACGGCGTTTTATTTCTTTTATTTTAAAGGTTTTTTACCAGACTTTAAATTTTAATTTAAAACGTTTTAGTAAACTTTTGCATTAACTTTAGTTTTAAATTAAATGCTTTAATTATCAATTTTCAGAGCTTTTAGTTTTAATTTAAAACGGGTGCTCGTTTTG
>Ga0116160_1000182_pt1 | contig 77819 bp, 77 predicted proteins | sample AD_JPNAS2_MetaG_FD_89879 | JGI IMG/M metagenome (GOLD analysis project Ga0116160, IMG submission 89879) | Active sludge microbial communities of municipal wastewater-treating anaerobic digesters from Japan - AD_JPNAS2_MetaG | ecosystem: Engineered > Bioreactor > Anaerobic > Digestate | place...
AAACATGCACAACCGTACTTGTTGAATGATCTGCCGTCCCGATTTCTGAAAAATTGGCAATAAAAATGAACATCAACAAAATTCGGAGAAATTCAAAGGTCTCACCTTGAAGATCACTCTCTCAATAAGACAGCAGCCATGCCACCTCTTTGCACAAAGGCTTCTGTTCGTCATTTTGTCGTCAAATGAGGGATGCTTTTTTTATGATAGAATACATTTGAAGGACAAATGGCGAATCAAGTACCCAAAGGGTGGCTAGATAAATTAATCCTCCAACTACTGTAAGTATACCAATCGATAGAGTAATCTCAGAGATAGCTATATTCGGAAAGATCCCCCATTTCAGAATGGAAATCCCGGCAGCCATAATTGTTGTAGAAATGATGAAGGGTTTTCCCTCATGCCAAAGGTAAAATGGAGATACCCCCAGCATCCTAACGCAAAAGTATGTTTGAATTGGTACGGATACTATTGTTACGGTTAAGCGGGTTATCACAAACGTTTCTAATCCATACTGCGAAGCAAAATAAAAACAGGGGAGATAATATGAAATGTGTGCATAAAGCACTACTGTACTGACATTAGGTTTCCCCATTGCCCGGTATATTTCTGGATTAATAGAAGTAAGCCATGAAATTGAATATGTTAGGCCAAATACGCAAAGAACAAATCCCAACCCATGCCACTTTTCCCCAAATAGAAGCAATGCTATTTCAGACCCAACTAATGATAGACCTACACCCATAGGAAGCACCAAGGCGATCACAACACGGGTGACTCCATGAAAGGTTTTTTTTAGTGCCTGCAAATCGTCCTGTAACCGGCAAAAAGTAGGATAGAGCATTGGCACAAATGGATTGAGGACCAGTCCAAAAATAACCCCTACGAGCATTGATCCAGTTCGATAGACGCCGAGATCATGCACGCCCAGAAAGCGACCGACGATGAGGTTATCCCCCCACACGTTCAGCCATGCACCGAAGCTCTCCAAAACCGCCCAGAACCCAAAACCGAACAGTGAGCGGGCCAAAGCAGTATCATAGCGAATCTGTGGCCTCCATCTGCTTTTATTCCATAAAAGATAAAGATTGAGAGCTTGTCCTGCCAGCGATCCAGCCACGAGCGCCCAGACGCCGTACCCGGATAGGGCGAGGGGGATAGAGAACATTCCCGGAATAAATGCCGTCAGCAATTTGATCCAGAAGAGCCCTCGAAAATTAAGATCTCTGATGAAAAGGGCTTGCTGTACCGATGAGAGGGAGGCAATGACTATCTGGATGCCTAGGACACGCAGGACGGGACCAGAAGCCGTACTCTTAAAAAACAGGGTAATGGCTGGTGCCGAAAGAAAAAGAAGAAGGTAAATCAGAAGCCCTAGGAAGACATTGGTCCAGAAGACCACATGCGCCACATCTTCCGGAGCCAACCGGGTTTGGATCAGTGCCTTGCTGAGACCAGCGTCCCAGAACATCTGGGAAAAGCTGATGGCGATCATGGCGGTCGCTACTACACCGAAATCAGCAGGCGTCAGGAGACGGGCCAGAACGATGAAAATGATAGGATGGGCTACCCTGGAAATGACCTCCATCAGGACGGACCACTTTAAAGAATCCACAGCCTTATCAGTTACTATCTGTTTGAATTCTTCCATGAACGTACATCGTATTGAGGATGAAGCAAGTCTTCTAGGCGTCTGCGCCGACCGATAGCTGGGGTCGGGTCTTGAAAGTTAGCATCTCGCACGGTTTTGGAACAAAACGCTAATTTTCAAGACCCAATCCGGAGGCTTGCTCGCCTTCACCTACGGCCTTTCGTACGCCCGACATGAGTCGGGCTGCGTTGTGAAAACGAGAGGAATATCGGCGCGCCGATATTTGTAACTTATTGATATCATCAATTATTATACGAATATGGGGCAACGAATGGGTCGCGGCGTTGGCCTGCAAGGACGAAAAGAGAGATCGACACGTCGGCCTGCGGCCTCCTCGCGATGACTGAAAAGACGCTGGATCCCCGCATGCGCGAGGATGACAAAAGGGGCGCGAGGATGACAAAAGAACCCTGGATCCCCGCCTGCGCGGGGATGACCGGAGAGGGCGAGATTGCCGCGGGCCTGTGGCTCTCGCGATGACTTCGACCAACGGATTAAAAGTCCGCTGCTCAAGCCCCTCGCGATGACAAGAAGTTCTCATGGTTCTTTTACCTGGTACATCGTTTTGTGGGCTTCCGTGTCGCGGCGGTGGGCCGTGAGATCGGCGGCGACGGCGTCGATCTTGGCGGCAGTGTGCTCTCCCTTAGCCTTCACTTCACTTAGCTCGGCGAGCACAGAGCCCAGCTTGTTCTCCACGCAGCCGATTCTGTTTCCCAGGTCCTTTTTCACGCTATCGATCTTTTCGTGCAGCATCTGATGGCCTTCGACAACGAGATCCAGCTTGTGCTGAAAATTTTCAGCCTGGGCTCCCAGTTGGTTCCGGAATTCTTCCTTGATTTCATCCTTGAAGACTGTCAGCAGCTTTTCAATCTTATTGATATCGGTGCTTGTCATGGGCATGTCCTTTCCTGGATTCCCGCTGTCGCGGGATGACAAGAGGACACTGGGTCCCCGCTTTCGCGAGGACGACAAAAAGGACACTGGATCCCCGCATGCGCGAGGATGACAAAAGGGCGCGGGGACGATACCCTTCGGCAGGCTCAGGGTGACAAAGAGAGATTGCCGCATTGCCCCCTGGGGTCAACGCAACGCAAGAAGTTCTCATGGTTCTTTTACCTGGTACACCGTTTTATGGACTTCTGTGTCGCGGCGGTGGGCAGTGAGGTCGGCGGCGACGGCGTCGATTTTATCGGTCAGCTTTGTTTCTACACCGTCGATCCTGCTGGTCAGTTTCTCATCCACACTGTCGATCTTTTGGTTTAGGGCCTCCACTTTGAGATTGACGACGGAGATGTCTTCCTTGAGTTCCTGACGTGTATCCCGAATCTCCTTGCGGAGAACGTCATGTCCTTCCAAAACGAGATCGAATTTACCTCGAATGTCTTCCAGAATGATTTCCAGGTGGTCCTTTTTCATGGAGACCTCCGATGAATGTCACGTGTTGGATTTAATAAAGGGACGGCAGCGTTGGCCTGTGTGTTGCAATGACTGAGAAAAGAACTGAATCCCCGTCCGTGCCCAATTCGTCGTTCGCGTAAAGCAGAGAGCTGGCCCCCCGCTTTCGCGGGGGTGACAAAAAGGGCGCGGGGATGACAAAGGGGGTGCGGGGATGACATCCTTCGACAGGCTCACCATGACATCTTCAACTCAGCTATCTCTTCAAGAAATCTTCGATGGAAACTCCGGCCCGCTTCAAAATTGCTCTGAGAGTGTCTGGAGGCATGTCACCGGAGTGATTCGGGATGGTCGTATAGCGGCCCGTTGTCCGGTTGTGCCAGATCTCATGACTCCCTGCGGCATGTCGTAAGAAGAAAAATCCGAAATACCTGAGACGCCTCACGATGTCCTGATACTTGAATCCGGACAGTTGCCCCATCATTTATGCTCCCACAATCAGGGGGTATTCAAACGAATCACTGATGGCTTCCAGTTTGTCTGACGGACTTCCTTGTTCCTCGATCAGTTTTCTTGCGACGTCCCGGGCGATTTCCAGTGTCTCGGCAACCGTTCTGCCCTGTGCAACCAAACCCTGGATATCATCAGATGTCGCCAGATAAACACCCTCAGGCAATTTCTCGAGATGAATTTTAATGATTCTTTCCATGACCATTACCTCCTCGGCGGATGAGGAAAAGATTCGGATTCCCGCTCTCGCGGGAAAGACGAGAGGACACTGGGTCCCCGCTTATGCGACGACAGAAAGAGATTACCACGGCCCTTCGGGCCTTGCAATGACGGGTTGGTCAGGAGGCGCTGCTGTCACCGGGTTGCTCGCTTTCGGCCTGGATTTCCAGCTTTTCCTCCACGGCCTGGAGAAGGTCCTGCGCCGCGGTGTGAACCGTGTTCTTGTCTTCGTCCGTCCATGTGGAGACGTCCAGTTTCAGGATGCGCTCGATGACGGCCTGCATGCCGTTCGCCAGCGACTGGGCCTTGCTCATCGCCTGCTTCTTCGTTGCCGGTTTTTTTGTCTCGGTCAGGCTGTCCTTGTACTTCTTGAACAGGGACGTCATGGTCCGCTGCTGCTTGCCCTTGGCGATCTCCACGAGGACGCGGCGCGGGATGGAATGGTCGCCCCGGCACTCGTCCCGGACCGGCTGCGGCAGGCGGTTGAGGGAGAGGATCTCCGAGATGGTGGACTGGGCCTTGCCGATGACCTGGGTGAGGTCCTCCTGCTTGTAGCTGAAATCCTTCATGATCTTGTCGAGGGCCTCGGCCTCCTCCACGGCGGTCAGGTCCTGGCGGAGCAGGTTCTCGACGAGGGCGATCTCCGCGGGATTACCCTCGGTGAAGAGCGCGGGGACGGTTTCCAGGCCCGCGAGCTGGGCCGCCTTGAGGCGCCGTTCGCCGGCGACGAGGTAAATCTCGCCGTCGCCGCCCTTCCGGAAGAGCACGGGCTCGAGGACGCCGTGTTTCTGGATGGAGGCCGAAAGCTCCTTCAGGGCCTGGGGGTCCATGTACTTGCGCGGCTGGTTCGGGTCGTTCATCACTTCGCGCACTGCCAGATCGTACAGCTTTCCTTTTTCGTAACTCGGTGTTGCTTCCATCGTCTTTGCCTCCTTGAAGTGAATGGGTTTACTTCAAGACGGTCGAAGGCCTGGAACTACACCCCCTGTTCCGTCACAAAGCACGCTCCCTCCCAGGGTACGAGCCTTTGACGTTGATGAGAAAGACACTGGATTCCCGCTTTCGCGAGGATGACAAAGACTGAAGTGCATTTGATGCCGGTGCTCCAATTTGGCGTTCGCGCAAAGCAGAGAGCTGGGTCCCCGCATTCGCGGGGACGACAAGAGAGAGATTGCCGCGCCGCGGAGTTCACCCTGCGCCGCGCCGAAGGGGGCCTCGCAGTGACTGCCGGAAGACTGTTTCATGCCGCCTTTACTTTGTTTCCTAAGGATTGGAGTACTCCTTTCAAGAGAGTGGAGGCCTTGAAAAGCTCAAGACCGATCATGTTTCCTCCCTTGTCAAGTTCGATGTTTACTCCGGGCGAAAGCTCTATGACATCATTTTCCTGTCCTCTCTTGCCCAGGTACAGAATGTCTTCCTTTTCGTCGTAGTGCACTGCAAAGTTGCTCATGGTAATTTCCTCCATCTTTCCAAAAGGACACGCTTCTCCTTTTGCGCTTCTTGCAGCGGATGAATCGTTAGAATAGTCGCTTCGTTTTCCGAAATCGTATAGGCGATCATAACATCTCTCTTTTTACCATAAAGATCGACATTCATGACCGCGATATTATGCCCAGTTTCAGCGTCCCAATATTTTTCTTTCGATTCTTCGAAAATTATTTTTGGTAGTTCGTATGCAATATTTCGCAGTTCTAATCTGAATATAAGGTGCTTTGAGTATGTCACATTCATGACGTCATTTATCGGGGATCAGGTCTTTAAATTTAGCATTCTGCACGGTTTTTGAGCAAAATGCTAATTTTCAAGACCTGACCCTCCGGTCCGCCTTTCCAAGATACTCTTCAATATTGACTATGAAATCTTTCGCTTTTTCCAGGTATTGCAGGACCATTTCGTGATCAGGGGACGAAAAGTCGACATAATCGAACTTCTGCCTGTATTCGAATGCCTTATTGTAGATCTGTCCCATTGCCGTGGGGAAAATGCCGGTCTTGACCATCTCACGGTTGAAATAGGCCTTAACCTGTCCATGCTTCGAGAAAGAGACCTCTCGTGTCGCCAGAAGTGCCTGAACACCATAGAACATGGCATAGTAGATGCGGTTCATCGAAAATGTGAGCATGTTGTTCTCGAACATGATTTGCGCAGCGCGAAGGGATTCGTGGGCGCGTTCCATGCGATAGGAGACCAGCGCAATCGCGTCTTTCCCTTTCATACGACTGCGCCTTCAGTGCGGATTTTTTCGAAGATAGGCGCTTTTCCTTGGGGACCCGACAAATCGCGGTCGTCGACGACGATGATGTCGATGAGACAATCATGCTTCAGTTCGAGGTCATAGGCCATATCGAAAAGATCCTCTTCGATTTGTCTGTCGACATGGGGGAGATGGACCCAAATATCGATATCGGATTCAGGGCGGCGGTCTCCGCGCGCCGAAGACCCGAAGACTCGCATTTCCTTGACAGTGTATCTTCCTGAAATGCGCTCCTTCAATTCATTGACGATTTCTTTGACGGATTTCTTCACGGCAGATTCCTTATCCTGGGGTCAGGTCTTTAAAATTAGCGTTTTGCTTTCCGGGGACAGATTTAAAATCTGTCCCCTTTCCTGAGTGCTAATTTTCAAGACCTGATTCCCATGGGGGTCATTTGTCGGTTACGTGAAGCTGCGCCCTGATTAAATTGCAGAGAGTGTCTCGCAATTCAACATGCCTCGGTATCGGCGCTTTTGCCCCATTTCGTGGGTTCATGTAAATGTCGTGTTAGGCTCCGCGGCGGTACAGGAAGCACCCCGAAGCCACAAGCAGCCGTATGAATTCCCTGCGCTTCAAACAGCCAACTCCAGGGTAATTCGCTGGACACACGCGGGGATTCCGCTCGTGTCTTCCGTATCCATCAGCATGCGGTATGCATCCTGGATGTTCTTCTTCAGCTCATCCAGGGTTTCTCCTTGGCTGAAGACACCGGGGATCTCCATCAACCGCCCGACGTACCAATCTTCATCCTTCCAGTACTCCAGTGTAAATTCTTTCATGCTGTTTACCTCCGGTACTCTGTGTCCTGATGCATCCTGATCAGCGACGCAAAGCAATCTGCAGTTCGAGGACGGGATTGCCGCGTCGCGGGGTTCACCCTGCGCCGCGCCGAAGGGGGCCTCGCAGCAGGCTGTGCCCCTCCTATGGGAAGGGCGCTCAATTAAAGGCATAATCCACTGGCATGTCATGAATGATGGCTAATCAACCCTTATTTCCACCCCTGCTTCCCGGCAGAAAGCGATGAGCGATTGATATTCTTTCTCGGCGATCGCGCGCAAAATCGCCATGTCCAGTTCCTGGTACTCATGGATAGCCACATTCCTGAATCCGGTCATGGCAATCATGGCCCGGGTGGTCTCTTCGCTCAACCTATTTGCCTTCTTGAGGAGGATAAACAACTCCGCACTGCTTTGCGGCGCCCCGAGATGATTTTCGGCCACGAGATGCTGGGCAAGATCGATGGCCGCCTGGCAGGCCCGTTCAATATTCAAAATCATCGCATCGATATGGGTGTAATGATCCAGTGCGGGATTAAAGGCATATTCCTGGCGCACTCGCCTCAAGGCGCGTTCTATCGTGGCGGCCTTGTTCAAGACCACGTTATCCGGCCCTGTAGGCATCCATCACTTCCTTGCGATCCAGGTTGAACTGAATGTACATTCCCAGCAGTGCGGCCCTGCGAAGAGCAATCTTTTCCGGATTTCTCTGGAAGATGGGGACGCCGGACAGAAAGGCCTCCCGGGAATACACCAGATTGGCCGACGATATTTCCCCCAGATCCACAGAACGTTCCAGTCTGTAAGAAAGTTCATTGGCTATTTTCAGCCTTTCCAGAGAACTCATTTTAGCGCCCGTCTCCAGCATCAATGCTAAATCGATATCGCTCTGCGTCCCCAGATCCCCCCGCAGGGCGCTTCCAAGCAGGTAGACTGCCAGAACCCTGCTATCGCCGGACAAAAGCTCTTTCGTATGCCGTCTTATGGCTTCAATCAACATAGTGGGGCTTTGGGGGTCAGGTCTTGAAAATTAGCGTTTCTATTTCGTTGTTACCTGAAACCAGGGGAGAACCATGAAATTCTCCCGTTCATACAGATCATCGCCGCCGTGGATCAACACTCCGGTCCGCGCAACCTTTTTCCCCAGTGCCATAAAATAACGGAGACCTTGAAAGAAGGAGTCGCTTATCGTACTTCCGGACTTGAGCTCGATGGGAATAAGTTGTTTGCCCGTATCGATAAGAACATCGACTTCGTGACCTGTCCGATCGCGCCAGAAATAAAGCGGCGGCGTTTCACCTCGATGAGCAAAGGCCTTGAAGAGTTCCGATATCACATAGGTTTCAAAAACAGCCCCGCGTAGCGCGTGATCCGTCAAATCGGCAGGCTCGCGGATGCGGAGGAGATAGCACAAAAGGCCGGTATCGAGAAAATAGAGTTTCGGGCTTTTGATGATTCTTTTGGAAAAATTGACAAAGTGAGGCGGCAATAGGTGAATGATAAATCCGGCCTGAAGAATCGAAATCCACTGCCTTGCCGTGGTATGAGAGACGCCGCAATCGGCGGCCAGGGATGAAAGATTCAGCAACTGCCCCGTGCGGCCGGCGCATAGTCTGACAAAACGTTGAAACATCTCCAGGTTGCCGATGTTGGATACTTCCCGGACATCCCGCTCCACATAGGTCTGATAATAACCGGCAAGCCAGTCTTGGGGCGCCAATCCCTGGTCATGGATTCGCGGATAAAAACCCCGGTGCAGGGTGGTTTCCAAATTGGCAACCGGCGCTTCTCTTCGTTCGGGAAGATCTCTCCACACCCACGGGTCGCGTGATGGTAATTCCCGCAACTCATCCATGCTGAAGGGCAGAAGATTGACAATGGCGGTTCGACCCGCAAGGGTTTGGTTGACTTTTGCAGACAGGTGGAATTGCTGCGAGCCGGTCAGGATAAATTTGCCGTTGTCCACACCGGCATCCACGATTCCCTGCAAATAAGAAAGCAGGTCCGGCGCCCTTTGGATTTCATCGAGAATCACGCCACTTTTGTATCTTCTCAGAAAGCTACGGGGGTCGGCAAGGGCGAATTCTCTTTCGTGCGGCTCTTCCAAGCTGGCGTATTCATGATTTGTGAATACCATCCGGGTAAGTGTAGTCTTACCGGATTGCCGGGGGCCGGTGATGGTCACCACGGGAAACTGCCCGGCGAGGGAGGATAGCTTTTGTGATAATGTACGTTGGATCATGGTGAAATTATAGAGTTAGAATCATGTCCTGTAAAATTGAATTTCAATATTTCAATCCGCCATAATCGGCTTGCTCAAGGTATTCTTCAATAGGCAACTGTGGGGGGTCAGGTCTTGAAAATTAGCAAAACGCTAATTTTCAAGACCTGACCCCGGGGTTGTGCGGTTCAGGTAGGGGATCTTCCAGAAGGAGCGCGTTGAGGGCCGCCGCATGCCGATGACGAACTTGCCGGGCTTCCCAGTGGTGGATTTGGGGACAGATTTAAAATCTGTCCCCAAAGTCGAGTCAGCGATGACGCCGGCCATGACCGCGCCGACGAAGCCGACGCCCATGACGACGACGATCTCGCGGCCCTGCTTGCGCTCTTTCGCGACGCGGGCTTTGAGGCGCTTGAACTCCTTCGCGTAGTCGGCGGTCGAGGGCAGGGGGAACACCTCGCCGTTCGGCGACTGGGAGACGTTGTTGTTGTTCGGTTTCTTTGCTTTCGTTGCCGGTTTCATGCGACTCCTTCTTTGGGGGTTGCTTTGGAGTTTAACTTGTCAAAAGGAAGATTGTCAGTTTTTGTCATTCCCGCTTTCGCAGAGGTGACAAACAGAATGGAAAGCCGGGATGAAACCCCACACTGACAAAAAGACAGCTCCGCCCCGTCGATTACGCGATCCTGAAAACAGAGGCACATTTCTTAGCCCGTGCATAGACACCGCGATATTAGACTTTAGGCCAATGCCAATGCATATTTACATTGCACTTTTTTAATGAAGGACAGCGCCCTATTCCCCTATGCAGTGACAAGCCATTTCCAGATCGGAGTGACTTCGATTTTGCCGTCAATGACGGTTTCGTCATCCCATGTGACGATTGTTCCCGTCGGGATTGAAAGTTCACCCATGGCGCTTTTCAATCCGCGAAGCTCTCTTTCAAATGTCCTTTTGTCCGAAACATCCCAGCAGGATTGAATGAGTCCGGCATTTCGGGTATTTCTTTGTTCGACCAAAAAATCAACTTCATGCCCGTCTTTTGTCGAAATGTATTCCGGATGATATCCCTCGCGACGCAGATGCATGAAGACCAGGGTTTCCAGCAGGTGACCGCGATCGGCCGAGGTGCGAAAAGTCATGGAATTCAATAGACCGGTATCGATGGTGTAGATTTTTGCCGGATTGATCATTCTTGCTTTTTCAGATCGGGTGTGAACCGGCACTTTGTAAAATAAAAAGGCATCTGAAAGATATTCAAGATATTCATACAGGCTGTTCTTGGTGCATTTGATGGCCATGCTTTTCATGGTATGAAAGAACTTGTTGACGCTGAATTTTTCTCCGGAAGCATTCATGATATGCCGGACAAGATGTTTAAGCACCAGCACGTTGCCGACATTGTGGCGCTCAATAATGTCTTTAAGCAGTACGGAATCAATGTAGCCTTGCAGGATTTCGATGCGGAGATCATTCCGTGTTTTTTGGACTTCGGGAAAGCCGCCGATTTCCATGTAATTTTTGATGGCTTTACGTAAGAGGGATGATGTGTTCGCACCGAACGTTTGGGGCCTGTCGGCAAAAATTCCGTGATATTTCAAGAACTCATCGAAGCTGAATGGAAATATCTCTATGGGCAGCGAACGGCCGCGCAAACTGGTCGCCATTTCCACGCCGAGCAATTTCGATGATGATCCCGTAACAAATATCTGTACGTTTTCCGTATCTATTAAGCGTCTGAGAAATATTTCCCATTGATCGATCCGCTGTATCTCGTCAAAGAAAAAATAGCAGAGGGTGTTGCGGTTTTCGGGATATTTCCCGAAATAAACATCGAGCATTTCCTGGAAATGATGAACGCTGAATTCCAGTAATCGGTCGTCTTCAAAGTTGAGGTAAAGAATATTTTCTTTAGGGGTGCCCGCGGCCAGCAGATCCTTCATTTTCTGATAACAAAACCAGGTTTTTCCCGCACGCCGCATGCCGATGATAACATTTGCCTTGCCTTGAACTTGCGGCAATTCCTTGTTCCGCGGCACCAGTTCCGGCAATGTCCGTTCATGAAAATCATCGACGAGTTGTGAAATGATCGTTTTCATGATTTAGGTTCTATCTCTTATTTGGAGACATAACAATGAATATCTTTCTCTTATAAAAAGAAATTTTAAGCTAATCCACATGGGGGTTGTGCATAGCCCTGCGGGTTCATGGACTGCCAGCGCCAGGCGTCGGCGCACATGGCGTCGAGGTCCCGGACCGCGGTCCAGTTCAGTTCCCGCTTCGCCAGGGTCGGATCGGCGTAGATGGCGGCGACGTCGCCGGGGCGGCGGCCGGCGATCTCGTAGGAGATCGTGCGGCCGGAGGCTTTTTCGAAGGCCTTGACGACATCGAGGACGCTGTATCCCCTGCCCGTGCCGAGATTGCAGGTGAGGCAGTGAGAACCTCTTTCCGATTCAGGCAAATCGCTGGATTCCCGCTTTCGCGGGAATGACAGGGAAGGAAGCGGGAATGACAAGGAAGACGACGATGACGATGACGCTGATGATGACGACGATGACGATGACAAAGAAGCCGCTCCCGATTCAAGCAGGGCGCTGGATTCCCGCTTTCGCGGGAATGACAGGGAAGGAAGCGGGAATGACGGAGAAGGATGCGGGGACGACAAGGAGAAGATTTTTTCCAGTGCGCGGAGGTGGCCGGCGGCGAGGTCCATGACGTGCAGATAGTCCCGGACCCCTGTCCCGTCCGGCGTGTCGTAGTCGTTGCCGAAGATCCGGAGCCGCGGCAGCTTTCCCACCGCGACCTGGCTGATGAAGGGCATGAGGTTGTTCGGGATGTCCTCGGGATCTTCCCCGATCAGGCCGGAGGGGTGCGCGCCGGCGGGGTTGAAGTAGCGCAGGATCGCAACCCGCCACGCGGGATCGGCGGCCTGGATGTCGCGGAGTACATCCTCGATCATCTTCTTCGTGCGGCCGTAGGGGCTCGCCGGGGCCAGGGGGAAGTCCTCCCGGATCGGCAGGGAAGGGGGGGCGCCGTAGACGGTGGCAGAGGAACTGAAGACGATGCGTTTGACGCGGAACTCCGCCATGACTTCGCAGAGGGTCAGCGTGGACGTCAGGTTGTTGTCATAGTAGCGGAGCGGCTCGGCAGTGGATTCGCCGACAGCCTTGAGGCCGGCGAAATGAATGACCGCGTGGACGGGATGGGCCGCAAAGACGGCGCGCAGGGCCTGCCGGTCCCGGACGTCGGTCTGTTGAAAATGCGGCCTGCGCCCCGCGATCTTCTCGATGCGGCCGAGGACGGCGGCCTTGCTGTTGCAGAGGTTGTCGACGATGACGACATCGTAGCCCGCCTGGAGGAGTTCCACGCAGGTGTGGCTGCCGATGTAGCCGGTGCCGCCGGTGACGAGGATGGTTTTGTTAGAGGTCATAAGAAGGCTTCGCTACGCTCCCAATGACAGAGAAGGACGCTGGAGCCCCGCCGCAGCCTGCCCTCGCGAAGGCGGGGGCGGAAACGACAGATACGACAGATACGGAGCGACTGCATGACCCTGTGGGGCCTGTCCCTGAATGTGCGGTCTCACACGCCGTAATAATCCCGGTACCACGCCACGAATTTTCTGATCCCTTCTGCAATCGGGGTTTGAGGCCTGAAGCCTACGTCGGCCATCAGATCGTCCACGTCGGCATAGGTTGCCGGAACGTCTCCCGGTTGGAGAGGAAGCAGTCGCTTGTCTGCTTTTCTTCCGAGGCATTTTTCGAGTTCATCGATGAAGTCGAGCAGCCCCACAGGGTTGTTGTTGCCGATGTTATAGATCCTGTAGGGGGCGAAGCTGGAAGCGGGATCGGGCCGATCGCCCTGCCAAAGGGGGTTGGGTTCGGGGATCGTGTTGGCGACGCGGACAACGCCTTCGACGATGTCGTCGATATAGGTGAAGTCTCTCGTCATCTTCCCTTCATTGTACACATCGATGGGCCTGTTTTCCAGGATCGCCTTCGTGAAGACGAAGAGCGCCATGTCCGGCCTTCCCCAGGGGCCGTAGACGGTGAAGAAGCGCAGGCCCGTGCAGGGAATCCGGTAGAGGCTCGCATAGGCGTGCGCCATCAGCTCGTTTGCCTTTTTCGTGGCCGCGTACAGGCTCACCGGGTGGTCTACGTTGTGGTGGACGGACAAGGGCATCATGGTGTTGGCCCCGAAGACGGAGCTGGATGAGGCGAACACGAGGTGCTTGACTCCCCTGTGGCGGCAGCCTTCGAGAACATTCAGAAAGCCTGTCAGATTGCTGTCCACGTAGGCGTGGGGATTGACCAGCGAGTAGCGGACGCCCGCCTGCGCGGCCAGGTGAATGACCGTTTCCGGCCTCTCCCCTGCGAAGAGTGCGGCCATTTCCTCCCGGTCGGCGATGTCCCCTTCGATGAACGTGAAGCCGGGCCGCTCCTTCAGCCTGGCTGCGCGCGCCCTCTTCAGGTTCACGTCGTAGTAGGCGTTCATGTTGTCCACGCCGATGACGGTCTCTCCATCGTCCAGCAGGCGCTGCGAGAGATGAAACCCGATGAATCCTGCTGCACCGGTTACCAGTATTCTTCTGGTCATAATTTCTTAATCAAGGCTGTGGGGTCAGGTCTTGAAAATTAGCATTTTGCTAATTTTCAAGACCTGACCCCCGGGGTTTGCCTACTTGTCCTGCTGTTTCTTGACCTGATCGGCGAGGATCTGCTGCAAACCGGCGAAAGCCTTGGATTGCGCCGCCCCTTCGATCGTCTTGACCGCCACGTCCTCGATTTTCTGATAGGCTTTGTCCAGTTGCTGGCCGAGTTTTGCAAGCTGTTCGGCTTGCTCCTTCACCGTCTTTTCGAGCGACGAGATCTTTGTCGTGAATACGTTTTTCTCTCCTTCGAACCCTTTTTTCAGCAGGTCCTCCCGGTTTTTGGCCTCTGACAGGAGCTTTTCCGTTGCATTCTGGACGGCTTGACTGACCGCGTTTTCCAATTCTTTTGGAAATGCCGCTGCCCTTTTCTTCAGTTCGGCGAGTTCGGTCTCTTTTTCTGCCAAAACTTTTTCCCTGTCGGCAAAACCTTTTTCCAGTTGTTCCTTCCGGAGGTGGATTTCTTTATCCAATTGAGCCTTCTCGTCTTCAAATTGATTGCGAACGAGTTTCTTCTCGCGCTCGAAATCGTACTGGAATTCCTCGCGCTCCCGGTCCCGTCGCTGCTTTTCGCCGGCCGACCACTCCTTCGATTCCAGTTCGCGTCGTCTCTTGTCTTCGGCCCATTGACGGTTCAGGGCTTCTATCTCCTGCTCCAACTGAGCCTTCCTGCCCGCCGTTTCCTCTTCGAATTCATCTTTTGCGCGATTGTGCGCCTCGATGAGGGCGGCCAGCGTTTCCGCGGTTTTGTCTATCTGATAGAGATCTTGAATCTCTTTTTCTTTGAAGGATATTGCCTTCTTGAGGCTTTCCAGTCGATTGAATTCGGTGGCGAGGTTGTCGGATATCTGCGACAGCACTTTCCCGATTTCACTCTTGAGCGCCGCGATGCTCTGGTCGACGTCAGCGGCGGAAATGTTCTCGACGGAAGCCAAGGCTGCCTGGACCGTCTTTTCTTCCCGTTTTTCCTCAGGCTTCATGGCGGTATTCTTCTGATTGCGAACCTCCTCGAGAAGTAGGTTGTACGCGTCGAGCAATTCCTGTTTTGTATTGGTTGACGAAAGCTTTCTGGGGGACGTCTTCTTTTCGGTCATAGGACCCTCCTGAGGTGTGAAATCACGATGCATGGAAGCCTTTGCAGAAACACGAAGTTAAAAATTCCCTGTTTTGGCACGCATTCCCTCTCTGCCGGGCGATGACGGAGCAGAGCGGCTATTTTATCGTGCCGTAGCGCTGCTCCATCTTTTTTTTCCCCGCCTCGGCGAGTTTGCGCCACCGGCCTCCGCGCCCGGTCAGTTCTTCCCATGACGCATTGATCTCGGAAGGGCGCTCTTCGCCGAACCATGCCAGCAGCTGGTATGCCTGGTAGAGATCCTTCTGAGCCTTCGCGCCGGCCGTGGCATCGCGCAATTGCGAAACGACGAGCTTGTGCAGGGCGAATCGCAGCGGCTGAGGGAGAAATACCTGGACGGCATCCCCGTCCAGTACGGCCCCGGGAATCGGCTCCTCCAGGAGATAATCGAGAAAACTCAGCGGCTGCGCCGCCGCCCTTAATCTGGGGATATAGACCGGGTCCTCTTCTCGGCCCGTCTTCGGGGTGAGGAGATCGATCCGCAGGGGACTCTTGCGGATGGCGAACGATGTCGAAGGATGCCTCGGGTTGAGCGGCGGGATCGGGAAGAATCCCATGGACAGGCTTTCCAGGGTCTTGGGAATGTCGGCGGTCAGATTCGGGACGGCGACACTGATATTCCGAGCCGCTGCGATGTCTACGTCCTGGGTGCCGAGCGTCGTCTCGTCCCACCGCACGCCAAGCAGGTTCCCGATGCAGCCGAAGGCGTAGGTTCCAACCAGCACGCCGCCTAGGCGGAAGAGGGAGGCATCCGCCAGTTCCCGGAGCACGCGCACGACGGCGCGGGGCGCACGTGCAACCTTCCCTGCCTTGAGCTGGGCGCACAATTCCCTGATCCCGACGGGATCTTCCCGCTCTTCACTGCGCCCTTCCCGGTGCCGGGCAACCAATTCGGCCAAGCGCGGCGTGTTCGGACCCAGGCTGATATTCCGGCGTCCGCCGGGCGTGTAGTGCAGAAAATAGAGATATTCCTTTCCTCCGATCAGCTTGGTGGTGAACGTGCCCTCCAGGCTGCCGACGGATCGCTGGGCCTCCCGGGCGCCGAGCCGCTCCATCAGTTCCGCGTGGAGTGTCTGTGTCTCAATGGATAGGCGGGTCAGCGGCATGGATTTGTCACGATTGTTTAACCACCGATTTCGTGCGTGCAGTGGTTAACTGGGATGGGGGTCAGCATCTAGAAGTGGCACAGGGGCGGCTTGCCGATGGGATAGACGTTGAAGCCGATCTCGAAGAGGCGCCTGTGGTCGAGGAGATTGCGTCCGTCGAACACGAAGGCGGGCTGCTCCATCGCGTTGTAAATCCTTTTATAGTCGAGTTTCCGGTAAAGGTCCCACTCCGTCATGACGGCGAGGGCGTGGCATCCCTCTGCCGCCTCGTAGGGGTCCTCGACGAAGGACACGTGTCCCTCGACGCCGGCGAGGTCGGCCTTTGCGTTGCGCAGCGCCTTAGGGTCCGTGACGACGACCTCCGCCCGCTCCTCCATCAGCCGCCGTGCGATGTAGACGGCCGGGCTCTCGCGGGTGTCGCCCGTGTTGGCCTTGAACGCGAACCCCATCAGGCAGATCTTCTTGCCCGCGAGCGTGTTGAACATGGCGCCGAGCATCGTCATCACGAAGCGCCGCTGCTGGTGGTCGTTGAGGAGGACGACGCGCTCCCAGTAGTCGGCGACCTCCTCCAGGCCGTAGTGGCGGCAGAGGTAGACCAGGTTCAGGATGTCCTTCCGGAAGCAGGAGCCGCCGAAGCCGACCGAGGCGTTGAGGAATTTCGGCCCGATCCGGCTGTCCATGCCGACGGCGCGGGCGACTTCGGAGACGTCCGCCTCGGTCTTCTCGCAGAGGGCCGAGATCGCGTTGATGGAAGAGACGCGCTGCGCCAGGAAGGCGTTGGCCACGAGCTTGGAGAGCTCGCTGCTCCAGATGTTGGCCGTGAGGATGCGCTCCCTGGGCACCCAGCGGGCGTAGAGGTCCGCGAGGAAGCGGCAGGCAGCGAGGCCCTCCGGCGTCTGGCGCGAGCCGATGAGGACGCGGTCGGGGTTCTCGAGGTCGCGGATCGCGCTGCCCTCGGCGAGGAATTCGGGATTCGAGAGGACCTCGAAGCGCGCGCCGTTCTTCGCGGCGCCGTTGAAGATCTGCTCCATGGCGAGCGCGGTGCGGACGGGAAGCGTGCTCTTCTCGATGACGATTTTGGGGGATTCGGCGTGCTCCAGGATCTGCCGCGCCGTCTTTTCCCAGTACTGCAGGTCGGCCGCCATGCCCGCGCCGGCGCCGAAGGTTTTGGTGGGCGTGTTGACGCTGACGAAGATGACGTCGTTCTCGCGGATGCCCTTGGCGACGTCGGTGTCGAAGAAGAGGTTCCGGCCCCGCGTCTCCCGGACGATCCCGTCCAGGCCCGGCTCGAAGATGGGCAGTTCGTCGGAGTTCCAGGCGGCGATGCGCTCGGGATTGATGTCGACGACGGTGACGCGGACCTCGGGCCACTTCTTCGCGATGACGGCCATGGTGGGCCCGCCGACGTAGCCGGCGCCGATGCAGAGAATATTCCTGTAGTTCGTCATAAGAGAGTCCTTTGCAACTTTTGGGGGTCAGGTCTTGAAAATTAGCACTCGGGAAAGGGGACAGATTTTAAATCTGTCCCCGGAAAGCAAAACGCTAATTTTCAAGACCTGACCCCGGGGACGGTGCGGAAGTAGGCGATCGCCCTGGCCAGCCCCTCTTCCAGTGGCATCTTCGGTTCCCAGCCCAGTTTCTCCTTTGCCAAAGTGATGTCCGGCCGGCGCTGCGTCGGGTCGTCCTGGGGGAGCGGCCGGGAGGCGATCCGCGAGCGGCTGCCCGTCATGCGGATGACCGTCTCGGCGAGGCCGCGGATCGTGAATTCCTCAGGGTTCCCGAGGTTCACGGGTCCGGCGAAGTCCGCAGGCGTCTCCATTACCCGCATCAGCCCGTCGATCAGGTCGTCCACGTAGCAGAAGGAGCGCGTCTGGGAGCCGTCCCCGTAGACCGTCAGGTCCTCGTTCCGGAGGGCCTGGACGATGAAGTTGCTCACGACGCGGCCGTCGTTCATGGCCATGCGCGGCCCGTAGGTGTTGAAGATGCGGACGATCTTCGTGTCGACCTTGTTCTGGCGGCGATAGTCCATCATGAGGCACTCGGCGGCGCGCTTCCCCTCGTCGTAGCAGCTCCGGATCCCGATCGGATTCACGCGGCCCCAGTAGTCCTCGCGCTGGGGATGGACCTCGGGGTCTCCGTAGACCTCGGAGGTCGAGGCCTGGAGGATCCTCGCCTTCACGCGCTTGGCGATGCCCAGGGTGTTGATCGCGCCCATGACGTTGGTCTTGATCGTCTTGATGGGATTGAACTGGTAATGGACGGGCGAGGCGGGGCAGGCGAGGTTGTAGATCCGGTCAACCTCCAGGTAGATGGGCATCGTGATGTCGTGGCGGACAAGCTCGAAGTTCGCCTTGCCGATCAGGTGGCGGATGTTTTCCTTCGAACCTGTGAAGAAGTTGTCGACGCAGACGACGTCATGGCCCTCGGCGACGAGGCGGTCGCACAGGTGGGAACCGAGGAAGCCGGCGCCGCCGGTAACGAGAATTCGTTGCATGGCTTCTTTACCTCAATCAACTGTTGGGGGTCAGGTCTTGAAAATTAGCACTCGGGAAAGGGGACAGATTTTAAATCTGTCCCCGGAAAGCAAAACGCTAATTTTAAAGACCTGACCCCCGGAAGATTGCGCGGAGGCGCTGCATGAACGGCAGGGCCTCGGCGGGCTCTTCGAAAGGAAGCGGTTCGTCCGGTTCGACGGACTCGCCCCGCAGGATCTTCTCCGGGATCCCGCGGACCATCCGGTTCGCGGCCTCCGCGCCGACGACGGCCTCGACCTCCTTCAGGGCCGCGGAGAGCTCGGGCTTGCGCGTGCTCATGCCGTGGGCGTCGGTTGCCAGGACATGCGCCAGGCGCTGCTTCAGGAGCTGCAGGGCGAATTCGCGCGTCCCGTTGGAAAAACGCCCCGCGAGGCTGGCGGCGGTGATCTGCGTGAGGACGCCGGTCTCCACCCAGCGGCAGAGGCGGGCGGGGTCCCTGCGCAGCACGGGGTTGCGCTCGACATGGCTGAGGATGGGGCGGAGCCCTTCGAGCTGCAGGTTCCAGAAGAAGTCCTCCATGCCGTCCGGCAGGGCCTCCTCGGGAAGTTCGAGCAGGATGTACCGGCCGCCGTCGGCCAGGGTGAGAAGTTCGCCGCCGCGGACGCGGGCGGCGATGGCCGCGTCCAGATGCAGCTCCGCGCCGGCGTGGAGCGTGAGCGGGATGTCCGCCTCGGCGATCCGCGCGCGGAATTCCTCCAGGCGCGCCAGGATCTCCGTCCTGCGGTTCTCGTACTTGCCGGGCACCCAGTGGGGCGTGCAGACGATTTCGGAGATGCCGTCCGCCGCGGCGTGGCGCGCCATGGCGAGGCTGCGCTCCCAGTCGGCGGCGCCGTCGTCGAGGCCCGGAAGGATGTGGCTGTGCAGGTCGATCACGGTGGGGATACAGCTCCGCCCTCTCGATTCCATGACCGTCCCGGAACCGAAGGGGCAAGACATGCGGCATCGTCGGCCGGGCGCGGCAATCTCTCCACTGGAAATTTTGCACCCGGCCTGTTATGGAAGGTTGGAATATAACCGAAATGGTGCCGGGTTTGTCAACAGGAAATGTCGAAGAACATTCGCGTTCCGGCGGAAGGACGGGCGTCCTGTACGTCGTCTCGACGCCGATCGGCAACCTCGAAGACATGACGCATCGCGCCGTCCGCGTCCTCGGGCAGGTGCGCCTCATCGCCGCGGAGGACACGCGGCACACGCGGAAGCTCCTCGACCATTACGGGATCCGCACGCCCCTCACGAGCCTGCACGGGTTCAACGAGCATGAAAAGAGCGAGGGCATCGTCCGGAAGCTCCAGGAAGGGCTGGACGTCGCCTACGTGTCCGATGCCGGGACGCCGGGCATCTCCGACCCGGGGTATCTCCTGGTGAACCGGGCCGTCGCCGCGGGCATCCGCGTGGTGCCGGTCCCCGGCGCCTCGGCCGTTGTGGCGGCCCTGTCGGTCTCCGGCCTGCCGACGGAGAAGTACGTCTTCCACGGCTTCCTGCCCTCGCCGAAGGGGAAGAGAAGGGCCTTCCTGGCTTCGCTCCGCGGCGAGGAGAAGACGATGGTCTTCTACGAATCGCCCCGCCGCCTGCGGGAGACGCTGGCGGACATCGCGGAGGTCCTCGGCGACCGGCCGATCGTCGTCGCGCGGGAATTGACCAAGACGTTCGAGGAGGTGATCCGGGAGACCGTGTCGGAGGCGTCCGCCCGGCTGGGGGAAGGGGAGGTCCGCGGCGAGATCACGCTGATCGTTTCGGGCGCCCGGGAGCCACGGCCCGAGCCGGCCGACGAAGAGATCCGCGCCCGCGCCGCGGCGCTGCTCGCGGACCGATCGCTGTCGCGGCGGGACGTCGCGGACATCGTCTCCCGCGAAATGGATGTGCCGCGAAAGCGCGTGTACCGCCTGGTCCTTTTCCCTTGAACCGGAAGGGGAGCTGTGGTAACAACCTCCGGCAGCCCGGAACAATGCAGGGAAAACACTTGGAAAATGGGGGGCCCATGACAGGAGAGGGTGCAGCCGCGTCCGAGGGAAAGCGGGACCGTGACATCATCATCGACGACCGGATCCTGCGGCCGGAAGACACGATCCACGAACTCACCGAAGTCTACGAGGAACCCGTCAAGCCCAACGGCAAAACCGGGCAGGGCATTCTCGTCATCGACGGCCGCGCCTATGAGCAGGACTCCCAGCCGGCGCCGGGCGAGCCGGTATACGAACTGACCGACGTCGTGGAGAGCCGCGTCGAAAGGCCCTATACCGTCAGCGGCTTCAACGAAGAGGTCACCAAGAGAATCGATGAAATCGCCGAGCGGATCGCCCGCGAGATCGTCCCGGTCGTGGCCGAGCGCGTCATCCGCGAGGAGATCGAGAAGCTCAAGAAGCAATGAAGACGGTTCGTCTTGCCCTGTCGCTGTGCCTGGTCTTTTTTCTTCCCCTCGTCATGCAGCCGGCGGAATCCGAAGGGGCTGATACGTTTTCGGCCGAAACGGAAGGCGCCGCGGTCGTAAAGGACACCAACATCGCCGGCGCCCAGGAAGAGGCCCTCCATGCGGCGCTTGTCCGTGCCGTGGAAGAAGCGGCCGCCGCTTGGTTCGCCTCGCCGCTTCCGCCCGACAAGGCGGAAAAACTGGCGAAGATCGCGGGCCGCGCCGAATCCTTCGTCGAAACCTACCGCATCGACGGCGAGACGAGGGACGAGAATCTCCTCTTCGTCCGGGTGCGGGCCGTCGTCCATCTGCCGAGCCTGCGGGCGGAACTGGAGAAGGCGGAACTGCTCCCGCGGGCCGAGGGCGAAGGGCGGCGCACCGTTGCCCTCGTCGTCCGGGGATTCGGGACGTACGGCGACTACACGGGGTTCCGGGACCTGCTCCAGGCCGGCCGCGGCGGTGTCGAACGCGTCGTGACCCGGCGCCTGGAATGGGGCGCCGTTCGGTGGGATGTCGATATCCGCGGCACCGCGGAAGACGTGGTGAAAGCGCTCGAACGGACGTCGAAACTGTCCTTCCATGTGAAGCGGGTCGGCCCCGATATCGTGGAACTGCAGATCATCAAGTGAATTCGGGAAGCCCGCAACGCGGCGATGGAGCGGCGGGCGGAAAGGAAGAGATTATCGCAAACCCATCCGGATTTCGAAGACTCTGCCTGTGTGCCCTCTGCGGGGCGCTGCTTCTCGTTGCGGCGGCCTGCAGTTCGAAGATCCCCCACTGGCTCGTCCAGGACTACGCCAAGAACCGGCCGCGCCTCATCGCCGTTCTCCCCGTGGAGAACCGCACCACCGAGTTGCCGGCGGCCCGGATCCTCCGGGAAAAGCTCCTCACGGATCTTTACTTCAAGGGATATCCGAAAATCCCGCTGAAGCTCGTGGACGAGAGGCTCGCCGCCTACTACCAGGGAAACCGGGGCGCCGGCGGCCAGGTTCCGCCCTCCGTCGTGGCGAAGGCCCTCGGCGTCGATGCCATCCTGTATTCCACGCTGGAAGAGTGCAGCATCTCCTATTTCCTCTGGTACGCATCGATCACCGTTTCCATGGAGTTCGAGCTGCGCAGTGCGAAAACGGGCACGACGCTCTGGAAGACAGACTACCGGAACAAGCGGAGACATTTCTCCTTCTTCCGCAAGGAACTGGAAGCCAGCGTGTACCTCGATTACGAGGATGCCATCCGGGACGGCCTGGACAAGGTCATGGAGACCATACCGGACGGCCCGGACGTGGTGAAGTGAACACGGCGCCGCGGCTGCCGGCCGCCGGGAAGATCCGGCGGGGCGGCGGAGAAGGATCCCGATGAACATTCCGAATCTTCTCACGATCCTGAGGATCCTCCTTGTCCCCATCCTGGTGATTCTGCTCATCCAGAAGTCCTTTTCCAAGGCCTTCGTCATCTTCGTGATCTGCGGCCTGACCGACGCGCTCGACGGCTTCGTCGCCCGCCTCATGAACCAGAAGACGGTCCTGGGCGCATACCTCGACCCGATCGCCGACAAGGCCCTCATGATCAGCTGCTTCATCACCCTTTCGATCCGCAGCGTCATCCCGTCGTGGCTTTCCGTGCTCGTCATCAGCCGGGACGTCATCATCCTGCTGGGAATCTCCGTGTTGACCATGCTGAAGATCCCCTTCGAGGTCAAGCCGATGTTCGTCAGCAAGATCAACACCTTCCTTCAGATCCTGACGATCACCTTCGCGCTTTTGTACAGGAGCAAACTCATGGCCGTCGATGTCTTCGTCCTCAGGGGCTTCTTCTGGGCGACGGCGCTCTTCACGATCCTGTCCGGTCTCCTGTACATTTTCCGCGGGGTGCGTTACATCAATGCAGCCGCCGCGACAAACGGGTCAAAATCGGTGAATTCGGCTTGACATCACAGGATTTTCTTGTTAAGAGGAACGCCCCCGATGGGGAACCAAAGGCACGTAGCTCAGGGGGAGAGCGCCATCCTGACGCGGTGGATGTCCAGGGTTCAAATCCCTGCGTGCCTACCATCTGACGTCGATCCCGCGGCTGCACGCGGCCGCGGGTCAAGAGACGAGGGCATCAGCCCCCAAGAGGCGATGCCCTTTCTTTAATAGAGAAACAGGCCGTTGAAAAACGGTGCCGCCGGCTGTATGCTCGGTGCTGCGGCAGGCCCGAAGCAGCGGACGGAATCCTGCATGACGCAGTCGGTGCGGGGGAGCGCAGCGGCACGGCGAGTTCAGCCTGGGCTCCCGCCTTCGCGGGAATGACAGGAGGGAAAGGGAATATTCGTCGTCCCTGCCCGCCTCCGCGGGGGTGACAGGATGGGAAGCAGGAATGACGAAGATCCTTCTGTCGTCCTCGCGAACGCGGGGACCCAGCGCCCTGGTTATCCAGCGGCTGCGGGGAACATGAAATCCATGACCCTGGATTCCCGCTTTCGCGGGAATGACAGGAAGGAAAGGGAATATTCGTCGTCCCTGCCCGCCTCCGCGGGAATGACAGCAGGGAGTGGATTCCCGCTTTCGCAGGCTGATTTAAGGATTGCTCCGTCAAAGAATAAATTACTTCTTCCCGCTCCGTTGAAAAGAAAACTTGATTTTCAACATAGAGGGAATGACAGGGGAAGTCGTCAAAGAAAGATATGGCATCGATCGGTTTGAAATATCCGGACGGCTCGGAACGCAGCCTCCCGGCGGAAACGACGGCCCGCGACGCGATCGCCGCGTGGAAGCCCGAGCTGCTCTCCTCCGCGGTCGCGGCCAGATTAAACGGCCGCGCCATCGACCTGTCTTCCACCCTCAACGGGGGAGGCGAGCTTTCGGCCATCGATGCGGCGTCCAAGGAAGGGCTGTCGATCCTTCGCCACAGCATCTCCCATGTCATGGCCCAGGCGGTCCAGGACAGCTTCGGGAAGGTCCAGGTCAGCATCGGGCCGTCGATCGAGGACGGGTTCTACTACGACTTCGACTACGATCGGACCTTCACGCCCGAAGACCTCGCGCGGATCGAGAAGAGGATGAAGGAGATCGCGGCCGCGGATTATCCCTTCCGGCGCGAGGAGGTGCCGCGGGAGAAGGCCGTCGAGCTCTTCCGCGAACGCGGCGAGGGCTACAAGGTCGAGCTGCTGCGCGACCTGCCCGAGGACGTGAAGACCGTCAGCCTCTACCGGCAGGGCGGGTACGTGGACCTGTGCCGCGGGCCGCACATCCCCTCGACCGGCATGATCCGGGCCTTCAAGCTGCTCAGCGTGGCCGGGGCTTACTGGCGCGGCGACGAGCGCAACAAGATGCTCCAGCGGATCTACGGCACCGGTTTCGCGACCCAGGAACTACTGGACGAACACCTGCGGATCCTCGAGGAGGCCCGCAAGCGCGACCACCGGCGTCTCGGCAAGGACCTCGACCTGTTCCAGGTGAACGAGGAAGCCGGCGCGGGACTCGCCATTTTCCACCCGAAGGGGATGATGCTGCGGTGGATCATCGAGGACTGGGAGAGGAGGGAACACCTCAAGCGCGGCTACGACATGGTCATGGGCCCCCAGATCCTCAAGGTCGATCTCTGGAAGCGGTCGGGGCACTACGAGCATTACCGCGAGAACATGTATTTCACGGAAGTCGAGGGCCAGGCCTACGGCATCAAGCCGATGAACTGCCTCGCCCACATGCTGATCTACAAGTCGAAGATCCGCAGCTACCGCGACCTTCCGCTTCGCTACTTCGAGCTGGGCACCGTCCACCGGCACGAGAAGACGGGCGTTCTGCACGGCCTGCTCCGGGTCCGACAGTTCACCCAGGACGACGCGCACATCCTCTGCACGCCGGAACAGCTCAACGCCGAGATCCGCGGCGTCGCCGACTTCGTCGCCTATGCGATGAAGATCTTCGGGTTCGAATACGAGGTGGAACTGAGCACGCGCCCCGAAAATTCCATCGGCACCGATGCGGACTGGGAGCTGGCGACCTCGGCCCTCCGGGCGGCCCTCGAGGACAACAGGATTCCCTACGAGGTCAACGAGGGCGACGGCGCCTTCTACGGCCCCAAGATCGATTTCAAGCTCAAGGACGCGCTCAAGCGGAAGTGGCAGTGCGCGACGATCCAGTGCGACTTCACGCTGCCGGAGCGCTTCGACCTCACCTACATGGCGGCGGACGGAGAGCGGCGGCGGCCGGTCATGCTCCACCGGGTGATCCTCGGCGCCATCGAGCGGTTCCTGGGCGTGCTGATCGAACACTACGCAGGCGCCCTGCCCGTCTGGCTTTCCCCGGTGCAGGCGAGGCTCATCACCGTGACGGACCGCCAGATTCCCTACGGGGAAGAAGTGTATGCGAAGCTGGCCGCGGCGGGGGTGCGCGTCGAGAAGGATTTCGACAATCAGAAGCTGGGCTACAAGATCCGCGAGGCCCAGATGCAGAAGATCCCGTACATGCTGGTGATCGGCGACCGGGAGGCGCAGGAGGGCAAGCTGGCCCCGCGCCTGCGGGACGGAAAAAACCTCGGCTCCGTCAGCGTCGACGAATTCATCGCGATCGTGCGGGACCGTTGCGCGCAGTACCAGTGATGCAGGCGGCACGGACGCCGCAGGGATAGAAGCCCCGGGGCGCCGCGGCGGCGTGTCGGGGGCGAGGCAGACAGGCAAAAAAAGGAGGTGGCGTATCAGCAAGGATTTCCGCATCAACCGCGAGATCAGGGTTCCACAGGTCAGGGTGATCGACGCCGAGGGAAAGCAGTTGGGCGTTTTGTCCATCGCCGATGCCTTGGCGGAAGCAGCAAGGACGGGATTCGATCTCGTTGAAGTGGCGCCGGGTTCGCAACCCCCCGTCTGCCGGATCATGGATTACGGGAAATTCCGTTATCAGCAGAGCAAGAAGCTGCAGACGGCCAGAAAGAGTCAGAGCGTTGTCCAGGTGAAGGAGATTCGCCTCAGGCCGAAGACCGACGAACACGACCTGGCGGTGAAACTCAAGCACGTGAAGAGATTCCTGGAGGAAAAGGACAAGGTCAAGATCACCATGATGTTCAGGGGCCGGGAGATCGCGTACATCGATATCGGCCGCCGGATCATGGAGGGGATACAGAAGGAGCTGGCGGAGGTCGCCACGATCGACCAGTTTCCCAAGCTCGAGGGAAGAAACATGGTCATGGTTGTGGCGCCGAAGAAATAGGCGGGCGCCGGCACCCGCGGAGACGTATCGCCGCGGAAGCGTGTGTAAAGCAAAGGAGACATCATGCCGAAACAGAAGACGCACAGGGGGGCGGCCAAGCGTTTCCGCCTCACCGGAACGGGGAAAGTGAAGCGGGAGAAGGCGTTCGGGAGTCACATCCTGACGACGAAGAACGCGAAGCGGAAACGCAGTCTCAGGAAAGCGACGATTCTGGATGCGACGAACGAGCGGGAAATCAAGCGCCTGCTGCCGTACGGCGGCAAATAGGGCGGTTTTCCGAGCGGGATCATCGCGGAGCCTGTCCGGCAGCGACGATCCCGCAATCCTCAGTGTCATTCCCGCCCCGCCTCCGTGGGGATGACAGAAGGTTTCGTTGATTTGTCATTCCCGCGAAAGCGGGAATCCAGGGTCTTGGGTTTGGCCTGTGAACTTCGGCGTAGAGCAGAGAGATAGGTCCCCGCTGCAGCCTGCCCTCGCGAAAGCGGGGGCGGGGACGACACCCGGCACAATGACAAGACGATAAGCAGTCATTTTTTTTAGGAGATCATTACAATGCCAAGGGTAAAGAGGGCGGTCAACGCCAAGAAAAAGAGAAGGAAGGTATTCAAGCTCGCCAAGGGCTTCTTCGGATCGCGCCATCGCCTGCTCCGCACGGCCACGGAAGCCGTGGACCGTTCGCTGGTGTATGCCTTTCGGGACCGGAGGGCACGGAAGCGCGATTTCCGGAGCCTGTGGATCGCGCGGATCAACGCCGCGGCCAGGGCGCAGGAGATCTCGTACAGCCGTCTCATGGACGGCCTGAAAAAAGCGGGCGTCGAAATCGACCGCAAGATCCTTGCCGATGTGGCCGTTCACGATCCGCAGACCTTCGTGGAAATCGTCGGCATCGCAAGGGGCAATCTCACGGCATGAGGCAGCGCCTGGAAGAACTCGAACGGGCCGCGGAATCCGAGTTGCCCGGCGCGGATTCGGAAGAAGCGCTGGCCGCCGTCCGTACGAAGTACCTCGGCCGAAAGGGGCTGCTCACGGGCATGCTCCGCAACCTGGCGGCCGTCTCCGCCGAGGAGAGGCCCGCCCTGGGAAAACTTGCCAACGACATCAAGGAACGCCTGACGGCGAAGATCGACTCCCGGGCGGCGCAGCTTGCCGCCTCGGCCGGGGAGCGGGCGCTCTTGCGCGACCGGCTCGACGTTTCCCTGCCGGGCAGGGTCGTCCGGCGCGGCCGGTTCCACCCCATATCGCAGATCCGCCAGGAAATCTGCGGCATTTTCGCCGGCCTGGGCTTTTCCGTCGTCGAAGGCCCCGAGGTCGAGAGCGACTACTACAATTTCGAGGCCCTCAACATCCCCAAGGACCATCCCGCGCGCGACATGCAGGACACCTTCTACGTGGAGGAGAACATCGTCCTGCGCACCCATACCTCCCCGGTACAGGTCCGCGTCATGGAGAAGCGGCGGCCGCCGGTGCGGATCCTTTCGCCGGGACGGGTCTATCGGCCGGATTCCGACATCTCCCATACGCCCATGTTTCACCAGATCGAGGGGCTTCTCGTGGACCGCGGCATCCGGTTCTCCGACCTCAAGGGGATCCTGACGGTCTTCGTCCAGCGCGTATTCGGGGAGAATACGGCCATCCGCTTCCGGCCGAGCTTCTTCCCCTTCACGGAACCGAGCGCCGAAGTGGACATCCGGTGCGTCATATGCCGAGGGGCCGGCTGCCGCGTCTGCAAGCAGAGCGGCTGGCTCGAGATCCTCGGTTCCGGCATGGTCGATCCGGCAGTGTTCCGCTCCGTGGGCTACGATGCGGAGGAAGTGACGGGCTTCGCCTTCGGCATGGGGCTGGAGCGCATCGCGATGCTCAAGTACGGGATCACCGATATCCGGCTGTTTTTCGAAAACGACATCCGGTTTCTGCGGCAATTCTAAAATTCTTCTTTGCCGGGTCCGCGGCGGCGATACGCGGCCAGGCCCGGCGAAAAAAGGTCGAACGATGCGGGCGCCGATTCGTTGGCTTCAAGACTATGTCGATATCGATCTTCCCCCCGGGGAGATCGCCGAGCGGCTTACCATGGCCGGGCTCGAGGTCGACGCCGTCGAGCCGAAGAGGCCCGATTTTTCGGACGTCGTCGTGGCGCGGGTCCTCTCCGTAAAACCCCATCCGGGAGCCGACAAGCTGTCGGTCTGCGAGGTGCGGGCGGGCGGCGCCGTCTATCCGGTCGTGTGCGGGGCGCCCAACGTCCGCGCGGGGATGCTCTCGGCCTTTGCGAAGGTCGGCGCGGTCATTCCCGGCGGCTATACGATCAAGAGCACGAAGATCCGCGGGGAGGCCTCCGAGGGAATGCTCTGTTCCGAGGAGGAACTGGGCATCGGCGAGGATGCCGCGGGGATCATGGACATCGGGGAGGACCTCCCGGAGGGGGCCGATCTGGCCGAGGCCCTCGGCCTCGTCGACACGGTGCTGGACATCGGCATCACCCCCAACCGTTCCGACTGCCTTTCGGTGATCGGGATCGCCCGGGAAGTCGCGTTTCTGACGGGCAAGACCCTGCGCTACCCTGCCGTCGATCCGAAGGAGGGCGGCGGGAACATCGGCGGCGTCACGTCCGTCCGCATCCTGGATCCGGATCTGTGCCCCCGGTATACGGCGCGGATGATCCGCAACGTCAAGATCGGGCCTTCGCCCGCCTGGATGAGGCGGCGCCTCGAGGCCGCGGGGATGCGCGCCATCAACAACGTCGTCGACGTCACCAATTTCGTCATGCTGGAATTCGGCCAGCCCTTGCACGCCTTCGACTTCCGGTTTCTCGAAGAGGGAAGAATCGAAGTGCGCCGGTCCCGCAAGGGCGAGCCTTTCGTATCCCTGGACGGCAAGGAGCGGACGCTGGGCGGCGACGTCCTCATGATCTGCGACGGGAAGAAGCCGGTCGCCATCGGCGGCATCATGGGCGGGCTCAACTCGGAGGTCAAGGACGACACGTCGGATATCCTCCTGGAGAGCGCCTATTTCAACCCCTCTTCCATCCGCCGTTCCGCCCGGTCGCTGGGGATGGGAACGGACGCGGCCTACCGCTTCGAGCGCGGGATCGATCCCGAGGGGGTCGTGCGCGCGGCGAACCGGGCCGCCCAGCTCATCGCGGAGCTTTCCGGCGGAACGATCCTGCGGGGGATCATCGACGAGCATCCGAAGCCGGTGGCGGCGGCGGGGGCGATTTCCCTGCGCGCCGAGCGGGTCAACGCGGTCCTGGGAACGTCGATCCCCGAGCCGGAGATGGTCCGCATCCTCGAAGGGATCGAGATGAAGGTCGAGAAGGCAGGCGCGGGGCGGTATTCCGTGCGTCCGCCTTCCTTCCGCGTCGATATCGAACGGGAGATCGACCTGGTGGAGGAGATCGCCCGCCTCTGGGGCTTCGGCCGCGTGCCGGTGACGATGCCGTGCGCGGCGCCGGAACCGCCGGTGCAATCCGGAAAGGGCGTCGTCGAGGGAAGAATCCGCGACTTCCTGTCCGGGAGCGGCTACACCGAGGTCATCAACTACAGCTTCATCACGCCCCTGTCGGCGGACCGTCTCGGCCTGCCGGAAAGGGACGAGCGGCGGGGATGGGTGAAGATCGCCAACCCCCTGTCCGAAGACCAGTCGGTCCTGCGCACGACGATTCTCTGGAGCCTGGTCGAGACCTGGCGGCGCAATGCCTACGCCGGCTGCAGCGATCTGAAGATCTACGAAATCGGCAAGGTCTTCTTCCGCCGCGGCGAAGGCGAGCTTCCCCTGGAGCGGAACCGCGTCGGCGGCCTGATCACGGGCGCCCGCTACGACGAAAGCTGGGGCTTCGGGGGCGTGGAGGCGGATTTCTTCGACCTGAAGGGCGTGGTCGAGGGCCTCTTCGACGTCCTGAGGTTCTCCGGGGCGGAATACCGGTCCGATTTCCGGGAGCCCTTTCTCCATCCGGGACGCTGCTGCGGGGTTTCGCTCGGCGGGGAAACGGTGGGATTCGTCGGCGAGATCCATCCCGACGTGCAGGCCGCCCTCGACATGAAGGCGCGGGCCGTCGTCTTCGAACTCGACCTGGACGCCCTGACGGAACGCTTTTCCGACCGGGTCGCTTTCCGGGAGATTCCGCGGTACCCGTCCGGCTCGCGCGACACGGCGTTCCTGGTGGACAGGACCGTAGAGGCGGAACGGATGCTGCGCATTGTCAGGGAAGGCGGCGAAGAATTACTTGAAAGCGTCGATATCTTTGATGTATATACCGGCCGGGGCGTCGAGGAGGGAAAGAAAAGCGTGGCCGTGCGGTTCTCCTACCGCTCCTCCGGGCGGACCTTGACGGACGAAGAAATACGGACGGTGCATGAGCGGATCGTGAGCGCGATCGTGAGAGAGACAGGGGCACGGATCAGGGGTACGGAATAGAGGCAGAGGACAGCCGGGACAGGGAGGGCGGATTCCATGACCAAGATAGACATCATTCAAGACGTGTACGAGCAACTGGGATTTTCGAAGAAGGATTCGGCCAAGATCGTGGAGTCGGTCTTCGATATCATGAAGGACCGTCTCTCCCGGGGAGAGAAGATCAAGATCTCCGGCTTCGGGAATTTCGTCGTGAAGGAAAAGAAATCCCGCCGCGGCAGGAATCCCCAGACGGGCCAGGAGATCGAAATCACGGCCCGGCGCGTCCTGACCTTCAAGTCCAGCCAGGTTCTCCGCAAGGCGCTCAACGGGTAGCTTTCCGGGATTCGCGCGAAAAGATCCTTCATGATGCGTCCCGGGCGGGGCGTCGCCGCGCCTCAGCCTCCACCCCGGGCGCCTTCAGGCTTTGACGCAGGGGAATGCAGGGTCCAGTCATGGAAACGACGATCCCGGACAAGGCCTATTTTCGAATCGGGGAAGTCAGCCGGATTCTGGGCGTCGAACCTTACGTCGTCCGGTTCTGGGAATCCGAGTTCCGCAGCGTGCGGCCGGAGCGGACGAGTTCGGCGCAGCGGGTATACCGCAGGAAAGACGTCGAAGAACTTCTCCTCATCAGGAAGCTCCTCTACGAAGAAAAATTCACCATCAACGGGGCAAAACGGCAGCTGACCCGCATGAAGAAGAATCCGGGGAAGTCGGCCGATCTCTTTGCGGCCGACGACCGGGAAAGGCTCGCCGAAGTGAAGAAAGGGCTGCAGGAGATCCGGGACAGGATGCGCTGAAGCCTTCCTTTGTCATATCCGTTCAGGCGGGAATCCGGTTCTTCATTGAGTCATTCCCGCCCCCGCCTTCGCGAGGGTAAACTGCAGCGGGAATCCAGCGCACCCATGTCATTCCCGTGAAAACGGGAATCCAGGGCCCTTCATGTCTGTTTCTGTGCACAGTAGAGCGCTGGACCCCCGCGTTCGCGGGGGTGACAGAAAAGGCGCGGGGGTGACAGAAAAGACGCGGAGGTGGCAGAAAAGGCGCGGGGATGAAAGAAAAGGCGGGGGACAAGGCATAGGGACGACAGAAAAGTGCGGGGACGACAGAACGTCGGCAGGGAACAAGAAAGGCCGATGCGGTTTTCGCATCGGCCTTTCTTTCTGAGGGCTGGCGTCGGCTACTTCTTTCCGGCAGCGCGCTTGGATGCCTTCAGCGGGTTGATCTTCTGGGTCGGTTCCTGCACTTCGATCTTGATGTGGGATGCGGTCGGACATTTCCCGGTCAGCCACTTGCTCTTGGGATCGGGATATACACGGCAGTAGCTGGCGCTGTTGTAAACGATCAGCTTGTTGCAGCCTTCGCACTTGTCGATGATCGTGAGGCAGCTTCCACCATTGTACCCGCAGCCCTTCTTGGACATGAAGGCGCATTCGCCCCCGGATCGGACTGTCTGGCAGATCATACTGAGCTTGCTCCTTTCTCTAGTTTCCCATGCTTTTCGCGTTCCGTTGCATCGACGATGAAGACGATCTGACGGAGGGACCAAAAAAAATTTGGCGTTCCTAACAGGAAACGACTGCATCTGTCAAGAAGAAAATTGCAGGGCAGGGGGGCCGCCGTTGCTGCTGAAAACCATCGCTCCGGCTGGGTGCAGCGGATCCGGAAATCCCCCCTTTGAAAAGGAGGTAGCGTCAAGATGTTTGTGTCAGGTTTAAGAGGAAGGGGCCTCCGGTTTTGTTTTTAAGTTTTCATGGGCGAAGATGGCATAGAGGATTCTGTCCAAGCGGTTGACATCGTAAAGTGTTCATGCTACGCAGTCTGGTCACGTTAACCTCCAAAGGCAGGCGAAATCGCTGCCGAAAAGGGCGTGGAGAGAAACCAGCGGGAGGCGCGGTTCCCGGGAGGCATGAAGCCGATGCGCACATTCGGCCTCGTTCGGATTTTTCTGCGGGCCCTGCTGGTGCAGGGTTCTTTGAATTTCAGCAGGATGCAGAATCTCGGCTTTGCCTTTGCGCTGATGCCTTGGATCCGTGCGCAGGCGGAACGGTCCGGAAACGCCCCGGAACTGTTGCGCAGGCACCTCCAGTATTTCAACACCCATCCATACTTCGTCGCGCCCATTGCGGGCGCCGTTCTCCACATGGAGCACAAGGGCGAGGAAGGCGGAGATGAAGTCGCCCGCCTCAAGACCGCATTGATGGGACCCTATGCGGCGATCGGCGACAGCTTTTTCTGGGGCGCACTGAAGCCGCTGAGCTCCATTGCCGCCTTCTTCCCGGCGTTCATCGGGATGCCGGCCGCGCCCATCATCCTCCTGATCCTTTACAATCCGGCCCACATCGCACTGCGGATCGCCGGGTTCGCGGCCGGCTGGCGGTCCGGGAAGATGAGCGTCGAATTCGTCCGCAGGCTGGAGCTTCCGGAGCTTGGGCGGAGGGTTCGGCAGGCGGCGGCGGCGGTCCTGGGCGTGGCTGCGGCCCTGGCCCTGTCGTCTTCGCAGGCCGAATGGCTGGAAGCCTGGCGGGTCACGGGTGAACTGGCGACGCTGCCGGTCATCCTTCTGCTGTTTGTGGCGCTGCGGCGGGGGATTTCCCGGATCGGCCTCCAGTACGGGCTGGTGGGGATCTGCGGCGTCCTTTCGTACTTCTATGGTTGAGATACGGTCATTCGAGATACGCAACAAACTGGGGCTCCATGCGCGGCCGGCGGCCAAGCTGGTGAATATCGCGAAGAAATACCGCGCCAGAATCTGCTTCGAGAGAGACGGCAACGAGGCGGACGGCAAGAGCCTGCTGGGGATTCTGACGCTGGCCTGCCCGAGGGGAAGCTACATCACGATCCGCGCTGAGGGCGCGGATGCCCGTGCGGCGGTCGAAGAGCTGGGGCAGCTCATCGCGGACAAATTCGGAGAGGATTGACCGGCGGGCGGGAGAGGACAGGGACGGATTCATGGCGGAACCGGATTTGAAAAAGACGTTCGTTCTCAAAGGGATCGGTGTGTCTCCCGGCATCGTGATCGGGAAGGCCTACGTCTTCGACCCGCTCGATTCCCAGGTCTCCTATTACAAGCTCCAGGACCGGAGCCTCGTCGCCCGCGAAATCCAGCGCTTCAAGACGGCCGTCAAGGCGGCCGAGAAGCAGCTCCTGGAGGTCAAGAAGAAGCTCGGCGATATCGAGGGGATGGATCCGCTGTTCATCATCGACGTCCACATCATGATCCTCCAGGACAAGGGTTTCCTCGATCGGACCGTCGCGAACATACGGAACATGGGCGTCAATGCCGAGTGGGCGGTCCGCCTTACCCTCGACAAGTACAAGGAAGCCTTCGAAAAGATCGAAGACGCCTATCTCCAGGGCCGGGTGAGCGACGTGCAGTACGTCGGGCAGAGGATCATCCGGAACCTGGCGGGACGCAAGCAGACGAGCATCGCGGATATCGGCGCGCGCTTCATCATCATCGCCTACGACCTGTCGCCGGCCGATACGGCCCTGATGAAACTCGACAAGGTCCAGGGCTTTGCGACCGAGATCGGCGGCCGGACGTCGCATACGGCGATCGTGGCCCGCTCGATCGAGATTCCCGCCGTGGTGGGGCTGGAAAACGTGACCCACCGGATCCGGACGAACGACGACATCATCATCGACGGGTCCGCGGGCCTGGTGATCGTCCACCCCGACCCGGAAGTCCTGAAGCGGTACCAGGAAAAGCAGAAGCACTACATCGCGGCCCAGGAAGACTACCTCAAGTACGCGGGTCTCCCGGCTGTGACGCGGGACGGCCGCCGGCTGCAGATCGGCGCCAACGTCGAGTTCATCGAGGAGATCCCGTCGGCGATCGCGCACGGCGCCGAGGAGATCGGCCTGTATCGGACCGAGTTCATCTACATCAACCGCGATACCCTGCCGACCGAGGAAGACCACTACAAGGCCTACAAACAGATCGTCAGCTTCAAGGAACTGGGCTGGTCCACCATCCGCACCTTCGACCTGGGCGGGGACAAGTTCTTTTCCGATCCCCACGTCGCCAAGGAGATGAACCCGCAGATGGGGCTGCGGGCGATCCGCTTCTGTCTGAAAGAGGTCGATCTCTTCAAGACCCAGATCCGCGGCATTCTCCGCGCCGCCGCCCACGGCAGGACGAGGATCCTCTTCCCCATGATTTCGGGGCTCGAAGAGATCCGGGAGGCGAAAAGGATCTTCTACGAGCAGCGGGACGATCTGCTGGCGAAGGGCGTGCCCGTCGGCGAGAACGTCGAGATCGGCATCATGATCGAGGTCCCCTCCGCCGCCGTCGTCGCCGACGATCTGGCCAAGGAGGTCGACTTCTTCAGCATCGGCACCAACGACCTGATCCAGTATGCGCTGGCCATCGACCGGATCAACGAGCAGGTGACCTACCTCTACCAGCCGCTCCACCCGGCGGTGCTGCGCCTGGTCAAGCGCGTCATCGATGCCGGGCACAAGGCGGGGATCCCGGTCGCCATGTGCGGCGAGATGGCCGCGGAGCCGATGTACACCATGATCCTCGTGGGGCTGCAGCTGGACGAACTGAGCATGAATCATCTCGCCATTCCGAAGGTCAAGAAGATCATCCAGGGCACGACCGTCACCGAATCGGCGAAACTGCTGAAGAAGGTGCTGTCGCTCGACTCCGCCACCGAGATCCGGCGGTACGTCGAGAGCTACATGGAGGATCATTTTCCCACGGAATTTCAATCCAACGGCCCCTGACGGTTCCTTCCGCTTCGCCCTTCGGAACCCGGGAAACAGACGATAAGAACGCTCCGCTATGCTGATCACGCCCTTCAATTCGCCGCCGACTCCCGAACGATACGGGCACTACCGCGGCGCCATGTACGAACGGGAGAATTATCCCCTCTACTGGTTCGTACGAAAGGTCCTGTCGCAGGTGAATTTCGTCGATCCCTCGCAGGTCTCGCTTTCCCAGAAGGCGGCGGAGGGCGTCGTGGTCTTCGCCCTCAAGGGAAGGAGCCAGCTCAACTGCCTCATCCTCCGCGAATTTGCGCGCCGTTTCGGCGTGCCGGCGCCCGTCTACGCCCACGGCGTCAACATGATCACCTGGCAGCCGCTCCTTGAAGCCCTGAAGGCGTTGCGGCTGGGGATCGCCCAGCTCTGGCGGCGCCGTGACCCGGAGGAAACCTCGGATTACCTCCGGAAGCTCGCCGTGGCGGGAAAGACCGTCGTCATCCACCTGGGCGAGTCCGAGTTCTTCGACGACGAAGAGGCGGACGAGGCCCTGGGGCAGCTGATCGACGCGCAGCGGGACCTGTCGGTCCCGGTCTACATCGTGCCGGAGCTGGTCACCTACGGCAGGCGCAGGGAGAAGGAGCGCGAGAGCCTCTTCAACATCCTCTTCGGGCAGATCGAGAACGTCGGCGGATTCCGGCGCATGGTGACCTTCCTGCGCTACGCGAGAAAGGTCTTCGCGGTTACGGTGGAACCGCTCAACCTCGCGGAGTATATCGAGAAGAACAGGAACTGCTCGCGCCTGGAACTGATCGAGCAGATCCGCCGGGAGCTGATCGAGCGGATCGACGAGGAGAGGACCTCCATCGTCGGCCCCGTCCTCAAGTCGAAGCAGGAGATGATCCAGACCACGATGGACGACCCGGGCGTGGCGCGGAAGATCGAAGAGCTGGCGCGGGCCGGAAAGACGTCGGAGGCGGCGCTGCGGAAAGAGGCCAGGAAATACCTCCACGAGATCGCCTCCGACTACAATGAGACCTTCATCGAACTGTGGGAGAAACTCCTCTCCTGGCTGTGGAACAACATCTACGACGGCGTGGTCCTCGATCAGGAGGGGATCGTCAAGATCCGCAACCTCTCCAAGAAGATGCCCTTCATCATCATCCCGTGCCACCGCAGCCACATCGACTACCTGCTGCTTTCATACATCTTCTACAAGCACAACATCCAGATGCCCTTCGTCGCCGCGGGCACCAATCTCTCCTTCTTCCCGCTGGGCTTCGTGTTCCGGAAATCGGGCGCCTTCTTCCTCCGGAGGACGTTCCGGGGAAATGCGTTGTACGGGGAGGTGTTTTCCGGCTACCTCCGGACCCTGATCCGCGAGGGCCTGCCCATCGAGTTCTTCATCGAGGGCGGCCGGAGCCGGACGGGCAAGATGGTCATGCCCAAGTACGGGCTCCTGTCGATGATCATCCAGGCCTACCTGGACGGAGCGTGCGAGAACCTGGCCGCCATTCCGGTGTACATCGGCTACGACCGGATCGTCGAAGAGAAATCCTACCTCAAGGAACTCGGCGGCGCCCCGAAGGACACGGAGAAGACGACGGACATCATCCGGAGCGGCAAGGTCCTGAGGAAGCGGTACGGCCACGTCTACGTCAACATCGGCGAGCCGATCCTGCTGAAGGAGTACCTCGCCTCCGAGGAGAAGCCCGTCCTGCAGATGGAGATGGAGGAGCGGCAGAGCCTCTACCGGAAGATCGGGTACAGCCTCGTCCTGGAGATCGCCAAGGTCGCCGTCGTGACGCCCTTTTCGCTCGTGTCCGCCGGGCTCCTTTCCAGCGACCGCCGCGGGATCGCCCAGGACGATCTGATCGACACCCTGAACCGCTTCCACGATTACCTGTCCCACCGCAAGGTCAGGTTCGCCGAGACGTTCGCCAACCGCAGCAAGGCCGTCCAGGAGGCGCTGGTGCTCTTCGAACAGTCCGACCTCATCTCTCGCCTGGGGGCGGAGGAGGAGGACGAGGACGTCGAGGCCGTCGTCTATTCGCTCGAAGACGAAAAGCGCATGAACCTGGAGTACTACAAGAACAACATCCTGCACTTTTTCCTGCCCATCTCCTTCGTCGCCGTCTCCATGCTGGCCGCCCGTGAGGACCTCATCTCCCTGAACCAGCTCATGATGGATTACCGTTTCTTCAAGAAGCTGTTCCGCCACGAGTTCATCTTCGACGATTCGGTGGACGATGCGGACGAGGTCAAGGACGTCCTGTCCTGGCTCCATCGCCTGGACCTCGTGATCGCGCAGGAGCGCGACGGCGAGGCCTGGCTCGAGATGCGCGGCATGGCCCGGAGCAGGCTCCGGCCCTTTGCCGGACTCATCCAGAACTACATCGAGTCCTACTGGGTGGTGGCAAGGGGATGCGGCTACCTGCGGAAGCGCCCGCGTCCCGAGAAGGATTTCATCAAGAAGCTCCACCGCCTGGGCGGGAAGATGCATCGGATGGGGGAGATCCGGCGCGCGGAGGCCCTCTCCCAGTCGAACTACGCGAACGCCGTCACCTATCTGCGCAACGCGGAGATCCTGCGCGCCGTCGAACCGCCGGAGAAGGCCGACCGGAAGGACGGCAGGATTTACGCCCTATCCGGCGAACGAGGGCCCCTGGAGGCGCTCCGCCGCCGCCTCTTCAAGTTCCTGTAAGCCTCTCCGGCCCGGGACCCGCCGCGTCCTCAAGGTGGGCGGCAAGGCCGTCCTCGACTTTCAGGACACCACATCCTTCGCCTCCGGAATGGGCGGCCTCGGCAGCTGGGACCATCCGAAGGTGAACTTCGACAACCTTGAGGTCGTGCAATCCTAGAGAGATCCCGGTGGAAGGAGCGCCGGGCCACTGGCGCAGGCCCCCACTGCCGCAGAAACGGCGAAGGGGCTCCGTCCGCGGACGGAACCCCTTCGCAAGAACGTCCTGCCGAGCCGGCGCTTCAGGGACGGATGCTGTAGAAGGCCTCCCTGCCGCGATAGACGGCGGCGTCGCCCAGCTGCTCTTCGATGCGCAGGAGCTGGTTGTACTTGGCGATGCGCTCGCTCCGGCAGACGGAGCCGCTCTTGATCTGCCCGCTGTTGGCGGCGACGGCGACATCGGCCATGAAGGCGTCTTCCGTTTCTCCGGAACGGTGTGAGATGACCGTGGTGTAGCCGGCCTCCTTGGCCGCCTGGATCGTTTCCAGGGTTTCCGTGACGGTCCCGATCTGGTTGAGCTTGATGAGGATCGAGTTGGCGACGCCGGCCTGGATGCCCTTTTCCAGACGCGTGCGGTTCGTGACGAAGATGTCGTCGCCCACGATCTGGACCTTCTTTCCCAAGACGTCCGTCATCAGCTTCCAACCCTTCCAGTCGTCTTCCGCCAGCCCGTCCTCGATCGAGATGATCGGGTATTTCTTGACGAGACCCTCGTAGAACTTCACCATCTCCTCGGCCGATTTCACGGGCTTCTTCTCTGCGGAAAGGACGTATCGCCCCTTCTCGTAGAAGGAGCTCGCGGCGGCGTCGAGTGCGATGAAGATGTCCTTGCCCGGGCGGTACTTCGCCTTCTCGATGGCCTCCATGATGCAGGCCAGGGCCTCCTCGTTGGAGCCGAGATTCGGCGCAAATCCGCCTTCGTCGCCGACGCCCGTGCTCAGGCCCTCGGCCTTCAGCACGGCGCGGAGGCTGTGGAACACCTCGCTCGCCATCCGCAGGGCCTCCTTGAAGCTCGGCGCACCGGCCGGCACGATCATGAATTCCTGGATGTCCACGTTGTTGTCGGCGTGCTGGCCGCCGTTCAGGATGTTGGCCATGGGCACGGGGATGTCTTTGGCGGAGACGCCGCCCAGGTACCGGTAGAGAGGCAGATCGGAGATCTCGGCCGCGGCCTTCGCGCAGGCCATCGACACGCTGAGCATGGCGTTGGCGCCGAGGGCGCTCCGGTTCGGCGTGCCGTCCAGCTCGATCATCGTGTAGTCGATCTCGCGCTGCATGGTGCAGTCCATGCCGATGATCTCGGGGGCGATCTTCTGGATGACGTTGGCCACGGCCTTTTCCACGCCGAGACCGCGGTAGCGCTTCTTGTCGCCGTCGCGCAGCTCCAGCATTTCGTGCTCGCCCGTGGAGGCCCCCGACGGGACGGCCGCGCGGGCGATGACGCCCGAGAGGAGGGAGACTTCCGCCTCCACCGTCGGATTGCCCCGCGAATCGAGAATTTCCCTTGCATGAACGTTGATGATTTCCGGCATACGTTTCCTCCTGAAAACTGGAATGAGAAAAATGAAAGGCTTACCGACAGCGGGGGCGGGTTCTACCTTCCGGCCTTGTCGCTCTCGGGCTTCGTTTCCCCCTCCCGGCCGAACTGCGCGATCAGCTCCTCGAGATCCACATCGTCTTCGAGGACGACGTACTGCTGTTCGCCGTCGTCTCTTTTGGCTTTTGCCTCCTCTTCCCGTTTGAGGTCGTCTTCGACGGAGGTCATGTAGATGATGTCCTGGACGGCGAGCGGATCGATCAGGCTCGACTTGAAATCGGGCTCCTTCGACGTCTCGGCCATCATCCCGAAGGTCTTGTGGGGATGGATGAAGGACGTCCGCGTATCGATGAATTCGCGCTCGTAAAGCTCCAGCGAGAACATGCCTTCGTTGCGGCTCGTCTGCATGATGGTCTCGAGCTGCGATAGCTTGTTGTCGCGGATGCTGCCCTTGACGGACGGCGTATCCCTCAGGATGGCCAGCACGGGGACGCGGAAGCCGGCCTTCTCGATGAAATTCAGCTGCTGGATGATGAGCCAGGACAGGGCGGAGGCGAACTGGTAGCGGATGACGTCCTGGTTCTCGCCGGTGACGGAGTTGTTGATGCGGTAGATGGCGTCTTCGGCGTCGGTCGCGTGGAGCGTCGCGAAGACGAGATGGCCCGATTCGGCGGCGTTGAGGGTGAGGCGGATCGTGTCCGGCTCGCGCAACTCGCCGACGAAGATGACGTCGGGATTTTCCCGCAGGACGTCGAGGAGGCCCTGCTTGAAGGAGGGCACGTGGATGCCCACCTCGCGCTGTTCGATGAACGCCTTCTTGGGCTGAAACCGGTACTCGATGGGGTCTTCGATGGTGATGATGTGGACCGGGCGGGTGCGGTTGATCTCCTCGATGATGGCTGCGACGGTCGTCGACTTGCCGGAGCCGGTGCTTCCGCACACCAGGACCAGGCCCGCCCGGAGGTCCTTGATCGTCGCCAACGACGGGTGCAGGTTGAGGCCGTTCAGCTCGGGGATGGCTTCCGGCAGGAGCCGGATCGCGAGGCTCAGGCCGCGCGTCGTATAGAAGACGTTGATCCGGATCCGCACCTGCCCCACGGACAGGGCCAGGTCGACGGACCAGCGCTTCTTCAGCGTGTGAAGCTGCTTGTCGGTCAGCATGTCCTTGACCATGGCGTCGATCTCGGCCGGCGACCACTTGATGCTCTTGTCGGAGTGGATGATGCCGTCACGGCGGAAGATCAGGGGATGACCGCCCGTGATGTGGATATCGGAAAAGCGGTTCTTGATCGAGGCCATGATCAGGTCGGAGAAGCGTTTGTTCATGTCTGCCAAGGGTCCTCTTCCGTGCGGGAGAATCCCGCGGGTCCCGGAGACGGGCCGCGTCCTGCCCAGGCGTGACCCGCGTTGCGGGGCAAGAATAGGATTCCGTCGCACGCCTGTCAAGGGAAAAACGGGCAGTGTCAAGCCAAGGTAGAAAGGTAGAAATGTCCTACGGGGTTTATCGCCGGCGGGCAGGAGCGGGACCGCCCGCGGCGGTGCTCCGGCGATTTTCCGCCTCTTCCGCCCGCCCAGCAGGGGGTTGAAAAAGTCCCTGTTTTGCAGGCGGTTCAAAAACGTTTCGATGCAAGGCGCGCGAGCACCGAGGAGCGGAGCGTACTGAAGTGTACGTGGGCATCCGGGGGGCGAAGCGCAACGCAGCAGATGAGCATTTTTCAACAGCCTGCTAGCGGTTGTCGAGTTCGACCTGCTGGTAGAGGCGGTCCTGGAAGTCGGGGATGGCGGCCGCGACACGGGCCCAGGCGGAGAGCATGGGAATTCCCACGGGGTCCCGGACGAATTCGGCGACAGCGGACTTCAATGAATCCATGAACGCCTCCACGGCCTCGATTTCGCTGTGCCGGTCATAGGAGAGCCCGTTGATCAGCGAAAGGCCGTGGTACTTTTCGATGCTCACGCGGGCTTCCTGGAGGTACGACACCTGGACGGTGCGGAAGAAGGCATCGCTCATCACGATCCCGTCCTGGGCCAGCACCCGGAAGAGGGCCTTGGCGATGTCCTCCGCCATGCGGAGGAGGCCGTTGGCCGGTTTCTCCTTGTCGAGGATCTGGTGCTTGTGCTCGTAGCGCTCGGCGATTTCCACCTGGCAGATGCGGTTGATGGAGGCATTCTGGTAGATCTCGCTGAGAAGGGACACCTCCAGGCCCCAGGTCGGCGATATGCGGATGCCCCGCGCCAGGGTTGCCAGGAGGGCGAATTCGCCGGAAAGGGCGTAGCGGAAACCGTCGAGATAGGCGAGAAAGGCATTCGTGCCGAGAATTCGTTGCAGCGACCGGATGAGGGGGGTGTAGAAGAGCCTCATCACGCGGCCGAACAGCTTGTCCGCCACCCGGACGTAATAGCCCTTGCTGAACTCGAAATCCGTGGCCGGATGGACGACGGGATAGATCAGACGGGACAGCATCTCCCGGCTGTAATTCACGATGTCGCAATCATGCAGGGCGATCGCATAGATATCCCTCTCGGCCAGGATGCACCCCATCGTCATCCAGACCGAGCGCCCCTTGCCGGGGAAGTCCAGATCGAAGTCGGACCGCCGGAGTTCGTCGTAGAACGACTGCATCTGCGGTCCGTCGTGCCAGACGATCTTCGTCTCCACGGGAATCCGGGACATCTCCCGTTTCGCGCGGGAAAATTCGCGTTTTCCGGCCCGGTCCAGGGAAAGGACGATCTTGTGCAGGTACTTCGCTCCTTTCAATTCCTGGATGATCCCGGGCATGGCCGGGGTATCGAACTCCGAGGCCAGGGCCGGGAGCAGCAGGACGATCTTCCGCTGCCGCGCGATGGCCGTCAATTCCGCGTCGATCTCTTCGATGGGACGCGCCGCGATTCTCTGGAGGGTCGTGATCATCGCGTGCTGCCAGAAATCAGCCATTTTCCGTCTCCTTTTTCCAGACGTCCAGCAGATAGGGTTTCAGCCGTTCGAAGACCTGCGCATTGGCTTCGGACTGCCGCTCGGCCTCCTCGGGAGAGGCGTCGGCGAGCTCGTTGATGAGCGACACGACGCGGGCGTAATAGAGGGGGATCATGGTGTCGAGCACCTTGAACCGCTGGCGGGGCGTGGCTTGAAAGGCGGCGGCGTAGCGGTAGATGATGCGCGCCCACGTCTCCACGGGCATACGGAAATCCTCCCGGCGCTCCGTCGCCGCCAGGGAGCGCACAGTCCTCATGTCGATGTCATCGATGGATCGTTCCCACAGGCTCTCGAAGTTGCGGAAACCGACCCGGAAGTAGTCGATGAGGCTTTCCATGTCCACTTCAAAAGGGGCGGGCTCTTGCTCGAACTCCGCACCCAGGATCGGGACGTCTTTCGAATCCGCCACGTTTTTCCAGAAGCCTTCATGCTGTTCCATCATCTGGAAGATGGACCCCACAACCTGCCGGAACATGGGGCCGAGATCGGCGGCCGGATCCTTGTGGCCGTGAATCTTGACGCCGAGGCGCGCCTGGCAGATCCGGCAGTCCCAGACGATAGCCGATGTCGTCATCCAGACGTCGATGCCGAAGCGGGCCACGTCCGTTTCCCAGACGTCCTGGTCGAGAAAGTCCTTGACCAGGCGGCCGGAGATGCCGAAGTCGCCGCCGATCGGCTGGCGGATGCGCAGGCCGTAGAGGGCCCGGGTCATGTTGTAGGCGATGGTGTTGGTGATCGTCCCGTCCAGTTTGTAGCGCCGGTAGAAGGGGGCGACGAAGTCGTACCCTTCGCGCACGAGATTGAGCACGTTTCCTATCCACTCCGGCTTGATGGAAACAAGATCCGAATCGAATACGGCGACTGCCTTCGCCTTAAGGAAGTTGGCCGCCTCGAAAACGGCGCGCAGTCCCGAGCCCTTTCCGGGGATGCCCCGGTAGATCGTGACGATCTTCTCGATGTTGAAAGAGGGGATCTGGACGAGATTGGCGACCTCCCGCGAATCGTCGGTGGACCCGCCGTCCGATACCATGATGACTGCACGGCATTCGCCGCAGTACTGCGAGAGGCCGGCGGCGACCGCCTGGATCACGTGGGCGATCGTTCCGCTGCTGTAGTAGGAGGGGATGCCGACGACGATATCGGCCTGCCCCAGTTGCTCGAGTCGCAGCCGCACGTGGTTCCGCAGCGCAGTCATGAAACGGTTTGTCGTCTCCATCGTTCGTCCCTCCGATTGTCGCGGTCGCCCTTCCCCCCGGAGAGGATGCGGTCCACCACCGCACTCCACCCGGAACTCCCGGGATAAGGGGCAATGATGAGGTTCGGGAGGCGGATATCCTCGCGGGTTCCGTCGGGCCGCGGGATCAGTACGGGCTGATCCACCTCTCCGAGCATGGGCAGATCGTTCCGGCTGTCGCCGATGGCGACGCTTCGCCGGACCCCTCCGCAGAAACGGGCATAGAGGCCGAGCAGCTTCCTCACGGCCCGGCCCTTGTCCTGTCCCGCGCCGATCAGGTGATGGAACCTGCCACCGGAGGTGACCTTCAGGCCCCGGCGGGCCGCTTCCGCTTCCAGATCCGGCAACCCGGATGGATCGGCGATCAGAAAGGGCTCGGAAAATTCCCTGGTCCGGGCCAGCGCGGCCTGTTCGACGGAAAGTCCGGTCAGTTCCGCGATCTCCGCGGTTTCGAGATCCCCGAAGCCGCGGATGGGAAAACGGCCCTTCATTTCGGCCACGAAGGCCCGGATCTCCGCATAGGTCTCTCCCATGCGAATCCGTCGGTAAGGCGGCAGGCGGTCCCCCTCTCTGCACGCGGTTCCGAAATAGTCCTCGGGAAAGAAGACGGCGCCGCCGTTTTCGACGACAAAGGGATCGCGGATATCCAAGGCGGCCTGGATCCTTTCGACCTCGGCCCTTGTCTTGCTCGTCGCGAAGATGAGGGGAACCCGTTCTTCCCTGATCCTTGCGACCGTCCGGGCCGCGCCTTCCCAGGAGTAGGTGGCGTGATCGAGGAGTGTGCCGTCGAGGTCGGTGAAAATCAGCATCCGCGTGCCCTCTTTCTGGAAAAAGATTCCCCCGCCGGGATGAAGGCCGTTTCTGCTCTTCGGCGGTACAGGGGAGTCCGGACAAGGACGAAAAAGAGGCCTGAAGAACACACCGGAAATCGATGTTTCTTTATAACACGCCGCCCGACGGGGAAACAACACAAAAAGACTTTTGTATCGTCATCAGGCGTGCTATAGACACCCCACAACCTGGAGGTTTGCACCATGCCGGCGACGCCCGATCCTCAGGTTTTTCTGTTCTTGAGCCGGATTTTGAACCAAGAGATCTTCGATCCCGAGGGCCGGGTCCTGGGCCGGATCGGCGATCTCATGGCCGTGCTGTCCGAGCCTTATCCCGTGGTGACGGCCGCCCTGGTAAGATCCAGGGCGAGGCGGGAACCCCTGCTCCTTTCCTGGCGGAAAATCCGGGAAGAAGGGGGGCGTCACATCGCCGCCGAAATTGCGCCTGCCGACTGGCGGAGCCCGGCGCTCCGCAACGGCGATATCCTTCTGCGCGAGGCGCTCCTGGACAAACAGGTCGTGGACACCGACGGCGCCAAGATCCGGCGTGTCAACGACCTTCAGTTTCTGAAGAGCCGCGGGGCGCTGCATCTGGTGCACGTCGACGTCGGTTTCCGGGGGTTGATGAGGCGGGTCGGACTCGAGAAGGCGGTCGATAGGCTGCTCATGTCGCTCTTCGACTACAAGCTTCCCGACCAGTTCATCTCCTGGAAATTCGTCCAGCCGATTTCGACGCCGGACCTCCTGCGCCTGAAGATCGCCCAGGACCGCCTCTCGCAGCTCCACCCGGCGGATCTGGCCGACATCATCGAGGAGTTGAACGTCCATCAGCGGACCGCCGTCTTCCAGACGCTGGATGTGGAAACGGCCGCGGAAACCCTCGAAGAAACGGATCCCAAGATCCAGGTGAAGCTCATCGAAGACATGCCGCCGGAGAGCGCCTCGGACATCATCGAGGAGATGTCGCTGAGCGAGGCGGCCGACCTCATCGGCGACCTCTCCAAGGACAAGGCGGAAGTGATCCTTAAGGAGATGGAGAAAGAGAGCGCCGAGGATATCAAGGAGCTGCTCGTTCATCCGGAGGAAAAGGCCGGCGGCCTGATGACGACGTCGTTCGTCCGCTTTCCGCCGAGCACGACGGCGGCGGACGCACTCGCCCGGCTCCGCAGGGAGGCGGGGGAGGTGGAACTGATCTATTACGCCTACGTCGTGGATGCGGAAGACCATCTCCTGGGCGCGATCAGCCTGCGCGATCTTCTCGTGGCTTCCGACGAATGCAAGATCGATGAACTGATGGACACCCGCATCGTGACCGTCGGCCTCGATGCCGACAAGCGTGAGATCGCGGGGCATTTCGCCAAGTACGGGATCATTGCGATCCCCGTGGTGGACAAGGACGGCAAAATCGAGGGGGTCATCGATTTCAAGAACCTCCTCGAGGCCGTCGCGCCCGAACTGGGCCAGTAGAGGCCCGATTCCACGGCGACTCAATCCCGGCGGACGCGCCGCGCCGGTGAACGAACGAAAGGACGGACTTTCTTCCCGGAGGATCGAACTTCCCCGCGCCTGCTGCGGAGTTCTTCGATCGTCCGTGAACAGAGGCGAACCGCTTCCATGGCCGAACGCGACCCGGAACAGAAGAAGACCCCGCGATTCTTCGACGCCTTCTCCGGCAGGGGATTCTGGCGATCTGCCGGCATTTTTTTCGCCCTGATCGGCCCCGGCATCATCACCTCCAACGTCGACAACGACGCGGGCGGCATCACGACCTATTCGCTCGCCGGCGCGCAGTACGGCCTGTCGCTTCTGTGGACCCTCATCCCCATCACCGTCGCGCTCATCATCATCCAGGAGATGTGCGCCCGCATGGGCGTGATCTCCGGCAAGGGGCTCTCCGATCTCATCCGCGAGCGGTTCGGCGCCAAGGTCACGTTCTACCTGATGGTCGTCCTCTTCTTCACGAACCTGGGCAACACCGTCGCCGAATTCGCGGGGGTTGCGGCCAGCCTCGAGATTTTCGGCATCGGCCGGCACATCTCGGTGCCCGCGGCCGCCGCGCTCGTCTGGTGGATCGTGGTGAAGGGAAATTACAAGTCGGTGGAGAAGGTATTCCTTTTTGCCTGCGTGTTCTACCTGTCCTACGTCATCTCCGGCTTCATGGGCAAACCCGACTGGACGGAGATCGGCATGGCTTTTGTGTCTTCCACGGTCCGCATGGACGCCGGATTTCTGACCATGTCGCTGGCCCTGGTGGGAACGACGATCGCCCCCTGGATGCAGTTCTACCTGCAGTCCTCCGTCGTGGACAAGGGATTGAAGGCGAAGGACTACAAGTACCTCCGGATGGACGTGGTCCTGGGGTCGTTCACGGTCAACCTCGTCGCCTTCTTCATCATCATGCTGTGCGCCGTGACGATTTTCCAGGCGGGGATCCGCATCGAGACGGCCAAGGACGCGGCGCTGGCCCTGGCGCCCCTGGCCGGCGATTATTCTTCCTGGCTGTTCGCGGTCGGACTGCTGAACGCCTCCCTGTTCGCGGCCTCCATCCTGCCCCTGTCGACGGCCTATACCATCTGCGAGGCCTTCGGCTGGGAGTCCAGCCTCGACCGCAAGTTCGTCGAGGCCCCGCACTTCTACGGCCTCTATTCGCTGATGATTTTCGTCAGCGCGGGGATCATTCTCCTGCCGGACATTCCGCTGATCTCCATCATGTTCTACACCCAGGTCGCCAACGGGCTGCTCCTGCCGGTCGTCCTTCTCTTCATGCTCTACCTGATCAACGACCGGCGGATCATGGGGACGTACGTGAACGGTCCCGCCATGAACATCGTTGCATGGGGTACGGTCATCGTCCTGATCGGCATGTCCGTCGCCATGGTGATCTTTTCGCTCCTGGCGTAGAAGGCTGGGAGCACGCAATATCCATGCTTCAGGGACGCGGGCGGAAAGGGACGGGATGAAGCGCAGGGTGACCACGGTCATTGATCGGGAGAGGTGCATCGGCTGCGGGGACTGCATCCGCGTGTGCCCGTCGGGTACGCTCTCCCTCGTCGACGGAAAGGCGGCCGTGACTGGAGAACGCTCGCTCGGCTGCGGGCAATGTGCGGCGGTCTGTCCGGCCGGAGCCGTTTCCGTGGGCGCCATCGATCCCGCCATGCTGGAATTCGCCACGTTCCGCCCGTGCGGGGATTGGATTCCCTGGGGCGGCTTCGACGCGGCGAAGTTGGCACAGCTCATGGCCTCGCGGCGATCCTGCCGCAATTTCCAGGACCGCCCCGTCGGGCGGGCGATCCTCGAAGACCTCGTCAAGGTGGCGGCTCTGGCGCCGTCCGGCACGAACAGTCAAGTCTGGACGTTCACGATCCTGCCGACGCGGCGGGAGCTGGTCGCCCTCGGCGAGAGGATTCTTCCCCTGTTCGATCGCCTCAACCGGCTGTCGCGCAGCGCCGTGTTGCGCAATGTCGCCAAGGGGCTCGGCCGGCCGGAGCTGGACGGGTACTACCGGGAGTACGCCCGGTCCGTTGAAGAGGCGATCGACGCGTGGCGGAAGGGGGGGCGCGACCGGCTCTTTCACGGGGCGGCGGCGGCGATCGTCATCTGCAGCAGGCCGGGGGGAAGCTGCCCTGCCGAGGATGCCCTGCTGGCGGCCCAGAACCTTCTGTTGGCGTCACACGCCATGGGGCTGGGGACGTGCCTCGTCGGCTTTGCGGTCGCTGCCATGCGCCGGGATTCCTCCCTGCAGAAATTTCTGGGAATTCCGGAGAGGGAGAAGGTCCATGCCGTCGTCGCCCTGGGATATCCGGCGGTGGAGTACCGCCGCCCGGCAGGGCGCAAGAAGGCGGTCATGCGGTATTTCGAGCTGGAAGGCCCGGCATGAGCCGCGGCACGGCGCCGCGGGGACGGGAGGCGGTCCCGCTGCGCGGGGCCCTAACGGAGGATCTGCCCGATCCGGCTCCAACGGACGCTGCTTTCCTCGCTGTTCCACGACCAGTAGATGATCATGGCCTTTCCCATGACGTCCTTCAGATCCACAAATCCGAAGAAACGGCTGTCGTAACTCTGATCCCGGTTGTCCCCCATGACGAAGATCTTGCCCGGCGGGACCGTGACGGGCCCGAAGTTGTCCCTCTTCTGCATGGCTGCCGGGATCACGACGTCGTCCGTGTAGACCCCGTACAGGTCTTCATAGGGGTTCCCGTTCAAGAGAATCGTCTTGTTGCGGATTTCGACCGTATCGCCGGCCACCCCGATCAGCCTCTTGATGAAATCCTTGGAGCGGTCTTCCGGATAGATGAAGACGACGATATCGCCGCGCTTCGGCTCCGTCACCGGAATGAGCGTTGAACGCAGCAGGGGGATCTTGACGCCGTAGATGAACTTGTTGACGAGAATGTGGTCGCCGATCTGGAGCGTCGGTTTCATGGAGCCCGACGGAATCTTGAAGGCCTGGACGATGAAGGTCCGGATGAAGAACGCGATGAGGATCGCGATGAGGATCGCCTCCACATATTCCTGGATTTTCGACTTCGGTTTCGACATGGACACGGGTTCTCCCTTATGAATAGATCTTCGCCAGTACGATCACGGCCATCGCCAACGCGCACAATCCCTTGAAAAGAATGCCGGCGGCCGTGCCGAGGAGGGCGCCCCACGCCGCCCGCAGGGCGGGTTTGATCCGGCGCTGCCGCAGGACTTCCGCAGCGAGCATTCCCACGAAACTTCCGAGAAACATGCCCAGGAGCGCCCCTGCGCCGAACAGCAGCGGCGCCAGCAGGACCGCACCCAGGATTCCGCCGGCCAGGGAGGCCCAGAAGGCCTTCCGCGACGCTCCGAACCGCGCCGCCCCCATCATCCCCAGGATGAACTCGCCGGCCTCGGCCGAAACGGACAGGATCGCCAGCACGGCCAGCACCCGGAAACCGATGGGTTCGAAACCGGTGAAGAGGGCGTACACAAAGGAGGCGACCAGGATCAGGACCGTTCCCGGCAGGCTGAAGACCGTGGCGAAAATCCCGGCGGCGAGCGCCAGGATGAACAGTGTCAGTCCCGCTGCTTCGAGAGGGATCAAGGTCAGGACTTTCTCTTCTTTGCCGGGCGGAATCGCTCCCAGACGGTAACGAACTGGGCCGCAATGAATATGGACGAGTAGGTCCCGATGATCACGCCGACGATCAGGGCGAAGGCGAAATCATGGATCACTTCGCCGCCCAGGAAGAACAGAATGACGACCACGATCAGGACCGTCAGAGACGTCAGGATCGTCCTGCTCAATGTCTGGTTGATGCTCGTGTTGATGAGTTCTCCCAGCGGCTGCCGGGGATTCTTCCTCACGTTCTCGCGGATGCGGTCGAAGATGACGATCGTGTCGTTGATGGAGTAACCGACGATGGTCAGCAGGGCGGCCACGATGGTCAGCGTGAATTCCTTATTCAGGAGCGAGAGCGCCCCCACGGTGATGACCGTATCGTGGACGAGGGCCAGGATGCCCCCCAGGGCATAGCGCAGTTCAAACCGGAACGCGATATAGACCAGCATGCCGATCCAGGAGAAAACGAGCGCCCAGATCGCCTTGTTCGTGAGGTCCTTGCCCACCTTGGGACCGACGACCTCGACCCGGCGGATTTCGAAGGTGCCCTTTCCCATGGCCGTCGTGAGGGCGTCGTCGATCTTTCCCGAGAGGCCTTTCGTGTCGGATGAGGACTCGTGCGTACGCACCACGAACTCCTGTGGCCCCACCTGCTGGATGATGCTGTTCTCGAGTCCGATCGGTTTGAAGGCGCTGCGGATCTTTTCCGTCGGTGTTTCGGCGTTGAACTTGATCTGGACGAGCGTACCGCCGGCAAAATCGATGCCGTAATTCAGGCCTCCGTGGACGACGATCGACAGGATGCTGACGACGATCATCACGACCGAAGCGACGAAGGCGATCTTCATCTTCCCCACGAAGTCGAGATTCATATTCTGCTTGATCAGTTCCATGAAGATCCCCCGCGATTATATGCTGAGCGTCTGGAGCTTGCGGTTCCAGACAAAATAGTCGAAGACGATCCGCGTCACGAAGACGGCCGTAAACATGCTGGCGACAAGGCCGATGCTGAGCGTGACCGCGAATCCCTTGATCGGGCCCGTTCCGAAACCGAAGAGGAAGAAGGCCGCAATCAGGGTGGTCAGGTTGGAGTCGAAGATGGTCAGGAAGGCCTTCGCGTAGCCGGCCTCGATCGCCGCCCGCGGCGTCTTGCCCAGCCGCAGTTCTTCCCGGATCCGTTCGTAGATGAGGACGTTCGCGTCCACGGCCATGCCGATGACGAGCACGATGCCGGCGATGCCGGGCAGCGTGAGGGTCGCCCGGAAGGCTGCGAGCGCGCCCAGGATGAGCAGGATGTTGAGAAGCAGGGCCAGGTTGGCGACAAACCCGGAAAGCCGGTAGTAGACGACCATGAAGACGACGACGGCGATGCCTCCCAAGAGGATGGACCAGATGCCCCGCTCGATGGAATCCTTCCCCAGCGACGGACCCACGGTCCGCTCCTCGAGGATGTTGACCGGCGCCGGGAGGGCGCCCGCGCGCAGGACGATGGCGAGGTCCCGCGCTTCATCCATGGTGAACGAGCCGGTGATCTGGGCGTTGCCGCCGGAGATCCTCTCCTGGATGACCGGCGCGGAATGGACGCTGCCATCCAGAACGATCGCCAGCCTCTTCTTGATGTTCTCGCCCGTGATCCGCTCGAAGTCGGCCGCCCCCTGGGAATTGAATTTCAGCGATACATGCGGCTCGCCGAAACGATCGCCGATCTGGACCGTGGCGCTTTCCAGGGATTCGCCGGTCAGCAGCGTCTTGCTCTTGAGCAGGATGGGCGAAGTCGATCGCCGGCCCGACTGGCGGTCGACGCGGACCTCGTTCAGGAGTTCATCCCCCTCGGGGATATTTCCTTTGATCGCCTCCTCCAGGCTGTGCTCCTCGTCCACGAGCTTGAATTCGAGAAGTGCGGTCCTTCCGATCAGGTTCTTGGCCCGGCCGGGGTCTTTCACTCCCGGCATCTGCACGATGATCCGATTCTCCGCCTGAGGGATGATCTCCGGTTCGGAGATGCCGAACTGGTCCACGCGGTTGCGGATCGTTTCGAGGCTCTGCTCTACGGCGAGTTTCTTGATCTCGTCCTTGCGCTTGCTCCGGATGTCCAGCGTGACCTTGTGCCTGCCGTCAACGACCTCGGATCCCACCTGCTCGAGGTCGGCGTACTGCTCCTTGATCAGCCTTTCGAAGGCGCTCTGGGAGGCGCTGTCCGGGAGCTCCAGCGAGATGCTGCTGCCCTTGGTCCGCTCGATGTGCTTGAAGCGGATCCTGCTTTCCATCATCGCTTCCCGAAGGTTGTTCGTGAGACGCTCGGCGTTGCTTTCAACGGCCTTTTCGGTGTCGACCTCCAGGACGAGGTGCATGCCACCCTGCAGGTCCAATCCGAGATGGATGGTTTCCTTGGGCAGGTTCTCCTTCCAGAAGGGGGGGAGATTGCTCGTGAGGGTGGGTGTCAGGTAAAACAGCGCCACCAGGCACACGATCACGGTGATCGCCGTTCTCATCCGTAAGCTTTTCCACATAATGAGGACCTTTCCGTTCTATTCTTTTTCTTTGTCGCCCTTCTGCAGGATGCCGGCGATGCTGCCGCGGGTCACCTTGATCTTGACGTTGGGTGCGATCTCGAGCGTCACCACCGTGTCCGTCAGCGCGGCGATCTTGCCGTGGATCCCGCCCGTGGTCACGATCGTATCCCCGTGGGCGAGGCCGCCGAGCATTTCCTTGTGTTCCTTCTGCTTTTTCTGCTGGGGCCGGATGATGAGAAAATAGAAGATGGCGAAGAGGATCGCCATCATCACGAAGAAGCTGATGTCACCGCCCGGAGCGGCCTGTCCGCCGCCGGGACCTCCCATGGCATAAGCGATTGAATTCAATGGATTATCCTCCTTGTCGATTCAGGAATTCCTTCTGAAAATCTGCATACCTGTCTTCTGCAACGGCCCTGCGGATGCGCTCCATCAGGCGGATGTAATGCCGAACGTTGTGGATCGTATTCAGGACCAGCGCCAGGATCTCCCCGGCGACAAAAAGATGCCGCAGATAGGCGCGCGAGAAGTTCCTGCACGTGTGGCAGTCGCAGTCGCGGTCCAGCGGCTCTTGGTCGTCCCGATAACGGGCGTGTTTTATAACAACCTTTTCTCCGTTTGTAAACAACAATCCATGCCGCGCGCAGCGCGTGGGAAGCACGCAATCGAACATGTCGATGCCGTAGCCGATGCAACGGACGATGTCCTCCGGCGTGCCCACGCCCATCAGGTAGCGGGGCCTGTCCTCCGGCAGCAGCGGGGCCGTCCGCCCGGTGATCTCGTACATGAGTTCCCGGGGTTCCCCGACGCTGACGCCGCCGACCGCATACCCGTCGAAGCCGATGGAGACGAGTTCCTCTGCGGCCCGGCGGCGCAGTTCGGGATAGACGCCGCCCTGGACGATTCCGAACAGCGCCCGGTCGTCCGCCCTCCTGTGCCGTCGGCTCCGCGCCGCCCAGTCGGTCGTCAGCTTCAGGGACGCCTCCGTATCCTCCCGCGAGCAAGGATAGGGCGTGCATTCGTCGAGGCACATCATGATGTCCGACCCGATCGTCTCCTGGACCGCGAGCGCCGTCTCCGGGGTCAGGAGATGGCGCGAACCGTCGATATGGGACTGGAAGAGGACCCCCTCGGGCGTGATCCTGCGCAACTTGGCCAGGCTGTGGACCTGAAAACCGCCGCTGTCGGTGAGGATCGGTCTGCTCCAGCCCATAAAGCGGTGAAGGCCTCCGGCCGTGCCGATCGTCCCGCTTCCGGGACGGAGGTAGAGGTGGTAGGTGTTGGCGAGGATCATTTCCACGCCGAGGGCCTCGGCCTGGGAGGGCAGGAGGGCCTTGAGCGCCCCCTGCGTTCCGACGGGCATGAAGGCGGGCGTATCCACCGTGCCGTGCGCCGTCACGAGCCGGCCCGTCCGGGCATCGCAGCCGCCATCCTTTCGAATCCGCTCGAAGCGGAAGCCCTGTCCGGATTGGGACATCGGCCGGTTTCCTTTCACAGGATCAGCATGCAGTCGCCGTAGCTGAAGAAACGGTACCGCTCCCGGACCGCCTCCGCGTAGGCCTCCATCATCCGCTCCCTGCCGGCGAAGGCGCAGACGAGCAGGAAGAGGGAGGAGCGGGGCAGATGGAAGTTGGTCAGGAGGGCGCCGACGCGGCGGAAGGGCCGTCCCGGATAGAGGTAGAGGCGCGTTCGCAGCGACCCGGCGGCGATTGCGCCGCCGTCGCCGGCGGCCGTCTCGATCGTCCTCGTCGAGGTCGTGCCGACGGCGACGACCCGCGCCGCGGCGTTGATGGTCCGGGCTGCCTCGGCCCCGATCTCGATCCGCTCTTCGTCCATCACGTGGTCTTCCACGCTTGCCGCTTCGATCGGACGGAACGTGCCGTAGCCGACGTGCAGCGTCACCGCCGCGACGGGGATCCCCCGGCTGCGGATCGCATCGAGGACCGCGGGGGTGAAGTGGAGGCCTGCGGTGGGGGCGGCGACGGAGCCCGGAACGCGGGCATAGACGGTCTGGTACCGGTCGAGGTCTGCGGCGGAGATGCCCGCTCCTCCCCTGCGTTTGATGTAGGGAGGAAGGGGGGCGTATCCGTGCTCGTTCAGGAAGGCGTTGAAATCCGCACCCGTCCTGAAGCGGATCCGCCACGTGCCGTCCGGCAGCTTTTCCAGGATTTCCGCTTCCGCGTCCGTTCCGAGCCGCACGGAGGTCCCCGCCTTCACCCTGCGGCCGGGTTTCAGGAGGGCCGTCCAGTGCGCGCTTCGTTCGTCTTCGCAGGAAAGAAGGAGGAACTCGACCCGGCCGCCCGATTCCTTGCTTCCGAAGAGGCGCGCGGGGATGACGCGGGAATCGTTGACGACGACGGCATCGCCGGGGCGGAGATACTCGGGAAAATCCGAAAAAGTCCGGTGCTCCAGCCTCCCCGAATCCCGGTGGACGACGAGCAGGCGCGACCGGTCCCGTTCCTCGCAGGGCGCCTGCGCGATCAATTCCTCGGGGAGTTCATAATCGAAGTCAGCCAGTTTCATAGGGAAGAGGCCCCGGGGCAGGACCTTCTCGGGATCGGTTTCCGCACGGTCAGCTCCGGCCGAACCAGACGAGGGCGAGGCCGCCCAGCATGGCCGCCAGTCCCAGAAAACGCAGCTTGGAATCCGGCACGTCCACCAGTTTGACAAGGTATTTCTTGATCTTGTCGGGGAAGGCGAAATAGGGGAGCCCTTCGATGACGAACACCATTCCCAGTACGCAGAGAAAGTATTTCATCGCTGTTCTTCCTGCTTGACTTCATTCCAGAGGTCGTCCATTCGCCGGGGCGTCGCCTCCGCCGGCGACAGATTTTCCCGGCGGAGACGTTCCTCGACGCGGCGGAAGCGTTCTATAAATTTTTTCACCGCGCCCGTCAAGGATTGCTCCGCGTCCACCTTCGCGAAACGGCAGAGGTTGACGATGCTGAAGAGAAGGTCGCCGATCTCTTCATCGATCCGGGCCTCCTCGGCCGTCGCCAGCGCGGCGCGGAGTTCGGCCATCTCTTCGTCGATCTTCTTCAGGACGCCGCCGGCGTCTTCCCAGTCGAAGCCGACCCCGGCGGCGGCCTCGCCGATCCGCTGCGCCCTCGCCAGGGCGGGCAGGGCGCGGGGGACGCCCTCCAGCGCCCCCTGCCTGCCCGCGGGTTTCCCCTCGATCCGTTCCTTGATGTCCTGCCAGTTCGCCTTGACGTCCGCAACGCCGTTCACGCGTACCTGCCCGTAGACATGTGGATGGCGCCGGACCATCTTTGCGCCCACGGCCGTCGTCACATCGGCAAGAGAAAATTCGGAGGCCTCTTCGGCAAGGCGGACCAGAAAGAGGATCTGGAAGAGGAGGTCCCCCAGCTCTTCCTTGAGGGCTTCCGGCCTGCCGCTCCGGATGGCGTCGACCACCTCGTAGGCCTCCTCGAGGAGGTATCGCGCGAGATCTTCCTTGCGCTGTTCCCGGTCCCAGGGACAGCCCTCCGGGCTCCTCAGTCTGCGGATGATCGCCGCGAGGGCATCGATGTCGTACAGCGACGAAGATTCGGCCTTGTCCATGACGGACCTCCCGCGAATTTCACGGCGATGAAAAAAGCCCCCGGGCCGGGAAAAGCCGGCCGCGGGGGCGCCTTGATGCGTTGTCGACACCGAGGATCAGGCGGCTTTCGCCTTGCGCTCCGGGCGCTTGTAGCTGATCGCGAGAACGAATCCCACGATCAGGAGGCCGGCCGCTGCGTAGAGGGCCGTCGTTTTCGTCAGTTGGGCGAAGACCAGCGGTCCGAGGACGCCGGCGACGCCCCAGGCCGTCAGCATGATGCCGTAGACGCGGCCGATGTAGGCGGGGCCGAAGGAATCCGCCGCGAAGGCGGGCATCGTGGCGAACCCGCCGCCGTAGCAGGCCAACAGGTAGCAGGCGATGACGGTGAAGATCACGGAGTTGCCGATCTGGGGCAGCAGGATGTAGAGGACCGCCTGGGTGATGAACATGGTGATGAAGACGTTCTTGCGGCCCATCTTGTCGGACAACGAGGCCCAGAAGAGGCGTCCGAGTCCGTTGAAGATCGAGGCGATGGCGAGGATCGTCCCGCCGGCGATGGCCAGCTCCTTGGCGTCGGTGATCGTCTTCTTCAGGACGTCCTGCGCCATGGGGGAGAGCTGGGAAAGGAGGCCGAGGCCGGCCGACACGTTCAGGCACAGCATGGCCCACAGCATCCACCACTGGGACGTCGTCTTGGCTTCCGCGAAGGTATAGGAATCAGCCGCGGAGGTCGCCGTCTTGGGCGGCGTGAAGCCGGCGGGCAGCCAGCCCTTGGGAGGATTCTTGAAGACCAGAGCCGACAGGGTGCACAGGACGAGGTAGATCACGCCGAGGATGTAGAAGGTGCTGGCCACGCCCATGTTGAGAATCATGCCGGGAACGATCTTGCCGATGAAGAAGGCGCCGAAGCCGAAGCCCATGACCGCGAGGCCCGTCACGAGGCCGCGCTTGTCGGGGAACCAGCGGATCAGGGTCGCGATGGGCGTGACGTAGCCGAAGCCGTTGCCGAGGCCGCCGATGAGTCCGTACCCGACGTACATGATGAAGAGACTGCCCGTGGCATCCGCGACGCCGGCCAGGATGGTGCCGATGCCGAAAAGGATGGCGCCGATGGTGGCGACGAACTTCGGACCCTTCTTGTCCACGAGCCCTCCGCCGAAGGCGGCGGCGACGCCGATCATGCCGATCAGGATCATGAAGGTGATCTGGACTTGCATCCCGGACCATCCGTGCGCCGAAACCAGCGGGTTCTTGAACACCGACCACGCGTAGACCGTGCCGAGGCACAGCTGCAGGACGATTGCCGCGATGGCGATCAACCAACGCTTGCTTTCGAGATTCTCGTTTCCGTTAGTCATACGTATGCCCTCTCCTTTTTATTTTGATGAAAGACAGAATATCTTTTCTGACGAAACGCGTGGAAGACAAGTATCCCTGAGGCCGCGTCTATAGAGGGAACGGAGGTCTTTGTCAAGAGGAATATGTCTGAATATGTCTGAAAAAAAATGAAGATTTTCCCGGACGGTTTCGGAAATGCTCCGTTCTTCGCCGGGTCGGAAATCCCGTCCGGAGTCCGGTCCTACTCCGGGATGACCCTTCCCAGCAGTTCCATGATGTGGAGGACGGGCTGTTTCATCCGTGCCTGCCGGACGCCCCAGGCCAGCTGCAGGTGGCAGCCCGGATTGGCCGTGACGAGGAATTCGGCGCCGGTTGCGCGGACGTTGGCCAGCTTCCGGTCGAGGATCCTGCGGCTCGCCTCCAGTTCCTTCAGGGCGAATGATCCCGCCATGCCGCAGCACCAGTTCGCCTCCTTCATCTCCCGGTATTCGACCCCCGGGATCTGACGGATCAGGTGTCGCGGCTGGGCGGAGACGCCCTGGCCATGGGCGAGGTGGCAGGGCTCGTGGTAGGTGACGGAGGAAGGGAAGGGTTTGAAACCTTCCGTCCGGAGACCGGCCTCCGCCAGGAGCTCCGACACGTCGCGGACCTTCCTGCGGAACGCCTCCAGGCGTCCGTGTTCGATCCGGCCGTCGAGGATCTCCTCGTACTCCTTCAGCGCGCAGCCGCAGCCGGCGCAGTCCGTGACGATCCAGTCGACGCCGAGCCCCGAGAAGAGATCGAGGTTCATCGCAGCCAGCTCCCGGGCGGTCCTGCGGTCCCCCTCCGCGAGGTGCGGGGCGCCGCAGCACTTGACCTCCCTGGGGGTCACGACGTCGAAGCCCTGCTGTGCAAGGACGCGGGCCGTCTGGCGGGAGACCTCGGGGAAGGTCAGGCTCATCGCGCAGCCCAGAAAGAACCCCACACGCCCGCGCTTTGTTCCGCGGGCCGGGATCTGCCGGGGAAGGACCTGGCGCAGGGGCCGTTCCAGGGCGGGAAGGATGCCTTCCATCTTGGAGAGGAGGGCCGGCAGGAGGCGGTTGACGCCCAGGTTGCGCATGGCCCGCTGGAGGCCGAGGCGCTGGTAGAGGCGCATCGGCAGCATCGAGGTCTCCATGAGCTCCGCCGAGGGAAGCATCTTCCTGAGGATGAAGGTGCGGAGCAAACCGGCAGCGGGAGGCAGGGGATGGAAGACATGAGACTGGCTGCGGCAGAATTCCATGATCGGGCCGACCTTCACGCCCGACGGGCAGGCGGTCGAGCAGGCGCGGCAGTCGAGGCAGTAGAAGGCCTCTTCCTTGACGGCCCTGGTGAATTCCAGTTTCCGCTCGGCGACGGCGCGGGCCAGAGCGGCCCTCCCGCGGGGGCTGGACCGCTCGCGGTTCGTGAGGGAGTATGTCGGGCAGACGGCGAGGCAGAAGCCGCAGCGCATGCACTGCAGGATGGACTCATAGGAGGGGGCGTCTTCGGGGGCGAAGTTTCCCAGTGCGGCCGTCTCAGGCATGTGAACCTCCCTTTTCCGCATTTCCGCCGCCGGCGCCGCCCGCTTCGTCGGGGAACATCTTGCAGGGATTCATGATGCCCGCCGGATCGAAGGCGACCTTGATGCGCTTCATGACGCCGACGCCGCCGGGTCCGATCTGGCGCTGGAGATAATCCCTCTTCGCCAGCCCGATGCCGTGTTCGCCGGACACGGTTCCGCCGAGGGCCAGGACCTTCTCGTACAGTTCCGAAAAGAAGTCGTGCACCCGCCGGATCTCGTCCCTGTTCCGCTCGTCGGTGACGGCCGTGGGGTGCAGATTCCCGTCGCCGGCATGGCCGAAGGTCGCGACCCTGACGTTGTATTTCGCTTTCAGACGCTCGATTTCGGCGAAGGTCTCGGAAAGGCAGCTTCTCGGAACGGTGGCATCCTCGAGGATCGTCGTGGGTGAGACGCGGGCGACGGCGGAAAGCGCCGTCCGCCTCGCTGCGGCGAGCCGGTCCGCCTCGGCGGCGTCCTTCGCCTCATGAATCGCGTCGGCCCGGATCGATTCCAGGACCTTCCGGACGCCGTCGGCTTCCTCGGCGACCACGGCCGGATGGCCGTCCACCTCGATGAGGAGGAGCGCCGCCATGTAGCGCGGCAGGCCGATGCCTTTGTAGTCCTCCACGCAGTTGATCGTCGTCCGGTCCATGATCTCCAGCGTCGACGGGATGATGCGGCTGGCGATGATCTTCGATACCGCCTGACCGGCGGTGCGGATGTCCTGGAAATGGGCGAGAAACGTCCGTTTGGCCTTGGGGGGATTGATGAGACGGACGGTCACCTGCGTCATGATGCCGAGCGTGCCTTCGCTGCCGATGAAGATGTCGCGCAGGGCATAGCCGGCGACGTCCTTGACGCACTTGTTGCCGGCCTGGATCGACGTGCCGTCGGCCAGGACGCCGGAGATCCCCATGACGTAGTTGCGCGTGACGCCGTACTTGAGACCGCGCAGCCCGCCCGCGTTCTCCGCCACGTTGCCGCCGATCGTCGAGATCGTCTGGGAACCGGGATCGGGCGGATAGAACAGGCCCTTGGCGGCGACGGCGTTGAAGAGATCGAGCGTGATGACGCCCGGTTCGACCGTTGCCGTCAGGTTCTCCTCGTCGATTTCCAGGACGCGGTTCATCCGGGTCATGCAGACCACCATCCCGCCCTGCACCGGGGCGCTGCCGCCGGACAAGCCGGTGCCGGAGCCGCGGGGGACGATGGGGAGCCCCTCCTGCCGGCAGAAGTCCACCGCGAAGACGACGTCGTCCTGGGATCGGGGATAGACGACCACGTCCGGGAGATGGTGCATCTCCGGCGTGGAGTCGTACCCCAGAACCAGGAGATCCTCCTTTTCGGTGTAGATGTTCTCCCGGCCGAGCCTGCCGGCGAGATGATCGATTTCCGCCTTGCCGATCATGCGGCACCCTCCTTCCAAGAACGATGTGAATCCAGCAGCGAGCGCATTCCTCGCAGCCTGCTGCGGGGTAAGCGAGCGAATCGCGTTTGAGATCCGTTCCTTGGGGATCGAAGCTTCTCCGGGGCTTGCTCCGGAGAGCTTCAATCTCTCCCGGAATCTGCGCAGGTCTCGCTGCAGTGAGACCGGGCTTGTGACGGCATACGGAAAGCCGCCGCTGTATAATCGGATTTCGGGCGTTTTGTCAAGACGAAAATAGAAGAATCTCAATTATTTGCGCGATAGAGATGGTAAGAGAAAAAACCAGGCTGGTCAAGGAAAGCTACCACGAAGGACCGCAGCGGGAACGTTCGTTCGTGTCCCTTGCCCCGCATTTTTTTCTTTGCTTCCTTCGTACCCTCCCGCTATAATCCGCGGTCAAATCGAAACGGATCTTCTGGAGCCGCCATCCTGGAAGGAGGTCGTCATGACAGGGAGCAAATCGTTATTCCTTGTGTTTGTCTTCGGGGTTCTCGCGAGCCTCTGCATTGCCGGACCGCTTCGGGGGCAGGACATCACCCCCGCTCTGGAGCAGGAATTTCTCGATGCCAGGGCGGCGCTGGCAACGGCGCAGAAAGCCCAGGGGGACAAGTATTCGGCCGAGAATATGGCCAAGGCCCAGGAACTCCTCAATGCCGCGGAGAGCGTCCGTCCGCTCAAGGACGGCACGCAGTTTGCGCAGAATTCCCGCCTGGCGAGGGCCTACGCGGAGCTGGCCAGGGCGGTTGCGGAGTTGAAAACCGATGAGGAAAACCTGGCGACGACGAACGACGACCTCAAGAAGGTCAAGGCCGAGATCGAACAGCTGAAAAAAGGCCAGTAGGGAGGGGGGAATGACGATGAAGCTCTTGGGGAAAAACATGCGGGGTATTGCCGTTGCGGCGTGGTTCGTTCTCCTCCTGTTCCCGCTTGCCGCCCTCGGTGCGGAGCCGGTCCCGGTGGCATTCGAGGAGGCCAAGGCCGCCATAGAGCAGGCGCGGATGGCCGGGGCGGAAAAGAACGCGCCGGATGACCTCGCCCAGGCGAAATCCTGGCTGGCCGAGGCGGAGAAGCAGCACGCGGAGTCCCAGTCGATCCTTTCACGCACCATGAAGCTGGTGAAGTCCAACGAGGCGGCCGTCCGCGAGATCCTGTACCTGGCGTCGATGGCGAAGGTGAAAGCCCAGATCGCCGAGGCCAAGTCCAGGAAATTCCTTGCGGCCGCGGAACTCAAGGATGCGCGGAAGGACCTTGCCGACTTTCGGACCTCCCTGGAGGTCATGAAGAAGACGCAGGCCGAGGCCGAGGCGGCGAAGGCGGTCAAGGCGAAGGCCGACGCCGAGCGGAAGGCGCTGGAGGAATCCAGGCAGAAGGCGACGGCGCTGGAGGCGCAGAAGAAGAAGGAGCTCGAGGAGGCGCAGAAAAAGACGGCCGAAGCGAAACTCGAGGCCGAGCGCCTGGCGCTGCAGAAGCAGAAAGAGGCGGCGGAGGCAAAGGCCCGCGAAGCGCAGTCTGCCGCCGACAAGCAGAAGATGGAGGCCATGCAGAAAAAAATGGCGGCCCTGGAGAGAGAAAACGCGATGCGGGACGACGCAGCGAAGATCCCCCACGCGGCCGTCAAGTCCGCGGACGGGGAGATCGTCATCACCGTCCTGGCCATCAACGTCCTCACGCCGAAGAACGAAGTTTCTCCGGCGGGCAGGGCCGTTCTGGACCAGGTAGGTGCGTTCCTGAAAAAATACGCCGCCGGGAGCAGGGTCACCGTCCGGGGCTACACGGACAGCGTCGGCAAGGCGGCCGCGAACCAGGCCCTTTCCGAGAAGCGCGCCACCGAGGTCAGGGAGTACCTCGTCCTCAACCAGAACATCCCGTCCGCCAGCGTGGCGGTGGAAGGCCTGGGGCCCGCCAATCCGGTCGCCTCCAACGCCACGGAGGCCGGCCGGGCCCTGAACCGGCGCGTGGAGATCGTCGTGCCGACCGGCAGGTAGGGAAGCCGAACACCGGGAGCTCCAGAAACGAGAAAAACGGGGCGCGTCCTTCTGGTCAAAAAGGGCGCGCCCCGTTTTTTTTGTGTCCGACCCCCGGGAAGGAAATTCCCACCGTCTGCCAGGGAAGGTCTGCCTTCGGCCCGGGTTACACGGCCCTCGCCGCTGCCTTGCCGGTTCTCCTCACCCGGATGTAGATCTTCACCAGTTCCATGGCGACCGGCGATGCGAAGAAGAAGGGCGCCATGAAGAGCCAGTCTCCGAGCGTCAGGGGAACGGTGTCGAAGAAGGGCTGAAGGAACGGCACGTAGACCACGAGCAGGATCAGCAGGAACGAGGCCGACGTGGCCCAGACCATCCAGCGGTTGGAGAATACGCCGAGCGCGAAGACGCTGTGATGCTCGGAACGGGCGGTGAAGGCCCGGAGCAGTTCCGACGTGCAGAGCGTCACGAAGGCGATGGTCTGCGCGATCTCGAGATGGCCCGGATAGCGCTGGATGGCGAGGTAGAAGACAAGCAGCACGGCGAGCATGTCCGTGATGGCCACGACGGATATGCCGATCGCCATGTCGGAGGTGATGACCGGTTCCTTGGGCGGCCGCGGCGGCTGCTTCATGATGTCCGGTTCGCCCTTTTCCATTCCCAGGGCGAGGGCGGGGGCGCCGTCCGACACGAGGTTCAGCCAGAGGAGGTGGATCGGCTTCAGCGGAATGGGGAGGCCGCCCAGCATGGCGCCGAAGACGATCAGGATCTCGCCGACGTTGCAGGCCAGGAGGAAGTAGACGAACTTCCGGATGTTCGCGTAGATGATCCGTCCCTGCTCGATGGCCGAGACGATGCTGGCGAAGTTGTCGTCCGTCAGGACCATGTCCGCCGACTCCTTGGATACATCGGTTCCGGTGATCCCCATGGCGACGCCGATGTTCGCGCGCTTCAGGGCGGGGGCGTCGTTCACGCCGTCGCCCGTCATCGCGACCACATGGTCGCGCGCCTTGAGGGCATCGACGATCTTCGTCTTGTGGGCCGGAGATACGCGGCAGCACACCTGGATCCTGTCGGCTTTCTCGGCCAGTTCCTGGTCGCTCATCCGGTCCAGCTCGGCGCCGGTGAGAACGAGACCGCCGGGCGTCAGGAGCCCGATCTGCCTCGCGATCGCTTCGGCCGTGTCGCGGTAATCGCCGGTCACCATGACGCTCCGCAAACCGGCGCCCGATGCGAGTTTCACCGCCTCGACGACCTCGGGCCGCGGCGGGTCGATCATGCCGAGCAGGCCGACAAAGACGAGATCTTTTTCGATCTCGGCCGGGTCCGCCGCTGCGGGAACATCCTTCAGGGGACGGTAGGCCGTGCCCAGCACGCGCAGCGCGGAGGCCGCCATATCGTGGTTCTGCGCGAGGACCTCCCTGCGCAGCTCCTCCGTCATGGGGACGGCCACCCCCTTCTGCAGGATGGAACCGCACAGATCCAGGACCACGTCCGGCGCTCCCTTGACGAAGGCGATGACGGGCGGATACGGAAAGCCCGCGGGGGACGTCCGGGCGGAGTCGCCTTCGAGCCGGTGGATCGTGACCATCCTCTTTCTGTCCGAATCGAAGGGGACCTCCATGACCCGCGGGAAGGTCTTTTCCGCGTCTCTGCGCCACAGGCCGCTCTTGGCCGCCGCAACGACCATGGCGCCTTCCGTGGGGTCACCGATGATCTGCCAGGTGCGTTCGCCTCCCTCCTGGGTCTTTTCTTCGAGGCTGGCATCGTTGCAGAGCAATCCTCCCTGGAGGAGCACCCCGATGTCGGGATCACCGGACGGATCGAAGGGGCTGTCGTTCTGATAGAACCGCCCTTCCGGCGCGTATCCTTCCCCGGTCACGCGGAACCTCTTCCCTCCGGCCCAGCCCTGCACGACCGTCATCTTGTTCTGAGTCAGCGTCCCCGTCTTGTCGGAGCAGATCACCGTGGTGCAGCCCAGCGTCTCCACGGCGGGGAGCTTGCGGATCAGGGCGTTGCGCCGGATCATCTGCTGCATGCCGAGGGCGAGGCAGATGGTCACGATCGCCGGGAGACCCTCGGGGACCGCGGCGATGGCCAGGCTGACGGCGACCATGAAGAGGTTGACGATGTCTTTCTTTTCGCCCGAGAGGTAATCCATGAATCCGGAATCGAGGATCACCGACATGTGCGTGTCACGGAACAGCCCGTAGAGGAACACGATTCCGCAGATGGCCAGACAGATCGTTCCGAGGATCTTTCCGAGATGGGCCAGTTTCTGCTGGAGAGGGGTGTCCTCCTCCTCGTAGGACTGGAGCATCTCGGCGATGAGGCCGATCTGCGTGTGCATGCCCGTGCCCGTCACCAGGCCCTTGCCGCGCCCGTAGGTGATGAGCGTGCTCATGAAGGCGGTGTTCTTCCGGTCACCGAGGGGGATGTCCTTGTCCAGGACCACGGTCGCGTTCTTTTCGACCGGCACGGATTCCCCCGTCAGCGAGGCCTCTTCGACCTTGAGATTGACGGTCTCGACGAGGCGCATGTCGGCGGGGACGTAGTTGCCGGCTTCGAGGAGGACGAGATCCCCGGCGACGAGTTCGCGGGCCGGAATCGTGATCTGGTGGCCGTCACGGATGACCTGGGTGTTGGGGGCGGCCATCTTCTTCAGAGCGGCGATGGCCTTTTCCGCCTTGGATTCCTGCACCACACCCACGATGGAATTCAAGGCGACGATGACCATGATGGCGATGGAGTCGATATACTCGCCGAGCAACAGGGAAACGACCGCGGCGACGATCAGGATGATCACCAGGAAATTGTTGAATTGAGACAGGAGGAGCGCGAAAAACCCCGGCCTGGGCCGTTCGGAGAGTTCGTTGGGGCCGTACTTCTTGAGGCGCTCCTGCGCCTCCTTGCTGCTGAGTCCCGCCTCGAGGTGCGTTTGAAATTCGCAGACGAGGTCATCGATCGGTTTTCCGTGGCACTCCTTGTCAACCATGGGACACTCCTTATGGCATGATGGGTAGAGATCATCTCATGATGCAAAAAAAAAGACCTTCATCCGAGGGGGTTACCCTCCGATAAAGGTCTCGCCTGTCGGTTTCGTCGATTGACCAGTGGTACCGGGGCTTGCAGCTCCGTATTGACGATATCCACTGTATGGCTACTCCCCTTCGATGGGACGCAGACTACGGGGAAACCTCCTTTTTGTCAACAAGATCTTTTTCCGGACCGGCCGGTGCGCGGGAGCAGGCCCGGCTGCCGCGCACCGGCCTATTTCTGCCGGGCTTCCAGGTATCGTTTCAGCGCCGCGGCGTTGTTGATCTCTCCTTCCTTGGAGCTGTAAAGGAGCGTCACGGTTCCGGCGGAGGCCTCCTTCCTGAGTTGTGCGACTGCTTCCTCTTCCGCGGCAAGCTCGGTGAAGTACCGCCTCCGGAACTCGTCCCATTTCGCCGGGTCGTGGCCGTACCATTTCCGCAGTTCATGGGAGGGGGAGATTTCCTTCGCCCATCGGTCGATCTTCGCGTCCTCCCGGCGCAGCCCCCGCGGCCAGAGCCGGTCCACGAGGATGCGCCTGCCGTCTCCCTTCTCGGGCTTTTCATAGACTCTCTTGATGCGGATTTCCATGAGCCTTGCCTCCTGAAGACCGTAAGGAGTCAGTATCCGACCGCGGCGCCGTCCGTCCTGCCGTCGCTGCCCGCCTCATAGACGCCGGACGAGCGCCTGCGGATGACCTGGCCGTTTCCGAAGAGGTCGAGGTCGCGGAAAATCTCGACGGCATGTCCCCGCGCCCGCAGCCCCTCCGAGACCGCCGGGTCCACCTGAGGCTCCAGCTTCACGTGAAGCCCTTCCTGCCAATGCCATCGCGGGGCGTCGATCGCAGCTTGGGGGTCCAAGGCGTGGTCCACGGCGTTCACCACCAGTTGAACGTGGCCCTGCGGCTGCATGTGGCCGCCCATGAGGCCGAAGGGACCGACCGGGGCGCCGTCGCGCGTCACGAAGCCGGGGATGATGGTGTGGTAGGGCCGCTTGCCCGGCGCCAGCGCATTGGGATGGCCCGGCGCCAGCGAGAAGCCGATGGCACGGTTCTGGAGGGCGATCCCCGTCCCGGGAATGACGATTCCCGATCCGAAGTTCTTGAAGACGGACTCGATGAGGCTGACCATCATGCCGTCGGAATCGGCCGTGCAGAGGTAAGCCGTTCCGCCGGAGAGCGGCCGCCCGGGGACGGGCGCGGCGGCCGTCCGGCCGATGAGGCGCCGGCGGTCCGCCGCGTAGGTCTTGTCCAGGAGGGCCTGCACCGGGATCTCGGCCCGCTCCGGATCGGCGACATGACGCTTCGCATCGGCAAAGGCGAGCTTCATGGCCTCGATCTGCATGTGGAAGCCCTCCGCGGAATCGCGCGGGAGGTTGTCCAGCTCGAAGCCCTCCAGGATGTTGAGGGCGATGAGCGCGGCAAGGCCCTGGCCGTTCGGCGGGATCTCCCAGACGTCGAAGCCGCGATAGTTCGTGCCGATGGGCTCGACCCACGTGCTGGCGTGGCGCGCGAAATCCTCTTCGGTCAACAGTCCGCCGGTCTTTGAGGCAAAGGCGGCTATGCCCGCCGCGAGCTCGCCGCGGTAGAACGACTCCGCGCAGGTCTCGGCGATGCTCTGCAGGCTCCGCGCCATCTCCGCGCTCTTCCAGATCTCGCCCACCTCCGGCGCCCGGCCTGCGGGTGCGAACAGGTCGGCCCATCGGCGGAACGCGTCGCCGCTCAGCCCGCTCTCCAGTTTGACCATTCCTTTACGCCACTTGTACTGCGAAACCGGCGAGACGGGGTGGCCGCGCTCCGCGTAGTCGACGGCAGCGGTGAAGAGCGAGGCGAAGGGATGCCGGCCGAAGCGCCGGTGCAGGTCACGCCACGCGGCGGGCGCCCCGGGGACGGTGACGCTGAACCAGCCGCAGTCCGGAATTTCACGATGGCCGCGCCGTTCCAGGACCTCCGCCGTCATCCGGAGAGGCGAGCGGCCGGACCCGTTCAGGCCGTGCAGCTTCTTCCCGTCCCACACGAGGACGAAGGCATCCCCGCCGATGCCGCAGGAGGCGGGTTCGACGACCGTGAGCGCCGCTGCGGCCGCGATGGCCGCGTCGACGGCGTTCCCTCCGTTCTGCAGGACGGCCAGCCCCGCCTGCGCCGCCAGCGGCTGGCTCGTGGCGACCATCCCCCCGCGGGCATAGACGGGCCGGCGCGCGCCGCGGTACGCGACGGCAGGGTAGGGGACGCGGGGCGGATCTTCCTTCATGGTGGTGCCTTTCGTGGGGATGCGGACATTTCGTCGGCCGCTTGCGCAGATCGCAACAAAGAGCATTTCCACGTTAACCCGTGCCGGATCTTCGGTCAAACGCTTTCTTCCGGAGCGTCGACCTCCTTTCGGCGGGTGCCGGCCTGCCGCAGAAAATCTGCGTCGTTATCGCTTTGGGAAAAGACCCGGCCTCGGCCTTGGGAGCGGAAGCGGACGTCCGGACGTCCCGGGACGGCTTGTTTCCTCTGTTCATGTCAGTTGGATCACGGTGACTTCCGGTGGTGCGTTCAGGCGCACCGGGGTGAAGGTGGTGCCGATTCCGCGGCTCACGTAGAGGCGGGAGTCGCCGATCCGGTACAGGCCCTCGGGATAGGGGGTCCGCAGGTGGGCGAGGCTGATGCCGGCGCCCGGTGGGCCGATCTTGATCTGGCCACCGTGGTAGTGGCCCGACAGGGTCAGCGGGATCGCGCGCCCTGCCGCCTCGGGAAAGATTTCGGGGCGATGCGACAGCAGCAGCGTGGGCACGGCGCGATCCAGGCCGCGCAGGGCTGCGTCCAGGTCGGGATCGCCGTTGCGGAGATCGTCGATCCCGGCAACGGCGAAGGGGCCCCGTTCCGTAGAAATCACCCGATGCTCGTTGTTGAGGAGGGGGATGCCGCTTTTCCGGAAGACCTCCCGGAGTTCGTCCAGACCGGCGTACCAGTGCTCATGGTTGCCCAGTGTCGCGAAGGTGCCGTAAGGGGCGCGGATCCGCGTCATTTCCTCCAGGCAGCCGGGAAGGAAGGACAGGGAGTTCGATACGTAGTCCCCGGTGAGGACGAAGAGGTCGGGCTGCAGCGAGATGACCTTGTCGGCGTAGCAACGGAGCTGTTCGCGGTTCATGTAAAGACCGGCATGGATATCGGTGAGCTGGACGACCCGCAGGGACCGGCCGAAGGGCAGCGCCAGTTCCCGGACGTCGCCCCTCCGGCCGGCGTAGACGGCCCCGTACCCGCTCAGAACGAGAGGCGCCGCGAAGAGCGCACCCGCGCCGGCCCGGAGAAAGCGGCGCCGCCCGTCGTCGGCGGGAGCGGGTGCCGCGGCGCGGCAGGCGGCCTTCCGCAGGAGGCGCAAGGCGGCCCCGCCGATTCCGCCGGCCAGCTGGAAGATCAGCAGCAGCAGGGCGGAAAAGATCGAACCCAGCCCCCACACGGCGGGGGGGTAGAAGAAGACGACTTGAGCGGGTGTCGGCGGGTAGACCCAGGGGATGGGCTTGAAGACGATGTACAGACTGGCCGCGAAGAGAAGAACCATTGCGACGCCGGCCGCGAGGACGGCGAGGCGCTTGAAGCGATGCGGACGATGGAGCGACCGGATCGCCTTACGGACGCGGTAGAAGAGGTAGATCTGGGACAGGACCGCAAGGGAGAGGATCAGCAGACGAAGCGACGAAAAAGTCAAACCGAAGATCATGAGACGTCCGTTTTCCCGCCTGCCCCCTCTATGTCCCGGCGTGCTTGATGAACGTGCCGGCCCGATATTCGGCGAAAGCGACCTGCAGTTCTTCCTGGGTGTTCATCACGATGGGGCCGTACCAGGCCACGGGTTCGCCGATCGGCTGGCCGGAGACGAGCAGAAATCGGACCGCGTCCTCCTCCGTTGCCACGGACACTGCATCGCCGTCGTCGAACCGGACGAGGGTCCCGTTGCCGACGGCGGCATCCCCCTCCATGTCAAAATAGCGGTTCTCTTCGATCTCGTGGGAAAAGGGCCGGCGGTCCGGACAGAAGAATCCTTTCCCTTCGATGACGTACGCCAGCACGGTATGACCCCGTCGGGTCGGATGGAGAAACTCCCTGCCGGCCGGAACGGTGACGTCCAGATATTCGGGATCGGTGACGATACCGCGGACCGGCCCCTGCTGGCCGCCGACCGTCCCGCAGATGATCCTGACGCGGATGCCGCCGCCCAGGATCGCTTCCGGTACGGTGCCCTCCCGCACGTCCCGGTAGCGGGGCGCCATCATCTTGTGTGACCGCGGCAGGTTCGCCCAGAGCTGAAACCCGCCCATCGCTCCCTCGGGGTCGCCTTTGGGCATCTCCTGGTGGATGATGCCGCTGCCGGCAGTCATCCACTGGACGTCGCCCGGGCCGATGACCCCGCGGTTTCCCATGCTGTCGCCGTGTTCGACGTGCCCGCGGACCATGTAGGTGATCGTTTCGATGCCCCGATGCGGATGCCAGGGGAAGCCCTTCAGATAATGGTCCGGACGGTCGGAACGGAAATCGTCGAGCATCAGGAAAGGGTCGAACATCGGTACGTGGCTCTGTCCGAAGACCCTCCTGAGATGAACACCGGCACCTTCCAGGGTCGGCTTTCCCTTCAGGATCCGGCGGATATTCCTTATGGCGGCCATGACATCCTCCGTTTTCTCCCGCAGGCCGGCGTCTTTCCGGCGCCGGTCTCGAGGTCGTCCGCCTGCGGGACTTCCCGACCCCGCCCGGCCTATTTCTTCTCTCCCCAGACCTTCTTCAGGAATCGGTCCCGGCCCGATCCGCTGCGGTAGAACTTGTACCGCAGGGAGCTCTTCTGGTAGTAGTCCTGGTGATACGCTTCGGCCGGATAGAACGGCCCCGCCTTCAGGATCTCCGTGACGATCGGCTTGTCGAACCGTCCCGATTTCGCCAGTTCCGCCTTCGATTTCTCCGCAAGGACGCGCTGTTCTTCATTGAGATAGAAGATCGCGCTTCGGTACTGGGGCCCGCGGTCCACGAACTGGCCGCCCGCGTCCGTCGGATCGATGATCTTCCAGAACGCCTCGAGCAGCTTTTCGTAGGTGATCCGGCGGGGGTCATAGCGGACCTGCACCGCCTCGATATGACCGGACTCGGCATAATTCTCGTAGGTCGGGTTTGCATCCCGGCCGCCGGTGTAACCGGAAACGACCGAAATGACGCCCGGGACCTTCTCGAGATCGGCCTCGACACACCAGAAGCAGCCGCCGGCGAGAACCGCCGTTTCCGCAGCCGCAACATTCTTCTCCACGTCCTTCTTCACCTCCCCCTCCGTGTCGACCAAGAGCAGCGTTCCGAGCAAAACCAGCGAAAAGGACAGCAGCAACCACCTTTTCATAGAACCCCTCCACAACAACCAATCATCATTTTAATGACGGTCCAGGGAATGTCAAATGAGACGGCAGGGATTGAGAGAAAGGGTGAATGAGAAAGTCGTGGCCATCGGCCTGCAGAGGCCGCCGCAAGGAACCGGGCCGCGGCCTCAGGCCGGCGCGAGGGGCCATTCGCCGCGTTCCTTCAGGACATCCCGGTATATGGCCAGGGCCTCGTTCACGGCAGGCATGCCGGCGTAGGTGCCGAGCTGAAAGAAAACCTCGGCAAGCTTCCTGCGGTCACAGCCGACGTTCAGGGCGGCGTTCACGTGAAGACGGAGTTCCTCCCCGGCCCGGATCGCCGCCAGCATGGCGCAGGCGACCATCTGTCTTTCCGGAAGGGTCAGCACCGTCCTGGAATAAAGGTTCCCGGTGATGAACATCGAAAAATCGTTGGCCAGCTCCCGGTCGAACTCGCGCCAGGTCTTGTATGGTGGATCGAGCTTCATTCCTCCGGCGAAGAGCCGCTGAGCCGTTTCCTGCGTTCGTTTCCTGCGCTCGTTTTCGTCCACGGAAAACTCCTTTCTTGCCGGCGCCTTCCTAGGGTCTGACCCGGAAGACGTCGTTGTCTTTGTCCTGGAAATAGATGTGCCGGTACTGCCCCTTCTGGATGCGCTCGTAAATGCCCTCGCCGTTTTCCCGGCATACCCGGCAGACGCGGCGCGGGAGGATCACGGCATAGATGCGATTGCCCGTGTCGGCGATGGAATCGATCATCACGAGCCCGCCGCAGTCGCTGCAGATCCGCACCGTCTCCTCCTGGTATTCACGGATCCCGTCCGTATCGTAGTAGATCTGCTTCTTGCGCTTCACGTAACGGGCATCGCCGGCGACCTTGTCCTTCAGCTCCTCCCGCCGCTGCCAGAGTTCCAGAACGGCCTGGGACTCCGCTTCGATCTCCCGCCGGATCTGGTCGGATTGCCGCAGCGACGGGGGGTCGTAATCGGGTTCGCGAACGGCGCTGTAATCGAGGCCCGCCATGGCCAGAATGATGCCCACGTTTACATAGGGAAGCGCCTTTTCGATGGAGTAGCCTCCCTCCAGAACGGCGATGTCCGGGGCGAGCTTTTCGTTGAGCAGGGCGTAGCCCTGGGCGCTGAACCGCATGTTCGTGATGGGATCGGTGTAGTGATTGTCCTGTCCCGCCGAGTTGATCACGATTTCCGGCTGAAACTCGCCGAGGATCGGGAGAATGACGTTGTCCAGCACATAGAGGAATCCCTCGTCGGAGGTCCGGGGCGGAAGGGGAACGTTGAGCGTCGCCCCCAGCGCGTTGGGGCCGCCGAACTCGTCGCGGAATCCGGTGCCCGGATAGAGCGTGCGGCCGTCCTGGTGGATGGAGATGCAGAGGGTGTCCGGATCGTTCCAGTAAATGTCCTGCGTCCCGTCGCCGTGGTGGCAGTCCGTGTCGATGACGGCGATCTTCCGGACGCCGTACTGCGTCCGGATGTGCTCGATCATGATCGCCTCGATGTTGACGTTGCAGAAGCCGCGGGCCCCGTGCACGACGAGCATCGCGTGGTGTCCGGGCGGCCGCACCAGCGCGAAGGCGTTGTCGACTTCCTTCTTCATCACCTTGTCCGCCGCCGTGATCGCCCCGCCGGCGGAGATCAGGTGCGACTCCGTGACGACGCCGGCGGCATCGGGGACGCAGATGTGGGCGCGGTCGATCTGGGCGCAGGTCGCGAGTCCCGGCTTGTACTCGATGATGTTGTCGAAGTCGAGGAGGCCCTCTTCGAACACCTGATCCTGCGTATAGAGCAGCCGCTCTTCACGCTCGGGGTGCGAGGGCGATATGGCCCAGTCGAAGGCGGGGAAAAAAACGAGGCCGGTTCTACGCTTCCTCTTGTCCATGTTCGGTCCCTTCCACCCGGCCGCTGACGAACCCGGGTTTGACCTGGAGCTTGACGCGGATGTTTCTTCCCGTGGTGCTGTATTCCCGGATCATGTTGAAGGACTGGTCTTCGATAACCTCGATCTCCAGGTCTTCCCCGGTTGCCCCCATGCGGAGTGCCTTTTCGCGGAGCTTCTCGCTGCCGATCCGCACGGCATCGTCCCGCGAAAACTGCGGGGGGATGTCGATCACGATTCCCTCCTCCACGATGCTCAGGGATCGGCGTTCAGTGTCGGCGTGCACGGTCAGTTCCGCCGTCGTCCGCGCGAGGGCGGCGCCGACGGCGTTGGCGACTTCGGCGTTGTCGGGCACCACGGCCGTGCAGCCGAGGAGCCGGCCGAGGGCGGGGGCGACCGCCGGGGCGGGGCCGCCGACGACGAACAGCCTCTCCGGAGCCAGCCTCTTGCCCTGCAGCATCTCGTGGATCGTGTAGACGGGCTTGTTGTTGATCGCCGCAATCTCATCCTGCACGCTGGCCGCGATCTTCCGGCACGTCTCCTCGAAGACGGCCTGTGCAGCCTGAAGACGGGTGGTTCCCATGTCATCGGCGAGAGATTGCATGGCCGCCTCGGCCTTCCCGCGGTTGCCGAGCGAAGCGAGGTTCAGAACGATCATGGCATCCGTGGGGGTCGCACAGGGGCCGCCCAGGGCCGCAGCAGGACCCGCGCGGACAGGGCCGATCTGAAGTCCGCCGTCCCCGTATCGCACGGCGCTGTCTCCGCCGACGCCGATCGATTTCGTGCGGAGGCCGCGGATGAGGGTCCTGTGTCCTTCGATGGTGACGCCGAAGGCCTCCAGGAGGGGAACGCCGTCGGCGAAGACGGCGATGTCCGTCGTCGTGCCTCCGATGTCGAGGGCAATGGCATCCTCCCTGCCGTTCGTAGCATGAAGAATTCCCATGATGCTCGCCGCCGGGCCGGAGAGGATGGTCTGCACGGGGTATTCGGCGGATTGACGGATTTCAATGGTTCCGCCGTCCGCCTTCAGGATGTAAATCGGTACGTTCAGCCCTCTTTCATGGACGAAGGCGAGAGCCTGTTCCACGAAGCGCCGGTAGATCTTCCAGACGGCGGCGTTCAGGTAGGTCGTCGAGACGCGCCGGGGAAAGTTGAGATGGCCGGAGAGGCGGTGTCCGACGGAGGCATGGTCCGCGGCATCCTTCATCATTTCGAACACGGCCAGTTCCTGCCGGGGATTGCGGGTGCAGAACTTTCCCACGATGCCGAGGTGGCGGATCTCCTCCCGGCGGAGGAGGTCCTTGAGGCCTTCGAGCTGTAGAGGGTCGACGGCCGCGATTTCGATGCCCCGGTGGTTGAGGTAACCCGTCAGAACATGGGTGTCGGGCAGCGCCGGCAGCAGGCCCGGGGCGAGCCCCGGGCCTGGAATGAGGAGCATCCCCACCCGTTCGATCTTCCGCTGCACGATGGCATTGGTCGACATGGTGGTGCTGAGGACCACGCGCTTGAGTTTCTTCGGGTCCTCGCCGCGAAAGAGTTCGGCCGTGGCTTTCAGGAGGGGGGCAAGAAGGTTCTCTTCGGTCTGGACCTTGACCTTGCGCTTGAGACGGAAGTCTTCGAGAAGGACGGCGTCCGTGTGCGTACCGCCGACATCGATGCCCAGGATCATCAATTGCCTCGACTTTCCGAGCGCCTTATAACCCGATAAATATCTCTTGACAAGGCGAAAAAAAGGCGTATTTTTGCCCCCGCTTCCCACATCGGGAGACATCCCCCGAGGCGGGGGCAAATCTTTGAAAGGAGGTGACTTGCGGTGAAGAAAGTAACGGCTATTATCCTTTCCTTGCTCGTTTTGGTGACGTTCTCTTTTGCAGTCGTCGGATGCAAGAAGGCGGAAGAGCAGAAGCCGGCAGAACCCGCGAAGACTGAGGCTCCCGCGCCCGCGCCTGCGGCAGGAACGACCGAGGCGGCGCCTGCGGCTCCCGCAGCCCCGGCAGCGCCCGCGCCTGCGGCGCCCGCGGCCAAGTAACGATTTCTGGCTCGCTTTTCGAACGGCCGGACCTTTCCCCGGGAAAGGCCCGGCCGTTTTTTTTCTGCGCCGGCTCCTTTTCGTTGAAAAATGCCCGTCGATCGGTTACATTCAATTTCAAGGTCTTTCCCGGGCCGTTGCATTGAAGAAGGCCAGGCGGCGGGAGAAACGGAATCCGGAAGGCGCTCGCCGCCATCCGGTCAGAACCTGAAAGGAGGGCATCTTATGTCGGATCGTCAATTTGATTTCATGAAGGGTCTCCTGATCGGCGGCCTCATCGGCGTCGCGGTGGGCGTCTTGTACGCACCCAAGAGCGGCAAGGAAACCCGGGAAGACATCACCCGGAAGACCGAAGAGCTCATGGACAAGGCCAAGGAGGAATACGAGCGCGCTGTGCAGGCCAGCAAGAGGGCTTACGAGGCCGCCCGGGAGAAGGTTGAGGAAGCGGAGGAAAAGGCCGGCGAGCTTGCCGGCAAGGGGAAGGAGGCGCTTCAGGACCAGAAGGGCCGCCTCAAGAGGGCCCTCGATGCCGGCGTGGAGGCATACAAGGAAGAGAAGGCAAAGACGACCTGAACGGTAATCCCTTTGGCAAGGGGGAACGATTGTGGAATTTCTATTACACATCAGCGCATTTCTCGCCAGCGTCGCGATCCTGATCCTCGCTGCGTGCTGCGTGCCCTTCCTGCTCGAGAGCTGGCGGGCCGCAAGGAGCATCGCGGCGGCGCTCCAGACCCTCAACGAAAACCTTCCCGGGATCCTGGCCGACGTCCAGGAAATCGCCTCCTCGTGGAGACGAACGGCGGAAACGGTGAACCGGGAGATGGAAGAGCTTGCGCAGCCGGTTCGAAGGGTGCAGCGGACACTTTCCGATCTCTCCGAGGATTTTGAGCATATTGTCCAGGAAGGGGTTCGCCTTCCCCTCTGGAAGAGGCTGAGGGACTTTGCCGCCCTGCAAAAGGGCATCCGGGCCTTCCTGGAGGCCTACCGTTTCAGGGGCTGAGGACGGAGAAGAGGCCGTTCCGCGCGCTGAGAGGTCATGTCTCTCCGGAGCGACTCCGGAGAATCTTCAGATTCGGAGAGGTCCGTTCTGCGGCGTTCGGATCTCCCGCGGCAGGGACGCGGCGGGATGTCTTTGCCGCTGATTCGATTCGATACGAAAAATGACGAAGGTCACTTACGGAAGCAAGTGGGGGCGGGTCCGGTCCAGATCCACCGGCGACGGAATGTCCCCGTCGCGGTCCCCCGAAGAGGTGGTCCGCGACCTGAAGAAGGCGCAGGAGAAGCCGCCCGGAGAGGATTACCGTGAGCGGTCCCTTGCCATCCACGGACTCGTCTGCGCGCGCTGCGGGCGATCCTTCGAAGGGGAAAACCGGCGCCTGCTCACGGTGCATCACAAAGACGGCAACCATCACAACAATCCCTCCGACGGAAGCAACTGGGAAAATCTCTGCGTCTACTGCCACGAGGACGCCCACAGCCGGGAACTGCTGGGCGACTATCTGAAAGGGGCCGACGGCTCACGCGATTACGGCGTCGCTTACGGGGAAAGGAAGAAACAGGGTGGCCTGGGAAGCTTGGGGGACAAGCTGAAGGCAGCGCTCGAAAAAGGCGGGAAGTCCTGAGCGGCTGTTGAAGAATGCCCGTCTGCTGCGTTCCCTCATCCTTCGTCGTTGCGGCGTACATCCCGGTACGCCTCACTCCTCAGGATTTCGGAGGCCTTGCATCCGGATATTCTTGAACAGACTCTGAGATAAATCGGAACGGCTGTTGAGGATGCTTTCTCAGGGGATCAGGATTTTCGAGGCGTCCTGGTTGGTGACCAGCTTGTCTCCGACCGATGTTCCGCAGAAGACGCAGGTGTAGTCGTATTTTTCCCCCTCGGCCAGGATAAGGAGCAGTCTCTTTCGCACGGGAACCGCCCGCCGGCAGCGCGGGCAGAACAGCTCCGTCGCGTCGAAATCCTTGTACGATTCTCTCTTCATCACCACCCCCGGAACGTAAGAATCTCCTGTCCGCAGGGACGCTTCGGAGATTTCTCAGGGCCCGCCGCCTTCGCAGCGCGAGGCGGCAGGGTCGAAAAAGATCCAGCGGCCCGAGGGAGGGAGATTTTCACGGCCCCTACTCTCGATCCGGGATCTGCGCTGCCTCGTCCAGCCATGCCGTCGCCTCGCTGTCGCTGGGCGCGCGGTAATCGCCGCGCGGGGAGAGAGAACCGCCGGAGCCCACCTTGGGGCCGTTGGGAACGCAGCTTCGTTTGTACTGGCTGATCTCGAAGAAGCGGAACAGGTAGACGAGGAGCCAGTGTTTGATCTCGCCGATCGAGTGGGCGTTCCGCCGATTCTCGGGCACGTCCGGCCAGGCGCCCACCGTCTTGTCTCTCCACGCGCAGTAGGCGAGGAAGGCGATTTTCGTCGGCCGATAGCCGTAGCGCGTCGTGTAGAAATTGTGGAAGTCCTGCAGCTCGTAAGGGCCGATGACGTCCTCCGTCTTCTGAGAGGGGCCCGTTCTTGCCGTGCCGGGGATCAACTCCGGGCTGATCTCGGTATCCAGGATGTCTTCGAGAATCCGTGAAATCGCCGCCGTGAAGAGGTCCGTGCGCGCCACCCAGCGGATGAGGTGGCGGATGAGGGTCTTCGGGACGCTTGAGTTCACGTTGTAGTGGGACATGTGGTCTCCGACGCCGTAGGTGCACCATCCCAGCGCCAGTTCGCTCAGATCGCCCGTCCCGAGGACGAACCCGCCCCGCAGGTTTGCCAGGCGGAAAAGATGGGAGGTCCTCTCCCCGGCCTGGATGTTTTCGAACGTCACATCGTAGACCTTCTTCCCGGAGGCAAAGGGATGGCCGATGTCCCTGAACATCTGGAGGCAGCTCGGCCGGATGTCGATTTCGTTCGCTTCCACCCCGAGGGCGGCCATCAGTTTCTTCGCGTTGGCGTAGGTCCTCTCGGAAGTGGCGAAACCGGGCATCGTGTAGGCGAGGACGTTCCTGCGCGGCAGCTTCAGGAGATCCATCGTACGGGCGGCCACGAGCAGGGCGTGCGTGGAATCGAGCCCCCCGGAGACGCCGATCACGATTTTCTTGCACTTGGAGGCCCGGAGCCGCTGAGACAGCCCCTGCACCTGGATGTTGTAGGCCTCGAAGCAGCGCTGGTCGCGCTTGGCGGGATCGGCCGGGATGTAGGGGAAACGGGCGATCTCACGGGCGAGGAGATTCCTGCCCGCGAAGGGCGCGACCGGAAACGAGATCCTCCGGAAGGCGCGGACCCTGTCGAGATGGGTCCGACCGTTCTGGCCGAAACTCGTCTGGCGCATGCGGTCCTGGGCAAGCCGGTCGAGATCGATGTCGGCCAGGACAATCTGCGGCTCGCCGCAGAAGCGCTCCGATCTGGCCAGCAGATTCCCGTTTTCGTAGATCATGGCGTGGCCGTCCCAGGCGAGATCCGTCGTCGATTCCCCGGGTCCGGAGGCGGCATAGAGGTACGCGGCGATACAGCGCGCCGACTGGTTGGCTGAAAGGCTGTGGCGGTACTCCTCTTTCCCGATCGTGACGTTCGACGCGGAGAGATTGCCGATGACCGTGGCGCCCGCCATCGCCGCAAAGCACGAAGGCGGCACGGGCACCCAGACGTCCTCGCACAA
>Ga0116160_1000194_pt1 | contig 75731 bp, 70 predicted proteins | sample AD_JPNAS2_MetaG_FD_89879 | JGI IMG/M metagenome (GOLD analysis project Ga0116160, IMG submission 89879) | Active sludge microbial communities of municipal wastewater-treating anaerobic digesters from Japan - AD_JPNAS2_MetaG | ecosystem: Engineered > Bioreactor > Anaerobic > Digestate | place...
CTCCAGATCGAGCGGCAGGAGGATCTCCCCGGGGACATGGGCCCCGGCGTCGTAAAACTGTTTGAGGAGGGAGGAGAGGAGCTCCGCCGTCTCCCCCGCGAGGCGGATCAGCGGGAAGAGCCGTTGACCGGAGAGCTTGCCGAACCGGACGGTGAGCAGGCAGACCTGGAGGTCGTCCCCCTCCCGGTGCAGGCCGAAGAGGTCCTGATCGGCCTCCGTCACGTCCTCCATCCGCTGGCGGGCGAGCGTCTCCTCGATGGCGGCGATCCGGTCCCGCAGGGCGGCCGCTTCCTCGAAGTCCAGGGCCTCGGACGCGGCCTGCATGCGCCTTCTGATCGCGTCCGTGAGGTCCCGCCCCCCGCCTTCCAGGAAGGCGCAGCTCTCCCGGACCAGACGATCGTAGGCCTCCGCCCCCACCCGACCGACGCACGGCGCGAGGCAGCGCCTGATCTCGAATTCCAGGCAGGGGCGGCGACGGGATTTCAGTTCCGCGTCCCGGCAGGTCCTGAGCGGAAAGACGGACTGGAGGAAGCGCAGCGTCTCGCGCGCCGCCGACGCGGAGGGATAGGGACCGAAATAACGGGCGCCGTCCTTTTTTGGCCGCCGCACGACCTGGAAACGGGGGAAGGGCGTCGCGGGATCGATCCGGAGGTGGACATAGGCCTTGTCGTCCCTCAGGTCGACGTTGTAGCGGGGGCGGTGGGCTTTGATCAGGGTGTTCTCGAGGATCAGGGCCTCCTTCTCGCTCGCCGTGAGGATGAGCTCCACGTCCCGGACGCGGGAGACGAGAAAGGGGATCATCGCGCGGCCGTCCGTCCCCCCGGCATACGCCTTCAGGCGGCTCTTCAGGTCCCCGGCCTTGCCGACGTAGAGGATCCTGCCCTCCCCGTCCTTCATCAGGTAGACCCCCGGCGCCCGGGGCGCGAGGGCGACCTTCGCCTTCAGAACATCCGGTGAAGCAGCGCCGGCCGTCATGCCTTCCCCCCCAGTTCCACGAGCAGGCCCTTGAGCTCCCTGATCTCGTCCCGGAGCGCGGCGGCCTTCTCGAAGGCGAGCTCCGCCGCGGACGCCTTCATGGCCGCCGTCAGGTCGCGGATCAGGGCGGCGATCTCCTCCTCCGTCCCGTAGGCCTTTCTCTTTTCCGCCACCGTGGGCACGGTGACGTAGTCCGCCTCGTAGATGGACCCCAGGACGTCGTGGATCGACTTGCGGATCGTCGCCGGCGTGATCCCATGCTTTCGATTGAACCGCTCCTGGAGCGAACGGCGGCGCCGGGTTTCGTCAAGGCAGGCCCGGATGGCCGGGGTGACGCGATCGGCGTACATGATGACCCTTCCGGCGACGTTGCGGGCGGCCCGGCCGCTCGTCTGGATAAGCGACCGCTCCGAACGGAGGAACCCCTCCTTGTCGGCGTCGAGGATCGCCACGAGCGACACCTCCGGGATGTCGAGCCCCTCCCTCAGGAGGTTGACACCCACCAGGCAGTCGTATTCGCCGAGACGCAGGTCTCGGATGATCCCGACCCGCTCCAGGGTCTTGATGTCGGAATGCAGGTAGCGGACGCGGACGCCCAGCTCCTCATAGTAGCTCGTCAGGTTTTCCGCCATGCGCTTGGTCAGGGTGGTCACGAGGACGCGCTCGCCCGCCTCCGCGCGCGCGCGGACCTCGGCGTAAAGATCCTCCACCTGGCCCGTCACGGGCCGGACGTCGATCTCCGGGTCCATGAGCCCCGTGGGCCGGATGATCTGCTCCACCACCCGGCCTTCGGCCGCCTGGAGTTCATACGCCGCCGGGGTCGCGGAGCAGTAGATCCGCTGCTGGGGGAAACACTCGAACTCCTCGAAGCGAAGGGGCCGGTTATCCAAGGCGGACGGCAGGCGGAAGCCGTAGTTGACCAGGGTCTCCTTGCGGGCGCGGTCCCCGCGGTACATGCCAATGAGCTGGGGAACCGTCGCGTGGCTCTCGTCGATGACCACGAGGGCGTCCTTCGGGAGATATTCCATCAGCGTCGGGGGAGGCTGTCCGGGACGCCGTCCCGTCAGGTGGCGGGAGTAGTTCTCGATCCCCTGGCAGTAGCCGAGCTCCTCCATCATCTCGATGTCGAAGTGGGTCCGCTGCTCCAGGCGCTGGGCCTCCAGGAGTTTGTTCTCCGCCTGGAACGCCGCCAGGCGCTCGGCCAGCTCCGCCCGGATGTCGCCGACGGCCCGGACGAGGTTGTCCCGGGTCGTCACGTAATGGCTGCCGGGATAGACGGCCAAGCGCGAGAGGGGCCCGAGCTTCTTCCCCCGCAGGGGATCGACGAGGGCGATGCCGTCGATCGTGTCGCCGAAGAACTCCACCCGGTAGGCGCGTTCCTCTTCGTAGGGGGGGAAGATCTCGACGCTATCGCCCCGGACCCGGAAAGTGCCCCGGTGAAAATCGATGTCGTTGCGTTCGTACTGGATCTCCACCAGGCGCTTCAGGACGTCGTCGCGGGAGATCTCCATCCCGCCCTCGAGCAGGAGGAGCATCCCGGCGTAGGCCTCCGGGGAACCGAGCCCGTAGATGCACGAGACGCTCGCCACGATGATCACGTCGCGGCGCTCCAGGAGCGAATGCGTCGCCGCATGGCGCAGCTTGTCGATCTCGTCGTTGATGGACGAATCCTTTTCGATGTACGTGTCCGTGCTGGGAATGTAGGCTTCCGGCTGGTAGTAGTCGTAATAGCTGACGAAATACTCGACGGCGTTGTCGGGGAAGAGCGCGCGGAACTCCTGGTAGAGCTGGGCGGCGAGCGTCTTGTTGTGGGCGATGATGAGCGCGGGGCGGCCGGCGGCCTCGATGACCTTGGCAATGGTGAAGGTCTTGCCGGATCCCGTCACCCCCAGGAGAACCTGGTGGGGGCGACCGGACGCCAGGCCGGCCGTCAGTGCGTCGATGGCCCGGGGCTGGTCGCCTTGGGGCGTGAAATCGGTCATCATTCTGAATGCATCCATCGTTCATCCCTTCCCTCGCCGCCTTTTCGCATACATCGGGACCTTTTCGCAACGGCAAATCGTCTCAGGACCGGTGAGACGGAAGGGTTATCGGGGGCGTTGCGGAACTCCCGGTAGAGCCGGGCGGCGAGCGTCTTGTTGCGGGCGATGACGAGCGGGGGGCGGACGGCGGACGGGCAAAAAAAATCCCCGGTCGGGGGGACCGGGGAGCGAAATGGCGGACAGGGAACGGCGCGATCAGCTGACCAGCGTCTTCAAGGCATCGACGACCGGAGCGGTGAACAGGGCCACCATCACCGTGTACAGGGCGAACGACCCGAGGGCCTCGCTCAGATAGATCCGGTTGTACTTGTGCTTGAGCGAAACGATGATGAGCCCGCCCACAATCAGGCACCCCAGATGGAAGTAGGGAAAGTCGCTTGCGCCGGCGGCCGTGAACTCGGCGTATCCGAAGGTTGCCGTCGTCAGGAGCACGAACAGCGTCACCCACAAGGTTTGCATGAATTTTTTCATTGTCGATGTCCTCCTTTGTTCCAGGGTCGATCTCTTTTGCTTGGGTTATATGAAAGATCCATGCCAGACCGTGCGATCTTTCCCGTAAGATAAACGGACGGCTGCCACCGGCGCCGGATCACCGGCGCCGGTGGACCGTTTCGACAAGCCGGACGTTTCCCCGAGGAAGCGCACAAGTAATCGATAATAAAAGTTTTTACCCGGAAAGGCGCCGCCGTCAAGACAGGACGGGCGCGGACCTCGCCCCTTTTCGCCCCCGGAGGGGCCGGCATGAGGTACCACCGTCCCTTCGCCCCACCCGACCTCCGGCGGACGATCCTTTGCTGAACGAAACGTCGCCCACGCTGAACGAAACGTTCAATTCCCGCGATTCCCATTTGAATCTTGACAAAGACGACCGTTTGTGGTTTATGGGTGCGCTTAATAACTGATCGGGGTGCCATCATGAAGAAGAACCTGACAGCAGTCACGAATGTGAAGCGCAAGAGGACCCACGGATTCCTGGTCCGCATGGCGACCAAGGGGGGACGTCGGGTCATCAATCGAAGAAGGGCCAAGGGGAGGAAGCGCCTGACGGTGTAGCATCCTCTACCCCTCATGACGGCCCGGCCCCGCGGGGGGTCCGCTTTCGACACCATGGAACGAAAGACCTTTGCGCCGCATGAACGCATCCACAAGAGAAGAGACTATTTGAAGGTATACGAGCAGGGGACGCGGGAGCACACGCCGAATTTCACGATCATTACCCTGGAGAGCCCATCCGGAACCAGAAGGCTGGGGATCACGGTCACCAAGAAGGTCGGGAACGCCGTCAAACGAAATCGCATCAAGCGCCTGTTGAGAGAATACTTCAGATTGAACAAATCGAGTCTGCCCCCCTCACGGGACATGGTCATCATGGCGAAGAAAGGCATCCCCTGGATGACTTACCGGGATGTCTGCCGGGAGCTGGGCCGTCTCCGGTTTGCGCCGGCGGATCATGAAACCCATGCTTGAAACGATCATCGGCAAAATGTTCATCGGCTTGATTCGGTTGTACCAGCTTTTCCTTTCCCCCCTTTTTGCCCCCTGCTGCCGTTTTTACCCGTCGTGCTCCGAGTACGCGCTGACGGCCATCCGGCGGCATGGTCCCCTCCGGGGCCTCGGACTGGCCCTTTGGCGGCTCGTCCGCTGTCACCCCCTGCACCCCGGCGGCTACGATCCCGTCAAGTAAGGATATTTAGACCCCTGGAGGTATGAAATGGACAAGCGGACATTTCTGGCGATTGTCCTCTCCCTCGCCGTCATCTTTGTCTATCAGGCCTTTTTCGTCAAACCGGTCCCCCAGAGGAAACCGGCGGCAACACCCCCGCCGCAGACGGGCTTGACCCAGCCGGACCGGACCGCGTCCGCCCCTCCGCCGTCTCCGGCGGCTACGTCTGCCCCGCCCGTGGCGCCCCTGCCGGCCGTGCGGGCCGCCGCCGTGGCCGAGCGCGACGTCACCGTGGAAACGCCCCTCTATACCGCCGTCCTCACCACCCGGGGCGGCGCGCTGAAATCCTTCCAGCTCAAGGGCTACCGGACGGAACTGCCCGAGGACCGGAGGTACGGGTTCGACGGCCTGCTCGCCCTGGTCGGCTTCAAGAAAAAAGAGGAGAAACCCGCCCTGCCCGTCGAACTGGTGCACGTGCAGGAGGGGATGCCCCGGCCCTTGACGGTCTCCTTCCCCGACTCCAGCCTTCCCCTGCCGGCGGAGGGCGGATTCACAACCGGCACAACGGCCCTCGACCTGACAACGGGGACGGAGGGGCGTCCGCTGGTCTTCACCCAGATCCTCCCGGGGACGGCCCGCGTCGAGAAGATCTACACCTTCCGGCCGGACCGCTACGTCGTGGACCTCGAGGTCCGGGTGCGGAACCTGTCCGGCAATCCGCTGAACCAGCATGCCGCCCTGAACTGGCGCCGCTACGTCGATCCCAAGGCGGAGACGGACCGCTACGGCAACGAGGGGCCGGTTACCTACGTAGCCAAGAGCATTGACCGGATCGAGGTCAAGAAGATCGAGCGTGAAAAAATTCACGGGCCGGACGTCTCCTGGGGCGGCTTTGAGAGCAAGTACTTCCTCGCCGCCATGATCCCCCAGAACCCGTCCCTCTCGAGCGTCGCCATCGACCGAGACACGCGGGACATGGTCACGGTCAGTCTGCGCGGCGCGAACACGATCATCCCGGCGGGGCAGTCCGGTTCGTTCGTCTATTCCGTCTACCTGGGGCCCAAGGATTACACCATCCTCGAGGCACAGGGGGTCGGCCTCGAAAACGCCATCGACTTTGGCTCCTGGCTCAAGTGGCTGGCCTTTCCGCTGCTGATCGTCCTCAAGTTCCTCTACCAGTACATCCCGAACTACGGCATCGCCATTATCATCCTGACGGCCCTGATCAAGCTCGTCTTCTGGCCCCTCGGCAACAAGAGCTACCAGTCCATGAAGGAGATGCAGAAGCTGCAGCCGAAACTGAAGGCCCTCCAGGAAAAGTACAAGGACGACAAGGCCAAGATCAGCCAGGAGACGATGGCCCTCTACAAGGCGCACAAGGTCAACCCGCTGGGGGGCTGCCTGCCCATGATCATCCAGATCCCGGTGTTCTTCGGGCTTTACAAGGCCCTGCTGTACGCGATCGAACTGCGGCACTCCCCCTTCTTCTGGTGGATCCAGGACCTCTCCGCCCGGGACCCCTATTTCATCACCCCGCTGATCATGGGGGCAACGATGTTCATCCAGCAGAAGATGAGCCCCGCCCCCGGCGACCCCATGCAGGCCAAGCTCATGCTCTGGATGCCGGTGATCTTTACCTTCCTGTTCCTCTATTTCCCCTCGGGGCTCGTCATCTACTGGCTCTTCAACAACCTGTTCAGCATCGGCCAGCAGTACTACATCAACCAGAGAAGCACCTGATACGAGGTGACGCCATGAAATCCATCGAAATTGAAGGCAAATCCATAGACGAGGCCATCGTAAAGGCCTGCGAGGCATTCGCCGTTCCCCGGGAAAAGCTTCAGATCGAGATCCTTTCGGAAGGCGCAGCGGGATTCCTCGGGATCGGCGCGCGGAAGGCCCGGATCCGGGCCGGCCTCATGAACCTTTCCCTGGATCTGGACGACCGCGAGGACGCGATCGCGGAACCGGTGCCGGATGTTCCGGCGCCGGAACGCACTTCTTTATTCAAACAAGAACCGGGGCCCGCCCCGCAGCCGGTCGGGGAAGCCCCCCCGCCCCCCGGGCGAAGACGGGAACCCGCCGCGCGCCCGGCTCCGGAAACGCCCCCCCGTCCCAAGCGGTCGCCTGCCCCACCCCACCGCGGCGCGGAGAAGCCCCCCGTCGAAAGCCGCGCGGCGGCCGCGACGCCGGACCCCGAACCCGCCGGTGACGTGGCCCTTCAGGCCAAGGCGGTTCTGGAGGGCATCCTGGAGCGGATGGACCTGAAGTACCCGGTTTCCGTCCAGGAGACGGAGGACGCCATCCGCCTCGACATCCAGGGCGACGGCGGCGGGCTGCTGATCGGTAAGCGGGGGCAGAATCTCGACGCCCTGCAGTACATCGTGAACAAGGCCGCCTACAAGGCGGGCAACGGTAAAAAGGTCATCATCGTCGATACCGAAACCTACCGCCAGCGGCGCGAAGAATCCCTGGTCAGCCTGGCCGAACGCCTCGGGGAAAAAGTCCGCAAGACCCAGAAGCCCCTGACGGTGAGTCACATGAACGCCCACGACCGCCGGATCATTCATCTGGCGCTCCAGAACGACACCCAGTTGGCCACCAAAAGCCGGGGCGAAGGGGAATACCGGAAGATCATCATCATGCCGGCACGCAGCCGGCCGCCCCGCGATCAGGCCGACCCCCATGAACATTCATGACACCATCGCGGCCGTCGCGACGCCCCCCGGCCGGGGGGGCGTCGGCATCGTCCGGATCAGCGGGACGGAGGCGGAAGCCATCGCCCGACACCTCTTCCGCACCGACGGCCCCCTGACCTCCCTCGCGTCCCATCGCCTCTACCACGGCCGCATTCACTCCCCGGAAACGGGCGAACCCATCGACGAGGTGCTCCTGGTCCTGATGAAGGCCCCCCGCTCCTATACGGGCGAGGACGTCGTCGAGATCCACGGCCACGGCGGGCCGGTCCTCCTCCGAACCCTGCTCGCGGAAATCCTCGGCGCCGGCGCCCGGCCGGCGGAACCCGGGGAATTCACCCGGCGCGCCTTCCTGAACGGGCGGATGGATCTGGCGCAGGCCGAAGCCGTCGCCGACCTGATCGACGCCCGCTCCGCCCCGGCCGCAACGCTGGCCCTCGGCCATCTCGAGGGTCGCCTGAGCCGGGCCGTGGAGGGCCTCTACGCCCGCACGACCGATATGCTCGTCCTGCTGGAGGCGGCCATCGACTTCGGCGAGGAGGGCGAAACGGCGCTCGACGCCGGAGCCCTGGCGGCGCGCTTCGGCGAGATCCTGGAGGACCTCCGGACCCTGCTCGGCACTTACGCCGCTGGCCGGGTCCGCCGGGAGGGGTTCCGGGTCGTCATCACCGGCCGGCCCAACGTCGGCAAATCGAGCCTCCTCAACCGCCTGCTGGGCGAGGAGCGGGCCATCGTCACCCCCTTCCCCGGTACAACCCGGGACTTCATCGAGGAGACCCTGCTGATCGAGGGCATCCCGTTCCGCCTGACGGATACGGCCGGGATCCGCACGCCGGAGGACGCCATCGAGCAGGCGGGCGTCGCGATGGTCCGCCGGCGCCTGTCCCATGCCGACGCGGTCCTGCTCCTTCTCGACGGCAGCATGCCGCTCACCCCGGAAGACGAGGCGCTACTCGGGGAAATGCACGGACGCCCCACGGTCATCGCCGTCAACAAGGCCGATCTACCCCATGTCCTGGCGGAGGATCGGCTCCACGCCTTCCGGCCGCTCCACCCGCCCCTGTGGATCTCGGCCAAAACAGGCGAGGGGATTGACGCCTTGAAGGCTTTGCTATATGCTGCCTCGTGCGGTGGAGAACCGGCGACAAGGGACGGCGCCCTGATCGGAAACCTGCGGCACAAGCTGGCCCTGGAGGCGGCGAAGACACACCTGGAGCGGGGCGGAGAGGCCCTGGAGCGGCGTGTCTCGCCGGAATTCATCGCGCTCGACGTTCGGGACGCCTTGCAGAGCCTGGGGGAGATCACGGGCAGGACGGCGTCTCCGGAAATCCTCGACAAAATCTTCGCGGGCTTCTGTATCGGAAAGTAAGCGGGCGCCGTTCGCCCTTGACCATCCATTCACTCAACCAAGTCACGGGAGGCACAAACCATGGCGGATTATACGCACCGGGAAGTGGGTGAAGAAGTCCATTTCATTGCGGGTCACTACGAGATCATCGAAGAGGGGCGCCTGACGCACGCCGGCAGGGAGTTTCTCTACGCCCTGGGGATCGCGACCCTGGACAACGCTTGCTGTGGCCGTTCCGGTTGCCGGTTTCTTTTCATCCCCGGTTACGTCCGTTCCTGGAAGGTCAGAACCAACGATCAGGGCATGCCAGTCAGCGACGTGGAACCCATCACCGACGAGCGTGAGCAGGCGGCGATCCGCGCATTCCTCGACGCGCGCTACCCCTACTCGCAGATCAACTTCTCGTGAACGCAACGCGGCGCCATGTCCATCAGCCTCCGGGAACCGAGGTCCGCGCGCCCTGGGGCGAATACACGGTGCGCCGGGAGGGACGGATCCCGTATGACGATCGCGACGTGCTCTATGTCTTGGCGGACATTGCCGTCGGAAGCGCCTGCCGCGGAACGGCAACGGGCCGGATCCTGATCGTCCCGGGTTACATCGGAACCGGGGGCGACGGGCCCCAGGAGGAAAACCCCGCCCGATCCCGAATCACCCCTGTCCGGACCGCCCGGGACCGGGGAGCGATCACGCGGATCCTGCGGGCGCGCGTGGCGACCGCGGCGGTCGTCTTCCCCCCGTAACGGTCCGACGGCCGCGGGGAAGGATTGAACATGCCGTCCCGGCATGCGGCATACAGGCTTCGATCTCGATCTCAGGAGGTGGAATAATGCGCAAAACCCTGGTGTGTCTCGCGGTTGGACTCTGTGTTCTGGTCTTCCTGGCCGCGCCGGGCTTCGGCCAGGAAAAGTGCGTCGACGCGGAGGGAGAGGCCATCGTCATCGGGAACGACCTGCCCTCAGCCCGCCTTGAAGCCATCGCCCGGGCCAAGTGGGCGGCCATCGAACGGACCGTGGGGACGGAAGTGAAGGCCCAGAGCTTCGTTCAGAACTTCACCCTGGTCGATGATGCCATCAAAACCCAGACCGGCGGCGCGGTCCGGCGCTTCAAAGTCCTCAGGCAGGAGACCCGCGACGATGTGGTCGTCGTCAAGATCAACGCCTGCGTCGAGCCGACCCGGGCCCGGGACGCCCTCTCCGCGCTCGCGCTCAACAGCGCGGTCGCCGTTTTCATTCCGGCCCGCGTGCCGAACACCCGGGAGAACGAGGACGCCTTCGAAGAGACGAACATCCTGTCGGAGACGCTCATCGGGCGGCTGACGGAGCAGGGCTACTCCGTGGTGGACGTGGCCCCCACCGGCGCCGCCGATGCCGCGGCGATCGAGAAGGCCTCCAAGGGCGGCAGTTCCGTCCTCCTGCGAAGCCTGATGTACAGGTTCCTCTCCAACCTGATCATCATCGGCAAGCTCGACTATAACATCTCCGTGAAAAAGGGGGAGGACATCGGCTACGGGATCGTCATGCCCTTCCAGAACGTGACGGTGCGCCTGACGTACCGAATGGTGGCCCGAAACAACAAGACCGGCAAAATGGAGATTCTCACCGCCGGGGTGGAACAGGCCCGGGGGCTGGCCAACAGCGTCGAGGACGCCGCGGCCAGAGCCATGGAGGACATGGCGGAGGTGCTGACGCCGAAGCTTCTGGACAAGGTCGCCGAGTACATCCAGGGGAACGTGAAGAAGGTGCGCATCGAGGTGCAGGGGGTCAAGACCCTCGACGCGAACATGGAGGTCCAGGATCTTCTTCAGACGCTCGTCTGGGTAACGAACGTGGAGGAGAAGGGGATGGGGCAGTTCGTGGTCAGCTACCCGGAGAACACGCTCTACCTGGCCAACAGCCTGAATCAGAAAGAGGGCGTCGATGTCGTGAACTTTTCGCCCTACTCCCTGACCCTGAAGTACACCGGCGAACCGTCCCGTTCCGACCGCCGGCCCCCCGACGAGGAATGAAGGAGCCCCCATGTCAGGAACCCGCACCCGCCGTTCGCCGTCTCCGGCCCGCCTCGTGCCTATCCTGCTCCTCCTGTTCACCACGGGTTGCGCCACTCAGATCCGGGTGAACATGCTGCAGCCGGCGGCCTACCACGAAGCCTCTCTCACGAAGGTCGTGGCCGTCCTGCCCTTCGACGGTCCCGGTGGGGCGGAGTTCGCCGCCGAGATGGAGGGCGTCCTGAACAGCATCAACATCGACGACAAGCCATACTTCACCCTGGTGGACCGGGCTTCGATCGACAAGACCGTCTCCGAGCTGAAACTCTCCCAGAGCGGCCTGATCGACCCGAAAACGGCCGTGAAGATCGGCCGGCTGGTCGGGGCGCAGGGAATCTATACCGGCGTTGTCGGCGCCTACGGCTGGCAGGACACCCCCTTCAAGGCCAAGCGGAGCGAGTGTGTCAAGCGGGAGGTCCGGCGCGGAAAGGACGGGCGTCTCTATGAGGGTGCCTGCATCCGCTGGCGGACCTTCTACGTGAACTGCATCAAACGAACGGCCAGCATTTCCGGAACGCCGAAACTCGTCGAGGTCGAAACGGGCCGGGTCCTGTACGCCCGCAACCTGTCCGGCGCCGCCGAGAGCTCCGGCTGCGAGGATACGCGGCCCGCCGCGGACGGCGAGGCCCTGTTCACCCGCGCCAAGGAAACGGCCCAAGCCCAGTTCCGAAGAGACATCGCCCCCTACTACGTCACCCGCGAGATCACGCTCATGGACACCGGGGACGGCATCACCGCTCCGGAGGCCAAGGAAAAGCTCAAGCAGGGGATCGCCTATGCCGGCAAGGGACGGCTGGACATGGCCTGCGAACTGTGGGGGGCGGCGCGCATCCTTTCGCCCGACGCCGTGGCCATCCAGTACAACCTCGGCGTGTGCGCGGAAAGCCGGGGTGATTTCGAGGCGGCGCTCCGCCTCTATCGGCAGGCGGACCGGCTCCTGGGCAAGCCGGACGACAACATCACCCTGGCCCTGAACCGGGCCGGCCAGGCCCTCCAGAACCAGAAGAAACTCAAGGAACAGCTTCAGGAGGAGTAGCTAATTCTCCTCGCCCCCCTCCAGTCCCTGGAGGAAGGCGAGAACGTTCCGCCCCAGGACGCGATGGTTGTACCCCCCCTCGAGGATGCCGAAGCGGCCCGCCCCATGCGCCTCGCCCGCCTCCTTTACCATCCGCCCGATTTCGCGGTAATCCTCCGTCGTCAGGAGCCCCCCCCAGTCTTCCCGATGGTGATCGAAACCCGCGGAGACGCCGATGATATCGACCGGCTCGGCCCGGAGCTTGTCCCGCACCCGCTTGAGGTAATCGTTCCGGTCGTTCGTGGACGGGTTGTAGATCCGGACATAGCCCCGGCCCTCCAGGACATTGACCGTCCCGTCCCCGTAGTGGAGGTCGATGTCCAGCACGAAGGCCCGCTTGATGAGACCGTCCCGCCGCAGCCGCTCCAGGGCGATGGCCATGTTGCTGAAGTAGCAGAAGCCCCAGGCGCTGCCTGCCGAGGCGTGGTGTCCCGGGGGCCGGATCAGGCCGAAGCACGGCTCCTTCAGCCCCGTGCGGGCCGCCTGGATGGCCCCGCCGGCGGCCAGGGCGGCCACGGTGTAAACGCCCTCCCGGCGCACCTGTTCGATGTGGGAGCGCGTGTGGACGGCCGCGATGTCCTCCTCGGCGGCCGGCACGGCCTCGACAAAGGTAACGCGCCCCTCGATCGCCTTGACGACGGCCTCCATGCGTCCCGCCGCCGCCGCCGGATCCCCGGCATAGACCTCGTAGAAATCCTCGTGGAAGATAACCTTCATCGTCATTCACCTCCTGTCCGGGCCCTGTCACGGGCCGTGGGGTCGGATCTCTCCGATGCTTATAGCGCGGAAAAGGAGAAGGCGGACGTCATCCAGGCCTCGGGCCGGCCGTTGAAGACGCGCTCCACGAACTCCACGCCCCCTTTATGACCGATCTTCAGGACCGTTGAGGAACGGGTCCCGTAAACCGGACTGGTGATGAAGATGGACGACAGGATCCGCTCCCACGCCGGACCGACGCCGGTATCGGGCAGGTTTGCGTCCGCCGGCCGGCTTCGGTCCGCCAAGAGCGAAAAGAGCGCTTCCGTTTCGGGGTCGCCCCCGTTCTCCAGCAGGGCCCGCAGGAACGCCCGGCCCCGTTCCACCTTCGGCCAGGGGGTATTCAGGAGGTGGTTGCTGAGGCCGTACAAACCCGGGGACAGCTTCATGGACCCGCCCCGATTGGAAAAGACGTAAAGGGAGCGAAAATCGCCCACCAGAAGGTTGAATCCGTTATACGCGGAAGCCCCGGCGCGGATCGCATCCAGATAGTCCGGCGGCGCCTGTTGCCCCCGGAGGAAGTCGCCGACCAGCCGTCCCCTCGAGGGGGCCCCCGTTTTCAGGGATGCCGGGTCGCGGAAATTCGTCAAGGCGGCGAATCGCCCCTGGCGGGTGATCCCCAGCCAGGTTCCGCCGTCCCGCAGGTCCCGTCCGGCCAGAAGATCCGGGGCGTCGGCCCAGAAGGCGGCCGCCGCGGAGGGCCTCGCGTAGAATTCATCGCGGTTGGCCGCCAGAATCAGCCGGTGGCGGGGGTGCATCCCGTAGGCAAAGAGAATGAGGCACATACGCCCTCCCGTCGCCCCCCGCGCCGCTAGAGGCGGGCGCGGACGTCCCGCAGGATTCGTTCCATCACGTCACCGGCGGTCGCGTTGATCAGAATATCCGCCTGGTCGTCGCACAGGGTGGCGCTCAAGTTGATGATCGCGAGCTTGGCCCCCGCCCCTTTGGCATACACGGGCATGTAGGCCGCCGGATAAACGACGAGTGACGAACCGACGACGAGAAAGAGGTCACAGTGGCGGGCGTGATACGAGGCGGCGCCCAAGGCGGCCTCCGGCAGGGCCTCCCCGAAGAAGACGGCGTCCGGCTTCAGGATGCCCCGGCAGCGTTCGCAGACGGGAACCTCGGGGTGGGATCGGTAGCGGCTCAGCATTTCGTCCAGCGGATACCGCGTGTCGCAGCCCAGGCAGCGCAGCCATTGCATATTGCCGTGAAGCTCGAACACCTTCTCCGGACGGTTGCCCGCCTTTTGGTGGAGCTGGTCGATATTCTGGGTAATGACGCAGGTCAGCTTGCCGAGCGCCTCCAGCTCCGCGATGGCAAGGTGGGCCTTGTTCGGCCGGGCGTCCGTGAGCAGTCCCCCGTCCAGCAGGATCTCCCATTGCTTTCGCCGGGTCTCCGCGCTCACCAGAAATCGTTCGATCGTGAAGTCCTCCGGATCGAACCGGCTCCAAATCCCGCCCGGACTGCGAAAATCGGGAATCCCCGATTCCGTGCTGACGCCGGCGCCGGTGAACACCACCACGCGTTCGGCCGCCACGATCATGCCGGCAACGGCCCCGATCTTTTCGTCCAGATGGATGTCGGCCACGGGCGCCTCCTTCACAGTCCGCTGATGTCCTACAGATACACCATCCTCAGGAAAAAGACCAAGCGAAAACCGGCGTGACCAGCCCGCTCACGGACGGATTCGGTAGCGGATCACCGTCAAGGTCTTTCGACCCGCCGCATCCGTACCGGCAACGCCCTCGATGTCCACCGTGTCCCCCTCGCGCTGGAACAACTCCCTCCCCACCGCGTCGGGGAGAACGCGGTACTCCCGTCCTTCCTCGGTGACGACGGACACCGCCGTGATCCGGTCCTCCTCGTCCCAGTCCACAACAAAGACCATGCCGCTGAGGGAGATCGTCTCACCGCCCGGGGCCGGGACGACCAGCGACAGGAGGGCGATCCCGAACAGCAGGACGCACATGGCGATTTTTTTCATCCGCCGTCGCATATTGTTATTGACACCTCCCCGAAGAATTCCGTATGAGAGAAGGGAGATTCGAACGTCCCCTTCGCGCCGGAACCCGGCGCTGCCCCCAGTCATGGAGACACCATGGACGAAATGGCAACCCTCTTCCAGAACTTCCGCCTCCAGGATTTGTTTGACATTGTCATCATCGCCGGGATGATCGCCATCCTGCTGATCTGGTTCAAGGACCGGGCCTCCCGCTTCGTCTTCTCCGGCGTGGTCCTGCTCGGCTTCCTCTACGGCGCGGCCCGGTTTTCCCATCTGTACCTGACGACGGTCGTCCTCCAGGGGTTCTTCGGCATCCTGGCCTTCGCCCTCGTCGTCCTCTTCCAGGAGGATCTGCGCCGTTTCCTGGAGCGTCTCGCCCTCTGGGGACGCTTCCGAAAGCAGTGGCGCGAACCCGTCGCCCATGAAGAAACCGCGGAAATCCTCGCCCTGACGGCGGCGAACCTCGCCCGAAACCATATCGGGGCCCTGATCGTCCTGACCGGAAGCGATCCGCTGGACCGTCACCTGAGCGGCGGGAACCGGCTGAACGGTCTGCTTTCCCAGCCGCTCCTGGAGAGCCTTTTCGACCCCCATTCCGCGGGCCATGACGGGGCCGTGATCATCGACGGCAACCGGGTGGTCCGTTTCGGCTGCCATCTCCCCCTGTCGACCGGCGCGGGGAAAAATCAGCCGATGGGATTGCGCCATACGGCGGCCCTCGGCCTGGCCGAACGGTCCGACGCCGTCTGCATCGTGGTCTCCGAAGAGCGGGGCACGATCTCCCTCGCGCGGGGAGAACAGATTCAGGTCCTGCCCCATGCCGCGGCCCTGAAATCCGCCCTTTCCGCCTTCTACGCGGCCCGCATGCCCGTCCGGGCGGCTCACCCCTTCTGGCAGCGCCTGAAAACGAATCCCCGCGAGAAGGTCATCGCAATTCTGCTGGCCTGCGTCCTCTGGCTCGTGTTCGGATACCAGCGCGACTCCGTCCGTCGGGATTTTCTGGCTCCCGTCGAGTACGTCAATATTGCGGCCGACTGGGTTATCGAGAATCCGAAGATCCCGGAAGCCACGATCATGGTCATGGGGCCGTCGCAGGCCTTCCAGTTTCTGGACGTCGGCTCGCTCAAGATTTCCCTGGACCTCTCCCGGCTCCGGGAGGGAAGGCAGGAAATCCCGCTCACCAGAAACATGGTGCGCGTTCCCGCGAACCTCACTGTTCTCGACATCAAGCCGAACCACCTCGTGCTTTCGGCCTCGCGACTGGTGCCTGTCTCCGTCCCCGTGCGGGTCGCGACCGAACACCATCCGCCGCCGGGTTACGCCGTGGGGCGGATTACGGTGTCGCCGGAGACCGTGAGGATCCTCGTCCCTTCGAAGCGGCGGACGGACAAGATCGCCATCAAAACGGCCCCGGTCAACCTGCAACGCCTGCGCGAGACCCGGACCGTGGAGGTGAAGCTGACGCCACCCTCCGACGTCCAGCTCGCCCCGGACACGGCCGCCACCGTCCGGGTGACCGTTGAAATCGTCGGACAGGACGCTACTTGAAGTCCTCTTTCCGGATCTCGTGACGCTGGAGCAGCTTGTGGATCTGCCGGCCCGTGACGCCCGCCGCGACCGCCGTGCGGTCGATGCGGCCCCGGTTGACCGACAGCAGTTCTTTCAGGTATTGCCTCTCCACGGCCTCCACCGCCTGCCTTCGCACCTCGCCCAGCGTGAGCGACGTGTTCAGGGACAGGCGCGGGGGCGTCGGGGTCACGGTGAAAAGTTCCGCCGGGAAGCTCTCGGGCGTCAGCATCGACGAGGTCTCGAGGATATAGGCCCGCTCGACCAGATTCTCGAGCTCCCGAATGTTTCCCGGCCAGGGATACCGGCGGAAGGCGTCCATCACCTGGGGATGGGCATAATGGATGTCCTTCTGGTTGAACCGATTCAGGTTTCTGAGGAAGACTTCCACAAGTTGGGGGATGTCTTCCGTCCGCTCCCGCAGGGGCGGGAGCTCGATGGGAAAGACGTTCAGGCGGTAGTACAGATCTTGCCGGAACAGGCCCTCCTCCACGAGTTTTTTCAGATCCACATTGGAAGCGGCGACGATCCGAACATCCGCCTCCAGGGTTTCCTCGCCGCCGACGCGTTCATAGGTCCTGTCCTGGAGGATCTGGAGCAGCCGGATCTGGGCGGCGGGGGAAAGGGTGCCGATCTCGTCCAGAAAAATCGTCCCGCCGTGGGCCAGCTCGAATTTACCCAATTTCCGCCGGACGGCGCCGGTGAACGCCCCCTTCTCGTGACCGAACAGCTCGCTTTCCAGGAGCGTATCGGGAATGGCGCCGCAGTGGACGCCGATGAACTGGACGTCCTTACGGTTGCTGTGACAGTGGATCAGCTTGGCCAGAATGCCCTTGCCCGTTCCCGTTTCCCCGGTGAGCAACACCGTACTCTTGGTCGGCGCGACCAGGCGGATGGCCTCGAAGACCGACCGCATGAATGCATTCTTCGTCTGGACCACCTCGAGGGCGTCGGCCTGCCAGAAGCGGCTTCGGAGGTAATCCAGCTCCGAGCGTGTCCGGTTTTCCTCGGCGATGAGTTCGACGGCATATCGGACCTCGTCCCGGTTGAGCGGATAGGTCACGTAGTTGCTCGCGCCCGCCTTGACCGCCATCACCGCTTCCCGGACCGCGTCCTGTCCGGCCATGACGATGATCTCAAGGGCGGGCTGAATCTGCCAGAGCTGCTGGAGGGAGGATTTGTAGTCGTACTGCCCGTGGCGGGATGACAGCGCCTGCAGCAGCGCAAGATCGATCAGCGCCAGCTCGTAGCGCTTTTTCCGGCAAAGCCCGAGGCAGGCATCCAGGTCATCCGCGGCGTCCACCGTCCCCCGGGAACGGAAGATGCCGCGGACGACCTGGACGACGTTGCGATCGGGTACAACGACAAGGATGCCTTTCATGCCCCTCCTCCCGCATCCGGCGATCGCCGGCGGGGTCCCTGTTTGTCTCCAAAATTATCTCCGTCTTGTCAAGCAAAAACTCCGGCGCCGGTGCGATAAGGCATTCAAATTTCGATTGTATTTCTCGGAGCTTTGGGCTAAAACACCCCATCACCCCATGGAGGCGCCCTGACGATGTCGTCCCCGCAGCCCACGCGAGTGGGCAAGGTCGGCCTACCGCCGGGATCCCTGGTCCACGTCGGCCGCCGGTTGACCGAAAAGACCTGCCTCACCCTGTTCAACTTCGACGAGCAGCACATCGAGGAGCGGACCATCGCCGCCGTCGGCGACGCCGTGCCCTATCGGAATCGGCCGAGCGTCACCTGGCTCAATATCGACGGTCTCCATGATACGGGCGTCCTGGCGGCGCTGGGCGAGGCGTTTGGACTCCACCCCCTGGTCCTGGAGGACATGCTGAACACGGAACAGCGGCCGAAGTTCGAGGATCTGGGGGATTACCTCTTCATCGTCATGCGCGTGTTCATGCTCCCCGCGAATCCGGAGGGAGGCATTCGTTCGGAACAGATCAGCCTCGTCATCGGCCCGCACTTCCTGATCACGCTTCAGGAGAAGGCCGGACCGCTGCTGGATCCGATCCGGGAAGGGCTCCGCGCCGGGAAGGGTCGCATCCGGAAGGGCGGGGCGGATTACCTGGCCCACGCCATCGTGGACGCCGTCGTGGATCAGTATTTCGTCGTTCTGGAGGCCTTGGGCGAGCGGATCGAGGTCCTGGAGGACCGCCTCATGACCCGCCCCACGCCGGATACCCTGCGCGCCATCCAGGGGCTGAAACGGGAAATCACCTCCCTGCGCCGATCGGTCTGGCCCCTCCGGGAGGCGATCAGCGCCGTCGACCGCTCCGACTCGACGCTCCTTCACGAGGGCACGGGGATCTATTTCAGGGACGTCTACGACCACACCATCCAGATGATCGACACGATCGAAACCTTCCGCGACCAGCTCGCGGGCATGCTCGACATCTATCTGTCCAGCCTGAGCAACCGGATGAACGAGGTCATGAGGGTCCTGACCATCATCGCCACCCTCTTCATGCCGCTCACCTTCATCGTCGGCATCTACGGGATGAATTTCAAGTACATGCCGGAACTGGCATGGCGCTGGGGATACCTCTACGTCTGGGGCGTCATCCTCCTCGCCGTCGCGGCCATGCTCCTGTATTTCAGGCGCAAACGGTGGCTGCCGTAGATTTTTTTCTTTAATTCTGGGCCAAAGTCGGATAGGATTTCGCCTGCGTCGGCGTGGCACGGACGCAGCGTTTTTCAAGGGCCTCCCCGGGTGGCGGCCCGCAGAACGTGGACAAGGGAAGGAGGCAGTACATGAGTTTCTCAGCATCGGACATTCTGGAATTCGCGATGAGGATCGAAGAAAACGGGGCCAATTTCTACCGGTACGCCGTCCAGATCACCAAGGACGAAGAGGCGAAGGAGATTTTCGCGCGCCTCGCCGACGAGGAACTGAACCACCAGAAGACCTTCGGCCGGATCTTCGCCGCCATGGAGAAGACCACCCCGCCGGAGAGCTATGCGGGCGAGTACGCCGCCTATCTGCGGAACTACGTGGACAACACGGTGATCTTCACGAAGGAGGCCCTGGACCGTGAGCTGGCGGGGGTGAAGGATACCCTGTCGGCCCTGGATTTCGCCCTGCGCCGGGAGCAGGACTCCATCCTCTATTACCACGAGATCAAGCAGGTGGTGCCCGCCGCCGAACATGCCGCCGTGGACCGGGTGATCGAGGAGGAGCGCCGGCACTTCGGCATCCTATCGGAAATCAAGAAGCGGTTCCAGAAGTAGCGGAGACGGCCCATGCCCACGGCGGGTTTTCTCGCCCGCCACCCCTACGCGTGAAGCGCCCATCGAACTCGGCCCGCGCCAGATCCTGGTGAATACCTGGAGCCGCTGGCAGGATTGATGGCGCTGGACCGCGGCGCGGGTGGAGGCACTGGCGGAAGACGGGGACGGATGAAGCGCGGAAGGCTCAACCAGGATCACGTCTTCTACCGGAATCCGGCCCGCTTCTACCCGGCGGTGGACCGGGGCCGGGGGGTCTACCTCTACGACACGGACGGTAAACGGTATCTCGACGGAGCGGGCGGCGCGGCTGTGACCGCCATCGGTCACGGCGTCAAGGACATCGAGCGTGCCGTCGTGCGGCAGTTGCGAAAGGTCGCCTTCACCCACGGCTCCCAGTTCACGAGCGAGGCGGCCGTCACCCTCGCCGGGCGGTTGGTCGCCCTCGCCCCGGCCGGCCTGAACCGGGCCTACTTCGTTTCGGGAGGATCGGAGGCGGTCGAAACGGCGCTGAAGCTCTCGCGCCAGTACCAGGTGGATCGCGGCCAGCCCTCCCGATTCAAGGTCATCTCCCGCTGGACGAGCTATCACGGCAACACCCTGGGGTCGCTGGCCTTAAGCGGCCACACGGGCCGTCGTCGGGATTACCTCCCCCTGCTCCCGCATACCCCGCACATCGCTCCCGCCTACTGCTATCGCTGTCCCTTCGGTCTTGCGCCCGCGTCCTGCACCCTGGAGTGCGCCACGGACCTCGAGAAGACGATCCTCCACGAAGGCCCGGAGTCCGTTTCCGCATTCATCGCCGAGCCCGTCGTCGGTGCGACGGCCGGGGCGCTGGTCCCCCGGGACGGATACTTCCGGCGCATCCGGGAAATCTGCGACCGCTACGACATCCTGTTCATCGCCGACGAGGTCATGACCGGCCTCGGCCGGACGGGAAAGGCCTTTGCCGTCGACCACTGGGGGGTGAAACCGGATCTGATCGCCTGCGCCAAGGGACTGGGGGCCGGCTATAGCCCCATCTTCGCGGTGCTCGCCACCGAGGCCATCCATGAAACGATCCGCACCGGCCGGGGGGCATTCGTCCACGGCCACACCTACGGGCAGAATCCCCTGGCCTGCGCCGCCGCTCTCGCCGTGCTCGAATACATCGAGGCCCGTGACCTCATCGCCCGCTCCGCGGCGCTGGGGCCCTATCTTCTGGACAGCCTGGCGCGCCTGAACCGGCACCGGATCGTCGGGGACATCCGCGGGCTGGGACTCTTCGCCGGCGTGGAGTTCGTCCGGGACCGGGCGTCCCGGGAGCCGTTCCCCCCCGAGGCCCGGATCCATGCGCGCATCGCGGAGCGGGCCTTCGCCCGGGGGCTGATCGTCTATTCCGGCGGGGGCGGGGCCGATGGGATCCGTGGGGACCATGTCCTCATTGCCCCGCCGTTCGTCATCACGAAACGCCAGATCAATGCCTTGGTCCGCCTCTTGGACAAAGCGATCGCCGACATCGCCGGAGAAACGGGATAATCCGCCCGGATTCGGGCCATGGCCCGTGGGCGGCATCCGGTCGACGCGCTCAGGAAAGCCGGGATCGGCCGCGCGCCTTCTTCAGAGAGGAAAACTTCGGGGCGGTTACGATTTCAGGCCGTACTTCTTCAGCTTGTAACGCAGCATCCGCTCGCTGATTCCGAGAATCTCGGCCGCCCGGGTCTGGTGGTCCCCGGCCTTCTCCATCGCCTCCAGGATGAGGCGGCGCTCCAGGTCCTCGACGGAATCGCGGAGGACACCTCCCTCCCGATCCGAATCCTCCCGAACCTCCGGCGCCCCGCCGCCAAAGGGCAGATCCTCCACGGAGATCACGGATTCCCTCGAGATGACGACCGCCCGCTCGATGATGTTCTCCAGTTCCCGGACGTTGCCGGGATAGGCGTACTTGAGGAGCAGGTCCCGCGCCTCCCGGCTGATGCCTTCGATCCGCTTGCCGTTTTCCGTCGCGAAGCGCTGCAGGAAGTGATCGATCAGGAAGGGAATGTCCTCCTTGCGCTCCCGGAGGGGCGGGATGGACAGAACAACGACGTTCAGACGGTAGAACAGGTCCTCCCGGAACGCCCCCTCCCGGACGCGGGCCTCGAGGTCGCGGTTGGTGGCGGCGATAATCCGCACGTCGGCCGGAATCGTCTGATTTCCTCCCAGCCGCTGGAACTCCCGCTCCTGGAGAAAGCGCAGCAGTTTGACCTGAACGGACGGGTACAGCTCGCCGACCTCGTCGATGAACAGGGTGCCGCCGTCCGCCTCCTCGAACCGGCCGATGCGCCGCGCGCCGGCACCGGTGAAGGCGCCCTTTTCATGCCCGAACAGCTCGCTCTCGAGGAGCGTTTCGGGCAGGGCCCCGCAGTTCACGGCGATGATGGGGCGCCCGGAGCGGGGGCTCAAATGGTGCAGCAGCCGGGCGAAGAGCTCCTTCCCCGTACCGCTTTCCCCCTGCAGAAGCACCGTGGCGCGGCTTCCGGCCACACGCCCCGCCAGGTTGATCAGGGTCTTCATCTTTTCGCTGGCGTAGACGATTTGCTCGGCGGTGACCCCCTTCTCTCGAAGGTTCTGCCGGAGAATCTCGTTTTCGCGGATCAGGATCCGCCGCTCGCAGACCCGGTCGATCAGGAGGAGCAGTTCGTCGAATTCGACCGGTTTGGTGATGTAATCGATGGCGCCCGCCTTCATGGCATCGACAGCCGTCTCGATCGTCCCGTAGGCGGTGATGATCACCACGTCGATCTCGGGATTCAGACGCTTGACCTCCTTCAGCACCTCCATCCCGTCCATGCCCGGCATCTTGTAGTCCAGCAGGATGAGATCCACCTGTCCCCGGTGGACGGCCTCGACGGCCCCCGGCCCGGTCTCGGCCTCGGTGACCCGGTGCCCCTCCCGAAGCAGAAAATCGCGGAGCATTTCGCGCTGGGACTGGCCGTCTTCGACGACGAGGATGTTCAATGCCTTCATGCCTCAATTCCCCCTGATCGTGTTCCTTCAGCTTTTCCGGCTTTCCGTCGGCAGGATGATCTCTACCGTGGTCCCGGCACCGGCCTCGCTCTTCACGCGGATCTCGCCGCCGTGCCCCCGGATGATCTCGTGCGCGAGCGTCATCCCCAGGCCCAGCCCTTTTTCCTTTGTCGTGTATTCCGGATTGAAGATCCGCTCCACCTCCTCCGGGGTCATGCCGCATCCCGTATCGGACACGGCGATGATCAGGCGCTCCCGGCTCTGGAGCGCCGCGGAGATCATGACCGTCCCCGCGCCGCTGATCGATTCCATGGCGTTTTTGATGAAATTGAGCATGGCCTGCTGAAGCTTGTCCACATCCATGGGAATGACCAGCGGATCCTCCCCCCAGTGGGTTTCCAGGGCAATGCCTTTCGTCACCGCCTCCTCCCGGATGAGATTGACGATTTTCTGGAGGACCTCGACGACGGAATACTCCCGCAGTTCCAGGCGCCGGCTCTTGGAGAAGGTCAGGAATTCCTCGATGATGCCGTTCAGGCGCCGGATCTCGTCCCGGATGACGCCGGTCAGGATGCCGAAATCCCCGACCTTGTCCGGGTTGTCGGGCAGGTACTCCCGCTTGAGCCTCTGGCTCGCCATGCTGATCGCGTTGAGCGGGTTGCGGATCTCGTGGGCCACGCCGGCGGCCAGCTGGCCCAGCGCGGAAAGACGCTCGGCCTTCTCCAGCTGCCGGGTGATCTCCACGAGCCGTTCCATATGCCGGTTCTGATTGAAGTAGAGGAGTCCCATGGCAAGCAGCATGATCGCCACGATAAAGGCCATGAAGACCAGCATGTTCCGCTCGTTTTCCCTCAGGATCCTGTCCGACCCGGACCGGTCCAGCCCGATCCGCGCCACGCCCTCGATCCGGTTGTTCAGGGTCACGGGGATCGCCATATCCAAGATGTTCTTGCCCTGCCAGACGCCTTTGCGGCTCTCGATCTTGCGCCGGCCGTCCAGAAGTTCCGGCAGGCGGAATTCCCCGGACCCCCAGCTCTGCGGCCCCTGGCCGGTGCTGCCCAGCACCTTGCCCTGCCGGTCCATGACGACCAGGTAAAGGAGGTTCTGGCGCTGCCCCTCTCCGAGTTCTCCGATGGCCTTCTCGATGGCGACCTTCAGTCCCCAGTACCGGGCCCCCGTGGGATCCAGCGCAATGATGATCGTCCCGCTCCCGTCGCGTCGCCGCAGGGCGATGAAGCCGATCTTCCCGTCTCTCCCCAGGCGGGAGAAATCCTCGATGGCGACGCTGTCATCAGCCCCCTGGGACCCCGCCAGGGAGGACGGCAGGGAGCGGCTCTGAAAGACGGCGCGCCCCCCCTTGTCGAAGACGGCGATCATCCACAGGCCCTGCTCGGCCACCATCTTGCGCAGGGTGTTCTCGCTCAGCCGATCGGCCTTCCAGTTCGTGTCCACCTCCCGGCCGATGTTGACCAGGGCCCTGATCAGCAGCCTCTGGGGGGAAAAGGCCTCCTCGGCGAGGGGCACAAAGGTGTCGTCGTGCCGCTGCTGCTGCCCCTGGACCAGGGTGTTGATGTTCTCCTGCGCCAGCCGCTCGACGACATTGATAACGCCCTGCCCCCGGTTCTCGAGAAAGCCCATCAGGGTCCGGTCGATGGTCTTCAAGTCCCTGATCCCCATGATCAGGATCAAACCGATAAAAATGATGGAGACCAGGGCAACCGCGATCGCCTGGATCAGCGGACGGCGGTAGCGGGCGGGCCGGTCCTCCCAGACCACCTTCTGCGCAGCTTTCATCCTCGGACCTCCCAGGCCAAGTCATTCTGAACACACGGGATTTTGCATACCGCAAAAAGTCCGGAATGACCACGATTATTTTGGCCTTCCGCGAGGCGTCGTGATGCCCGTTCGACATATTTGTCGAAACCGTGCATTGCCGGTCGGATCGTTCAACTATCCGTATCTTAAAAGCATTTTCCAGGAGGGTCGGGAGGCGTTGCGACATTTTCTGCCGCTACGCGGGGCCGTCAAACCCCGAACCGACACGGCCGGAGATCGAATGATGCACGCAAAATCGAAGGGTTGGAGTGTATCCGCTTTTACTGGCATGGGATATGCTACGAAAGAAGACAAAAAGCGTGATCGGTTAAAACAAAACGGGCATGGATTAGCCGATGGTAAAACGCCAGAACTTGGGGGTCGCCCCCCGCTCCTCCTGAAAAAGGAAGGTTTCTCAACCTTCCTTTTTTTTATGCTTCTCTCGGATGCCCCTCCAGTAGGCCATCCGCTCCCCGATGATTTTCTCGAACCCTCGGTCGGTCGGCCGGTAAAAGCGCTCGCCCGCGAGTGGATCGGGCAGATAGTCCTGGGGGATGTAGGCGTCCTCGTAATCGTGGGCGTACTTGTAATCCCGGCCGTACCCCAAATCCTTCATCAGGCGCGTCGGGGCGTTACGGATATGGAGCGGAACCGGCAGGGTTCCCGTGCGCTCGATGGCCCGGCGGACCTGCCCGTATCCGGCATACAGGGCGTTGCTCTTGGGTGCGGTGGCCAGATACACGGCCGCCTGGGCCAGCGCCAGTTCGCCCTCGGGACGCCCGAGGAAATGGAAGGCCTGCATGGCGTCCATCGCCACCGCCAGGGCCCGCGGATCGGCGTTGCCGACGTCCTCGGAGGCAAAGCGGATCATGCGGCGAGCGATGTACAGGGGGTCCTCCCCGGCCTCCAGCATCCGGCCCAGCCAGTACAGGGTCGCGTCGGGGTCGCTGCCCCGCAGGCTCTTGTGGAGGGCGGAGATCAGGTTGTAGTGTTCCTCCCCCCCCTTGTCGTACTGGAGGAGCTTCTTCTGCAGGGCCTCCTCGACGTTCGCCCGCGTGATCCGCCGCGTACCGTCCGACCCCGTCTGCACGAGACTGACCGCCGCCTCCAGGCTGTTCAGGGCCGCGCGGGCATCCCCGTCGGCGGCCCAGGCGAGGTGGGCGAGCGCCTCCGGTTCGATGCCTAGTTCGAGCGTCCCCAGGCCCCGTTCCCGGTCCGACAGCGCCCGTTCGAGGATCAGCAAGAGCTCCTCCTCGGCAAAGGGCTTCAGGACCAGGACCCGCGTCCGCGAGAGCAGCGGGGCGATCACCTCGAAGGACGGATTTTCCGTCGTCGCCCCGATCAGGGTGATGAGGCCGCTTTCCACGTGGGGAAGAAAGGCGTCCTGCTGGGCCTTGTTGAAGCGGTGGATCTCGTCGACGAACAGGACGGTCGTGAGGCGCGCTTCCCGCTGCCGGCGCTCCGCCCCCTCGACCACCGCCCGGATCTCCTTGACACCGGAGAGGACCGCGGAGAAGCTGACGAAATGGGACCGGGTTTCGCCGGCCAGGATCCTGGCCAGCGTGGTCTTCCCGCAGCCGGGACCGCCCCAGAAGATGATGGAGAAGAGGCGGTCTTCGGCAATGGCCCGCCGCAGGAGCGATCCCTCACCCAGCAGGTGAGACTGACCTACGAATTCGTCGAGGGTGCGCGGCCGCATGCGCTCGGCGAGGGGACGCGGATCGTTGTCGGAGACGGGGAGGGTCAAAGACGTTCCTTCCGGACCCGCTTCGCCCGCTCGACCATCTCGAGCAGGGACGTCACCTTGTCCCCGGGCGTCGGTGAGGAAAACCGCTCCCAGGCGTCCGGGGAAAGGGTCCGTTTCAGATAGGCCTCGACGGGCAGGAAGGACTGCCAGCAGCGGACGATCCGCGGACAGGGCAGGTCTCCGCCTTCCCGCTCGCAATAGGAAAACGCAATCTCGTGCCCGAGGCGCGGACAACGGATCTGCCGCGCCTCGTTTGGTTCCGTCATGGTCCTTCCTTCTTCGGAGTCTATTGAAAGCCGATCTCCCCTCCGCCGTCAAGCGATTTCTTCCCCGCGGCAGGGAAAAAGAACGGGGTGGCGTTTTCGCCCCCGGCACAATCGCCACCCCGCCCGGGGATGCCGTCCGTGGATCTACGGCTTGGGGAAGGCCGCCGTCGTCCGGATCGCCCGCTCTATCTCCTCTTCGGGCAGCTCGTATTGCGTGAGCTTTCCGGATAGGTAGGCGTCGTAGGCGGTCAAATCGATCAGACCGTGGCCGCTCCAGTTGAACAGGATAACCTTCTCCTTCCCCTCATCCTTGGCCCGCCGCGCCTCGTCGACGACCGCGGCGATCACGTGGTTCGTCTCCGGCGCCGGGACATAGCCTTCCGACCGCGCCCATTTCACGCCGGCGTCGAAGGTCTCCAGCTGGTTGTACGCCCGCGCCTCGACCAGGCCCCCACGGACGACGTGGCTGACGAGCGGCGCCATGCCGTGATAGCGCAGTCCGCCCGCGTGGATGGGCGCGGGCACGAAATCATGCCCCAGCGTGTGCATGGCCAAAAGCGGCGTCTTCTGTGCCAGATCGCCGAAGTCATAGGCATAGGGCGCCCGGGTGATCGACGGACAGGAGGTGGGCTCGGCCGCCACAATCCGAACGTCTTTCCCGTGGATCTTGTCCCGGACGAAGGGGAACGAGACGCCGGCAAAGTTGCTGCCGCCGCCGGCGCAGCCCAGCACGACATCGGGATAGACGCCGATCTTCTCCAGCTGTTTCTCGGCCTCGAGACCGATGATCGTCTGGTACATCAGGACGTGGTTGAGCACGCTGCCCAGGGAGTACCGGGTGTTCTCGGAGGTTACCGCATCCTCGATGGCCTCGCTGATGGCGACTCCCAGGCTTCCCGGCGAATCCGGGTGCGCGGCCAGAAAGTCGCGACCCGATACGGTCAGGCTGCTCGGACTTGGGATGCACTCGGCGCCCCACGTGTTCATCAGCATCCGCCGGTACGGCTTCTGTTCGAAGCTGACCCGCACCATGTACACCCGGCAGGCCAGACCGAACATCTGGCAGGCCATGGCCAGGGCGCTCCCCCACTGCCCGGCGCCCGTTTCCGTCGTCAGGCGTTTGATCCCGAACTCGCGGTTGTAGTACGCCATGGGGATCGCGGCGTTCGGCTTGTGGGATCCGGCCGGACTCACCCCCTCATGCTTGTAGTAGATCTTCACCGGGCAGCCGAGGAGCTTTTCGAAGTTGCGGGCTCGGTAGAGGGGAGACGGCCGCCACAGAAGGTATTTCCCCAGCACCTCGTCCGGAATGTCGATCCAGCGCTCCTGGCTCACGTCCTGCGCGATGATGTTCATCGGGAAGATCGGGGCCAGATCCTCCGGCCCGACCGGCTGCCCCGTCCCGGGATGGAGGGGCGGCGGCAACGGGGTCGGAAGATCCGCCTGGATGTTGTACCATTGCCGGGGAATTTCATGATCGCTCAGCACTACCTTCGTCTCGTCCATGATCTGCTCTCCTTTTTCCTGAAATAGGCGCGTCCCTGAATGAACGCACCGCGCAAAAAAAGCCACGGGGCACGCCCCGTGGCTTTTGATTCTTTCTCTCCGTGCTCGGCCATGGGGGGTCCTCTCCCGCCCACGGCCCGCTCGATACCGGCGAGCGCTCGCGGGCAGACGTTACGTCTGCCACCACCAGAACAACCTGTTTTGAGACCGCCGATCCATCAACCGAACCTCTTTCCTCTCAATCGTGGGAAGGTTCCCTATCAAAAAAAAAACCCGAGGGCAAGTATTTTTTTGCAGGTGTTTTTGTGGCCGGATTTTCGACACCGGTCCTTCCCTCCGCCTCAGGGTTCGAAACGGGACATAAGCCCCTTGTGCCGCCGGTACCAGAAGTGGGGGAAGAGGTTATACAGGACCCGGGAGACCGGGCCGATGAACTCCTTCGTCCGCTTGTCGAACTGGCAGGCCTGGATGACGAGTTCCCGGATATCCTTTTTGTTGTTCCCCTCGTTGAAGATCTTGTAGGCGCAGTTGAACAGGGGGCTGTACATGTTCTTCTTCTCCAGGTACTTGTGGACGTTCCGGATCGTGTTCGGCCCTTCGGGCGTCCCGTCGATCCGGGCGAGGACCTTCATGTTGGTCTCGATGGGGTTGCCCATGTACTGCTCGTAGAAATACCGGCCGTACCGGAAGTTCTTGCTGGCGGGAGAGGATACGGTCACGTACATGTCGCCGACGCCCGCCTGGCTGTGGAAGGCCTGGAAGCTCCCGCCCAGGAGCTTCGACAGCGAGCGGATCTCCACGCCGGAACGGGCGAAGATCGTGCCGGGCGTGGAATCGCCCAGCGACAGCGACTGCGCCAGCCCCATGAGGTTGGCCACGATGTTCTTGAGTGATCCGCAGGCCTCTACCCCCACGATGTCGAAATTGTAGTAGGAGTTCAGTTCACGCCGGTTGAAGCGGAGCAGTTCGTCCCGGATGAGACGGGAGATGCGCCGTGGTCCGGCCACCGTGACGCAGACCGGATTCCCCAGGGCCACGTCGATGTCGAAGAACGGCCCGCCGATGCAGACCACCTGATACTTGTACTTGAGGTTGTAGAGGTTGTTGTTGATGAGCTGGGACGGGGTGATGAGCTCCTTGGTCAGCTCGTCGGCGGTGAGCCCCTTGATGGGCGAGATCAGGCACGTGTCGCCCGTCTTGCGCTCGATCAGGGGGGTCAGGTAATTGAGGAGCTCCGGCAGGCGGTTCATCGTCACGGACAGAAAAATGAAGTCATTGCCCTCGACGATCCGCTCCAGATCGTGGGTCGCGTAGACCCGGGGGGAGAATCGCGGAACCCGGTCCATCCCGCCCAGACGGTCGGCGAGGTCCTGGGTCAGGTGTTTCGGATTGACGCGTTCCCGGTTGATGGTGCGGCAGAGGTCGCCGTCATGGTAATAGATCGCGACCTTCTTGTTGTCGCGGTCGAACTTGTAGGCGAAGGCCGTCCCGAGACGCCCGGGGCCGATGATGGCGATTCTGTCCGTGTCCAGACTGTTGAAAATCATGATCCCCTGCCACTGGCGCCGATTTGCCGGAGCGGGGCGACGCCGCTCAGGCCCCCATGGACTCCCGCGCGATGACGATGCGCTGGACCTCCGAGGTCCCCTCGTAGATCGCGGTGACGCGCACGTCCCGGTACAGTCGCTCGATCTTGTATTCCTTCATGTAGCCGTACCCGCCGTGGATCTGCAGGGCACGGTAGGCCGCCCGGTTGGCCATCTCCGAGGCGAAAAGCTTCGCCATCGACGCCTCCCGGGTAAACGGAAGCCCCTGGTCCTTGCGATCCGCCGCGTTCAGGGTCAGCCAGTGGGCGGCCTCGATCTCCGTCGCCGTGTCCGCGATCATCCACTGGAGGGCCTGGAACGACCCGATCGCCCGACCGAACTGACGGCGCGATTTTGCGTACTGGATCGCTTCGTCCAGACAGGCCCGAGCGATGCCGAGGGACTGGGACGCGATGCCGATGCGCCCGCTGTCCAGGGCCGTCATCGCGATCCGGAAGCCGTGGCCCTCCTTTGCCAGGAGGTTTTCCTTCGGAATGAGACAGTCTTCGAAGATCAGCTCCACCGTGTTGGAGGCGCGGAGCCCCATCTTGTCTTCCTTCCGGCCCACCGAAAACCCCGGCAGGCCCGGTTCGACGATGAAGGCCGTTAGCCCCCGGCCCGACTTCTCCGCGCCCGTCCGGGCCACCAGGATGATTGACCCCGCGTAGCCCCCGTTCGTGATGAAGACCTTCGTGCCGTTGACCCGATAATGATTGCCCCGGTCCTCCGCGCGCATGACCATGCTGCCCGGATCGGAGCCCGCACCGGGCTCCGTGATGGCAAAGGCGCCGATGATCTCCCCGCCCGCCAGCGGGACGAGGTATTTCTCCCGCTGCGCCTCCGTCCCGAATTTGAGCAGGGGATCCTGGGAGAGGTTCGTCACCGACATGGTCACCGCCGTGGAGGCGCAGGCATAGGCGATCTCCTGCAGTGCCAGGGAATAGCTGACCGCCCCGACGCCTGCCCCGCCGTACTCCGCCGGCACCATCATCCCGAGCAGCCCCAGCCCCCCCATCTTGCGGAGCGCCTCCAGGGGAAACGTCTCCTGTGCGTCCCACGCGTGGGCGAAGGGCTCCAGCTCCTTGCGGGCGAACTCCCGGGCCATCAGGCGGATCATTTCCTGTTCGCTGGTGAGCTGAAAAGACATCCCCCCTCCCCCCTTACGGCACGTAGATGACGACGAGCAGCCTGGTCGTCTCCGCGGTCGGATTGCTCAGCTTGTGATGGAGGGAGGAATTGAAGTGGAGGCTCTCCCCCTTCGCCAGCGTCGAGACATTGTCGCCCACCTGGATGACGAGTCCGCCCTTGATGACGTACACGAACTCCTCCCCCTCGTGGTGGTACTCGACCCCCTTGTGCTCCGTGTTGGCCTCGATCGTGACGTGGTAGGCCCGCAGGTGCTTGTCCTTGGCCGGCTTGGTCAGGGGGTTGTAGGCGTAGGAATCCACCCGCTTCTTGTGGCTCCGGGTTCGTTTCCGGGTGGTCTTGAGGTCCTCCTCCGCCTCCCCGTCCTCCATGTCGAGTTTCAGCACCCGGCTCAGCTGAAGCAGCAGGGAGACGGGAGGGACGATTTTCCCCTCCTCGAGATCCCGCAGGACATCGACCGTGTAACCGCTCTCATGGGCCAGGTCTGCGAGGCTCAGGCCCAACTTCTCCCGGCCGGCCCGGACGCGCCGCCCCAGGGTCAGCCCCTGTGACTTTTTCTTCACCACGGGCACCTCCCTCATTGTTCCCCGGACAAGCCGGGTTCTGCTCCGACCCCGCGACCTTCACGGAGACAGCCCCCCATGGGTTGGAGCGCAACGCCCCCGGTGACGGGCGGGGCCGGAAAAATCGGGTGGAGTATAGGGAAGCCCCGGCAGCGTGTCAAGGACAAAGCGCCCCGCCGCGGGGTCCGTTCGGATCGTCCGGAAAACGGAAACATTCCTCCGACGGCCTGCGGTGAAACGGAGGCGGTCTTTACAGGACGATCCGGACGGCCGGCTGACGCCGGAGACCGTCGTAGAGGGTCAGGCGCTCCGCCTCGTCCCGCACCTCCAGGGCCAGGTTCAGACTGTGATATTTCCCGTTGGCGCTCGTGCGGGAAGGCGTCACCGTGTGGCGGCGGGGACCGACGACGGCGGCGATGGCCTGGCGGAGCGCGTCCGGGTCCGCGCCGACGACCTTGTATACCCAGGGGCAGGGATAGGTCAGGTCGGGTTTCCGTTTGCAGGCCGGAGGTACGCGGGGGGGCTGCAGCCCGCTTCCGCCGGGCGCAGGGTTCTCCGTCTGCCGGGCCGATGGCGAGGGAGAGCCGCCCGCCGTCCCGGACAGGAGGGCCCGGACCTGTCCGTCCGTTTCGCGGATCACGGCACCCGCCGCACCGGCCGGCAGGCCCGGTTCGATCATAAAGGGCACGACCTCCACCGCCCCGTCGAAGACCTCCTCCAGGAGGAAGGCGGTTTTCGCCATCCGCTCCGCCACCTTCTGCCGGGCGCCGTAGCTGTCTCCCGCCTGTTCGTTGAACCCGAAGTCGTCGATGAGGATGACCCGATCCATCCGCGCGGGGAGGAGGCGACGGGACTGCTCCCAGAAGGTGCGCGACGCCTTCGGGGCGCCGAGATCGGCGGAATTGGCGACCAGGATCCGGGCAGGCGCCGCCGGCGCTTCCGGCTCGTCCCGGATCGCCCGGGCGGTGAGCCCCCCGTCGCGGAGATAGCCCACGATATAATCCGTCGCCTCGGCATAGTGGTCCGTGGCGACGAGGAGTTGCACGTCCGGATTCGAGGTTAGGGCGTTCAGGAGGGGCTGCCAGCGAAGATCGATCCGGGACTGCCCCAGATAGGCGCCGACGAACCGGGAAACGGCGTCACGAATCCGGTCGTCCGCCGGGTCTCCCGGGCGGACGCCGCACCGTTCGCGGATCCGCCGCGCCATGACGCCCCGGTAGCCGACCGGCGTCGTGCTCCCCTCCGTCCAGGTCGGGCCGACGACCTCATCCCAGAAGACCCCGGGGCTCGCAATCCCGAGCGCCGCCAGCCCGGACGCGTCGAGCTGCTCCCTCAGACGGTCCGGACGGCCGAAGGCCACCGCCGCCAGGCTCAGGGTGCCGGAATAGTCGAAAACGACGAGCGTCTTCATCGCACGCCCCGTTCCTCCCGGACCCTGTGAATCACCGCTGCCAGCCCCTGCGAGGCCTGGAACGGATCGGCCGCCGCGCAGATCGCCGAGACGACGGCCAAGCTATCCGCCCCGGCCCGGCAGACCGCTTCCGCATTGGCGGCGTTGATGCCGCCGATCGCCACGAGGGGATGCCGCGAAAAGGCCCGGATCTTCGCCAGCCCCTCGAGCCCCCACGCCCCGCGGGTATCCGTTTTCGTCGGCGTCGCAAAAACGGGGCTGACGCCCAGGTAGTCGCAATCCAGCGCCTGGGCCTGTTCCACGTCTTCCCAGGTTTCGACGGACACGCCGATGATCGCCCGGGGCCCCAGCAGCCTCCGGGCCAGGGTATAGGGCATGTCGTTCTGACCGATATGCACGCCGTCGGCCCCCACCGCCAGGGCCACGTCCAGACGGTCGTTGATGATCAGCGGAACGTTGAAAGGGGTGAGCAGGTCCCGGACGGCCAGCGCCTCCTCCACGAACTGCCGAGTCGAAAGCGTCTTCTCCCGCAGCTGGACGCACCGCGCCCCGCCGCGGACGGACGCCAGGACCACGTCCGTCAGAGACCGCCGGCCGCACAGGTCGCGGTCCGTCACCAGGTACAATCCTTCCATGATTCTTCCCCTCCGTCGGCGCCTACCCGTTTTCCGGCGCGATTCTCAAGCGCCGCCGGAGGTCCTCTTCCGTCAGGCTGTACAGGGCGTCGAGAAAGCGCACCTGGAACGATCCCGGCCCCGGGCAGCCCTCCGCCGCCATTTCTCCCGCAACGCCCATCACGGCCATCGCGGCCGCCGTCGCCAGGGCGGCGTCCCTCTCCACGGCGGCAAAGGCGCCGCACAGGGCCGACGCGGTACAGCCCAGGCCCGTCACCCGGGGCATCATCGGGTGACCGTTCCGGATGGCCAGGGTTCCACCTTCGTGAACCACATAGTCCGTTTCGCCGCTGATGGACACGATGCAACCGTGACGCTGATGAATCGCCCGGGCCGCGGCCAGGGCCGTGGAGGAGGCCGCGGCGCTGTCCACACCCTTCGTCCGGGCCTCGTCCTGATGGACCGCCATGATCTCCGAGGCGTTCCCCCGGAGAATCGTCGGCGGCCCCAACGAGATGAGCTCCCGGACCGTCTGCGTCCGGTAGGCCGTGGCACCCGCGCCCACGGGGTCCAGGACAACGGGAATGTGCCGGGCTCGGGCCGCCGGGACGGCGAGGCGCATGGCCCGGATCCAGGGGTCGCTCAGGGTCCCGATGTTGACGACGAGGGCGCCGGCGAGCACCGCCATCTCGGACGCTTCATTCTCCGCATGGGCCATGACCGGAGAGGCCCCGAGGGCCAGCAGGGCGTTGGCGGTGTTGTTCATGACCACGTAATTGGTGATATTGTGGACCAGGGGGGCCTGCCGGCGAATGGCCGTCACGGCCTCCCAGATCGATGTTGCCGTGGGTTCCATGGATGCACTCCGCTCCTTTCAACTGGAAAAATTCACGCACCGAAGACCGGGTGGCGTCGGGCGGCAAAATTCACGATCCGGCTGAGCATCGCCCCGTAGGAGAAGCCGGCGACCTCGGCGGCGCAGGCCATACTGGTTTCCGAGCTGATGTCGGGGTTGGGGTTGATGTCCAGGATATAAAAGACGCCGTCCCGGAGCCGGAGGTCCAGACGGGCGTAATCCCGGCAGCCGACAGCCCTGTAGCCTTCGACGACGGTCCGCCGCAGGGCTTCATTCTCCTCCGGAGACAGATCCGCCGGCAGCCTCAGGCCGATTCCCTCGTAATGCCGCGAACCGGGTTCAAACTTCGACTCGTAGGTGCAGAGCCGATCCTTCACCTCCGCGAAGGCCGCAAAGTCCATCTCCGCCGCCGGCAGCACCTCGCCGTCGCCCCAAACGGAGACGTGAAATTCCCGCCCGTCGATGAAGTCCTCCACCAGGGCCGGCTGGCGGTATGAATCCAGAACGAAGGCGATCCGGTCCGACAGTTCCCCCGGCTCCGTCGCCACGGCGTCGGTCGTCACCCCCAGGCTGCAATGCTCCCGGGCCGGCTTGACGATCGCCGGGAAGATCCGCCAGCCGGCCGGATCGGGGGTATCGCAGAGCCGCCAGCGGGGCGTCGGCAGACCGTATTCGTCGAGCAACCGCTTCACCCGCGGCTTGTCCCAGGCCAGGTCCATCGCCGCCGCCGTCGCGCCGGTGTAGGCAAAGCCCATCTCGTCCAGAAGGTCGATCACCCGGGCCTCGCTGCCGGGGACGCCCGGAAGACCTTCGCAGTTGTTGAAAACGACCCACGCCCGGGGATCGAACGGCTCCAGAAGCCGCTCCAGATCACGATCGCGGACCGTCAGATTGGCGACGGGGTGCCCCTGCTCCTTCAGGGCACCCTCCAGCGTCCGCACTTCGTCAAGGGCGACGGCGATCTCCGCTTCGGTCCAGGCGGCGTCCAGATTGTGGATCAGCAGGACCGGCCAGGCCGGGCGCCGCCCCCCCCGGTTCCGATCCGGCGAAACCGCGTTCATGGCGTCCCGCATTGTTTCCCGGTCATGTTCGTACGTCCCGTTGTCCGTCGTTCGTCTTGTCCTCCCCGGCGTCGGAAGGAATCCGGAAAGCGGAGAGGGATTCCTCCATGTCCACGGCCTCCCGCTTCAGGATATCCAGGGCTGACCGCACCTTCTCTTGCGTATCGAGGTCCCGGACCAGGGTGATGAGGTCCTCCAGGACGGCGACGAGTTGCCGATGGTCGGTCCGAAACCGGGACAAGAAGGCGATGAGCCGATCGATCATGGTGTTGATCTGTTCGGAAACACGGCCTCATGTCCCACTTGCATACGCGCTCCCTCGCACCGGTCCGGGTGCGGCGATTCTCATCGTCCGGAAATGGAAATTTTCCGGGCACGATCATCTTTTAAAACACCGGTTTTGTCAAGCGCGGAGATGGCCAGATTTCTGTTGACAAAGGCCGTCAAACCCGGTATGAGAGCGGTCATTACAGACACGGTGCGGCAGGAATGATGACCCCCCTTACCATCGCCATTCGGATTGAAGGCATAATTAGGCCCCCCGCCATAGGAGACCTGATAATGGTATAGCCCCGTCCGCAAGCCTCATCGAACTTCAGCCGTTATCAGGTCACTGATAGCGGCTTTTTTATTTTTGTGCGAGGGAATCATGAACAACACGTCCGATATCCTGCTTTACGACACCACCCTGAGAGACGGAACCCAGGGAGAACAGATCAACTTCTCCGCGGAGGAAAAACTGCGGATCGCCCGGCGACTCGACGATCTGGGGTTTCACTATCTCGAAGGCGGCTGGCCCGGATCCAATCCGAAGGACATGCGCTTCTTCGAATTGGCGAAAGGCGCCTCCTTCCGGAATACCCGGCTGACGGCCTTCGGCAGCACAAAGAAGGTCTCGGGCCGGCCGGCAGACTGCCCCCAACTGCAGGCCCTGCTCAAGGCCGAAACCCCGGCCGTCACGATCTTCGGCAAATCCTGGAACCTGCAGGTCACGGAGATTCTCGGGATCTCGCGTGACGAAAATCTGGAGATGATCACGGATACCCTCTCTTTTCTCAAGGCCCACGGCAAGGAGGTCCTCTTCGACGCGGAGCACTTCTTCGACGGGTTCAAGGCGGATCCCGGCTACGCCTGCCAAACCCTTCGGTGCGCCGCTGAAGCGGGCGCGGACGTCCTCGTTCTGTGCGACACCAATGGGGGGACCCTGCCGCACGAGATCAGCGAGATCGTCGCGGATGTCCGGCGCCGTTTCCCGGAAACGCTCCTGGGGATTCATGCCCACAACGACGGCGGCCTGGCCGTCGCCAACACCCTGGCAGCGGTGCGGCAGGGGGCCCGGATGGTTCAGGGAACCGTCAACGGATTCGGCGAACGGTGCGGCAACGCCGACCTCGTCACCGTCATCGGAAACCTGCAACTGAAGATGGGCCGGTCCTGTCTCAGCGACGACGCCCTCGCCCAGTTGACGAACCTCTCGCACTACGTCACCGACGTTGCGAACGTTCCCTTGCGGAGTTCCCACCCCTTCGTCGGCCGCAGCGCCTTCGCCCACAAGGGCGGCGTCCACGTCAATGCCGTCGCCAAGAATCCCGCGGCCTATGAACACATCGATCCGGCGAGGGTGGGCAACCGGCGACGCGTCCTCGTCTCCGACATGTCCGGGAAAACCAACATCGCCTACAAGGCGCGGGAGTTCGGCATCGACCTCGGCGAGGATGCCGGGCTCAACCGGCGCATCCTGGAGACGATCAAACGCATGGAGGACGAGGGGTACCAGTTCGACGCCGCCGACGGCTCCTTTTCCCTGCTCATCCGCAAGCTCAAGGGCGAATTCCGGGATCCCTTTGCCCTCGAGTGCTTCCACGTCATCAACGGCCGCACCGGAGACGGGCCTTCCCATTCCCAGGCCACGATCAAGATCTCCGTGGGCGGCGTGGAGGAACTCGCCGCGGCGGAGGGCAACGGCCCCGTGAACGCCCTGGACAACGCCCTGCGAAAGGCCCTCAAGACCTTCTACCCACAGGTCGAGGAGATGCACCTGGTCGATTTCAAGGTCCGGATCGTCGAGGGCAGCGAGGGCACCGCCGCGAAGGTCAAGGTGCTCATCGAATCCCGCGACGGCACGGACGTCTGGAGTACCATCGGCGTGTCCGAAAACATCATCGAGGCGAGCTGGCAGGCCCTCGCGGACAGCATCCAGTACAAACTGGCCAAGGACCGCCTCAACAAGAACACCTAAAAAGGCCTGTCCCCCGATCGGGAGAGGGGGGGGCCGCTCCGCTCCCCCTTCCCCGGAGGCGCATTTGTTTGTCCCGCTCCCACCCCTGCAAGATGGATATTGATTATCCCCCATATTTCTGATACATAGGCCGCGAAAAGGAATGGGGAAGGCCGCTATGATCCCTCTCCGTGCGGTTGGGATGTTCCATGATTGTCTCGATCAACAGGCAAAACCCACAGATGCGCTTGATCCGCAAGGCCGTCGATATCCTGCGTCAGGGGGGAATCATCGTCTATCCCACGGACACCTTCTACGGCCTGGGATGCGACCTCTTCAACAAACGGGGGATCGAAAGAATCTACGACATCAAGCGGCGCAGCCGAAAGCAGCCCTTCAGTTTCATCTGCGCCGACCTCAAGGAGATCAGCCGCTACGCCCGCGTTTCGGACTATGCCTACAAGACGATGCGGCGCCTGCTGCCCGGCCCCTACACCTTCATTCTCGAGGCCTCCCGGCTCGTTCCCAAAATCATCCTTCCCAAGCGACTGACGACGGGGATCCGCGTCCCCGACGATGCGATCTGTCTGGCCCTGGTGCGGGAATTGGGACAGCCGATCATCAGCACGAGCGTTTCGGACGAACGCGGGGAGATTCTCAATGACCCCCAGGAGATCGATAAGAAATTCAGACACTGTGTCGACCTGGTCATCGACGGCGGGATGCTGGTTGCCGAGCCGTCCAGCGTCATCAGCCTTGTGGACGACCGGGTCGAAGTGATCAGAACGGGAAAAGGCGACGTCTCCGCCTTTTTACAGTAAACAGGCAAGGTTCATGCGCCCCGGATCCTGAGGGGCCGCGGGCGGGCGATCCACTGGGAGAGGGCAGCGGTCGCCCCCTTACGTACCCGCGGACACGGGCACGCCCGGGCGCGCTGGCCGAATTGCCGGAAGGATCTTTATGAAAAAGGAAATGCTGATCAATGCCGTGCATCCGGAGCAGAAACGGATGGCCATCCTGGATGACGGCAAACTGGTGGAGTTCAACATCCAGATGGCCGTCCGCGACCCCATCAACGGCAATATCTACAAGGGAATCGTGCAGAAAGTGGAGCGGGGACTCCAGGCTGCCTTCGTGAATTACGGCGGCAAGAAGGACGGGTTCCTTCCCCTGCGCGACGTAAATCCGGAGTATTTTCACGACGGCAAGGACAACGGCCGCGCCTCCCTGAAAGTCGGTCAGGAAGTGATCGTCCAGGTTCTCAGGGAGGTGGGGGAGCGCAAAGGGGCGCTCCTCACCACCTACATCTCCCTGCCGGGACGGTATCTCGTCCTGCTGCCCAACAAACCCGGGGGGGGCATTTCGCGCAAGATCGAAGACGAGGAAGACCGCCGGCAGCTCAAGGAACTCATCGGCCAAATCAAGATCGACGAAGGCTTCGGCTACATCATCCGCACCGCGGGCATGAGCCGGACCAAGCAGGAACTGGCCCGGGACTACCAGCACCTCTCCCGCCTGTGGAAAGAGATCCTGAAGGCCGCCGCAGAATTGCCTGCCCCCTCGCTGATCTACCAGGAGACCGATTTCGGCGTCCGCTCGCTGAGGGATTACTTCACCTCGGACATCGAGGAAATCCTTGTGGACGATCTCGAAACCTTCCGGAAGATGCGGGCCTACTGCCGGGCCGTGGCGCCCCGCAACCTGAAGATGATCAAGCACTACAAGGACAAGACGCCGCTGTTCAACCGCTTCCGCCTGGAAGAGCAGATCGGCGTCATCTACCAGGAGCAGGCCAACCTCAAGTCCGGCGGTTATATCGTGCTCAACCCCACCGAGGCCATGATCACGATCGACGTCAATTCCGGCCGCGGCTCGAACAAGCGCAATGTCGAGGAAACGGCCTTCAAGACCAACATGGAGGCCGCCGAGGAAATCGCCCGCCAGCTCCGCCTGCGCGACCTGGGAGGGCTCATCGCCATCGACTTCATCGATATGCGGGACCGCAAGCACGAGGCGGAGGTGGAAAAGGCGTTCAAGAAGGCCCTGAGCCTCGACCGGTCGCGCATTCAGCTGTCCCGGATTTCCAAATTCGGCATCCTGGAGCTGTCCCGGCAGAAAAAGCAGTCCACCATCCAGGAAATCAGCTATACGAGCTGCCCCTACTGTAAAGGCCGGGGATCGCGGCCCTCCCTCGAGTACACCGCCCTGAGCGCCTTCCGGAAGATCGAGTCCCACGCCGTTCAGGGGCAGTACGCGTCGATCCGTGCCACGCTGCCCCACGAGATTTCCGATTATCTCCTCAACCAGAAGCGCCAGGAAATCGGCAAGCTCGAAGCCGCATACGACCTCAGCATCGTGATTTCCGGGCGGGCGGATCTCGCCTGGGACGAGATCCGGATCGACACCACGCGGAAGGAAACGCCGTCAGAGACCGACCTCGAACCGGCGGAGAGCGGGGTCATCAGCGATCAGGAACTGTGGGAGGAAGAAGGGGACGAACGGGAGATCACCGCCGCCCCGGCCCCGCGGGAGCCGGAAGCACCGAACGGAACGCCGGTCGCGGATACCGCGCCGCCGCCCGCCAAGAAAAAGTCGCGGCGACGTTCCCGTCACCGGAGGAAAAAAACGGCCGACAAGGCCGTGGAGGCCGCGGTGCCGACAGAGACGACAGAGACGGCGGCGCCGGCGGCGCCCGTGAACGGAGAAATCCGACGGATCCAGTTGCGGGAAACGACGATGGCGGAGGGGGAGCCGGGACCGGAGACGGCGGACGCCGCTGCTTCTCCACCCGACCCGAAGCCGGCGTCGGAGGGGGTGGAGATGCCCGCGCCCCTCACCGGATATCCGTTGGAACCCTTCGCCGAAGACGACGCGGACGACGGGCTTCCGTTTTAGGGCCTCTCAGCGCCGGGCCTTCCCCAGTTCCCGGGAACGTTCCGTCGCCGCCGCGACGGCTGCCACGACGGTTTCCCGGAAGCCCCCGGCATTCAGGGCCTTCAGGCCTTCGAGGGTGGTTCCGCCCGGAGAGGTCACCATGGCCCTCAGCTCCGCCGGCGACTTTTCGCCCTGGAGGCAGAGCTTCGCCGCCCCCAGCAGGGTCTGGGAGGCGAGCCCCAGCGCCGTTTCCGGGGCCAGTCCCAGGCCGACACCGGCCTCCGTCAGGGCCTCGATGAACAGAAAGACGTAGGCCGGACCGCTGCCGCTCAATCCCGTCACGACGTCCATCAGGCCTTCCTCCACCTCGACCGTCATCCCAACGGCAGCGAAGATTTCCCGACCCAGGGCGAGATCTTCCGCGGTGGCGTTCCTCCCCCGCGTCAGGGCAGTCGCCCCGGCGCCGACCATGGCCGGGGTGTTGGGCATCACCCGGATGACGCGGAGCGGCGCCGGACAGGATCCCTCGATGAAGGCCGTTGAAATCCCCGCGGCGATCGAAACGATCACCGGCCGCGCGGTGAGGTCGTGGGCTAGGTCGGCCAGCACCTCGGCCATGTTCTGCGGCTTCACCGCCAGGATCACCAGATCGGCGTCCCGGACGGCGATCCGGTTATCCGCGGTCACCGTCACGCCGCAGCGCGCCTTCAGCTCTTCCCGCCTTTCCGCCAGGGTGTCGCTCACCGTCACGGCCGACGGTTGAACCAGGCCGCGGGAGATTATTCCGTCGATCAGGGCGCCGCCCATCTTTCCGCCGCCGATGACGCCGATTCTTCGGTCTCGTAACATCGCGCTCCATCCCTCCGGATTCTGCAGTTTGAATCGTCCCTGGGGATGGCTGTTAATACAAAAGCGCCGGCGGCGTCAATCTTTGTTTGCACGCAAAGTGCGATCTGTGGTAGTGCTGACTGCATCCGGCCGCGCCTCTCGATCGGTGCCGGCGCAGGCCGCAACACTCTGTCCCGGGAGGGCGACATGATTCATACGCGGGAGATCGGCGGCGTCAGGATCTCGTGCTGGACCAGCGAGACGGATTTCACCAGCGACCGCCGGAGCCTCTTTTTCATCCACGGCTCGGGCGGGGATCACACGGCCTGGAACGGGCAGATCGCCTCCTTCCGGGACCGGTTCAACGTCGTCGCCGTGGACCTGCCCGGACATGGGCAATCCGGGGGAGGCGGCGAAGAGACCGTCGAGGCCTACGTGGCCTGGGTGCGGGACACCCTTGCCGCCTTCAAACTGCCCAAGCCGGTTCTCGTCGGTCATTCCCTGGGTGCGGCCATCAGCCTCACCATGGCCCTGAACCACGGCGAGGAGATCGCCGGCATCGTGCCCGTCGGAGGCGGGATCCGGATGCCGGTCAATCCGGCCATCCTCGCGGGGCTGGAATCCAACCCCGGGCCGATCCTGACGATGGCCGCCCAGATCGTCGTGGCGAAGCGGAACCGGGAGCGGCTCTCGCACCAGCTGCTCGAGAGCCTGTCCGCCGTCAACCCCCGGGTCATGCGCGGCGATTTTCTCGCCTGCGACCGCCTCGACCTGACCGGGACCGTCGGGCGCATCGCCGTGCCGTCGCTCGTGATCTGCGGCGCCGAAGACAAGATGACCCCGCCCGCCCTTTCGCAGGCGATCGCGGAGAAGATCCCGGGGGCGCATCTGGCGCTCATCGAAGGGACGGGACACATGGTCATGTTGGAGGATCCGGCGGCCTTCAACAACGCGCTGGCGGGCTTTCTGTCCGCCCTGTAGGAAAACTCCGCATTTGCTCGAGAGGCAAACATGTTCGTTGTCGGCAATTTCATCGCAGCCATCGCCCGGATCCTCGATCTCGTCCTGACACTCTATCTGTGGATCGTCGTTTTCCGGGCGGTCATCTCCTGGGTCAATCCCGACCCGTACAATCCGATCGTCCGCTTTCTCGAGCGCGCGACGGAGCCGCTCCTGGCCCCTCTCCGGCGCTGGACCCCGCTGCGGGGAATGGGCATCGACCTCTCCCCGATCCTGTTGATCGCGGCGATTTATTTCCTGCAGGTCTTTCTCGTCAGGACATTGATGCAACTGGCCGGCACGCTCCATTGACGGATGAACGCGCCCCGCACCCTCATGGTCATTCACGAAACCTCCGAAGGCGTCACCTTTCCGATCCGGGTCCAGCCGCGGGCGTCCCGGTGTGAGTGCGCGGGCGTGCAGGACGGGGCCGTCCGGCTGAAGATCACCGCCCCACCCGTCGAAGGGCGGGCCAACGAGGAGTGTGTCCGGCTTCTCGCCGAGACGCTGAAGCTCCGCAAGCGGCAGATCACGATCCTGACCGGCCTGAAGTCCCGGAACAAGGTCGTCGCCGTAGCCGGGCTGAGTGCGGCGGCGCTTCGTGAAAGGCTGGCGGATCTCGCCGCAGCCGGCCCCGATATCCCGGCGCCGCAAGAGAGCGCGACATGAACCAAACCGTCCCGGGCGGAGAGAACAGGCAGGTGGCCCACGCGGCGGGCGTGGTCGGGGCGGCCACGATGCTCTCCCGGGTCTTCGGTTTCATCCGGGACATGGTCGTCGCCGGCCTTTTCGGCGCGGGGTTCAAGACCGACGCCTTCTTCGTCGCCTTCCGGATCCCCAACCTCCTCCGGCGCCTGCTCGCGGAAGGGTCGCTGACCGTCGCCTTCGTTCCCGTCTTCACGGATTACCTGAAAAGGAAGTCCCGCGCTGATGCCCTCGAATTCGCCAACGTCTGCTTCACCCTCCTGTCCATCGTCCTCGTCGTCGTTTCCTGCCTAGGAATCGTCTTCGCCCCGCTGATCGTCACGATCATGGCCCCCGGGTTCGTCCACGCGCCGGCGCAGTTCGACCTCGCCGTCTTCCTGACGCGGTTCATGTTCCCCTACATCTTCTTCATCTCGCTGGTCGCCCTGTGCATGGGCATCCTGAACGCCCTGCGCCACTTCGCCGCGCCGGCCCTGTCGCCGGTCGTCCTCAACATCGCCATGATCCTGGCCGCGCTGCTCCTGCGGGATTTCTTCGCGGAGCCGATCGTTGCCCTGGCTGTGGGGGTCATGATCGGCGGCGTCCTGCAGCTTGCCATGCAGTGGCCGTTTCTCGTCCGGATGGGCGCGCGCCTTCGCCTGAACTTTCACTTCCGGCACCCGGGGCTGAAACAGATGGGAATCCTCCTGATCCCCACGCTCATCGGTTCGGCCGTGTATCAGCTCAACATCTTCATCGGCACCATCCTGGCGTCGCTCCTGCCCAAGGGCAGCGTCTCCTATCTCTACTACGCCGACCGGATCGTCGAGCTGCCGCTCGGGGTCTTCGCCATCGCCGTGGGCACGGCCTCCCTGCCCAGCCTCTCCGCCCTCGTCACGCGGGGAGAGCTCGGCGAGATGAAACGAACGCTCTCGTTTTCCCTCGGGCTGATCCTCTTCATCACCCTTCCGGCCACGGTCGCCCTGATTGCGCTCCGGGTCCCGATCCTCTCCGTCCTCTTCCAGCGGGGCGCCTTTACGGCCCAGTCGACCCTCCTGACCGCCCAGGCGCTCCTCTGTTACACCCTCGGCCTGTGGGCGTTCTCCGTCATTCGGGTGATCGACGCCGCCTTCTTCGCCCTGCAGGACCGCAAATCACCGCTCAAGGCCGCCATCGTGGCCCTGCTCGTCAACGTCGCGTTCAGCATCGTCCTCATGGGCCCCCTGAAGCACGGCGGCATCGCCCTGGCTACCTCCATCGCCTCGGCGGTCAACGTAATCATGCTCGCCGTCATCCTGAGGCGCAAGCTCGGCCGGATCCTGGAGGCGGATTTCTTCCGGTCGATCGCCAAGATGGCCGCGGCGTCGCTCGTCATGTGGGCCTCCCTCCGGCTGGTGGAGGCGATTCTACCCTGGAGGACCGACGGCCCGTTCGACGAACGTCTCCTGTTCCTCACGGTCTCGGTAGCCGTGGGCGCGGCGGTCTTTTTCGTCACCGCCTTCCTCGTGCGCAGCCCGGAGATGGTGACCTTCGTCGGCGCCGTGAACCGAAGACTGCACCGCCGGCCGCACCCCCCGCAATGAAAGGAAACCCCATGGAAGAAAACACACCCGTCGCCGCAAACGAGATGACCGTCGAGACCGAGGCGAGTCTCGCCAAATATCTGGCCGCCACGCCCACGATCGAGAGCGGCCATCCGGAGGTGGCCGCCTTCGCCGCGCGGCACGCCGCCGGGGCGGGAGATCCCGTGGAAAAGGCGGTTCGTCTCTACTACGCGGTACGCGACGGCATCCGCTACAACCCCTACGCCTTCTTTCTGTCCGTGGACGGCCTCAAGGCCAGCCAAACCCTGCGGGCCGGCCAGGCCTGGTGCGTCCCGAAGGCCATTCTGCTGGCGGCCTGCTGCCGGGCGCACGGGATCCCGGCTCGGCTCGGCTATGCGGACATCCGGAACCACCTCTCCACGGCCCGCATGCGCGAGGCCATGCGGACCGACATCTTCTACTGGCACGGGTACACCTCGCTCTACCTGGAGGGGCGCTGGGTCCGGGCCACGCCGGCCTTCAATATCGAGCTCTGCCGGAAGTTCAACCTCCTCCCATTGGAGTTCGACGGGCGGGCGGACTCGCTCTTCCATCCCTTCGACGCGGTGGGAAACCGCCACATGGAATACCTTCATTACCGGGGCGAATATGCCGATGTCCCGCTCGACGGCCTGATCGCCACCTTCCGGGACCTCTACCCGGAACTGTGGCGGACGGGAGAAGCGGGATTGGGCAAGGACGCGGACTTCGACCGCGATGTGGACGCCGAAACCACGGGGGCCGTCGCGCCCGGTCAAAAGCGTTGACTTCAAATCGCTAAAGTGGTAGGAAACCTCTCCCTCCGAAGGCCCGGATACGGATCCCGGCATCGGAGGGAGAATCGTTAGCGGCCGGCGGTACAGCGCTTTATGCTCGACATCAAGTTTTTAAGGCAGAATCTCGATCAGGTCCGCAGGAAACTGGCGGAGCGCGGCCAGACGATTGACCTGGAGCAATTTTCCGCCTTGGATGCCCGGCGACGCAACCTCCTCCAGGAAGTGGAAACGCTGCGCAACGAGCGCAACACGGTTTCCAAGGAGATCGGCGACCGGAAGAAGCGCAAGGCCGATGCCGCCGATCTGATCGCGCGGATGGGAGAGGTTTCCGCGCGGATCAAGAACCTCGACGCGATCCTGGAAGAGACCGAGTCGGCGCTGGAGGCGATCGTGATGACGATCCCCAACGTGCCGCACGACTCGGTTGTCCGCGGAACGAGTTCCGAGGACAACCCGATTGTCCGGACCTGGGGCGACCTCCCCCGGCTCGCGTTCCCCCCCAGGCCGCACTGGGAGCTCGGGGAGAGCCTCGGCATCCTGGATTTCACCCGGGGGTCGAAGATCGCCGGCGCCCGGTTCACCCTGTATCGGGGGGCGGGCGCCCTGCTCGAGCGGGCCATCATCAACTTCATGCTGGACCTGCACACCGGCGAGCACGGCTATATGGAAATCCTGCCGCCTTTCCTGGCGAACCGGGAAAGCATGACGGGGACGGGACAGCTTCCCAAGTTCGCCGAGGATCTCTTCAAGATCGAGGGGCTGGACTACTACCTGATCCCCACGGCGGAGGTGCCGGTCACGAACATCCACCGGGAGGAGATCCTGAACGAGCGGGACCTGCCGATCCGTTACGTCGCCTATTCGCCCTGCTTTCGGGCGGAGGCGGGCTCCTACGGCAAGGACACGCGGGGGCTGATCCGGCAGCACCAGTTCAACAAGGTGGAGATGGTGAAGTTCACCACGCCGGAGACCTCGTACGAGGAGCTGGAAAATCTGACGGCCAACGCCGAAGAGGTCCTGCGGCGGCTTGAGATCCCCTTCCGGACGGTCAGCCTCTGCACGGCGGACCTGGGCTTCTCCTCCGCGAAGACCTACGACGTGGAGGCTTGGATGCCCGGCCAGGACGCCTACCGGGAGATCTCCTCGTGCAGCAACTTCGAGGACTTCCAGGCCCGGCGGGCGGCCATCCGCTTCCGGCGCGAAGCCACGGGCAAGGTGGAATTCGTCCACACCCTGAACGGGTCGGGTCTGGCCGCGGGGCGGACCACCGTCGCCGTTTTGGAGAATTATCAGCGGTCCGACGGGAGCATCCTCATTCCGAAGGCGCTGCGGCCCTACATGGGCGGCCGGGAAAAGATCGCCCCGGCGTGATCGATCGTTGAAAGAGGAGGGATGGCCGAGTGGTCGAAGGCGGCGGTCTTGAAAACCGTTGACCGAAAGGTTCGCGGGTTCGAATCCTGCTCCCTCCGCCAGAAAATTTTGCATGCAGCGGAGAGATGGCTGAGTGGCCGAAAGCGATCGCCTGCTAAGCGATTGTACGCCGATAAAAGGTGTACCGCGGGTTCGAATCCCGCTCTCTCCGCCAATATTTGCGCCCATAGCTCAGCTGGATAGAGCACCAGACTACGAATCTGGGGGCCGCAGGTTCGAATCCTGCTGGGCGCACCACACACCATCAAGGGGTTGGATAGTCTCATCCAACCCCTTGATTTTTATTGCAGATTCTGATATCAAAAAGACTCGAACGGTGAACGAGCCCCGGCAAGCCTTTAACAGCCGCGGTTTCGTCCCGGTGCGACCCGTTTGCCGATGCGTCCAGCGGAGATTTCGGACACCAAGAAACGACATGGGAACCTGCCGGTTCAGCATCCATTTCGGCCGTCAGTTCCGGCGTCCGGGAGAACATCCAAATCAATCCACCTTTCTTTTTCGGGGAGGACCGCGATGAACCAGGCAAAAGCAGATTCCGATACAAAGCCCCGGATGAAAATCAATCCACCGGTCTTTTTCGGCGCCGCGGGGTTGATCGTCCTTTTTGTCGTCTTCACCATCATTTGGCCCGAGCGGACGGGGGCGATCTTCGGCAGTGTGCAAAACTGGATCGTACATTCCGCCGGCTGGTTCTACGTTCTGGCGGTGGCCACCTTCCTCATCTTCGTGGTGTTTCTGGCCATCTCTGATTTCGGGCGCATCAAGCTCGGTCCCGACCACAGCGAGCCCGACTACAGCTACGGGTCCTGGTTTGCCATGCTCTTTTCAGCCGGCATGGGTATTGGGCTGATGTTTTTCGGTGTGGCCGAACCGGTGATGCATTACATGAAGCCGCCGGTGGGAGATCCCGAGACGGTGCAAGCGGCCCGTGAAGCGATGAAGATCACTTTCTTCCACTGGGGGGTTCACGCCTGGGGAATATACGCCGTGGTCGCCATTTCGCTGGCCTATTTTGCCTATCGGCACAACCTGCCACTGACCATCCGTTCCGCCTTTTACCCGCTTATCGGTGATCGCATTAACGGCCCGGTAGGTCATGCCGTGGACATCTTCGCAATCCTGGGAACCATGTTCGGCGTGGCGACCTCGCTGGGCTTCGGGGCCATGCAGGTCAACGCCGGCATCACGTATCTGATCGGCGCTCCCAACAATGTCTATGTACAGATTCTTTTAATTGCCGTCATCACCGGTATTGCGACGATATCCGTCGTGCTGGGGCTTGACGGCGGCATTCGCAGGCTCTCCCAGCTCAATATGTTCCTCGCTGCGGGGCTGTTGATCTTTGTCCTTATTGTCGGCCCCACCGTCTATCTGTTACAGACGCTCACCCAGAACATCGGCGCGTATGCTTCGGACCTCGTCAATAAAACCTTTAACCTGTATGCCTATCAGCCCAGCGGCTGGATCGGCGGCTGGACGCTGTTCTACTGGGGTTGGTGGATTGCCTGGGCGCCTTTTGTCGGCATGTTCATCGCACGGGTCTCACGGGGGCGGACCATCCGGGAATTCGTCACGGGTGTCTTATTGCTTCCGGCCGGATTCACGTTCATGTGGATGACCTTTTTCGGAAACACGGCCCTGCATATGATCATGGTTCAGGGCGCAACCGACCTGGGGAATGCCGTGGCTGCCGATACCACGATGGCCCTGTTCAATTTCTTTGAACACCTGCCATTCTCTGCAATCCTATCGTTTCTGGCGACGATTCTGATTGTGACCTTCTTTGTGACCTCTTCGGATTCCGGTTCGCTGGTCATCGACATGCTGGCCTCCGGCGGTGAAGACGACCCGCCGGTCTGGCAGCGCATCTTTTGGGCCACGAGCGAAGGTCTGGTCGCTGTGGCGCTGCTTCTGGCCGGAGGACTGGGGGCGCTTCAGACCGCGGCCATTGCCAGCGCACTTCCCTTTACCATCATCATGCTGCTGATGTGCTGGGGACTGGTGCGCGCTCTGCGCGTGGACGTGGCCAAACGGATCTCCCGGCGCAGCGCCGTGCTGATGCCGCAGACCGCCGGGAAACCGGTTTCGTGGCAGCGAAGGCTGCAGAATGTTCTGCGTCATCCCGTCGAGTCGGAAGTGATTGATTTTATCAACACCACGGTCCGGCCCGCGCTGGAAGACGTCGCGGAGGAATTCCGGCTCAAGAAAATGGACGTTGAAGTAAAACCCGGCGAGGACGGCCGGATGTGGCTGGAAGTTCTGCATGGCGAAGAACACAACTTCTATTACGGCGTGCGGCCGCGCACTTACACACCCCCTGCCTTCGCCATGCGCGACACGCAAAAAAGACGCGGGGAGGCGCTCAAGTTCTACCGAGCCGAAGTGTATTTGAGCGAAGGCGGTCAAGACTACGACCTGATGGGCTGGAGCAAGGAACAAATCATTACCGACGTCATCGATCATTATGAAAAACACATGCACTTTTTGCACCTCATGCGGTAAGAAACGCAGCAAGACGAAAAGAGCCAACCGGCAACAGCCGGACGAGAAATGGCGGTCCCTGTGCGCCGGGGCGGTCGGCTTTCTCGCCGGACAGGCAATGCGGGCGTCCAGGGGAGAGGCGAACCCGAAGCGGGCCCGGGAAATCCTGATGGAACGACTGGATAAGGGCTGGTGAAGATGGAACAAACACCGGAGGTCGGACGAAGGAGAACGTTTTACGACGAGGCACCGGACTACCGGCGCCCACTCCTGGAGATTCCGGCGGATCGGAAGGCCCGGATGCGCGAGCGGCTATCTTGCCTCTACGGAGATACGGCCGCCGGGGAGTGGCTGCCCGAACTGGAACGGATCATCAAGGTGCACTTCGCCCACAAGTCTCCGGAAATGATCGAAAAGGAGAAGGCTTACGACCCCCGGGAGCGCTTCTCCAACGATCATCTCATCCTGATCACCTACGGCGACAGCGTTCGGGGGGACGGACCGACGCCCCTCGCGTCGCTGCGTCGATTTATCGACACCTTCACCCGTGGCGCGATCAACACGTTGCATATCTTGCCCTTCTTTCCCTATTCCTCGGACCGAGGGTTTGCCGTCATCGACTTTCGCCGGGTGGATGACAAGCTGGGTTCCTGGGCGGACATCCGCAAGACGAAGCAGCGGTATGACCTGATGTTCGACGCCGTGTTGAACCACTGTTCGTCGCGAAGCAGGATGTTCCGGGAGTTTCTCAATGGCAATCCCGTCTACCGGGACTTCTTTATCGCCTATGATTCGCCCGACGACCTCACCCCCGAGCAGCGAGGGCTGATCTTTCGCCCCCGGACGTCGGATATCTTGACGCGCTTTATGACCATCGACGGGCCGAAGTACCTCTGGACGACCTTCTCGGCCGATCAGATCGACATGAACTTCCGCAATCCGGCCGTCCTGATGGCGGTGATCGACAGCATCCTCTTCTACGTCCGGCGGGGAGCGGATCTGCTGCGCTTGGACGCGGTGACCTACCTGTGGTCTGAACCGGGGACCGAATCGGCCCACCTGCCCCAGACCCACGAGATCATCAAGCTGTTGCGGGACGTGGTGGACGTCGCGGCCTCCGGGGTAGCCCTGGTCACCGAGACGAACGTGTCTCACCGTGAAAACGTTGCCTATTTCGGAGACGGCCGAGATGAGGCGCACCTGGTGTACAACTTTGCCCTGCCGCCGTTGGTCCTGCTCGCCTTCTATCGGGGCGATGCCACCCCGCTCTCACAGTGGGCCCAGGGACTGGAACCGCCGTCGGACCGGACCGCCTTCCTGAATATCCTCGATACCCATGACGGGATCGGCCTGATGGGCGTTCGAGGGATCCTCCCGGAGGAGGAGATCGGCTTCATCGTCGAAACGGCGCGGGAAATGGGAGCCCTGGTTTCCGGAAGAAACAATCGGGAGGCAACGGAAGAACCCTACGAATTGAACACGACTTGGTGGAGTGCCCTCAACCGTTCCGACGCCGGCGAGAGCCTGGATTTTCAGGTGCGCCGCTTCCTGGCCTCGCGAAGCATCGCCCTGACGCTCAAGGGCGTTCCGGGAATTTACATCCACGGCGCCCTCGGGACGCCCAGTGATTTGGACGCGGCTGAGGCTTCGGGGGAGAAACGGGATGTGAACCGCGCCATCGTCGACACCAGGACGTTGATGGCGGACCTTTGGGACCCGGGGTCCAAACTGTCCCTTCTGCTCCGCTACGGGACCCACCCGATCCAGGTCAGGCGGAGGGAACGGGCCTTCCATCCCCGGGGCGCCCAACGAGTTCTCTTGCTCTCGCCGAGGGTTTTCGCCCTCTGGCGAACCTCCCCCGAAGGCGAAGAGTCCGTGCTGGCCATCACCAATGTGACCGCAACAACGGCGGCCGTGGAAATCCCCGTTGCGTCGTTAGGAATGGCGGGCAAGGCCTGGAAGAGCCTCCTCTCCGGTCGGGAATGGCTGCCCGAAGGCGATACCTGGACCCTGGCACTGAAGCCTTACGGCGTGGTCTGGCTCAAACCCGTGGAACCGTCTCCGTAACCGGATGTCCCTCTCTCGCTCGGCGTCCCGCTTACCCTTGAGGCGTCTTGATCAGATGAAATCCCCGGTTGATGAGACAATGGTTGGAGTGGGTGGAGTTGCGGCGCGCCGACCGGATGGATCTTCGTCAGGTTCCCCCAAAAGTAGCGTTTCCCGGCACAATACCCCCAGGAGGCTCTAATGAAGAAAGCACGATTTAGGAGACGCAGATCTGCCGGCATTCTCAAGGAATCTGATGCTGGAACTCCGGTCAAGGAGACCTGCCGCACCCATGAGATCTCTGATGCCACCGTGCTTCGATTTCCAAGGGGAGAGGACGTTCCCATTCGCTGTCGGGGAACGGCCTCTCAAGAAAAGGGGGGCTTCCGACTATTTCTTGACGGCAATTTTGTTTTTGACGGATTTGACGCCGGTCACGGCCTTGGCAATCGTGTCCGCCGTTTCCTTCGCCTGGGGGGTTTTCACGGTTCCCGACAGGCTCACCACGCCTTCTTTGGTTTGTACCTTGATTTTTGAACCCTTCAAGGACGTATCCGCGAAGAGATTGGCCTTGACCTCTGCCGTAATCGAGCTGTCATCGACAACGGCATTCGCGGCGTCCTTGGCGACGGTGCTCGCCTTGTCTCTGGCTGCAGATGTGACGTCTTTCAGGATCTGGCCATGGGCAACCGAAACCAGGGCCAGACAAAGAATCCCCGCGATGATGAATCGTTTCATATATCCCTCCTCAAGGTATTTGTCATCCGTATAATGAACCCGAAGCGTTCTGTCAAGGGGTTGCCATCGGTCGTCGTGCCGGCCTCATTTTTTGGGGGTCTTCCCCCCGAACGGTCAGGAAACCATTTCCGCAACGATCGCCTTGACCGGCTTGATCTCCTGGATCAGCGCCGCGATTTGCCCCGCCCCCGCCGGGAAGAGATCGAAGTCTCCCGTGGTCCAGGCCTTCGGGGCATTGGCAAACGGGAATGCCCTGGAGACATCCGCGGCGGGATCGGCCAGGAGATCCTGCATCTTCTTGTTCACGATCACTCGCATCTTCGTGTTCATCTCCCTCACGGGAAGCAGAGACGTACCGCCGTCACGGCAGGCCACGATGGCTTCCTTCCATGCCTGGGGGGCCGGACTCTCTTCCGAAGCAATCAATCGCGTCCCTATCTGGACGCCCTGCGCCCCGAGTGCAAGGGCCGCGCGATAGCCGCGCGCGTCGGCGATTCCTCCGGCCGCGACGATCGGAACGGCGACATGATCTGCAACGAGCGGGATGAGAACCATGGTGGATGATTCGGAGGCGACCGAGCGGATCCCGCCGGATTCCGCCCCCGACACCACCAGTCCGTCCACGCCATCCCTCGATGCCTTGACGGCATGGGGGAGCGAAAGGACAACATGAAGGCCGTGCATGCCCAAGGCATGGATGAGGGGATAGATTTTCGACGGCGCCCCCACCGAGGTCGTCACCATCGTGACGCCGGCGTCCTTCAGGATCTCGAGAATCTCCGCGTTCGAGGGATTCATGATCATGAGGTTCGCCCCGAACGGCTTGTCCGTCAGGCCTCTAACCTCGCCGGCTAATTTTTTTGCCTCTTCGGGACCGGAGAACCCGAGGGCAAGCATCCCGAAGGCACCCGCCTCCGAAATCGCGGCCACCAGCCGGGGACTGTTCAGGGCGCCTATGGGCCCCTGCATGATCGGATACTCGCACCCCAACATCTCCCGTAAACCAGCCATTCTCGCCCTCCTTTTCCGGTCGCATGTTTGAAAAAAAATCACCCCGATGCCGAATCTACATGACAGCCATGGCGCCGTCAACAAGTTTGAGGGGGACGTCACGGACACGTCAGAATCTTTCCTCTTTCAACTTTATCGGAAATCGCGTAGATAAATATGCAGAAAAACGGGATTGCAGGGGCCGCTGCGGGAGGGGATTACGTTGCTGTCCAAAGACTATGTCGAGGCCCGGGAGCTCTCCGAGGGCATTGCCCGCGCGGTGGGATCGCCGCGTTTCTACATCGAACGTCATGCCGAGCTTGAGCGATCGCAAGCCCTGTTCGACGGCGCGCCCCTGGTGGAGAAGGCGCTGCGCCTCGCCGCCGGCTACGGAGACTGTCTGGGGCACGGACAGTCGCACGTCAGGAAGGTCGCCATCGACACGGGGGCGCTCGTCCTGATCGAGGGGGCGGGCGACCCGGATTTGCCGCGGCTTGTCCTGCTGGCCCACCTGGCCGGGCTCCTCCACGATATCAAGCGCTCCGAGAAAGACCACGCCCATCGCGGGGCCGAAGAGGCGGCCCTAATCCTGAAGACCTTCCCCCTCCGGATGGCGGAAAACCGGGCCATCACCCAGGCCATCGGCAACCACGAGGCCTTCCGGACCTACGAGACCCTGGCCGATCCGAGGGCCGAACTGTTGTCCAACGCCCTGTACGACGCGGATAAATTCCGCTGGGGACCGGACAACTTCACCGAAACCGTCTGGGCCATGGTCGCCCCGCGGCGCATCCCCCTACGGGTGCTGATGGCCCACTTCCTCCCCGGACTGGAGGGCGTCCGACGGATCCGGGAGACTTTCCGCACCCCCACGGGCAGGCGGTACGGACCGGATTTCATCGACCGGGGTCTGGAGATCGGGCGGCGCCTGCACGAAGCGCTCATGCAAAAAATCGACGCCGAGGGCGTGGAGGCGTCTCGCCCACCCCGAGGGACTCCGGAGAAGGGATAGGACGCCATGCATTCATTGACCCTCCGAACCGCATCCCGGTTCGAGATGACCGACATCACGGACAGGATCAACGGCATGATCGGCGAAAACGGCATCGTCAGCGGCATCGCGGTCATGTTCGTCCCCCACACGACCGCGGCCGTCACGATCAACGAGAACGCCGATCCCGACGTGCCCAGAGACATCCTGGCCTCCCTGGACCGGGCCATCCCGCTGAAGGATCGCTACCTCCATGATGAAGGCAATTCGGCGGCCCACGTCAAGGCTTCGCTCGTGGGAAGCTCGGAAATCGTCCTGATCGAGGGGGGACGCCTGGCCCTGGGCACGTGGCAGTCGGTGTTCTTCTGCGAATTCGACGGTCCGAGGACGCGCCAGATCTGGATCAAGCTGGCAGGAACAAGCTGAGACGGAATCGGGGCCCGTCGCGGATGAGGGGAGGATTCCACCCCCGTCCTCCATCCGGAATCGGGCGGCGACGGGGGGAGAGCGATCCGTCCCTCGTGTTGCGGATTTACTGGGATTTGACGGAGATCTTTCGGTCTGCTTTCCTCGCCTCCTCCGTTTTCGGAAGGGTGACGGTGAGCAGACCGTTCTTGAACGCGGCCTCGACTTTCTTGGCGTCGATACTCGCCGGCAGGGGAATCTCACGATGGAAGGAGCCGTAGGACCGCTCCATCCGGTAGTAACCCTTGCCCTGATCTTCCTTCTCCTCCTTCTTTTCGCCTTTGATGGTCAGGGCATGCTCGCTCAGAGACACGTCGAGGTCCTTCTCGTCGATCCCGGGCAGCTCCGCCTTGACCACCACCTCCTTTTCATCCTCCTTGACGTCCACGAAGGGCGTGAACCCCATCAGCCGCCCCTCCATGGCGCCGACGGGCGCCGCATCGAACCCGCGGAAAAAACTGTCGAACAGTCGGTTCATCTCCTGCTGCAAGGCGTCAAAAGGATGTTCCGGCTCCCGTCGCGCCGGGGCGCTGCCGCGCCAGAGAGACGGGACTAGGTTTCTGATCGGCATCGTCATTATCCTCCTTTCGCAAAAGATCCTGTGTTTTACGCTGCCTTGATGGCAATCTTCCTCGCCTTCACGGCCTCGGCCTTGTGCAGAACGACTCTGAGAACCCCGTTTTTGACGGTGGCCTCGATCCGCTCCCGATCCACTTCATCGGAAATCGTGAAGGCGCGCTCATAGTCGCCGGCATCATATTCGGCATAGGCCAGACTGTAGCCCGCCCGGGCCCCATTGGCGGCCTGGCCGACGAGGGTCAGGATGTTCTTTTCTAGGGTGATGTCCACCCCCGTCTCATCCACCCCCGGCATGTCCGCCAAAAGGACGATCGCCTCCGAGGTCTCGTATATGTCCACCCGCGGGACGAAGACGCGCCTGGCGCGGGTGCGTTCCGTTCCGGCCGGAGTTGCCGCCGGTTGCTTGACCATGTCTTTCTTGTCTTCTGCCATGATCCGTTACCTCCTTTCCTCAGGACTTGATCGATATCTTCTTCGGCTTCTCGGCCTCGGAGCGTGGGAGAACCACGTTCAGGATTCCCCGCTCGTAGGTCGCCGCGACCTTGGCCGCGTCGACGTGAAAGGGGAGCTGAATGGTCCGCGTGAAGCGGCCACAGCTGCGCTCCTGCCGATGGTAACTCTCCCCGGCCTTCAGGGCCTCCGCTTCCCGGTTCCCGCTGATCGTGAGACTGTCCCCCACCACGGAAATATCCAGCTTCTCAGGATCCGCACCGGGAAGTTCCGCCGTCACCACCATGCCCTCTTCCCCGGCCCAGGCGTTGATCGCGGGAAACTCCTGGCCGTAGGGCTGCGAGGCACTCGAAAAAATTCGGTTCATCTCCTGCTGCAGGCGCTGGATTTCCGGCCAGGGATCCATGGCGCGTCCGAATCTCCATAAAACAGGTCCGTACATCGTTGCACCTCCTTTAAAAGAAGTTTGTTCACGTTTGAGGCGGGTCGCGGGCACACGCAGCCCGTGACATTCCTCTATATAACCTTCCGATATCGTTTGATCATTTCCGATTTGTCCCTAATATAGTCACCAAATATCGGTTGTCAAGAGAGGAGGGTGCAGGACAGGCGATGCGGCCCTTTCAGACACCTCGCCGTGGGCCGGGAAGGAGAATCGGAGGGGTTCAGGTCTGACTCAGGAGTTCCAGCAGGTCGGGGTGAATCCTGCCGTTGGAGGCGAGAATGTGCTGAGCATGCAAGTGATAGGGGCCGCCGTCGAGGTCGGTGACGCGCCCGCCCGCTTCCTCGACGAGAAGCCATCCGGCCGCCGTATCCCAGGGCGCCAGTTTGAGCTCCCAGAAGCCGTCGAACCGGCCGGCCGCCACGTAGGCGAGATCGAGCGCCGCCGAGCCGGCCCGCCGGATGGCCTGGGCCTTGAGCGCCAGCGTCTCGAAATGATCCAGATTGTTGTCCCGGCTCTCCCGGATGTCGTAGGGGAATCCCGTTGCCAGGAGGCTTCGGGTCAGGGCGTCCGTCCGGGAGACGGACAGGGCCCGGCCGTCGAGAAAGGCGCCTCCGCCCCTGAGCGCGGAGAAGCATTCGTCCAGCATGGGGTTATGGACCACCCCCAGGACGATCTGTCTCCGGCACTCCAGGGCCACCGATACGCAGAAGACGGGATAGCCGTGCGCGTAGTTGGTCGTCCCGTCCAACGGATCGACGACCCAGCGATACTCGGCGCCGGTGCCCGCATCCGCGGATTCCTCGGCCAGGATGTCATGATCGGGGAATCTTGCCCGGATGCGTTCCCGCAGATGGTTCTCCGCCAGCAGGTCGGCTTCCGTAACGATGTTGATGTCTCCCTTGTACGTGATCCGGTGGGGGGTCGCAAACGCACCCTTCAAGAGGCTTCCCGCCTCCCGGGCAATGGTTACGGCAAAGTTCAGCATATCCATCATCGGCGGCACCCCTCTTCAATGGGTCTGGCCCGTCTCCCCCGCGGCGCATCCTCTATACCACATCTTCCCGAAGACGCAATCCCCCCCGAGGTTTTTATTGCGCGGACGGGGGAATCATGATAATTTCCCGGCGCAAGGTTTTGGCGACGGAATGACGCAGGTCGGACAGGAGACGGACGTGGAAGAAGCCGACGACAAGAGCGGGTCGGGCATCCTTGATCTAAAGGCCCTCCGGGAATCCCGGGGTCTCACCCTGGAGAACGTTCACCAGCGGACGCGGATCAGCATGACCAACCTGGAAGCCCTGGAGGCATTCCGGTTCGAGGCGCTGCCGATCCCCATTTACACCCGGGGGTTCCTCAGACTCTACGCCCAGGCCGTGGGAATCGATCCCGCGCCGCTTCTGGAGCACCACCGGCAGTACCTGAACGCGATCAGCACCACTGCGCCCACGGAGGTTCCCGCCGGCCGCCCGCTGAAGCGCCTCCCCGGCAAAACGGTCAAACGCCTCCTCTGGTCCGCGGCGCTGATCGTGCTCGTCGGGGTGCTGTTCATTGCCCTGACCGCGGAACAGCGCACCCCCGGCCTTGCCGGGAAGACGGTCGAAAGATCCGCCGACCTCTCTCCGGATGCCGGGAGCGACGCCCCCGCGCCGGGAATGCAAAAAGACCCGCAAGAAGCGGGCATGATCAATCCGGTCATGCCTGAAAACCGCGTCTCGACCCCGACGGCGCCGGCAGACCCGAAGCCCCCGGCCGCGGCGGTCACCGGACAGGCGGTTCCCCCCGATGACCCCGCCCGTATCGTCAAGGGCCAAGCCCCCCCTTACCGGCTGGCCCTGGAGGCCCGGGAACTGACTTGGATCCGGATCACCCAGGATCAGGAGCAGCCCTATCAGATTTTACTGAACCCCGGCGACCGGGTGGAGCGGGTCGCCTTACAGGGGTTTACCCTGGATATCGGAAATGCCAGTGGCGTTGCCGTCGTGTTCCAGGGCAGGTCTCTGGGGGAACTCGGCGATCCGGGAGAGGTGGTGCACCTGAGACTTCCCGCCGCTCCCTGAGATCCGGCCGGCCGTTGCATCCCCCGGGCCGGATTTCTTCGCTGTTGACAAAAGCGGAACGGATGTTTTAAGGTTGAATGCACCCGTAAGGACGGCGCGCTTTTCCGAGGAAGCGGCCGATCAGGTGCGGCAGGTCATCAATTGTCCATGAAGGAGACGTGAGCCATGTTCGGAATCGGCATGCCCGAATTACTGATTATACTCGTCATCATCCTGATCATCTTCGGGGCCGGCAAACTCCCGGAAATCGGCGGCGCGATCGGCAAGGGCATCAAGAATTTCAAGAAGGCCTCCCGGGAGCCGGAAGAGATCGACGTCACACCGGACGCCAAGAAGATCGACGAGAAGAAACCGTCCGCCAACCCCTAAAAGGGAACATCCTCATCCGGAGCGGGACCGAACGCCGAGGCCGGCGCGGGGGCCTCCTCACCGCTCTCCGGTCCCTTGCCCGTGCCCTTGGAATCCAGCATCCGCATGTCCGAGGCGATGATCTCCGTCGTATAACGTTTCACGCCCTCCTTGTCCTCCCAGGCATTGGTCCGGATCCGGCCTTCGATATAGACCATCTTCCCCTTGGCCAGGTAGTTCCCGCAGATTTCCGCCAACTTGCCGAAGGTCACGATGCGATGCCATTCGGTGACCTTGACCCGGTCGCCGTTTTTATCCTTCCGCTGCTCATCCGTCGCCAGGCGAAAGTTGGTTATATTCATCCCATCCGGCGTATACCGCACCTCCGGATCCGCGCCCAATCTCCCCACCAGAATCACCTTGTTGACCATCGCGTTCCTCCTTTCATCCGTTTGGCGAACGGCGACGCGTTGCGCGTCGTCCGCGCCGGCCGTTCTGCGCTCGAACGCCTTCCTGATACACAAGTTTTGCGGGATTGGCAATGCTTATTTACACAAAACATGCTTGACTAATGCACCGATTCAATATAGTTAATGCAACTTTGTACGCAGGGGGCAAATTTTCCATGGAAGACAGCGAATTACTACGGAAGCGCCGGGAAAAGATCGATGCCCTGAAGGCTGACGGGGTGGACCTCTATCCCAACGATGTCCGGGTGGACCATACGACGGGGGAGATCCAGGACCGTTTCGGCCACTTGGACGAAGCGGCCCTCCAGGATGTCCCGGAGACGGTTTCCCTGGCCGGACGCATCATGGCGATCCGGAACTTCGGAAAGGCGGCCTTCGCCGTTCTCCAGGACCGTAAAGGCCGCCTTCAGGTCTACATCGCGCGGAATATCCTCGGTGACGCTCCCTACACCCTTTTCAAGCGCCTGGACATCGGCGACATCGTCTTCGTCGCCGGCCGGGTGTTCCGCACCCGGACCGGAGAGTTGACCGTGGAGGCGCACGCGTTGCGTCTGATCGCGAAGTCCCTGCACCCCCTGCCCGAAAAATGGCACGGCCTCACCGACGTGGAAATCCGCTACCGGCAGCGGCATCTGGACCTGATCGTCAACCCGAAGGTGCGCGACGTCTTTTACAGGCGCAGTCGGATCATCCAACTGATCCGCCGCTTCATGGAGGATCGGGACTTCCTGGAGGTGGAAACCCCCATGATGCAGCCCAAGGCCGGGGGCGCCGTCGCCCGCCCCTTCAAGACGTTCCACAACGCCTTGGGGATGGATTTCTATCTGCGCATCGCGCCGGAGCTCTACCTCAAGCGCCTGATCACCGGTGGCCTCGAGCGAGTCTTCGAGATCAACCGGAACTTCCGGAACGAGGGGATGTCCTCCTTCCACAATCCGGAATTCACCATGATGGAATTCTATCAGGCCTACGCGACCTTCCTCGATCTGATGACGCTGACGGAAGACCTCTTCACCCATATCGCCCGTGACCTCTTCGGAGGCCTGACCTTTACCTACCAGGGAACCGACATCGATCTGACCCCTCCCTGGACGCGCCTCACGGTGCAGGAGGCCATCCTGCAGTACACGGAGCTGCCCCCGGAGGTCTTGCGGGATCCGGCCCGGGCGGTGGCCCAGGCCCGCGCCCGGGGTCTGGACGTCAAGGACGACGACCCTCTGGGCAAGGTCATCATGGCGATCTTCGAGGAAACGGTGGAAACCCGGCTCGTCCAACCCCACTTCATCACCCACTACCCGGTCGAGGTTTCCCCGCTGTCCCGGCGCAGCGTCGACAACCCCGGCCTGACCGACCGGTTCGAGCTTTATATCTGCGGCCGGGAGATCGCCAACGCCTTTTCCGAGCTGAACGATCCGGCGGACCAGCGGGAACGCTTTCTCATGCAGGCGAAGGATCGGGATGCCGGGGACGACGAGGCCCACGTCATGGACGAGGACTACGTCCGGGTCCTGGAATACGGCATGCCCCCCACCGCCGGCGAGGGGATCGGCATCGACCGCCTCGTCATGCTCTTCACCGACGCGACATCGATCCGGGACGTGATCCTGTTCCCCCACATGCGGATCAAGGAAGACGCATAACATGTCCTATGAGCTCTTCATCAGCCGGCGGTACCTGCGGGCGAGGCGGAAGCAGGTTTTCGTCTCCATCATCACCTTGCTATCCATCGCCGGGATTCTTCTGGGCGTGGCCGCCCTGATCATCGTCCTCGCCGTCATGAACGGCTTCGAGACGGATCTGCGGGACAAGATCCTCGGAATCAACTCCCACATCGTGCTCATGGAGTACAGCGGCGTCATGCGCGATCCCGACCGCGTCCTGGAGAGGGTCCGCCGGACGGAGGGCGTCGCCGCCGCGACCCCCTTCATCTATGCCCAGGCCATGCTGAAGAGCGGTCCACGCGTCAGCGGGGTCGTCCTGAGGGGCATGGATACCGCCACCGCCTCCCAAGTCATCAGCCTGGGCCGGATGCGCGAGGGGAAACTCGCCTACCTCGATGCGCCCCCGCCCCCCGCGTCCGGGCTGTCCGGAGATCTCCGGGGGCTGCCGGGAATCGTCGTCGGAAAGGAACTGGCCAAGAACCTGGGACTCTTTCTGTACGGGCCTCTTTACGTCATCTCGCCCGCGGGAACGGCCACGCCGATGGGCATGGCGCCCCGGATGAAGAAGTTCGTCGTCGTCGGCATCTTCGACTCAGGATTCTATGAATACGACTCCACGCTCGCCTATGTGTCGCTCCGGGACAGCCAGGAGCTTCTCCAGATGGGCGGGAGCGTCACGGGGATCGAGATCAAGATCCGGGACCTGTACCGCGCCGACGCCGCGGCCAAACGGATGGAGCAGGCGCTGGGATATCCCTACTGGGCCCGGCACTGGATGGAGATGAACAAAAACCTCTTTTCCGCCCTCAAACTGGAAAAGCGCGTCATGTTCATCATTCTGTCGCTCATCGTGCTGGTCGCGGCCTTCAACATCATCACGACGCTCATCATGGTCGTGATGGAAAAGACGAAGGACATCGCCGTGCTGAAATCCATGGGGGCCACCTCGCGGAGCATCATGCGCATCTTCGTCTATCAGGGACTCATCATCGGGGCCGTTGGAACGCTGCTTGGATGCGCCACGGGCCTGGCCGTCGCCTTCAATCTCGAGAAAATCTCCGCGGCCATCGAAACCCTTTTTGGATTCAAAATCCTGCCCGGCGACGTCTACTACCTGAGCACCCTTCCCTCCCAGGTGAATTACGGCGATGTGGCCGTCATCGTGGCGGGCAGCCTGCTCATCAGCCTTCTCTCCACCCTTTATCCGTCCTATCGCGCCGGAAGACTCGACCCGGCGGAAACGCTCCGATACGAGTAGAATATGGCGATCGCGATTCAAAACCTGTGGAAAACCTATATCAAGGACGGCAACCGGATCGACGCCCTCAAGGGCATCGACCTCGACATCGCCGCCGCCGAATCGCTGGCCTTAGTCGGCGTCTCGGGCGCCGGCAAGAGCACCCTGATCCACATTCTGGGGACGCTGGATCGCCCCACGCAGGGACGGGTTCTCTATAACGGCGTCGACGTTTTCACCTGGCCCGAGAAGCGGCTGGCCGCCTTTCGCAACACCCGGATCGGGTTCGTCTTCCAGTTTCATCAACTCCTGCCGGAGTTTTCCGGTCTGGAGAACGTCATGCTCCCCGCCCTGATCGGCGGGCTCGCGAAGCGGGAGGCCCGGAAAAAGGCGGAAGGCCTCTTGAAGGATGTGGGACTTGGTGATAGGATGACGCACAAACCCGGCGAGCTCTCCGGCGGCGAGCAGCAGCGCGTCGCGGTCGCCCGGGCGCTGATCATGGCGCCGGATATTCTCCTGGCCGATGAACCGACAGGCAATCTCGATACGGAAACGGGCAAAATCATTGAGGACCTGCTCATCGATCTCCACAGAGAACGGAACGTCACGCTCGTCGTGGTCACCCACAACCAATCCCTGGCCCAGCGGATGTCGAGAAGCGTCGGCCTGCGCGACGGGAGGATCGATCCCCGTGCCTGAGAAACCGCATCCCCTCGCTCCGGCCTGCCGTCTGCTGCTGCTCCTCATGGCGCTTCTCTGCCTCTGGTCGGCGGAGACATCGGCAGAGGAAGGCGTGAAGTCGGGTCCGAAGAAGGCGGCCCTCCTGCCCTTCGCCGTCCACAGCCGGTCGGACGCCGCCGGGCTCCAGACGGCGATCGGGAAAGCCCTGGACGCCGAACTGCGCAAATCCTCCCGCTACCTCGAACTCATCCCCGGGTCGGCCTTCGCCCCGGAGATCGAGGGGAAACCCCTCGATGACGCCCTGGCCCTCCGCGTGGGGCAGACCACCGGCGCCGATGTCGTGCTCCGGGGCAGCCTCACGGAGTTCGGCGAATCGGTCAGTGTCGATGTCAGCCTGCTTTTCGTCCGGTCCGGCAAATCCGTCTCCGGCATCTCCGCCCAGGGGAAGGGCCGCGAAGACCTCCCGCGGATGGCCAGCCAACTGGCGGCGGATATCCTCATCCGGACGTCGGCTGCCGCTCGCCTCGCCAAAATCGACATCCAGGGAAACCGGCGCATCGAGAGCGACGCCATCCGTCAAGCAGTCAAGAGCACGGCGGGGCAACTGCTCTCCGACGAAACGCTTTCCAGGGACCTCAAGGCCATCTACCGGATGGGCTATTTCGAAGATGTCCAGGCCAGCGTGGCCGACGGACCGGAAGGGAAGGTCCTCACCTTCACGGTCCGGGAGAGGCCCATGATCACGGAGGTCCGGATCAAGGGCAACAAGGCGATCGACACCGGTGATATCGAGGCCGTGCTCGGCGTGAAGACCCGGCAGATCGTCAACCGCGAAAAGGTCAAGGAGGACGTGGAAAAGATCCGGGCCCTCTATATCGGCAAGGGCTACTACAACGTCGAGATTGCGGATGCGGTGGAGGGCGACGGGGACAAGGAGGTGCGCGTCGTCTTCACGATCACCGAAAACAAGCGGCTCTTCATCAAGGCCATCCGCTTCGAAGGGAACCAGGCCTTCACGGAAAAACAGCTCCGGAACATGATGGCGACCAACGAGTGGGGCCTTCTCCATTTCTTCACCGATTCCGGGGTGCTGAAAACGGACGTCCTCAAGCAGGACATCGGCAAACTGAATGCGTTCTATCTGAACAACGGCTATATCAACGCCCAGATCGGCGAGCCGGAAGTCACCCACGACGCCAAAGGAATCTACGTCAAGATCCGCGTGGTCGAGGGGAAGCCCTTCAAGGTCGGCAATGTGGAGATTCATGGAGACCCACTGCAGACGCCCCGTGAAGCGCTCCGGGAGAAGCTCGCCATCCTGGGGAAGACGTACTACAACCGGGAGGCCATCGTCCGCGACATCGACACCCTGACCCGGGTCTGCAACGACGAAGGCTACGCCTATGCCGACGTCACGCCCCGGACGAAGGCGCAGGAAAAGACCCAGACCGTCGACATCGTCTACGAGATCGCCAAGGGCAAACAGGTCTACTTCAACCGGATTTCGATCGTCGGCAACACCCGCACGCGCGACAAGGTTCTCCGCCGCCAGCTCAACATCGTGGAAGGAGACCTTTACAACAGCAGCAAGATGAAGCAGAGCTACATGGCCCTCAACCGACTGCGCTATTTCGAGGAGGTGGACTTCCAGTCGGAAAGAGGTCCCGACGACACCCTGACGAACGTCATCATCCGCGTCAAGGAAAAGCCCACGGGCATGTTCAGCATCGGCGCCGGCTACAGCGCCCAGGACGCGGCGATGGTCATGGCTCAGGTCTCCCAGCAGAACCTCTTCGGCCGGGGCCAGATCCTCTCGCTCAAGGCCAACATCGGGTCCGAGACGGCGATGTACGAACTGTCCTTCACCGAACCGTGGCTCTTCGACATCCCCCTGTGGAGCCAGTTCAGCCTCTGGAATTTCACGCGGGAATACGACACCTACGACCTCGATTCCAGCGGCGTCGGCGCGACGCTGGGGTATCCCCTGTGGGAGCGCATCACCGGCTATCTCGGCTACCGGCTGTCCATCGACGACGTCTACAACATCGACGAAGCCGACGCCTCGTACTACGTCAAGGAGCAGGCGGGAGAGACAACGACGAGCAGCGCCTCGCTCACCCTCTCCCGGGACACGACCGACGACACCCTGTTTCCCAGCAGCGGGACGCGGATTTCCGCATCCGTCACCTATGCGGGCGGCCCGCTGGGGGGCGACCACGACTTCACCAAATACGGGGCGACGGCCGCCTGGTTCTACCCGCTGCCCCTGGACATGGTCTTCAACATTCGGGGCCGGATCGGCTATCTCCAGCGAAACGGAGACACCAAGCTCCCCATCTACGAGCGCTATGTGCTGGGCGGCATCAGCACCCTTCGGGGGCTGCGCGACGTGGGCCCCAAGGATGAGAGGACGGGCGACATCATCGGCGGCACGACGATGCTCTGCGGGAGCGTCGAGATCATCTTCCCCCTGATCCGGAACGCCGGCATGAAGGGGGTCGTCTTTTACGATACGGGAAATACCTGGGAGAGCGGCTATTCGTTGAGCGATCTCCGCCAGACGGCCGGCGTGGGGATCCGCTGGTATTCCCCCATCGGCCCTCTTCGCCTGGAATGGGGCTACGTCCTGGACAAGAAGGATGATGAAGATGCCAGCCGCTTCGAATTTACGATCGGGATGTTCATGTAAGGGGCGGGCGAAGGGCGCGGGGGAATCGACTCCTTCCGCCTTGAACCGTCAGCCCTTCGCTCTAAACAAACCGGTGAAAGGAAAAGGGCCGGAGGCGAGGGGAACCGATTCCTTAAGCCTTGACCGTTGACCCTTCACCCATCAAAAGGGGGTATTGGAAGCATGAAAAGATTTTTGTTGCTCTCGTTGGGAGGCATGCTGTGTCTCGCTCTGCTGATCTGCATCCCGGAGGTTCAGGCGGCGGAGAAGACCGGTTTCATCGACATGCGCGAGGTCATGCTCAATTCCGAAGCCGGTAAAAAGGCGACCGAGGAATTCAAGAAGATTTACGAACGCGACAAGGCCTCGATCCAGGAGAAGGAAACGGAGCTGCGGAAACTCAAGGACGATCTCGAAAAGCAGCGGTCCATCCTCAAGGAAGAGGCCTACCGGGAAAAGGAGGCCGCGTATCAGAAGAAGTTCCGTGACTACCAGCTCCTGGTCAAGGACGCAAACGAGGACCTCCAGGCCCGCGATCAGGAGCTCTCCCGGACCCTGATCCCTGAAATCCTGAAGGTCGTCGGCGCCATCGGGGAAAAGGAAAGCTACACCCTCGTCCTCGACATCGGGACGGTACCGGTGGCCTATTTCAACAAGGAAAACGATCTGACCAAGCGGGTGATCGAAGCGTTCAACAAGACCTACAAACCGAAGACGCCTTAGTGCGGAAAGGATTCCTCAACCCTTGCCAACCCTGAAAGAGATCGCAGCCTTCCTGGACGGTCGGGTGATCGGCGATCCGGAGGTCGTCATCGAACGGGTCTGCGGCATCGACGAGGCCGGTCACGGCGACTTGACCTTCGTGGCCAACCCGAAATACCGGTCCCGCCTGGCGACGACCGGCGCCTCCGCCGTTCTCGTGGCGTCGGGCACGGAGGCCGCCGGCAAGAACCTGGTCTGGGTCGCGGATCCCTACGTCGCCTTCGGCCAGGCCCTCGGGTTACTCCATCCGGAGGATAAGGCGGCGGCCGGCATCCATCCGCGGGCCCTGGTGGAGGGAGAGGCATTCGTTTCTCCGGAGGCAACCGTCTATCCGGGCGTTTATGTGGGTCAACGGGCCCGGATCGACCGGGGAGCGGTCCTCTTCCCCGGCGTCTTTATCGGCGCGGACGCCGTCGTCGGCGAGGACAGCGTTCTCCATCCCGGGGTCACGGTATACCGCCGCTGTCTCATCGGCCGGCGTGTCACGCTGCACGCCGGCGTCGTGGTGGGCGGCGACGGATTCGGGTTTGCCCGACCGGGCCGGGAAAACCGGAAGATTCCCCAGGTGGGCATCGTGCAGATCGACGACGACGTCGAGATCGGCGCCAATACGACCATCGACCGGGGCACCCTCGGACGGACCTGGATCCAGCGGGGGGTGAAGATCGACAACCTCGTCCAGATCGCCCACAACGTGGTCGTCGGCGAAAACAGCATCATCGTCTCGCAGGCGGGGATCTCCGGCAGCACGACCCTTGGGAAGAGCGTCATTCTGGGGGGACAGGCCGGCGTCGTCGGCCACATCCGGGTCGGGGATCACGTCATGGCCGCCGCGCGCACGGGCATTCACAAGGACGTCCCACCGTCCCAGATCATCTCCGGCGCCCCCCACCGGCCCCACCGGGAGTGGCTGCGGCAGGAGGCCTGTCTGTCGAAACTCCCGGAGTTGAGACAGACGCTTAAAACCCTGCAGCGCCGGGTGGCCGCCCTGGAGCGGCAGACAGCAAAAAAATCACTTTGAAGGAACGTGCCATGAAGATTCATCCCACCGCCGTCATCTCTCCCGAGGCCCGGCTTGCCGAGTCGGTGGAAGTCGGACCCTACACGATCGTCGGACCGGACGTCGAGATCGGCGCCAGCACCGTCATCGGGCCGCACGTCGTCATCGAAAAATGCACCGACATCGGCGAGGGGTGCCACATCCGCCAGTTTGCCTCCATCGGCGCCGACCCCCAGGACCTGAAATATCAGGGAGAGCCCACGCGCGTCGTGATCGGCAATTTTAACACGATCCGCGAGTGCGCGACGATCCACCGCGCCACGACGGCCGACATCGGCGTCACGATGATCGGCGACCACAACCTCCTGATGGCCTACACCCACGTCGCGCACAACTGCAAGATCGGCAACCACGTCATCATGTCCAACGCCGTGAATCTGGCCGGGCACATCCACGTCGAGGATTTCGCCATCATCGGAGGCATGACCGGCATCCACCAGTTCACGCGCATCGGCGCCCACAGTTTCATCGGGGGCGCCTCGGCCGTGCCCCGGGACGTCCCGCCGTACGTCCTGGTCTCGGGCAACACCGCCAAACCGTACGGACTGAACCTGGTCGGGCTCAAGCGCCGGGGTTTCTCCGAGGACACCCTTCAGGCCCTGAAGCACGCGTACCGCCTGGTCTTCCGTTCCTCCCTGCGGCTCGCGGTCGCCCTCGACCGAGTCGAGCAAGAGGTGCCGGACCTTCCGGAGATCCGGCAGTTTGTCGAGTTCATCCGGCATTCCGCCCGGGGCATCTGTCGGTAGGGACGCATCATGGCCAAGATCCGCATCGGCGTCGTGGGCATCGGGCATCTGGGGACGTACCACCTGCAGAAATTCCGGATGATGGATGCCTGCGTCATTACGGCCGTTTCCGACAGCGACGGCGAAAAGGCGGCAAAGGCGGCGGCGGAATACGGGTGCGCGGCTTTCGAGGACTACCGCGACCTCATCCCCCATGTGGATGCCGTCAGCATCGCGGTCCCGACAGCCGCCCACCCCGAGGTCGCCGGCGCCTTCCTCGCGGCCGGAATCGACGTCTTTCTGGAAAAGCCCCTGGCCCCCACCCTTGCCGAAGCCCAATCCCTGGTGGCGCTGGCCGAGGCCAACGGCAGGACCTTTCAGGCCGGCTTCATCGAGCGCTTCAACCCCGCCATTGTCGCCCTGAAGGCGCTTCTCGGGGTGCCCCTATTCGTCGAGTCGCATCGCCTCCACCCCTTCTTCGAGCGGGGCACGGACGTCGATGTCATTCTCGATCTCATGATCCACGATCTGGATATCCTGGCCTGGTTCGTTCCGGCGCCGCTCGCGCACGTCGAGGCCGTCGGGGTCCGGGTTCTATCGGAGAACGTGGACATCGCCAACGCCCGCCTGACCTTCGAGAACGGATGTGTCGCAAACGTTACGGCAAGCCGCGTCACCGGAAAAACCCTTCAGAAGATGCGATTCTTCGGCCTGGAAGGCTATCACGCCGTGGATTTCGCCCAGCGGGAGCTGGTTTCCCTCAAGCGTGTCAGACAGGCCGACGGCAAGATCGACATCGTCGACAACCGGGCCGACGTCATTCCAAAGGACCCGCTCGAGGCGGAGATCCGCGCCTTCGTCGAGGCCGTCCTCCGGCGCACGCCGCCACCGGTCACGGGGCGGGATGCCCTGGCCGCCCAGGAGATGGCCGGCCTCATCGGTGAACGGATCCAGGCGGTGGAGGCGCGGTGGGCCTGATGTCCGGAATGCTTTTCCAGACCCGTCGCCGCCGGCACGGCCGGATCGCGTGCCGCGAGAGATCACCCGGGGAGGTCCGCCGATGTCGGGCAGGCGCGTAATGATTGTCGCGGGCGAGGCCTCGGGCGATCTCCACGGCGCCCGTCTGGTCCAGGCGATGCGTGCCCTCGATCCCGCGCTTGCCTTTAGCGGAATCGGAGGGCGGAACCTGCGCCAGGCCGGTGTGCGGTGTCTGGCCGACGTGGCGGATATGGGCGTCGTGGGCTTGACCGAGGTGACCCGGAAGCTGGGCACCATTCTCCGGGCGAGGCGCGACCTGCGCCGGATTCTGTCCGACGCGCCCCCAGATCTCCTGATCCTCATCGACTACCCCGATTTCAACCTCCCCCTGGCCAGGATCGCCAAGGCGCGCGGCGTTCCCGTCCTGTATTACATCAGCCCCCAGATCTGGGCCTGGCGAAAGGGGAGGCTGAACGCAATCCGGAAGTGCGTCGATCACATGGCCGTGATTCTCCCGTTCGAGAAACCCCTGTACGACCAGGCCGGCGTCCCCGCCACCTTCGTCGGCCACCCCCTGCTTGATGCCCTGGGGGACACCCCCGCCCCGCCGGAGGCCCGCCGGATGTTCCAGCTGGCGGAAGGCGTCACCACCGTCGCGCTCCTGCCGGGCAGCCGTGAGGGAGAGGCAAGAAAGCTCCTGCCGGAGATGCTCGGGGCCGCCCGGATCATCGCCCGGGAGCTGCCGCCGGTCCAGTTTGTCCTGCCCCTGGCCGACAGCCTCGACCCGGCGGTCGTGGAGGGCATCGTCCGGCGGCGGGACCTCGCGGTCCGGATCGTCCGCAACCGGATCTACGACGTCCTGCCCGCCGCCGACGTCGCCCTGGTGGCCTCGGGAACGGCCACGCTGGAGACGGCCCTCATGAACCTCCCCATGGTCGTGGTCTACAAGGTCTCGCCCCTGTCCTACTGGGTCGGCCGGGCGTTCATCCATGTGGGCCACATCAGCCTGGTCAACATCATCGCCGGTAAGACGGTCGTGCCGGAGCTCATCCAGGGCGAGGCGCACGCGAACCGGATGGCCGTGGAGGTGATCGACATCCTGAGCCGCAAGTCGCGGAAGCTCCGGATGCACGAAGAATTGTCGCAAATCCGCGCCCGCCTGGGCGAGCCGGGCGCCGCCGCGAAGACGGCGGCCCTGGCGATGGACCTTCTGAACACGTGACCGACGGCGCGCTTCGAAACGCACCCGGCCGCCGCGGACAAGGACAACCGATGAAACCACAACCCACACCGCCTCGCCCCCCCGGGAAGGAATCCGGCGGGGACATTTACATCCGCCTGCTGAAGCTCGTCCGGCCCCATGCGCCGAAGTTCGTTCTCGCCATGCTCTGCATGCTCGTCGTCGGTGCGCTGACCTCGGCCCTGGCCTTTCTCGTCAAGCCGGCCATGGACGACATCTTCCTCAAAAAAGACACCCGCATGCTCATGCTCATCCCCGTCGCCGTCGTCCTGATCTACCTGATCAAGGGCGCGTGCCACTACGCCCAGTCGATCATCATGAACTTCATCGGCCAGCGCGTGATCGCCGATCTCCGCTACCGGCTGTACGAAAAGATCCAGCGACAGTCCCTGGCCTTCTTCACCCAGAACCCAACGGGCGTTCTGATCTCGCGCATCACCAACGACGTCAATTTCATGAAAGAGGCCGTCTCGGAAGCCGTCACGAACCTGTTCAAGGATTCCTTCACCATCGTCTGCCTCATTTTCGTGATCTTTTACCGCGACTGGAAGCTGGCCATCATCGCGATGGTCGTCTTCCCCCTGACGATTTACCCCATCGCCACCTTCGGGCGGAAGATGCGGAAGGTGGCCACCCGCACGCAGGTCACCATGGGCAGCCTGACGAGCCTCCTTCAGGAAACGATCTCGGGGACCCGGATCGTCAAGGCCTTCAGCATGGAAGAACACGAAAACGAGCGCTTCGCCGGTGAAAACGAGCGGTTGTTCCGCCTGACCATGAAATCGGTCGCCATCTCCGCCATTTCCAGCCCCTTCATGGAGTTTTTGGGCGGCATCGGCATCGCCGTCATCGTCTTCTACGGCGGCTACCAGGTCATCCAGGGCCACTCCACGCCGGGAACGTTCTTCTCCTTTTTGACGGCGCTCATCATGCTCTACGAACCGATCAAGCGCCTGACCAACGTCAACAACAAGATTCAGCAGGGCATCTCCGCCGCGATCCGTGTCTTCGGAATCATCGACACGACGCCGGACATCCTCGATGCGCCCGACGCCGTGGAACTGCCTCGGATCACGCAGGGCATCGCCCTGGAGGACGTCTCCTTTCGTTACGAGGATACGCCGGTGCTGAAAAACATCGCGCTCCGGATTCCGGCCGGCGAGGTGCTGGCCTTCGTCGGGATGAGCGGGGGCGGGAAGACGACCCTGGTCAATCTGATCCCACGGTTCTACGACGTCACCTCCGGCAGGATCCTGATCGACGGGCGCGACATCCGCACCGCCACGATCGCCTCGCTCCGGAAACAGATCGGCATGGTGACCCAGCAGACGATCCTGTTCAACGACACCGTCCGCAACAACATCGCGTACGGGAGCTTCGAAAAACCGGAAGCCGAGATCATCCGGGCCGCCCGGGCCGCCAACGCCCACGACTTCATCACCCGTCTCCCGCAGGGATACGACACCCGGATCGGGGAGCAGGGGACCAAGCTCTCCGGCGGCGAGCGGCAGCGCATCTCGATCGCGCGGGCCATCCTGAAGGACGCCCCCATCCTGATCCTGGACGAGGCGACCTCCTCACTGGACACGGAAGCGGAAATTGAGGTCCAGGGCGCCCTGGAGAACCTGATGCAGGGGCGGACAACCCTGGTCATCGCCCACCGCCTCTCGACCGTCCGCAATGCCGACCGGATCGTCGTCCTCGTCGACGGCCGGATCATCGAGGAGGGGACCCACGACGAACTGCTCGCCCGGCAGGGGGAGTACGCGAAGCTCTACGCCATGCAGTTCAAGGAAGAGAACGGCAACGGCGTGCGCAACCGGACCCCGTCCCCTTCCGGTTCCGCGGCGACGGGGGAGGCGTGATGCATCCGCAGGCGGCCCTTGAAGGGATCTGGTATCGGCCCGGGGCGCAGGCCCGCCGGCATCCCCTCTTCTGGCCGCTCTACGCGCTGTCCCTGCCCTACGGGGCGGCGATCGGTCTGCGCAACCGCCTGTACGACGGAGGCGGCCTTCCCCGGACGAAACTCCCCTGCCCCGTCATCAGCGTGGGGAACCTCACCGTGGGGGGAACGGGGAAGACCCCGCTGGTCATGCTCCTCGCGGAACTGATGCAGGAGGCGGGCTGGCGCCCGGCCATCCTCAGCCGGGGGTTCGGCGGCCGCTCGTCCCGGGGGGTTCACGTCGTCTCGGACGGCCGACGCCTGCTCGCCACACCCGAAACGGTGGGGGACGAGCCCGTCCTGATGGCCCGCACCCTCCCGTCGGTTCCGGTGCTGACGGGACCGGACCGCGTCCGGACGGGCAAGGCGGCGCTCGACCGCTTCGGGGCGAAGCTCCTGATCCTCGACGACGCCTTCCAGCATCGGCGCCTCGCCCGCGATCTGGACATCGTCCTGACGGATCTCACCCTGCCCTTCGGCAACGGCTGCCTCCTCCCGGCGGGCCCGCTGCGCGAACCCGTCCAGGCCCTCAAGCGGGCCCGGATCGTGATCCGGACCGGATCCGAAGCGGAGATCCGCACCTCCCCCGCGTCGGCGGACGCCGGCGGTCTGCGGGGATTTCACCGCCCCCGTGAGCTCATCCGCGGCGACGGCGCCGAACGGCATCCCCCCGCGATGCTCTCCGGGAAGCGCCTCCTGGCGTTCGCCGGCCTCGGACGGCCCGACGCCTTCCGGAAGACCCTCGCGGCGCTGGGCGCCGATGTGGCCGATTTTCTCCCCTTCCCGGATCATCACGCCTACCGCCGCTCGGACATCGAGGGCATCCGTCAGCGGGCGGTCGCGGCAAAAGCCGAATTCATCGTCACGACGGAGAAGGACGCGGTCCGTCTGGCCCCCTGCGCCGACTTTCTCGGAGAGATCTTCCAGCTCCGGATCGTCATGGAGATCCTGCCCGAACGGGAGACGCTGGCGGCGAGGGTGCTCGAGAGGATCGCCCCATGAGGGACGCAGGACACGCCGCCGTCTTCCTGGACCGGGACGGCACGATCAACGAGGAGGTGGGCTACCTGGACCGTATCGACAGGCTCCGCCTGCTTCCCGGAGCGGCCGAGGGCATCCGCCTGCTCAACGCCTCGGGCTTCAAGGTGGTGGTCGTGACCAACCAGTCCGGTGTGGCGCGGGGCCTGTTCACGGAGGCCTTCGTCGTCGAGGTCCATCGCACGCTGGCGGAGCTCCTCGGGCGCCAGGGGGCCCGGATCGACCGTTTCGAGTACTGCCCGCACCACCCGACCGAGGGGGCGGGTCGGTACCGCCGGGCGTGCCCGTGCCGGAAACCCGAACCGGGGATGCTGCTCAAGGCCGCGGCGGCCCTTGCCATCGATCTCGACCGGTCTTACGTCGTGGGGGACACGCCCAAGGACCTGGAGGCGGCCCGGCGCGCCGGTGCGCGGGGGATTCTCGTCCGCACGGGCTACGGCACGGAACACCTGAAAGCCGCGTCAGCCGCCGAGACGACCGCCGCGCATGTCGCCGACGATCTGCTCGCGGCCGTCCACTGGATCCTCACCGAGGCGGACCGGCACGGTCCGGATCCCCGCGACCGGAGGCGGCCATGAACCTCCTGATCGTCAAATTGAGCGCCATCGGGGACGTGATCCACACCCTGCCCTCCCTGGCCGCCCTGCGCCGTCACTTCCCCGCAGCCCACATCACCTGGGTCGTCGAGGAGGCCGCGAGCGACCTGCTCACGGATCATCCCCACCTCGATCGCGTCCTCATCTCCCACCGCAGACGCTGGCAGGACGACCTGAAGCGGGGGCGCGTCCGGCAGCCGCTGCGGGCGATCGCCGCGTTCCTCGGGGACCTGCGCTCCCGCCCCTACGACCTCGTCATCGACTTCCACGGCCTGTTCAAAAGCGCGCTCCTGGTCGGTCTGAGCGGGGGGCGGAGGAAACTGGGCTATGACAGCCTGCAGGAGGGCAGCGGCCTGTTCTACACGGAGAAGATCCCGGAGGACCTGACGCGCCACGCCGTGGATCGTTATCTCGACTTTGCGCGTCACCTCGGGATCGAACCCGGAAAGGCGGAATTCCTGATCCCGGACACACAGGACCAGCGGGGAAGAATCGATTCGCTCCTTCAGGGCCTCGGCATCGCCCCGCGGGAGCGGTTCATCGCCCTCAGCCCCGTCGCTTTCTGGGAAACGAAACTATGGGAAGAGGCGCGGTTCTCCCGCCTAGGCGACCGTATCCGCCGCGAACTCGGCCTGCCGGTCGTTCTGACGGACGGCGCATGCGATTACACGGCACGGATCGCCCGGGGCATGACGGAGGCCGCCGTCAACCTGGGCGGCCGGACCACGCTCCGGGAGCTGGCCGCCCTCTACCGGCGGGCGGCCCTGCTGGTCACGACCGACTCCGGACCCATGCACCTCGCGGCCGCGGTGGGTTGTCCCGTGGTGGCCCTGTTCGGCCCCACCGACCCCCGCCGGACCGGACCGTACGGACCGGGACACACCGTCCTTGAGAGTCCCGTCGACTGCCGACCCTGTTTCCGCAAGACTTGCGAGACCCGCCAGTGCATGCGGGACATCACGGTCGATGCCGTGTTCGAGGCGGTGCGGGAAAAACTGACGGACCGCCGGCAGAAAATGCATGCAGAAAAAACGCTCGAATAAGGAGAACCCCATGACCCTCAACAAGGACCTGCTCGACATCCTGGCCTGCCCCAAGTGCAAGGGAGAGATCCATTTAAACGACGCCGGAGACGGGCTCATCTGCGACGCCTGCCGGCTCAGGTACGAAATCCGGGACGACATTCCCATCATGCTCATTGAAGAGGCCCGATCCCTGGATGAGGGACCATGATCTACGCCAAGCTGTTCCTGACGGCCCTCTTCTGGGGGGGCACCTTCGTCGCCGCCCGCGTCGTCACGCAAGAGTTCTCTCCCTTCAGTGCATCCCTGTGGCGCTTCGTCATCGCTTCGGCGGTCCTGGCCGTCCCGGTCGTCCTCCACGAGGGGGGACTGCCCCGTCTCCGGCGGCGCCGAGTCCTGCCGGTCGTCCTCCTCGGCCTGACGGGCGTCCTCGCCTACAACGTCTTTTTCTTCCTCGGCCTCAAGACCATCCCGGCCGGACGAGCCGCGCTGATCGTCGCCAACAACCCCGTCTTCATCGCCCTGTTTTCCGCCCTGCTCTTCAAGGAACGCCTCTCGATCGCCAACGGGATCGGCATCGGCGTGTGTCTGGCCGGGGCCGTCATCGTCATTTCCCGGGGGAATCCCGGCGGCCTCCTGTCGGGTGCAATCGGGCCGGGCGAGCTTTTCATCCTGGGCTGCGTCGCAAGCTGGGTGTCCTACTCCCTCATCGGCAAGGTCGTTCTGCGCGACCTCTCGCCGCTGGCGGCCGTGGCCTGGTCCTGCCTGATCGGCGCGGCGGCCCTGCTGCCCTTCGCCTGGCAGGAAGGCCTCGTCCGGCAGACGGCTCTCGCCTCGCCGGCGGCCTGGGCCGGTCTGCTCTTCCTGGGCTTGCCGGGAACGGCCATCGGGTTCCTGTGGTACTACGAAGGCATCCGGGCCATCGGTCCTTCCCGCGCCGCGGTGTTCATCAATTTCGTCCCCGTGAGCGCCGTCCTGTTCGGTTGGCTGATCCTCTCCGAAACGCTGACGCGCAGCCTCTTGACGGGCGGCGCCCTCGTCGTCGTCGGCGTCTTTTTGACCAACCGGGCGGGCGGGCGGAAAACCCTTGAAACATAGCGAAAATCATGCTACGGCTCCCCATGCGTTTCTGGTGTGCCGCCCCGGCGGCCCTGGGTCGTCTCCGCGGGGGATGGGCGCCTGACGTGCGTCGCCGGGGAAAAAGGGGCTCATCTTGAATCCGTTCACGATCGCGACCTACAACGTCAATTCCATCCGTTCCCGACTGCACATCCTCCTCCCCTGGCTCGAAACGTACCGGCCCGATGTTTTCTGCATGCAGGAAACCAAGGTCGACGACGGCCGGTTTCCCGCGGACGCCTTCACGAACCTCGGCTATCACTGCATCTTCCGGGGCGCAAAACAGTACAACGGGGTCGCCATCGCCTCCCTCGCCGCGCCGGAGGCGGTCCGCTACGGATTTTCCGACGGCGGCTCCCCCGATGACGACCGGCTTGTGTGCGGCGTTTTCGACGGCGTGGCGGTCGTCAACGCCTACGTGCCCCAGGGGCGGGACCGCGAGAGCGAACACTTCGCCTACAAGCTCGCGTGGTTTCAGCGTCTGAAAACGTTCCTCGCCGCCCACTACTCCCCGGCGCAGCCGCTGGTCTGCTGCGGCGACCTGAACTGCGCCCGGGAGGCGATCGACGTCCACGACCCCAAGCGC
>Ga0116160_1000204_pt1 | contig 72438 bp, 69 predicted proteins | sample AD_JPNAS2_MetaG_FD_89879 | JGI IMG/M metagenome (GOLD analysis project Ga0116160, IMG submission 89879) | Active sludge microbial communities of municipal wastewater-treating anaerobic digesters from Japan - AD_JPNAS2_MetaG | ecosystem: Engineered > Bioreactor > Anaerobic > Digestate | place...
ATGGTCGGGGCGGTGCGATTTGAACGCACGACCACCTGCTCCCAAAACAGGTGCGCTACCAGGCTGCGCCACGCCCCGACGCCTTGAAATCGTTGAAGAGGTCCGTTCCCGGACGGGCGGAACAGTATGCGAAAGGCTCTTTTCTACCTTTCCAGGCCGTTTTGCAAGCTTTTTTTAAGCTGTTCGAGGGCCTTCGATCTGTGGCTGATCCTGTTTTTTATTTCCGGCGGAAGCTCGGCAACGGTGCTCCCGAATTCCGGAACAAAGAAGACGGGATCATATCCGAATCCGTGAGTGCCGGAGCATTGCCGCGCAATTCTGCCGTTCAGCCTGCCCTCGAATGACCTGGATTTCCCTTCCGGTGAGCAAAGGACCACCACGCATTGAAAGTAAGCTTCACGGCCTGTTTCAGGTATGCCGGCCAGTTCATCCAGGAGCTTCCGGTTGTTCTTTTCGTCGGTGGCGCCGGTCCCGGCGTAGCGGGCGGAAAGGATCCCCGGCCCGCCGTCCAGAGCTTTAACGACCAGCCCGGAGTCGTCGGCCAGCGCCCATTCTCCTGTATGAAGCGATACGGCTTTTGCCTTCTTGAGGGCGTTCTCGAAAAACGATGCGCCGTCTTCAACGACCTCCGGATATCCCGGGTAATCTTCCAGCGAAGGAAGATCGATCCCCAGCCCCTCGAAGATCGCGCGGATTTCCGCCGTCTTGCCCCGGTTTTTGGAAGCGATTACTATCCGTTTCAGAATATTTCACCCAAAACTTCGGCCTGTTTTTCCGTAAGGCGGGCGATCCCCTTTTTGGCCGTGCCGATCATCTCATCGAAGAGTTCAAGGCTGAAAGGACGCTGTTCGGCCGTCCCCTGAATTTCCACAAGCATTCCTCCGCGCGTCATCACCACGTTCATGTCGACGGCGGCGCCGGAATCCTCGCGGTAGTCCAGGTCGAGAAGAACTTCATCCTTCACCACTCCTGCGCTCACGGCCGACAGAAAATCCGCCACCGGAACGCTCCTGACAAGGCCGGTTTGCTTCATCCTGCGGAATGCAAGCACCAGGGCGACGAAGCCTCCGGTTATCGAGGCGGTCCTGGTCCCGCCGTCGGCCTGGATAACGTCGCAATCTATATGGATCGTCCTTTCCCCGAAGGCTGTCAGATTCGTGACGGCCCGCAGGGAGCGGCCGATCAGGCGCTGAATTTCATGCGTCCTTCCGCCGATCCTGCCCCGCGCCGACTCGCGGTCGCTCCGCGTATGGGTCGCAGCGGGGATCATTGCGTATTCCGCCGTCAGCCAGCCCCTTCCGCTTCCTTTCAGGAAAGGCGGAACGCCTTCCTCCATGGTTGCCGTGCAGATCACGCGCGTGCCGCCTATTTCGACCAGAACGGATCCCGCGGCGCTTCCGATGAAATCAGGGGTGATCCGCACAGGGCGAATTTCGTCTCTTGCCCTTCCTCCCGGCCTCACTGTTTATCCCCCTTGAAGAATTCCCTGGCGCTTTCCGCAATCGCTTCCGCTATCTCTCCCTGGATCTTTGCATCGGCAAGGGCCTTGCGATCCTTCGGGTTCGTGGCGAATCCCATTTCGATGACAACCGCAGGTATAGAGAGGCCCTGAACAGGGATGGGGGCGTCCCTCAATCCCCTTCCCTTGCGCGGAAACACTCTTTCCAGGTTTTTCTGCAGCAGGCGCGAGAAACGGACGCTTTCGTTAAGGTGCCGCGTCCGGACCATGTCTTTCACTATCTCGCCGGAGCTGTTTTCCTTACCCGGAGGCGTTTTGAAGCCGGGGAAATAGATCTCGTATCCGGACGAATTTCTGCTGAAACCTGCATTTACGTGCAGTCCGATATAAAGGTCGGCCTTGGCTGCGCTCTTGAATCGTTGCGCGGTCGAGGCGGAAGTATCTCCCGGACGGACCAGACGCGCCGTTATGCTGCCGGACTTGTCCAGATCTTTTTTGATGAGACTGCCTACGGCCAGCGTGACGCTTTCTTCGAACGTATCGCCGGACAGGCGGACGCCCTTATCGGATCCGCCATGCCCGGGATCTATGGCGACCTGGTAACTGCGGGCGAACACGCCCGAAGCCGTAAAAACGATCAGGATAATTAAAAGATATTTACAGACATAATTCATTATGGATCCCCCCTGACAGGTTATGGTTCGACCCTTCGACTCGACTCAGGGCTAACAGCTCACCATGACAAGCCCTTCTGTTCTCGCAGCTTCGCAGCTTCGTCCATTTACTGCCTCACCCCGGTGGCCCAGCGCAGCCGCTCTACGGACAGCACGCTGCTGAGTTTCCTGAGACTCGAGAAAACCTGGTTGAGCTGATTCACGTCATGCACGTCGAGCTTGAAATCCAGAACGGCGCTCTGGTCGGGAGTGGTGTCCACCGTAGCATGGGCTATGTTTATGTCGAGATCCGAAATGGCGTTGCTGATCTCGGCCAGCAGACCTTTTTTGTCCTTGCAGAAAACACGGATATGCACCGGGTACGTCTGCTTCTCCTTGATGCTCCAATGTACTTCTATTATCCGTTCGGGATCCGTGTCCCGGATCATCGTGCAGTTCGCCAGATGCACGCTCATCCCGCGGCCCCGCGAGATGAAGCCGACCACTTCGTCGCCGGGCAGAGGATTGCAGCATCTCGCAAACCTGACCATGACGTCCTCCACCCCGGTGATCGATATTCCCGCATCGGAAGTTTTCCGGAATTTCTTTTTTATTTTTTCGAGCAGCGGCTCCGGCTCCTTCTGCGATCCTTCCGGCATGATCTGGTTCACGACGGACTTGGCGGACACCTTCCCGTAACCGATCAGGGCCATCAGATCATCCGGGCCGCTTACGGAATGCTCGTTTATGATCTTCTCGAACTGCTCCGTCTTGATTACCTTGCTCAGCCGGAGGCTCTGCTTCTTGAGCTCCTTTTCCAGAATGTCCCTGCCGAGATCAATGCTCTTTCGCCTCTCCTCCGTTTTGATCCAGTTTTTTACTTTCGATATGGCTTTGGAAGTGACGGCGTACTTGAGCCAGTCCCTTCCCGGGTGATGGCCGGCATGGGTCGTTATTTCGACGGTATCGCCGTTCTGGAGCTCGTACTTGAGCGGAACGATCTGGCGGTTCACCTTGGCCCCGATGCACTGGTCGCCGACATCGGTGTGTATGCTGTAAGCGAAATCTATGGGTGTGGCTCCGCGGGGAAAGGCCTTGACCTGGCCGGTGGGCGTGAAGACGTATACTTCGTCGGGGAAAAGGGCCATTTTGAGATTCTTCATGAACTCGCGCGGATTCTTGTCGTGCTGTATATCCAGGAGCTCCCTCAGTTTTTTTATCTGCTCTTCGTCTTTTCCACGGAAGAAATTGCCTTCCTTGTAGCGCCAGTGAGCCGCGATCCCCTCCTCCGCCCATTCGTGCATTTCCCGCGTGCGGATCTGGATCTCCACCCGCTCTCCATAAGGTCCGATGACTGTTGTATGGAGCGAGCGGTAATTGTTCGCCTTGGGCATGGCGATGTAGTCCTTGAAGCGTCCGGGCACGGGTTTCCAGAGGGAATGGACTACGCTCAGCGCTTCATAACATTCCTTTTCCTTCGCCGAATCCAGAACGATCCGGAACGCGATCAGATCGTAGACTTCGTCGAAGTCTATATTCTGCTCCCGCATTTTCTTGAAAATGCTGTACAGGTGCTTGGCGCGTCCTTCCACCTGTCCGTGCAGGCCGTACTCGGAAATTTCCTTCTGGATGACGTTCTTCACCTCTTCGGTGTAGCGCTCCCTCTCCTCCCTGCGCTTTGCGATCCGGCGGGTCAGGTTTATGTACTCCTCGGGATGCAGGAATTTGAAGGACAGGTCCTCCAGTTCTGTTTTCATCCAGTTGATTCCAAGCCTGTTGGCGAGGGGCGCGTGGATCTCGAGGGTCTCCTTCGCAATATAGGACTGCTTGTCCTCGGGATGAAACTGGAGCGTCCGCATGTTGTGGACCCTGTCGGCGAGCCGCACCAGAAGTATTCTGATATCGGAGGACATGGCCAGGATCATCTTCCGGTAGTTTTCGGCCTGCTTTTCCTCCTGGCTTCCGAAAGTAATCTTGCCGATCTTGGTCAGGCCTTCGACGAGAAAGGCTACCTCGCTGCCGAAAGCCTGTTCGATTTCCCCGATCGTGGCAAGGGTGTCCTCGACCGAATCGTGGAGGATGCCGGTTACGATGCTGGCTGCGTCCAGCTTCATATCGGCCAGCATCCCCGCGACTTCCATCGGATGGGTAAGATAAGGCTCGCCGGAAAGGCGGACCTGTCCCTGGTGAACGGACGCGCTGAAGATATACGCCTTCTCGATCATTTCCAGGTCGTCGTGGGACAGGTATTCGGATACCTTGTCCAGTATGTCCGTTATTCGAAGCACTTGATGTCGACTTCCCGGCGGAAAGCATCGGTGATGTAATCCAGCGCCTCCGGTACGGCCAGGACCTTTGTTTCGCCGGACTTCCTCTCCCGGACCTCCACCTTTCCTTCCGCAAGCCTCTTCGGGCCGATCGTAACGCGCAGCGGGATGCCGATCAGGTCCGCATCATTGAATTTGACTCCCGCCCTTTCGTCGCGGTCGTCGAGAATCACCTCCAATCCGCGCGCGAGGAGCGCTCCGTAAATCTCTTCCGCGGCTTTTGCCAGACCGGAGTCGTTTACGTTCACGGGAGTTATAATCACGTGATACGGCGCGACGGACATCGGCCAGATAATTCCCTTGTCGTCATGATTCTGCTCAATGCAGGCCGCCGCCGTTCTGCCGATCCCGATTCCGTAGCAGCCCATGACCATGTATTGCTCATGTCCGTCGCTGTCGAGATAGACGGCCTTCATCGCCTTGCTGTATTTGGTGCCGAGCTTGAAAATGTGTCCCACTTCTATCCCGCGGGCGAACTCGAAAGGCGAGCCGCAGCGGGCGCACCGGTCGAGGGGCGTGGCGAAGCGCAGGTCGGCGAACGCCTTCACGCGGAAGTCTCTTTCCAGATTGGCGTTGCGCACGTGATAATCTTCCCTGTTCCCTCCCATGACGAAATTATTCATGTGCATAAGGGAATAATCGGCCACGATGTCCGCCTTTACGCCGATCGCTCCCGCAAACCCCTTGGGCGAGCCCGTGACATTCAGCACGACGTCGTCCGGCGCCAGTTCCAGGCTGTCGCATTTCAGGTAGCTCCTCAGCTTGGCCTCATTGATTTCATGATCCCCCCGGACGAGTACAGCTGCCGGTTTCCCGTCACACACGAAGATCAGCGTCTTGACGATGTCCTCGGCCTTTACCCCCAGAAACGCGCACACCTCCTCGATCGTCCTGACATCGGGCGTATGGACTTCTTCGAGAGGCTTCATCGCTTCGGCCGCACCCGGGGATTCGGGCCCGGCAATTTCGGCTTTCTCCAGGTTGGCGGCGTAGCCGCACCCGGGGTTTGAGCAGAAGATGACCGCGTCTTCTCCCGTTTCGGCCATGACCATGAACTCATGCGAAAAACTGCCTCCGATGTTTCCGGTGTCGGCTTCCACCGCGCGGAATTTCATTCCGCACCGGGTGAAGATGCGGCTGTATGCCTCGAACATTTTATCGTAGCTCTTGTCCGCTCCCGGCCAGTCCGCGTCGAAGCTGTACGCGTCTTTCATTCCGAATTCGCGGCAGCGCATCACCCCGAACCTGGGTCTTATTTCGTCCCGGAACTTCGTCTGGATCTGGTACAGGTTGCGCGGGAGCTGGCGGTAAGTCTTGATTTCGTTGCGCACGAGGTCCGTCACGACCTCCTCGTGCGTCGGCCCGATGCAGAAGTCCCGCATGTGCCTGTCCTTGAACCGGAGCAGTTCCTTCCCGTACATGTCCCAGCGGCCGGATTCCTGCCAGAGTTCCGCGGGCTGCACGGCGGGCATGAATACTTCCTGCGCCCCCGCGCGGTTCATCTCCTCCCTTATGATCTGTTCGACCTTTCTGATCACCCGGTATCCGAGAGGCAGGTAAGAATAGATTCCGCCCGTCAGCTTCCGGATCATTCCCGCCCTGATCATGAGCTGATGGCTGACTGATTCCGCATCGGACGGCACTTCCCTGATCGTGGGCAGGAACATCTCAGAGTATCGCATTCGCTTCTCCTTCCTCTCAGGCCTTTTTCGAAAGCGCGCCTGCTTTAATACGGCCGTTCAGCGCGCGGATCACTTCCAGTTGTCTATCTCGCCCATGAGGACCTCGATGAAATCCTCTTCCCTTACTTTCCGGACCGGTTTTCCCTTTCGGAAGAGCACGCCGGCCCCGCGTCCTCCGGCTATGCCGATATCGGCGTCCGCCGCTTCACCCGGCCCGTTGACGACGCATCCCATCAAGGCGATTTTCAGATGCTTGCGGCTGCCGGCCAGCTTTTTCTCTATTTTATTCACCAGCCGGGACAGATCGATCTCGCACCTTCCGCAAGTCGGGCACGAAACGATTTCCGGACCCACGCTGCGGATGCCCAGCGCCCTGAGAATCCCGTAGGCGACTCCGACTTCCCGGACCGGGTCCCCCGTTATGGATACCCGGATGGTATCTCCTATCCCTTCGTAAAGCAGGGAACCGATGCCCAGGGAAGACTTGATGCATGACTGGATCAGCGTGCCGGCTTCCGTCACCCCCAGGTGAAGCGGGCAATCCGTCCGGGCGGAAATTTTCCGATAGGCGTCGATCATGGTGGGCACGTCGGAAGACTTCAGGGAGATCTTAAGAGATTTGACTCCGGCTTCCTCCATCAGGGCGATTCCCCTCATGGCGCTCTCGACCAGCGCTTCCGCCCCGGTCCCCAGGCCTCTCCTGATATCCTTTTCCAGCGATCCGGCGTTTACTCCCAGCCGCACGGCCGTGCCGTTTTCCCGCGCCGCAGCGGCGACGATCCGCAATTTCTCCCTGGAGATGTTACCGGGATTCACGCGGATTCCGTCCGCACCGGCGCTGATGGCGGCCAATGCGAGATGATAATCGAAGTGGATATCGGCTATTACCGGAATGCTTATTTTACGTCTGATCCCGTCTATGGCGCGCGCGGCCGTGAGGTCGGGCACCGCCACCCGCACGATCTCGCACCCGGCCTTTTCAAGCCTGTGAATCTGCCCGACCGTAGCCCGTACATTCCTTGTATCCGTGCTGGTCATGGATTGTACGACTACCGGCTCGCCCCCGCCTATACGGACGCCTCCGACTGAAACGGCCCTTGTCTTTTTCCTTCCTGAAACGGGCATTAATTAGGCTCAAACAGATAAATTCCGGTATTTTATAACATGTAGCCTTTGCACTGGCAATAGCTATATAGTATCGGGCATCGGGCGTCAGGCATTAGGCGTCAGCTTCAGGACATGATAGAATTCAGAATGCGGGAAAGGCGCGAAAAACGCGAAAAGCGCGAAAAAATCAATCCTCGATCAACCGGATAGGATTAAATTCAGAAGCGATACTGGTAGTGAAAGGATGTTCCGGGCGGCTTCTTTCCCGCCCTTCCCGCCTTTCCCGCCTTTCCCGCTTTTCTCGCCTTATTTCAGGAGCGATATGGCGTGCTTGATCCGCTTTAATCCTTCCTGAATGTTGGCCATCGAAGTGGCGTACGAGAGCCGGATATGGGAATCGCTTCCGAACGGCAGCCCGGGGACTACTGCAACATCGACTTCGTCCAGTAGGTATTCCGCCAGGTCCCCGGACCCCCGGATGGCGCGGCCTCCTTTAGATCTGCCGATCAGTCCAGCTATATTGGGGAAGGCATAGAATGCCCCCTGAGGTCGGAGACAGCTCATTCCGGGTATCCCGTCAAGCCCTTCAACCATGAAATCCCGCCTGCGGCGGAATTCCTCAACCATGATCCCGAGGGAGGACTGGTCTCCGTTCAGGGCCTCGACGGCGGCAGCCTGGGAAATGGATGTCGGGTTCGAGGTGTTCTGGCTCTGGAATCCGGTAACGGCGGAGATAATTTCGCGGTCGCCCGCCGCATAGCCGATCCGCCATCCGGTCATGGAGTACGACTTCGAGACGCCGTTGACTACCATCGTGAAAGGCCTGAGATCAGGACGCACGGAGGCGATATCGGCGAACTGGAAGCCGTCGTAAACGATTTTTTCGTAAATGTCGTCCGAGATGACGATGATCTTTCCCTCCAGGATTACTGAGGCCAGCGCCGAAAGCTCCTCCCTGGTGTACGCGGCGCCTGTAGGATTGGAGGGACTGTTCAGGATAATCGCCCTGGTCTTCGCCCCGATTTTAGACCTCAGCAGGCCGGGGTCCGCCTTGAAGCCTTCCGACTCCTTAGTTTCCAGAATGACCGGAGTCGCCCCGGAGAGAAGGACCATGTCCGGATATGAAACCCAGCAGGGAGAGGGTATAAGAACTTCGTCCCCTTCTTCAAAGAGCACCTGGAGCAGGTTGAACAGGGTATGCTTCGCCCCGCACGATACGACGATCTCTGACCTGTCGTATTCGAGGCCGTTATCCCTTTTCAGCTTGGCGCGGATCGCGTCCTTCAGCTCGTCCGTCCCGCCGACAGGAGTGTACTTGGTGAATCCCCTCCGGATGGCGTCAACCGCAGCGGCCTTTATATTGTCCGGCGTGTCGAAATCCGGCTCTCCGGCGCCGAAACCGATGATATTGCGCCCCTGGGCGCGGAGGGCCTGAGCCTTGGCGGTGATCGCCAGGGTCGGCGACGGCTTGATTTTCGCCATTCTGGAAGCAAGTTTCATTTTGTCCCGCTCCTGTCCTTCGAATACTTCTCTTCGAGCCTGTGGAGGACGATATCCGGCACCAGACCGCGAACGGATCCGCCGTGGCAGGCGGCTTCCTTTATCAGGTTGGAACTGGTGAAGAACCACTTGTAGCCGGTCATCAGGAATACCGTTTCGATATCCCTGTCGAGCCGCCGGTTGATAAGGGCCATCTGGAACTCGTACTCGAAATCGGAAACGGCCCTCAGACCCCGCAGGATGACGTTTCCCCCCGCTTTTTTCACATAATCGACAAGCAGGCCGGAAGAGCTGTCGATGCGGATGCGGGGTTCGTCGCCGATGACCTTTTTTATCAAATCCGTCCGTTCTTCTACCGTAAACAGGCCGCTTTTGTTAGGATTGTATGCAATTAGAATGATCATCCGGTCAAAGAAACGCATTCCCCTGCGGATGATATCGAGATGGCCGTTCGTGATCGGGTCGAACGAACCGGGATATACTGCTACGCGCTCCATTCGTCACCTCGTGAAATTTCGCTCGATCGCGATAAAAGATTCAGTTAACCTCGCACTCTGACAGCTAATCATCGCTTCTGTCGCCGTATCTGTAGATTGACAACTCGGTATCGCCGTATTTTCTGCGGTCTTCCAGAACAAAGGCCCGGGTTTCCGGAACGGCCTCCCGCACGGAATGTTGAAGGACCAGCATCGAATGAGAATATGCCAGCCCCCCTTTCTCGAGGCGCCGGACGGTTTTGACCACGTAATTCAGTCCGTATGGAGGGTCCGCGAAAATAACATCGAAACGATCCTCCCTTTTTTCCAGAATTCTGATCGCTTTCTCGAAAGCCGCTCCCAGCAGGAGACAGCCCGATTCCAGTCCGCACCTGACCAGATTCTTCCGTATCGACTCGATCATGAGCGGGTCCTTTTCCACCAGCACGGCTTCCCTCGCCCCGCGGCTCAGCGCCTCCAGACCCACGCTTCCCGTCCCGGCAAAGAGGTCGAGAAACTTCTTTCCTTCCAGGGGCGGGAGAATGTTGAACAGGGCCTCCTTGACCCGGTCGGAAGTAGGGCGTGTGCGGGACCCGCGGGGTAAATGCAGCCTGCAGCCTCCTGCCCTGCCGCCGATAATCCTCAGCATATTATTTCAGGTACTTTGAAGCCAGTATTTCCGCGATCTGGATCGCGTTCAGCGCGGCGCCCTTGCGCAGATTATCGGAGACCACCCAGATGTTTATCCCGTTCGGAATCGATTCATCTTCCCTGATCCGGCCGACGAAAGTCTCATCCCGCCCCGCGCCTTCGACCGCCAGGGGATATTTGAGATTCGCCGGATTGTCCACGACCTTTATCCCCGGAGCGTTTTCCAGGAGCCGGCGCACCTCGGCCGCAGAAATCTTCTTTTCCGTCTCGATGTTGACGCATTCCGAGTGGCATCGGAATACCGGGACCCTGACAGTCGTCGCCGTCACCGCGATCGAATCATCCTCCATGATCTTTTTCGTCTCGAGGATCATTTTCATCTCTTCCTTTGTGTACCCGTTCTCCAGAAAGACGTCTATCTGGGGTATACAGTTGAAGGCGATCTGATGGGGATACACCTTGATCCTGGGCGGGCGGAAATTCAGGATATCCGTCGTCTGCTGCAAGAGTTCGTCCATCGCCTTCTTTCCCGTTCCGGATACGGATTGGTAAGTGGAAACAACGATCCTCTTGATGCGCGCGGCATCGTGGATCGGTTTCAGCGCCACGACCATCTGGATGGTGGAGCAGTTCGGGTTTGCAACGATTCCCCGCTTCTTATAGCCCGCGACGGCATGCGCGTTCACCTCGGGCACGACGAGCGGTACATCGGGGTCCATCCGGAAGGCGCTCGTATTGTCGACGACAACGCAACCCGCCCGGGCGGCGATCGGGGCGAACTTCTGGCTGATTCCGCCCCCCGCCGAAAAAAGTCCGATTTCAATTCCCCGGAATGAATCTTCCTTCAATGTCTTTACATAAAGGTTCTTTCCCTTAAAAGGCAGGTCCTTGCCTTGCGACCTCTCGGACGCGAGGAGAGTCAATTCCTTTACGGGGAATTTTCTTTCCTCCAGGGTGGCCAGCATCTCATTACCGACGGCGCCCGTGGCGCCCACGATCGCTACATTATATTCCCTCATGATATCTCCTGCTCCGTGTAAAAAAAATAGCCCGGGCATTCATGGCCTGAGCTATGATCCATCATTTTGAACGACCTACGATCTGTGTACGCTCCCGGCCTTCTTACGCAGGGTGTCCGGTTTCCTGGGATTCCTCTTCCCGGACACCCTTTCGCTTGACGATCTTGACCAGTGTCCACATCGGGCCGGATACGGCGTAGCCGAAAGTAAATGTAAAGATGGTAATCTGCGGTTCGGCCACAACGATGGAGAGAATGCACACGATCAGGATGAAGGACATGAAAGGCTTCCGGACGAAATAATTCAGATCCTTGAAGCTGTAATACTTGATGCTGCTTACCATCAGCAGGGCCAGCACGACCATCCCGATCAGGATCGATATGTGTGTGAAGTCTCCTGCCCCGCCGAGGAAAAAATACAGGATTACGAAAGAGGCCAGAACGATCGCCGCCGCAGGAATCGGCAGCCCGTTGAAGACGCTCTTGTCAATGACCCCGATCTGGACGTTGAATCTCGCCAACCGCAGGGCTCCGCAAGTCATGAACAGGAACGAAGCTATCCATCCCCATTTCCCGAACGGGTAGAGAGCCCACGTATATGCGAGAACCGCCGGCGCCACGCCGAAGGAGATCAGGTCCGATAGGGAATCGTACTCGGTCCCGAACTTGCTGGTGGTGTTGGTCATCCTCGCCATCCTGCCGTCCAGGCCGTCCAGAATAAGCGCGATCATTATCGCGTAAGCCGCCTTCAGGTAATCTTCATTAAAGGAAGCCACGATAGAGTAAAAACCGGCGAAGAGGCTTGCCGTCGTAAAGAGGTTCGGCAGAACATAAATCCCTTTCTTCATCCGGTCTTTCCTGAATTTGTCGCGGCTGATGAATCTCGTTCTGGTCTTCATCTCAAATACCCCAGGATGGTTTCGCCCGCAATAACGCTCTCTCCCTTGCTGACGGCTATTTCAGTTTCCGGCGGGAGATAGACGTCGAGACGCGATCCGTAGCATATCATCCCGAAACGCTCTCCCTTTCTGACCGGCATGCCTTCCTTCAGATCGCTGATGATCCGTCTTGCCAGGATTCCGGCGATCTGCACAAAAATGATCTCTTTCCCCCCGTCCGTTCTCAGCCTGATCAGGTTTCTCTCGTTCAGAGAAGAGGCCTTGTCCACGTGCGCGAACCTGAATTCCCCCTTCTTGTACCGGACGGCCTCGACGCGTCCCGAAACGGGTATGCGGTTCACATGAACGTTCAGCACGCTCATGAATATGCTGATTTTCCGGAAGCGCCCCGTAATACCGTCGGCTTGCTCCGACTCTTCGATTTTCAGGACTTTCCCGTCCGCCGGAGATACCACCGCTTTCTCATCGACCGGCGAGTTCCTTTCAGGATTGCGGAAGAACCAGACGTTGAACAGCGTCGCCAGGAACGCAACCGATGCCGTTTTCGGCATCTCAAGAAGGGCGAAAGCGGCCGTGATCAGGCCAAGAGGGATTATGAAACGGAAACCCTCCCGAGCTATCAGGCCCGTTCTGTCGTTTGCCATATCAGTTGTTCTTCGACTCCAGATCCCTGTACCTGGACAGGATCTCATGTATCCTGTCCTTGCCTGCCAGTTTCATCTTCTGGATTTTCTTTTTTTCAATCTCTTCCTGAGGAGTCAAATAAACCCTTTTATTGAAATCTTCCAGGACTTTTTCGTACCGCTGGTGTTCTTCCCAGTGCTTTTTTAACTCTTCGTCCTGGTTGATGTATCTCGCAATCAACAACTCTTCGACTTTCTCCATAAAAGAAGGTGACCTCCATATACAAGCTTCCGCGTTAGATTTATATGAAACGGCCGCTCTTGTCAATGATCCTTAATAAAACAGGCAGTTTGATCATTTGCTGCCCGCTTCTGTTCCGCCTCGGACACCCTGATGTAAACAGGAGCCAGGTCGGCCGCTTTGACCGTTTCCCCCGCCTCAAGAAGCCTTCTCCCCAGAACGGCGACGGCAGAGGCCCGGATCAAATGGAGGTGAGGCGGGGCAAATGATTCCGGCCCGAACGCCTTAAGAAAAACGTTCTCGTACCGGACGGCGCCTTCCCCTGCCAGGATAACGTCTGCCGGAAGGTATCCCGGCAGGCGCTCCGGCTCGACTGCGACGACTTCCCCTTCCCGGCGAGGCCGGCCGTCTTCCGTAAAGTAGTACAAGGCCGAATAAACCTGACCCTTTTTGGCGTCCAGCATGGCGCACACTGGTCTGGCCGAAAAGAAGAAATTCCAGGCCAGCGCCTCGAGAGTGGATACAGCGGCAACGGGCCGGGAAGAGCCGAAAGCGAGTCCTTTGATGATGCTGACCCCGATGCGGAGACCGGTAAACGATCCCGGCCCGACGGTTACGGCGAACAGGTCGATTTCGTCCGGCTCGATTCCGGACTGCTCGAAAACGCGGGAGGCGGCGGGGAGGATTGATTCCGAGTGGGTTATCCCGGAGTGGACAAGAACTTCCCCCAGCACCTTATCTCCCCTCAGCAGGGCGACGCTCCCCGCCCGGGTTGAGGTATCCATCCCCAGGACCAGCATTTTTCCCTATTCCTCGAAAATCCTCAGGATATCGTTGTAGAACACAAACAGCATGAGGAGAATCAGCAGGAAAAATCCTATCTGCTGCGCTACCTCCCTCCATTTCATATTGATCTCTTTCCCGGTCACCATTTCAATCAGAAAGAAAAAGAGGTGCCCTCCGTCAAGGACGGGGATCGGCAGTATATTGAGGACCGCCAGGTTGATACTGAGAATGGCCATGAAGAAGATAAAGGGAAGGAATCCCTTTTTAACCTGTGTGCCGGCCATCTGTGCGATCAGAATGGGCCCTCCCAGGTTTGACGGGGAAATCGCCCCCGCGATGATCTTGTAGATGCTGATAAAAGTCAGCTCCGTTATCGCCCAGCTCTGCTCGAAGCCGGAGAGGACGGCCCGGACGGGGTTTTCCCGCTTGATGACGACTTCGGTCGAGGCCTGGATGCCTATCTTGTAGCTCTCCGCGTCCTCCCCGAACAGGTTCTTAACCGTCGTCGGTCTTCCCTTCAGCCGGAAGTCGCCTGTCGCGCCGTCAGGCCGCTGAACCTGGATGGTAAGCTCGCGGCCCTTGCTGCCGCCGATAGCTTCGGCGATTTCCGTCCACGTTGTGACCTTTTCTCCGTCGATCGCGGTTATCCTGTCGCCCTCTCTCAAGCCGGCCTGCTGGGCGGCCGACCCGGACTGCACGCTGCCGATCTCATTGGTAAGGGTAGGAAAGCCGGACATGTAAATGACGGCGAACGCCAGGACGGCGAAGAGGAAATTGAAGCCGGGTCCTGCGGCAACGATGCCGATTTTCTTCAGGACCGGCTGCTTCAGGAAAGATCTTTTCTCGTCTTCCGGCGAGAGTTGTTCGGCGCCGGACTCGCCCAGGAGCTTGACATATCCGCCCAGAGGAATCAGGGAAATCCGGTATTCGGTTTCCCCGTATTTTCTCCCGATCAGCCTGGGGCCGAATCCCAGAGAAAATTTCAGCACGCCCACACCGGACAGCTTTGCCGTAAGGAAATGGCCCAGCTCGTGGACGAATATGAGCACTCCCAGGAGAATGATTACCGATGCCACATTGATTCCAATCATTATTCCCTCATTTATATCAAACGGGTCGAGAGCCGGGGCGATGCAGAGGCGCGCCCCCTCTCAGCCTCTCAGCTGCTCATCTTCCCAGCTTACCGGCTTCTGATCTCGCCCACCGGTCCGCTTCCAGGATCTGTCCGATCTCCGGAGAATCGATGACGCGGTGGCGTTTGACGCATTCAGTAATTACCCGCGGTATGTCCGTGAAACCCAAGTCTCCGGCAAGGAACCGCGCAACCGCAACTTCATTCGCGGCGTTCATTGCCGCGGGGGCGGTTCCTCCCCTTTTCCCCGCCTCGAAAGCCAGCCGCAATGACGGGAAGCGCGCCGGATCGGGCGGAAGGAAGGTGAGATTTCCCGACCTGGCAAAATCGACCGGCGAGGTCACCCCGTCCAGCCTGTCCGGATAGGAAAGCGCATACGCGATGGGACCCCGCATGTCCGGGACTCCCATCTGGGCCAGAACGGATCCGTCCATCCATTCCACCATGGAATGAACGATGCTTTCAGGATGAACGACTACCTCGATGCGGTCCATGTCCGCGCCGAAAAGCCAATGGGCCTCGATCATCTCGAGACCTTTGTTCATCATCGTTGCGGAATCGACCGTGATCTTCTTCCCCATCTTCCAGTTCGGATGATTAAGCGCGTCCGCCACCGTAATTTCGCCGAATCTCTCGCGCGGCAGGTGCAGAAAGGGACCACCGGACGCGGTCAGCAGGATTTTCCTGATCCTGTTGTTCCGCCTTCCTTCCAGACACTGGAAAATGGCGCTGTGCTCGCTGTCCACGGGAAGAATGCGGACGCCCTTCCGGAGCGCTGCCCCCATCACAATCTCGCCGGCCATGACGAGCGTCTCCTTGTTGGCGAGAGCTATGTCCTTGCCCGCCTCAATCGCCTGCAGGGTCGGCAGGAGACCCGCCGCCCCGACCATCGCGGAAAGAACGATATCGGCCTCCTGAACGGAGGCTGTTTTTTTGTAGCCGTCTTCCCCCCATACGACATCCGGGAGCGGTCCGGACTTCCCGAGATTATCCCGCAGCGCGGCGGCTCTGTGTTCATCGATTACCGACACAATGCGCGGCCGGTGGCGCCGTATCTGCTCCGCCAGAAGATCCGTATTGGATCCCGCGGAAAGCGCCGCAACCCTGAATTTGTCAGGGTACCTGGACACCACATCAAGCGCGCTGACGCCGATCGAGCCGGTTGAGCCGAGTATGGATATAGCCTTCATCTGCCGAAAATCATAATGCTATAATAGTAAACAAAAACACCCGCGAACAGGAAAAAATCGAGCCTGTCCAGAATGCCTCCGTGCCCGGGGAAGATCACCCCCGAATCCTTAACTCCGGCAGACCTTTTCAGGGCGGATTCCGCGAGATCGCCCAGCTGTCCCAGGATGTTCGCAACAGGCACGATCATCAAAAGGTGCCACAGCGGCAGAGAGGGGAAAAACAAAAACCGGAACAAGGCGCATCCCGTCAGGCTCCCCGCCAGCGAACCGATCGCCCCTTCAACTGTTTTTCCCGGGCTGACGTGCGGCATCAGCTTTTTTTTGCCGAACCGGCGGCCCGTATAGAAGGCGGTAATATCCCCCGAAAAGGCGAGGACGACAAGAAAAAAGATCCATTGGGCGCCGTGCGGGGCAAGGCGCAGGAGAATCAAATGCGTCAGCAGCAGAGGAATCCCGATAAACGACAGCACGGCAATGCCGAGGGGACCTGCGTCGATGCTTTCCCCGCGGATTCGCAGGAGAAAGAAGAGAAAGCACAGAATGAGCGACAGCGATGCGGCCTGAAGGACCAGGGGGGTATTGCCCCAGAAAGCGGGCAGGGAAATGGACAGGGCGATGATCGTCCCCTGGGCGGTTATCCATCTTCGCTCCGTTCCGAAGAACATCCGCTTCAATTCGATTACGGATCCGACGACGAGCAGAAGGATGAAACAGGAAAATGCCGTTTCCGAGCCGTAAAGGATCAGGAGAAATATCAGCGGCGCGGCGATTGCGCCGGTAATCCATCGTTTGATGTGGGCATTCATGCTGTCAATCCGGCAACCGCGCGCGGCAAGGGGGCTTCCCCGCGTGCATCAGGCGGCATGCTCTTATATGTTTCCGAACCGCCGTTCCCTGTTCTGATAATCAACAATAGCCTCGATGAGATGTTCTTTGCGGAAGTCGGGCCAGAGGACTTCCGTGAAATGGAATTCCGTATAGGCTGTCTGCCAGAGAAGGAAATTGCTGATCCGGTACTCGCCGCTGGTCCGGATAAGAAGGTCCGGATCCGGAATGCCGGCGGTGTCCAGGTAGCGGGAAAAAATCTCCGTGTCGATTCCCCTCTCCCGGGCCGGTTTTTTCTCGGCAAGGATCTTCCGGACCGCCCTGACGATTTCGTCTCTGCCGGAGTAGCTGAGCGCGAGAATCAAAACCATATCGCTGCCGCGGGATGTTTTCTCGATGCAGTCCCTCAGCGAAATCCGGACATTCCCGGGCAGACGTTCTATGTCGCCGATGGCCCTCAGGCTGATGCCCCTTTCGAGCATTGTCGGGAGTTCTTTTTTCAGAAACAGCTCCAGGAGTTTCATCAGGGCCGAGATCTCCGCTTTCGGCCGGGACCAGTTTTCAATGGAGAACGCGTACAGCGTAAGATATTTGATGCCGATTTCCCGGCAGGCCGTCACGGTGCTGCGGACGGCCTCCACTCCCGCACGATGACCCGTTACCCTGCGCATTGCATTGCGCTTGGCCCAGCGCCCGTTTCCGTCCATAATGACGGCGATATGGCGGGGGAGGCGGCTTTCATCCAGTTTATTTGCATCCATGAGATGGAGATTTCTTCCGCCGGCAGCGGCGCCCGGACGGTTCGCCCGGGAAAAATAAAGAGCCCCGCAGGGCTCCGGCTGTTTTCCGATATCCATAATTGGCGGCGCAAGTCGGTAAGGGGGAGAATAAGCCCGGACAGCGCAAGGTCCTTCAGCCCCGAACCCCGGCTGATCCGTTCTTTATATCTCGAGTATCTCTTTCTCCTTTGCCGCCAGGATCTCGTCCGACTTCCGGATGTAATCATCCGTTATCTTCTGCACTTCTTTTTCGCCCTTGAATAACGCATCCTCTGAAATCTTGTTGTCCTTCTTCATCGCCTTCAGCTGCTCGTTGGCGTCACGCCGGTCGTTCCGCAGCTTGATCTTGCATTCCTCCCCCATTTTTTTGACAACCTTGACGAGCTCTTTTCTCCTCTGTTCCGTAAGGGGAGGAATCGAGATGCGTACTATTTTGCCGTCGCTCGTGGGCATCAATCCCAGCTCGGATTTCTGTATGCCTTTTTCTATGGCGGGAACAACGCTCGCGTCCCAGGGCGAAATCAGGATCTGCCTGCTTTCCGGAATGGAAAGGGAAGCAACCTGGTTCAGCGGCGTAGGCGTTCCGTAGTAATCGACCCTGATGCCGTCCAGAAGAGACAGCGAAGCCCTGCCGGTGCGCACCTTGCTCAGTGACCTCTCGAACGACTGAAGGTCCTTATCCATTGTTTCTTTCAGAGATTTGTATACTGCTTCCATTTCAGCCCTCTCCCACCAGCGTCCCGACGGCGGCGCCGCAAACGATTTTTTTCAGGTTACCCGGCTTCTCAAGATTAAAGACGATGATGGGAAGACCGTTTTCCCTGCACAGAGATACAGCCGTTGCATCCATAACTTTAAGGTTTTGGGCCAGTACATCGATATAACTGATATTTTTGTAGTGCTTCGCTTCCTTGTACTTCATGGGATCCTTATCGTATACGCCATCGACTTTTGTTGCCTTAAGCAGGACCTGCGCTCCGATTTCCGCCGCCCGCAGCGCCGCGGCCGTGTCCGTGGTGAAATATGGATTTCCGGTTCCGCCCCCGAAAATAACGATTCTCCCCTTTTCCAGATGGCGCAATGCGCGCCTGTGGATGAACCGCTCTGCGATCTCTATCATTTCAATGGACGAAAGCACCCTGGTCGCAACACCGGCCGCCTCAATCGCGTTCTGCAGGGCGAGACTGTTGATGACCGTCGCCAGCATTCCCATGTAATCCGCCGAGGCCCGGTCCATTCCCTCAGCATACGGGGCCTGGCCCCTGAAAATATTGCCTCCCCCTACGACAATCCCGATCTGGACCCCGAGGGATGAAATTTCCTTGAGCTCGCCGGAGATCTTACGCAGGACGTTGATGTCGATCGGCTGCGCGCCGCCGCCTGCCAGCGCCTCGCCGCTCAGCTTAAGAAGAATTCTCTTGAAGACAGGACGACTCATGTCTGCTTCACTTGATCTCTTCGCCGAGCTGGTAACGGGCAAATCTCCTCACCACGATATTTTCACCGGTCTTCGCGATCATGTTATTTACGAGAGTGCCTACCGTAATATTCTGGTCGCGGATGAATTTCTGGTCGAGAAGGCAAACTTCCTCGTAGTACTTTTTCAGTTTTCCCTCGATTATCCTGTCGACAACCTTCTCCGGTTTCCCCTCGGCCAGGACCTGCGTCCTGTAGATCTCCTTTTCCTTCTCCAGGACCGCGGGCGGAACGTCTTCCGCCTTGAGATAGGTGGGGTTGGAAGCCGCGATATGCATGGCGACATCCTTGGCCAGCGTCTTGAAATCGTCGGTCTTGGCGACAAAATCGGTTTCGCAGTTTACTTCCACAAGCACGCCGATGCGCCCCTGCATATGGATATACGACGCGACCATACCTTCCTTTGCCGCCTTCGAAGACCTCTTGGTTGCGGCCGACATTCCCTTCTTCCTCAGGTATTCGATCGCTTTTTCCATATTTCCGCCGGAAGCCTTCAGGGCTTCCTTGCAGTCCATCATTCCTGCACCTGTTTTTGTCCTCAACTCCTTGACCAATGCTGCGGAAATCTCCACTTCCACTACCTCCTTCTAAACTCAAGCGGCCGCAGCGGTTTTCCGCCGGGCCGCGATAAAAGACTCCATCCGCCTATTGGGCGTCTTCTTTTTCAGCCTCTTCGCCGCCCTTGGACTCCACGCTTTCAGGAACGTCCTGCTCGCCGGCGCCTTCGCGCACGGCCTCTTCCGTCACCTTGTCCGACTGGGCCTGGACACGCTCCTCGAACCTGCGCCTGCCTTCTGTCACGGCATCGGCGATTTTCATGGCGAACAGCTTGATCGCCCGGATGGCGTCGTCGTTGCCGGGGATGATGTAATCGATTTCGTCGGGATCGCAGTTTGTATCGACGATTCCCACGATCGGGACACCCGTCTTCCTCGCCTCCTTGACGGCGATGCTCTCCTTCTTCGGGTCGACGATAAACAGCGCCGCCGGGAGGGATTTCATGGTCCGGATGCCTCCGAGCACTTTTTCGAGGCGGTCCCTCTCCTTGCGCAGGCGGAGGATCTCTTTCTTTGGGAAAGCCTGGATGGATTCGTCGTCGAACATGCGGTCAAGGCCGTTCAGGCGGTCAATGCTCTTCTTTATGGTTGTAAAATTGGTGAGCATCCCGCCCAGCCATCTCTGGTTCACATAGGGCATCCCCGCCCTCTCCGCTTCCGTCCTGATCGATTCCTGCGCCTGCTTTTTCGTTCCGAGGAACAGGACCACTCCTCCCGAAGCCACGGTTTCGACGACAAAGTTAAAAGCGATGGTGAACATCTCGACCGTCTGCTGCAGGTCGATGATGTATATGCCGTTGCGGGCGCCGAAGATATACTGCTTCATCTTCGGGTTCCACTTGTTCGTCTGGTGCCCGAAATGGACGCCGGACTCCAGAAGCAACTTCATGGATACGATTGACATTTACAGTTCTCCTTTCGTTTTTTTTCCGCCACATTCCTCATTTCGACCCGGGACTCGCCGGAATTCCGGGGAGCAACTCCGGGCCGATCGGAAGGTGTGAGTATTGCGGCTCGCAAATATCATAAAGAGCCGGTTGTAATCAAGAAAAAACTTAAAAAATCAAGTATGATATTCAGCATTGATCCTCACGTAATCGTATGTGAGGTCGCTTGCGAACATACGGAACGAACTGCGTCCCGCCCCCAGCCGGATGCGCAGCCTGATCTCCGGTTGGGCCATGATCTGTCTGATCCTTTCCGGATCGAAACCGGCGCCGGTTCCCCGGAGGAAGACGGGCTCCTCCTCGAAATAAAGCTCCGCAGCTTCAGGATCGACGGGAACGCCGGACGCCCCCAGGGCGGAGATGATTCTGCCCCAGTTCGGGTCGCGTCCGAAAAAGGCGGCCTTGACCAGATTCGATCTGGCGACGGCGTACGCGGCTTTGCGGGCATGGTCCAGGGTCCTCGCCCCCTCCACCGATATCTCGATCAGTTTCGTGGCCCCCTCCCCGTCCCTGACCATGGCCCTGGCAAGGTCTTCCGCCACACTGAAGAGCATCTCCCGGAAACTCATCCAGCCGGCGGACCTGCGTGCGAGGGGCTTATTTCCGGCCCGGCCGTTGGCCAGCACTATCGCCGTGTCGTTCGTGCTCATGCAGCCGTCGACGCTGATGGCGTTGAAGCTTCGGCCTGCGGCTTCCCGCAGCAGGAAATCGAGACTTGCCGCCTCGATCACGGCGTCCGTCATGAAGAAAGCAAGCATCGTGGCCATCCCCGGCTCGATCATGCCGGCGCCCTTGGCGATCCCGCAGACCGCGATATCGGCCCCGCCCGCGCTTCCCTTCCTGTACTCGATTTTTGGAAAACGGTCGGTGGTCATGATCGCCTCTTCGGCAATGCCGATCCGGTCCTCCGCAAGGCCCTCGATAAGCGGATCGAGGCTGTCCAGGACGGCCGCTGTCGGCAGCCGTTCGCCGATCTTGCCCGTAGACGCCGCAAGCACCAGTCGTTCATCGATCCGCAGCCTCCGGGAAATATCCGCGGTGATAAGGCGTACGTCTTTCAAGCCGTCCTCGCCGGTAGCGGCGTTTGCGTTGCCGCTGTTGATCAGCACGGCCTGGGCGCTGCCGCCGGCAAGACGCTCCCTGGAAACCAGGACAGGCGGCGCGGCAAAACGGTTGGTGGTAAAGACCCCTGCCGCCGCTGCGGGCGATTGAGAGAAAATAAGGGCCAGGTCTTTCCGGCCGCTGTCCTTGATCCCGGCATGAATTCCGTTAAACAAAAATCCCGGAACAATCATCCTGTCGTCCATATCAAACCTTAATCGAGTTGATGTACGAAAATCCCAAATCACAAGCACCAAATTCCCAACAATATCGAAATTCAAAAATCAGACTGCGAGTCAGGTTTTTTATTTGGGATTTGTAATTTGGTGCTTGGAATTTACGCTTTTATTTCCCGCAGCACTTTTTGTACTTTTTCCCGCTCCCGCACGGACACGGCTCGTTTCTCCCGATTTTCTTCGCCTCCCTCTTCTGCGGCGCGGACGGCGGCGCGGTGTCTCCATGGCTCATGACAAGGTCCTCCGTCGGGCCGTACATGTTGGAAAACCGGGCGTCCTTTTCGATCCTGACCATGCTGAGCTTCTCCAGCGTCTCGGTCTTGATCCGTTCGATCATGCCGGCGAAGGTCTCGAAGCCCTCCCGCTGGTATTCCCGGATAGGGTCTTTCTGGCCGTACCCCCTCAAGCCGATACCTTCCCGGAGGTGGTCCATGGCCAGGAGATGGTCTTTCCACTGTACGTCGATGGACTGGAGCATGAGATACTTGATCAGGTAGTCCATCAGCTCCGGACCGAATTCCCGCTCCTTGGCCCGGAGCAGTTCCTTCACGCCTGATGTAATGATCTCCCGGGCATCTTCTCTGCCGAGTTCCTCGCCCTTTTCCGGAAAATTGAACCGGATCGAAAACTGTTTGAAGAGTATGTCATCCATCCCGCGCAGGTTCCATTCTTCGGGATGGATTTTTTCATCCATGTACTCGTCGATGATTCCTTCGACAACGTCGTCAAGCATATCATCCAGGACGTTTCGCAGGTTCTCTCCCTTCAAAACCGTCCGGCGCTGTTCGTAAATTACCTTCCGCTGCTGGTTCATTACGTCGTCGAACTCGAGGAGGTGTTTGCGGATGTCGAAATTCTGCCCTTCGACCCTCTTCTGCGCGTTTTCTATCGCCCTGGAGACGAGCCTGTGCTCGATCGGCTGGTCTTCCTCGAAGCCTATCTTGTCCATGACGCTTGAAATCCTCTCCGCCCCGAAAATCCGAAGCAGGTCGTCCTCGAGCGAGAGATAAAACCGCGAGGACCCCATATCCCCCTGCCTTCCGGAACGGCCGCGGAGCTGGTTGTCGATACGGCGGCTTTCGTGCCGTTCCGTTCCGAGCACATGCAGCCCTCCAAGTTCGGCCACTCCAGGCCCCAGCCGGATGTCCGTGCCCCTTCCCGCCATGTTGGTGGAGATTGTAACGCCCCTGCTCTGTCCCGCCTGGGAGATGATCTCTGCTTCCTTTTCGTGATTCTTGGCGTTCAGGACGTGGTGCTGTATCCCTTCCCTCGTCAGCATTTTGCTCAGCAGTTCGGATTTTTCGATCGAGATGGTCCCGACGAGTACCGGTCTGCCGGCGGTGCACAGCTCTTTGATTTCTTTGATAACTGCCCGGAATTTCTCTTTTTCCGTCTTGTAAATGACATCTGAATGATCCGTCCGGATCATCGGCATATTCGTGGGGACGACGAGGACCTCGAGCTTGTAGATCTCCTTGAATTCCGCCGCCTCCGTGTCTGCCGTACCGGTCATCCCGGCCAGCTTCTCATACATGCGGAAATAATTCTGGAAGGTAATGGAGGCGAGGGTCTGGTTCTCCCTCTCGATCTTGACTTTTTCCTTGGCCTCGAGCGCCTGGTGGAGGCCGTCGCTGTATCTCCTGCCCGGCAGTACCCTGCCCGTAAACTCGTCCACTATGATGACCTGCCCGTCTTTCACCAGATAGTCGACATCCCGCTTGAACAGAGTATGCGCCCGCAGGGCCTGATTGACATGGTGCAGGATTTCTATATTCCTCGGGTCGTAGAGATTGGATACGCTCAGGATTTTCTCTACTTTCCTGACTCCCTCTTCCGTGAGGACGACGGTTCTCGCCTTTTCGTCAATGCTGAAGTCCTGCTCCTTGTGCAGACGGGGAATGACCTGGTTAATGCGGTAATACTTGTCCGTTGATTCTTCGGACGGTCCGGAAATGATCAGCGGAGTGCGGGCTTCGTCGATCAGGATGCTGTCGACTTCGTCCACGATGGCGTAATAGAAATCCCGCTGGACGAAATCATCGCTGCTGAATTTCATGTTGTCGCGCAGATAATCGAACCCGAATTCGTTGTTGGTGCCGTAGGTAACGTCGGCTCCGTACGATATCTTTCTCTCTTCGTCCGACATTCCATGGACGATAATGCCGACCGACAGCCCCAGGAAACGGTAAATGGGCCCCATCCATTCCGCGTCCCTGCGGGCGAGATAATCGTTGACCGTCACCACATGGACCCCTCTGCCCGTGAGCGCGTTCAGATAGACCGGCATCGTCGCAGCGAGAGTTTTTCCCTCGCCTGTTTTCATCTCCGCTATCTTGCCTTCATGAAGAACCAGCCCTCCGATTACCTGGACGTCGAAAGGCCTCATCAGGAGAGTTCTCCTGGCGGCCTCCCGGGCGACGGCAAACGCCTCGGGAAGTACGTCTTCCAGAGAGGTTCCGTTAGCAAGTTTCTCCCTGAAGTATCCGGTTTTCGCCCTTAAGCCTTCATCGCTCAACCTGATGATGGAGGGCTCAAAACGGTTTACTTCATCCAAAATGACGGAGAGTCTCTTCAGCTCCCTGTCGTTTTTGCTCCCTACTATCTTTGTCAGTAAATTCAGCATAAACCTTTCAGTTTCCAAAAAAAAACCGGTAGTCTCTACCGGCCTTTGTTATCGGTAAAAGGCGATCTCTTCAGATATAATACACTTTCCCCATGGTTCGTAAAGAGTAAAGCGTAAGGTGCAAGGGGTGAAAGATGAAAATCGCTTCACGCTTTACGCCTTACGCTTTCATCGAGCTATGGAAGGTATTTCCGGGGGTTGACCGGTATGCCGTTCAGGTAGACGCTGTAATGAAGGTGCGACCCCGTGCTGCGGCCGGAATTCCCCACGTAACCTAAAACATCTCCGCGCTTGACGCTCTTTCCCGCCGACACGGTGGTGCGCAGGAGGTGTGCGTACCCGGTTTTAATTCCCTTCATATGGTCCACGACGATGTAGCGCCCCAAATCGGGTCTGTCCACCACTTCCGAGACGATCCCGTCCGCAGGAACGATTATCTCCTTTCCAAGTCTGGCTGCAACGTCAATACCCCGGTGAAATTCTTCCCTCCCGCCATAGGGAGATTGCCTGTATCCGAATTCGGAGGTAACCCAGCCCTTTACCGGCCAGATGGAAGGGGTTGCGGCAAGAATGGACTCCCTCTTCTTCAAATAGTCCAGAAGCTCCGAAAAACTGTTCTCCTGCCGGGAAGCTGCTTTCAGGAGACGGTCAAGATTTCTGTTTATCCGGTCGATTGACGGATTTGCATCGTCCTCTGCGGATATCCCGCCGATGCCAAGCATCAGATTCGAAGGCTTCTTCTTGTCGAAGTTGGCCATTGTCCGGATTTTCTGGTCCAGCTGACGCAAATCCTCCATTTTCTTTTCAAAATCGCTTACCTTGGAAGCCAGCACGTCGATCTGCTCTTTCTGGCTTGCCGTCAGGTCTTTCAGATTCCGGAGCTGACGCTCATCGTTTTTCGTCCGGCTATAATCGTAAAGAAAAAAAGAAAGTGAAAACAGGACTACCAGACAGGCAAGAAAGAATACCCTCAGGTGAGTGCTGGATGCTGTGATTTTCCTGACCGATCTTTTCGTCTTTGGAACGATCAGCAAGGTATAATGGTTCTTCGCCATCTGGCCTTCATTTGATTCGTTCTCTGATTAAAAACCGGGCTAACGCCTGGGAGGCATCGGGCCTTCCGGCCCTGATTTCTTGGAGCCTTTGGAGCTATGGAACCTACAGAGCCATGGAGCCGATACATAGATGATCGGCATCTTCCGGGTTCAACTCAAGTCGAACTGAAAGTATCACAGCAAAAAACCGCCTGTCAAGCATATAAAATTCAATACAAGTCAGGTATTTACATTTTATGACCGTATTTGCCCGGTACTTTAAAAATCCGGTTCGGCTAATCACTGGAGGGTTCAAAGCTGTCTTTCGCCGCGCCGCATACAGGACACACCCAAGTATCGGGAAGATCCGAAAAGGCCGTTCCGGCGGCAATCCCGTTTTCAGGATCGCCCGCAGCAGGATCGTAGACATAACCGCAGACCGTGCATACGTAATTTTGCATTTACGCCAACCCCCATGATCGGTATTAATTTACTCCGTTTCTTTTTCCTCCTTTTTCCATACGCAGAGCAGATCGCCCGCATGATACTGACACTGAACGAGCTCCCAACCGGCTTCTCCTTCCCGGTTGAGGGCCGATTCGACCTCGTCCCCCCGATCGGCCAGGTCGTGGATCATGCAGCTTCCGGTAATATCGCATTGAAAATACCTGTCCGATTCGGGGATGGACTGCCCGTTCACCTTATGGTGAGTGACCTTGTAAGACCATTTGGACATGGTTTCGGCCTCCGCAAAAGTTTAAGAATGAAGCTGCGAAGTTGCGAAGCTGCGAGGATAGGAAAGGAATACAAAAAGAAGCCCTGGCCTGCTTGAATATCTCACCGCAACTTCGATCCTCGCAACTTCGCAGCTTCGTTCTTCATGCCTGGCAGCCGGGACAGTAGTACGTCCCTCTCCCCCCGACGACGATGCGGGCGATCTCGCCGCCGCACCGCCTGCATTTCGCGCCGGCAGATCCGTAGACCCTCAGGCGGTTCTGAAAGTCTCCTTTCCTCCCGTAAAGGTCGCGCCAGTCCGAAATGGAAGTCCCGCGCATGCTGATGGCCTCTTTAAAAATGAAGCGGATCGATCGGGAAAGCCGTTTCCATTCCGCCGGGGAAAGACCACGACAGGGCCTGCGCGGGTCTATGCCCGACCGATACAAGGCCTCGCAGGCGTAAATGTTGCCCATTCCCGCCAGCACCTTCTGATCGAGCATGAAAGCCTTTATCGCTGTTTTCCGCGATTCGGCTTTCTTCCGCAGTGCGCCCGCATCAAGCTCGAGGAGGGCGTCGGCGCCCGGCCGCCGGTTTTTCCCTTCTACAAGCGAGAGGGTGGCAAACCTGCGCGGGTCAACCAGGAATATGTTTTCCCCGGGGAATGAAAAAAGAAACCTTGCGTGGGGGGGGACGCCTTTTTCTTCAAGACGCAGGAACCGGCCGGTCATCCGCAAATGGAACTCCAGCGCCTGTCCGCCTTCCAGCATGATTCTCAGCCATTTTCCCTGCCGCTCGACATCAAGAATTATGCGACCGGCCGTGTCTCCAGGTTTTCCGATCTTCTCGTCCAGGACTCTGGCGGCGCGAATCCGCTTTCCTTTTACCGCTGCCCGCAGCTGGCGGCAGACAGTTTCTACCTCAGGCAATTCCGGCATGATTGATTATAGCACTATCGCGTCTGTCGCGTCCATTGCGTCTGTTGCGCCAAGGAGTCATTGTCATCTCGATCGTTTCCCGCATTCGGCGCCTTTCCCGCTTATTGACGCAAAAGACGCAATAGACCCGGGACCCAATGGACGCCGAACGACGCTCATGCCTCCATATTGATCGTCATCAGCCGATCGCCGACTTCGATATCAGACCCGGGAGACACGAAGATTTCGGAAATTTTGCCGCTGACTTCAGACGTGATATTGGTGAGCATCTTCATCGCTTCGAGCACGACCAGTATCTCCCCTGTGTTTACCGCGTCTCCCACGGCCCCGGGTATCTGATTTACCAGCCCCTTGATCGGGGCGCGGATGTCGCCGGAACGGGCAAGGGCCTCTATCTCCTTGGGAGACAGCGTGACCGCCCTGGGTTTCGCACCGCCCTCGTCCTCAATCACCGTCAATATCGGTTCGGGGTGATGGTCCACGACAAGCAGTGTAATGTAATCACCATCCTTGGTCCGGCGCTGCGGGCCGATTTCCAGCTTGTGCAGTTTGCCGAAGGCATCCTGGAACTCGAATTTCTCGCCCAGGCTGAATCCCCCCTTCCGGAACCATACGCTCGGAGGAAGGACCCAGGTCTTGCCGTACTTCTCTTCGAATTTGAAAAAGCTCACGGCGTCATTAGGATGCTGGAGATAGAGGACCAGCTCATCCCCGGAAGCCGGGCGCCCAAGCCTGTGCTCCAGAACCCGTTTTTCTATTTCCAGGTCTACGTCCTCGATCTTCTGATACCCTCCTTCCCGCTCTATTATCTTTTTCCAGTCGCTTCCGAATACCGCCCTGTAAATTACCTCTGCGGGCCGGTAGAATGGAAATTCCCCGTATCTCTCCAGCATCAGGTTCTTGAGATCGTCATTGGCGTTCCTGTATCTCCCGTCTTTGATCACGTTGTTTACAGCCGTCGTCCACAGGATCTGGGAACCCGGGGTCACGCTCCACCAGTTCCCCAGCTCCACCTGGACCTGGGGGAGCTCCTTCTGGAGGATGTCCGGCATCAGGTGCAGGAAATTACCTTTCACCGCCTGCTCGAAGCTGGATCCGGTTGCGCCGCCCGGCAGTTTATGGATCTGGACGCTGGGGTCGAATCCGAGAAACTGCGATTCAAAGTCGCGGTAATTCTCTCTTTCCGGCCTCAGGACGTTGGAAGTGTCTATAACGGACTGTTTGTCGAGACCGACGGCTCGGTAACCGTAGTCTTCCAGCGTTTCGACTACCGTCAGAATCGGGGGGGGACCGAAGAAACCGACGAAGGAATGATCGCCGGCGTCCACGATCTTCGCCCCGTTTCGGACTGCCTCGACGATCCTGCCGATGTCGTTCCCGTCAGTGTTGTGCCCGTGGTAATGTATGATCAGGCTCGGGTACCTGTCCAGGATGGCGCGGACGAGATCCCCGATCCGTTTTGCCGTGCCGAGGCCGGCGTGATTCTTGATGCACAGCAGGATGTCCGGACCGGTCACTTCCAGGATCTCCCCGACTTTTCCTACGTAGAACTCGTCCGTATGTTCGGGGCCCGTGGAAAAGCAAATCGACGGCTCCAGGAGGCAGTCGGCCTTTTTTACCTCCTCGAAAACCGGGACCATGTTCGGTATGTAGTTGAGGAAATCGAAGACCCTCCACACGTGAACGTATTTTGCGAACGCCCCCACGGTAAGGCGGATCACGTTGTCCGGGTAGGGACGGTATCCGAACAGGTTGATTCCCCGGCAAAGCGTCTGGAAAAGGGTGTCCGGCATGTAAGCGCTCAGGATCTGGAGCTTCTCCAGCGGGCTGATCTGCTTGCGCAGCAGGTCGACATGGACGGACGCCCCGCCGGATATCTCAATGGAGAAGAACCCCGCGGCGTTCCTCGGCTCTGCGCCCAGGATCTGCGTATGCGGCATAATGCGGTTTTTGAAGTCCGACTGGGAAAGGTCCCTCTCCGTATTGGTTACGAAGTATCCTTTCGCCTTCCGCACCCTCTCCAGTATACTTTTGACCCCCGCCCTCTTCAGGTCGCCAGGGGTGATTCTCTCATCGGCTTTCCTTGGTCTTGCTGTCATGTTTCCTCCCGCATGGAACAGATACTTTACATGGCGTACGGATTCGATCTTTTGGAATGGATCTCCGCGATCAGCTTTGCGAGCTTGGCGACTTCCCGCTCGGGTTCCGGATAATTGAATATCTCAGGATGCGTCTCAATATAATCGGTGGTGAACCGGCCCGCCTGGAAATCCTTTTCGTCGCAAATAGCCAGATAGAACGGGATCGTCGTTTTCGGGCCGACGATCAGGAAGTCGTTGAGCGCCCTCTTGAGCCGCTGGATAGTCTGGGGCCACTCATACCCGCGGACGGTCAGCTTCACCAGAAGGGAATCGTAATCGGTCGGTATTTTGAAGTTCTGATAGACGATGCCGTCCAGACGAATGCCGGGTCCGCCCGGAGACTGGTATACCTCGACGCGCTTTCCGCCTTCCGGCATGAAGCTGTTTTTCGGATCTTCCGCGTTAATCCTCACCTGAACCGCCTTGCCGATAAGATTGATGCGTTCCGACGGTATTTCAAGCTTGTCTCCCTGGGCCACGAGGATCTGCTGCCGCACGATATCGATGCCGGAGAGCATTTCCGTAACGGTATGCTCGACCTGGAGCCGGGTATTGACTTCCATGAACCAGAATTCATTTGTCCGCGGGTCGACCAGGAACTCGACCGTGCCCGCGTTGACGTAGCCGGCTTCCCGGGCGGCCGTTATAGCCGTCTTGTGCATGGATTCCAGCACATCCGGGGGAAGCTCGGCGGGCGCGATCTCGAGAAGCTTCTGGTGGCGTCGCTGAATGGAGCAATCCCTCGTTCCGAGATGGCAGATGCTGCCGTGACTGTCGGCGAGTATCTGAACCTCCACATGGCGGGGCGATTCGATGAACTTCTCGATGTATATGCCGTCATCGTGGAAGGCCGAAAGCGCCTCCGACCTGGCCTGGGGCAGTTGGGTCTGCAGGTCGGCCTCGTTGACGACCTTTCTTATTCCCCTCCCCCCTCCCCCGGACGAGGCCTTCAGCATGAGCGGATATCCGAACCGGTTCCCGAACGCGGCCCCTTCGCGAACCCCGTCCTCGCCCGCGGACAGATTTCCGGTGCCCGGGATGAAAGGTATGCCGGCCCTCTTCATTATGTTCCGGGCGGTAACCTTGTTCCCCAGGTCGCGGATCACGCCGGGAGGAGGCCCGATGAACGCTATCCCCGCTTCATCGCAGGCAGCCGAGAATTCCGGGTTCTCCGCCAGAAATCCATACCCGGGGTGTATCGCGTCCGCGCCGCTCTTCCGGGCGGCCCAGATCATCTTTTCGATGCTCAGGTAATCCTTTCTCGGACCGTCGCCAAGCAGGATGGCCTGGTCTGCAAATCTCAGAAAATAAGCCTCGCTGTCGGGCTTTTCATATACGGCAACAGCATCGAGGCCGAGTTCCTTGACGGTTCTTATGATACGGAGCGCTATTTCTCCCCGGTTTGCGATCAACACCCGTTTTATCTTCTTCTTCACGTAGCGGTTCCTTTCTTCATTATCGATTCACCCAATTAACCAGCCGATGTAAATTGAAATATATATCGGCATCATCTTCACTCTGTCAAGTGCAACCTCCTTTCGCCTGCGGACCGGTTTGATTGCTTTGTGCGCGCCGTCTCGAGTGCGGCGGAGGCGACAAAACGGCACCTGATATACCCGCCTTAATTGACATTTCCCTCCGTTTAGGCTAATAAAATCTCCCTGTTTAACCAAAAGCAAAAGAGGAGTACGTACCGGAGTTTGCATGAAAAAGAAAATAACGTACAAGAGCGCCGGAGTAGATATAGACCGCGCCAACAAATTCGTTGATTTGATCAAGCCTCTGATCCGCAGTACTGCCCGCAAAGAGGTCAGGGGCGACATCGGGGGTTATGCCGGTCTTTTCAATCTCGACACCGGCAGATTCAAAAATCCGGTCCTCGTTTCTTCCACGGACGGGGTTGGGACGAAGCTGAATATCGCCCAGATAATGGACAAGCACGATACCATCGGCATCGATCTTGTCGCCATGTCGGTGAACGACGTTATCGTCCTCGGGGCCGAGCCTCTGTTTTTCCTCGATTATATAGCCTGCGGCAGGCTCCGCGTGGAATCCGCCGCAAAGATTGTGGAGGGGATCGCGCGCGGCTGCGCCGAGGCGGGGTGCGCCCTGATCGGAGGCGAAACAGCGGAGATGCCGGGCTTCTATCCGGACGGGAAATATGACCTGGCCGGTTTCTGCGTCGGGGTCGTCGAAGCGGAACGGCTGATAGACGGGTCCGGGATCAGCGTCGGCGACCGGGTGATCGGGCTCGCTTCCAGCGGACTGCATTCGAACGGCTATTCCCTCGCCCGGAAAGTCCTTCTCGAGAATGCAGCAATGGACCTGGAATCCGTCCCGGAGGGATTTGACCGTACGCTCGGGACGGAACTGCTCGCGCCCACGCGGATTTACGCTAAAGCCGTTCTCAACCTGACCAAAAGTTTCAATGTAAAGGGATTGGTCCATGTGACGGGAGGCGGTTTTTTCGACAACATCCCGCGCATTCTCCCCGCTCCGTGCAGAGTCGTAATACGTAAGGACAGCTGGACGGCGCCCCCCGTCTTCCGGCTGATTCAGGAGACCGGCGGCATCGATTCCGCCGAGATGTATCGGGTATTCAACATGGGGATCGGGATGATCCTGATTGTACCCGATAAGGAAGCCGGGGAAGTGCTCGATCGGCTTGGCGGCCTGGGGGAGAATGCTTTTTCGCTCGGTGTCGTCGAGAAGAAAAGAGGCGGTCAGCCGTCGGTAATCCTGGAGTAATGATGGATAAAGTGCGACTCGGCGTTCTCGTTTCCGGCAGCGGCTCCAATCTGCAGTCCATTATCGATCATATCGAGCAGGGCCTGATTGAGGCTGAGATCCGTGTAGTCATCAGCAGCAATCCCGACGCCTTTGCCCTGGAAAGGGCCGGGAGGCACGGGATTCCCGCCGAGACGGTCATTCATGCCGATTTCGCCGATCGGGAGGCTTTCGATCGGAAACTGGTGGAAATACTCCGCTCCCGATCCGTCGATCTCGTTGTCCTGGCGGGCTTCATGAGGGTGCTCAGCCCGTATTTTCTCCGGGAATTCCGGATGAGGGTGATGAACATACATCCGGCGCTCCTTCCCTCCTTCCCCGGCCTTCATGGGCAGAAAAAGGCCTTCGATTACGGAGTGAAGTTCTCCGGATGCACCGTGCACTTTGCCGACGAGGGAGTCGATACCGGTCCGATAATCATCCAGGCCGTCGTACCGGTCCTGGACGACGATACCGAAGATACTCTGGCGGAGCGAATACTTAAGGAGGAGCATCGTATCTATCCTCAGGCCATTCAATATTTCGCGCAAGGGCGTCTCACCGTTTCCGACCGGAAAGTCCGGGTTTCCGGCGTGTCCGGCGCCTTCGGCGTCATGCACAATCCGCCCCTCAGTATATAGATGATCTACGATATTATTGTAATCGGCAGTGACTTCAGCTCTCTTACGGCCGCCCTGGCCTGTTCCGACCGGGGCCAGAGGGTCCTCCTTCTTTCGGAAGACGGCCCGCCTCCGGTACACGCCGAGTCGGGATTCACTTTCGATATAGATCCGTTACCCTGGCCCGGCCGGGCGATTGAGCGCCTGCTTCCATACGTCAGGGACTTTCTTCCGGCAACGGCATTTCCCGCACGCAGCCAGATAGTTCTCCCCGAGCACCGGATAGACCTCTTCCAGGACAGGGCTGCGCTCGTGGCTGAACTGGAGCGGGAATTCCCCGGTATGGGGAAAGAGATCCGGAGATTGTACGATTCCATTGACCCGGCCGCGGATATAGTGGATGACTTCCTCCGGAATGGGGCGGGCTGCGGATTCAGCATGCACCGCGCCCCTTTCCTCCTTAAAAGACTGCCGTCCGCGATCAGGCGCGGCATGGAATTCCGCGCCGCCCTGGAGGACCTCAGCACAGTCCCTGCCTTGAAAAGCTTTATCGGCGCCCAATCCGTCCTCCTGTCGCATGCGGACGTCAAGGGCAGCCCTCCCCTGTCCCTTGCGCGCCAGCTGATGCCGCACTCGAGGGATTACTTTCATCCGCCGGGAGGCAAGTGGCTCCTGATCGAGGCAATGAAGAAAAAAATCCGTTCCGCTGGAGGAGATACTCCGGCCGTTTCAGGAATAGAAAGCCTCAAGACCGCGGAAGTATTCGGCGTAACCGTCTCCGGCGCGGAGGACGCCGCCGAATTCAGAGGAAACCGGCTGATCCTCAGCTCGGGATGGAAAGGGCTGGAAAAGATCTGCAAAAATGATAGAATTCTTAAGAAGCTGGCGGGATATTCGGAACGGGTTGCAGGTACCACCTATCCTTTTACAATCCACCTTGGTGTTCATGATCGGGGCATTCCCGACGAGATGGCGTCTTTTGTAACCCTGGTTTCCAGCGACGAAAAACCCTTAACCGGATCTAACCTGATTTTTATCGAAACCAGCATCCGTGGAGACACTGCCCGCGCTCCCCACGGACGGCGGGCTTTCAGCGCGACGGTTTTCCTGAGCCAGTCGCCCGCCGATCTCGACGACAGCCGCCTGCGCGCCGTTTCTGAGAGGATAATGGACCGCACTCATGAATTTCTGCCGTTTCTGAAAGAAAGCATCACCTATCAGAACCTGGAAAAATCAATCGAGCTTTCAAGAAAATTCCAGGATGCTGTCCGGCGCAGATACAGGGTTAAGGGCTCATATCCGATCGGCATATCTCCGGTGCCCCATAGAAATCCGGGCAAACGGGTTTCCTTATGCGGCGGATTGTTGATGGCGGGAATCGGTTTCGAAGGCGAGGTCCTCTCCGGTATTGCGGCGGCGGACAGTTTAAGCGGAGGAAAATGATGGGCGACCGCTCATTCAATTTCGAAATATATAATCTCGGGGAGAGAAAAATTCCTTCCCCCCTCACCGTCGGGTATTTCAAATCCGATGATGACCGCGTTCTGGTCAACATTGATCTGAAACACTTCCGCGAAGCTCAAGAGAGCCGGTCCGAGCCGCATTCCCTCGAAGTCGCCGGCCCGAGAAAGATGATTTATTTCGATCCCTCCAAGGTAAAAGCGGCCATTGTCACCTGCGGCGGCCTGTCCCCCGGGATCAATGATGTGATACGCGCGATCGTGATGGAGCTTTATTACCGTTATGGAGTCAAGAATATACGCGGGATCAAGTACGGCTATCGCGGTCTGATCCCGAAATTCGGCCATCAGGTCGTCGAGCTTTACCCGGACGCCATCGACCACATTCACATGCTCGGGGGAAGCATGCTTTCCTCATCCCGCGGCCGGTACGATATCTGTGAAATGGTGGATGCTCTCGAAAGAATGAATATCGGACTCTTTTTCGTGATCGGGGGGGACGGCACGATGAGGGGGGCCGAACTGATCACGGAAGAGGTCTTGAGGAGGGGACTCAAGATCAGCATTATCGGAATACCGAAGACCATCGACAACGATATGGCCATGATCCAGAAGAGTTTCGGATTCGATACCGCCATCGCCGAAGCTGTCAAAGCCATTCAGTGCGCCCATGTTGAAGCCAGGGGAGCTCCGAACGGTATCGGGCTGATAAAGCTGATGGGAAGACAGTCCGGCCATATAGCGGCGTTTGCCGCCCTGGCCCTCCAGGACACCAATTTCGTGCTTATTCCCGAAGTGCCCTTCGATCTTGAAGGGGAAAACGGTTTTTTGAGGGCGTTGGAAAACCGGCTCCACAGCCGCAGCCATGCCGTAATCCTGGTTGCCGAAGGCGCCGGGCAGTACTTTTTCCAGAAGACTCGCAAGAGCATTGAAACCGACGCCTCGGGCAATATCCGTCTTTTCGATATTGGAATGTATCTGAAAAAAAAGATCGAGAGGTATTTTGCCAAACTGGGAATGGAGATAAACCTCAAATATTTCGACCCCAGTTACCTGATCCGCAGCGTTCCGGCAAACGCCAGCGACAGTCTCTATTGCGGAACCCTGTCCCAGTACGCCGTCCACGCCGCAATGGCCGGGAAAACAGGAATGGTGGCAGGACTTTACAATGATGTCTTCGTTCATCTCCCGATGAACGCCGTGGCCTCCAAAAGAAAAACAGTCGATCCGGACGGCAATATCTGGATGCAGGTTCTGGAATCGACCGGACAGCCGCAGTCGATGAAAAGCGGGTAATATTTCATAATAATGACTTGCATATTTCTCTTTAATAGATTAGATATTCAAGCTTTGAGCTAATTGAGAGGTGATCATCATGTCCAGGGTATGTGAAAATTGCGGGAAGAGACCCGTCGTGGGAAACAACGTCAGCCACGCCAACAATAAAACGAAAAGGGTCTGGTATCCCAATCTGCACAAGAAAAGAATTGTTACCGCAGCAGGGAACAAAAAGCGGGTTAAAGTCTGCGCGAAGTGCCTGCGATCGGGGATCTCCAAAAAGCTGTCCTGAGTTCTTCCCCTCAGCGGCCCGCCGCACTGTGGTTGAATGTCATTTTCTTCAGGTTGTCAAGCTTGATCTGATAGACTCCCTGCCTGGTTTTTCCATAAGCCTTGCGGTCCTTTTTGATCGCAAGGCGTGTTTCATTTCCATCCTGCAGGCGAATTACGGCCTGCAACTCGCCGTTTTTCTGCCGGAAGAGGACGTTTTTGATCTTGTCGAACGGAACGGCCAGAGTTCCCTCTCCCCTTTTTCCTTCCAGAAACGTGTTTCCGTCAATGGACACGTCGGTGCATTCCGTGATCACGTCCATCTGGTCGATAAAAATGGCAGAATATTTCTTATCCGTACGGGGAAGTTTATCTGCCGGTCCCTCTCCAAACACTCCCATGCCGGCCAGAAACGGCACCGCTGCGAAAAGTAACAGGAAAAAGAGCTTTCTCATCAGTTCCACCTTCAAAACCAGGTTCAGAGTTCAGAGTTCAGGGTTCAGAGTTGCGATAGAAGGAAAGTGATTGCCGGTTCTTCTCCTCTCCCCGACAATATCAGATATTTCCTGTATACAGAGTTCCTTTTCCAGGGCCGAAAGGACCTGATCCGCCTCGGCGGCCCTCCCCGGCATGATAAAAAGCTTGACAATGCCAAGGTTATTATCGATAGTCGTCGCGGTCACCAGGCCTTCATAGCCTTCAAGAATGAATTGAAAATAAGCCAAGTCTTTCCTTTGCACTCGATAAAATCTCTCGGCATTCGGCTCTTTTGCGACCATATGGGCCTTGGGCTTCAGAATAATGCGCGATTTTGATTAACACCCGAAGTCCAAAAGATCAAGGGCAAATTGAGATAAGGTCTCCCGCAGCAGGATTCAAATATGCTTTCCAAACCCCACGAGACGGCCCTTCCGACCACCCGGTGGAAACTCCCGCCGATCCCGCCCGTCCTTCAGGACGACTTTACGGAGGAACTGGGAATACATCCCGTTCTGTCCAGGATATTGATCGGCCGCTCGATCGAGACGGTGGAACAGGCCCGCAGGTTCATCTCGCCCTCTCTTGGAGAGCTCCACAATCCCTTTTTGCTGAAGGATATCAGGAATGCCGCGGAGCGCCTGGTCCGTGCTGTAAAAAACAAGGAAAAAATAGTTATTTATGGGGACTATGACGTCGACGGAATAACATCCGTAGCAGTCCTGTTTCATTTCCTCACCGGGTTTTACGACCAGGTCGATTACTACATCCCGGACAGAATCGACGAAGGATACAGCCTTAACTGCCCGGCAATCGAACGAATCGCCGGGGGCGGCGCCGGTCTGATAATCACGGTCGACTGCGGCACGTCGGACCGCGATGAAATATCTTTCGCCCGGGAACTCGGGATCGATACCATTGTTCTCGACCATCACGAATTGACGGGACCTCTTCCCTCCGCCGTCGCCGTCGTAAACCCGAACCGCGAAGATTGCCGCTTTCCCTTCAAACAACTGGCCGGAGTCGGGGTGGTATTTAATTTCGTAATCGCCTTGAGGGGTCTTCTCCGGGAACAGGGATTCTGGGCGGGGAAAAAATACCCCAATCTTAAAGAATACCTTGATCTGGTGGCTTTGGGCACAATCGGCGACATCGCGCCTCTCCTGGACGAAAACAGGATATTCGCAAAAATAGGGCTGGATCTCATCAATAAGGGGAAAAGGACAGGCGTGCAGGCCCTCCGGGAAGTAAGCGGGTTGTCTTCGGCGCCGCTCGATTCGCTGAGCGCCTCGTTTTTCATTATCCCGAGAATAAATGCAGCCGGACGCATGTCCCGGGCGGGCGAGGCCGTCGAACTTTTGCTCACGGAAGACGCTCAGGCCGCCGCCTCGCTGGCGCGAAAAATGGATGAATACAACCGGCGAAGACAGGCCCTGGAAAAGAACATTCTTGAAGAGATCCGCTTACGCCTGGAAAACAGTTTGAGCCTTGACCGTACGCATGCAATTGTCTTTGCATCACCGGAGTGGCATCCCGGCATCATCGGTATCGTCGCTTCCAAGCTTGTGGACCAGTATTACCGTCCGACGGTTCTCATAAGCCTGAAGGACGGAATCGGCAAAGGATCCTGCCGCAGCATCGCCGAATTCGATCTTCACCAGGCTCTGAACCGCTGCCATTCCCTTCTGCTGGCCCACGGCGGCCACCGTTACGCAGCGGGGATCTCGATCCGGGAGGAGCAGGTGGATGAGTTTCGCAGGCAGCTGGAGGCAATCGTGCGGGCGGATCTTTCTTTGGCTGAGATGATCCGCCAGACTACGATTGACGCCCGCTGCAACCTGAGCGAGATCAACACCGACCTGATCTCTCAATTCGAACTGCTTGCGCCTTTCGGCAGCATGAACCAGGAGCCGGTCCTGTACGCACAGGGCGTCCGCGTTTCTTCTTTCAGCATTGTCGGAAGGAACCATCTTAAGATGCGCATCCACGGCGACGGCGTTTTCCGCGAGTCCATCTGGTTCAGCATGGGCCATTTCCGCGAGGCCATCCGGGGGCTTGACGTGGATGTGGTCTTTACGCCGAGGATGAATAACTGGGCGGGCACAAATGGAATTCAGCTGAAAATGCGCGATATGGCGCTTCCACCCTCTCCTTAGTATCCTCCAATCGTAAATCGTAAAGAGTAACGAGTAAGGTGTTTTAACCGCTTACTCCTCACTCCTTACGCTGAGAGGAGGGTTGACTTCCGATGCTCATATATTAAAATACCCGGTATGTTCACCGGAATATCAAGAATCACAGCTGCGGTTGTTTTCCTGCTGGCGTTACAGATCGGCGACACGTCTTTCGCTTCGGGGAGGATGTTCGATTGGGAGCCCTTTCGCGCAGCCGGAATTTTCGCCGCCCACGGAGAGTGGGACGAGTGGAAGGAATTTCTGTCGGAGGACGTTTCCCGAGACCTCCAGACCGAACTTTCGTCGCCCGGGAAAAGCACAGGACAGGCCCGCGATTACCGGCGTTTCCGTTTTTCCTTCTCCCGGTACGCCGCCGCCCCTCCCCGCTCTCCTTTTGAAGAGCAGCGGGAAATAAACAGATGGAGCATGATCCAGTCTCTCCCCGACACACTATCCAATGCCGGTTCAAACCGGGAACGTTTCGAGGCGATAGGAAAACTTTTTGAGCCTAAGGTCTCGCTCGGCATCGAATTTTAACGCCAGACTGTCCATAATCACCCGTCTGCTTCGTTTCCCTTTCCCCTCGGTGCTCACGTACGGCAAAAGTACGCTCCGCGCCTCGGGGCTGCGGGGGCCTCGCATCCGGGCAATTATGAACAGCCTGGAGTTATAATCCCGATCCTGATCTATGGGTGCCGGATTCGAAAACCCGACTTGTTACACCATTGAGATAGTGAATCCCATTCAATTCCACCCCCGCAACTTGGCTGTTGCGCAGTTTCGTTTCCATAACTACGAACCGTGAACTCTTTTCATGCCGCAGGCGGTGGTCTACGTTTTGTATATCTCAGAATGAGTGAGGCGACGAAAAGGACCAGAAAGACAAAGAATAAAATTTGCGCTATTGAAGCCGCCGCCCCTATTGCCAGGGTAGTGAAGCCGAGTACCGCGGCGACAAGGGCGATGATGAAAAAAATAAAGGCCCATGCGATCATATGATCGTCTCCTGAATTTTTTCTTATGAATACAAGAAATTCAGAGTTCTGCATACTCAGGATTCCCTGTATTGTCCGGTTCCAAATCCCTGAAAAAAAAGGCCGGGAACAGCATACCCGGCCTTTATCCTGTTATCAGGCGATTTAAATTATTTTCCTTTTTCTATTGTGCGCAGAAGCTCGTCCATCCTCTTCAGCTCCTCGCCGTAGGACGCCCAGTTGCCCTGGCGCATATACTCCTGGGCGCGGCGGTAATGCTGGAGGGCTTGCAGCGCGAGCTGGCGCTCCGATCTTGCCTCAGGGGTCGAAACGGCTTTTTTGATCTCCGCCTCCCTGGGCGCTCCTCCTCCGAATATTCTCTGGATGGCCGTCTCCAGGTTTTCTTCCATGGAAATCGAATTGCCGAACGAGAGAATGACCCTTTTCAATTCCGGCAGCTGTCCTTTTTCCGCCGCCAGATAGAGGGGCTGGACATAAATGATGGAACGCTCGATCGGGATTGCCAGCAGGTTCCCCCTGATCACATTCGATCCCCTCTGGTGCCATAAGGACAGCTGACGGGAGATTTCAGTATCCTGGTCGATTCTCGCGTCCACCTGTTTCGGACCGTAGACGATAGTCTGCTTCGGGAAATTGTACACGATCAGCTGCCCGTAGTTGGGCATGTCGCAGCGGGCGGCCATCCACGCAGCCATATTGTCCTTTCCGCTGGGAGTGAACGGCAGAAGGAGGATGAACTCTTCTTTTTTTTCTCCCGGGAATTTCAGTATCGTATAGTAGGGATCCATCACCTGCTCCCCTCCCTGGGCGGAGGACATTCCCGGAATGGACCAGAGGTCTTCCTTGTTATAGAAGACCTGCGGATCCTGCATGTGGTACGCCCTGAACATCCTTGCCTGAATCGAAAAAATGCCCTGAGGGTACCGTACATGGCTCTTCAGTCCCTCGGGCATCTCGGACATATCCTTCAGCAGGCCGGGGTAGATCTTTGCGTATGCCTGAATAAGGGGATCGGAACCGTCGCTCATGTATATCTGTATCGAGCCGTCATAGGCATCCACAACCGCCTTCAGCGAATTACGGATATAATTTCCGATACCTTTGACGGGTTCCGAATAAGGGAAGCGGTCTGTTGCAGTATATCCGTCGATCATCCACTGCAGGCGTCCTTCAGGCGAGACAACCAGATACGGGTCGCGGTCCAGGAGCGCAAAGGGAACCGTCAGGGCCACCCTGTCGCGGACGATCCTGTTGTAAATGATACGGCTCTCCGGAACGATATCGTCCGACATCAGAATGGTGAACGACCGGAAGCGCGCCGCAAAAAGGAGTTTCCTGAAAAATGACAGGGGAACTCCCCCTTTCCCCTCGTAGGTGGAATATACGTTTTTATCCCCGACCGGGTAATCGAATTCAGGGCGCTTTGTGCGGACGAAAACGTAATCGTTGCTGTTTTCCCCGTAATAGATCTCGGGGCGCGTAATTCGTATATCTGCCTGGGATACGGGCGGAATATCCTTGATGAAGAATTCGGGCAGACCCTCCCGAGAAATGCGGTTAACCGGGCTCATGATGGCGCCGTAGCCGTGGGTGTAGGTCAGGTGCTCGTTTATCCAGGTCCGCGACGGCAGGGCCGGGTATGATATTTCTCTCGGAGACAGAGAAATCTGGCGGTACTCCCCTCTTATGAAGTAGCGGTCGTTGTCGACGTCGCTGAACTTGTAATAGGTGCGGATTTCCTGCAGCTGGCTGTACGTGGAGAGAAGGGGGGCATGATCCCAGAGCCGTATGTTTTTCATCGTGAGTTCGTTCCGCCGGAGATCGGCGGCCGTGAGGCTCTCGTCGGCGGCGAAGTTCCGGTCCTCTATATTATCAAGCCGGTATGCCAGGCGGGTGAACTTGATATTTCTTTCGAGATACGGCCTCTCCAGTGCAATTTCATTAGGGACTACTTTGAATTTCTGGATCATTGCGGGATAAACGCCGCGGCCGACAAACAGGATAAGAAAAAAGGCCGCAACGAGCGCGGCGGGTATTCTCCAATATTTACGGAACCGGAGAGTAACCAGGATAGCAGCGGAGGTGAGTAAACAGACAAGGGCCTGGGCCCAGATTACCCAGATCTGAGTAGTTTCGTCCGTGTATCCAGCCCCGTAAACTACGCCCCGCTTCGTGAACGGCAGATCGAAAAGCTCAAGCCACGCCCCATAGGCAGCTGCCAGGAAGAGAAAGGCGGCAAGGGCGGCAAGGTGGGCTTTCGCCGCGGGGGATATCTTCCACGTCCGGGGAGGGATGAAAAGGAAAGACCTCCGCAGGAGGTATAGAAGCCCCGTCGCCGCCGCCGTAATTATAATTACGGCTGTAAGCCAGGTATAAATGCTTTTGAGCAGCGGAAGCCTGAATACGTAGAATCCCGCATCCCGCCCGAAAATAGGATCAGGAAGGCCGAAAGGAACGAGATTGAAGAACTTCAGGTAATTTTCCCATTCCGAAGCGCCCTGCAGGGCGGCGAAAAAAGAAAACAGGATGGAAACGGACAGGATCAGGGCATGCATGGCCGTTTTTTCGATTTCCCAGGCGGGGGGATTTGCATGGTGGTCCCGCTCGATCACGAAAAAAGTCTTCTGCGAAAGCCTGTTCGCGATGAAAAGATTTCCGTAAAATATCAGAAAGAAAAGAAACCCGAAGAAGGCTCCTGTTTTCAACTGGGCCAGGTAAGTAGTGATGAAGACGGTCTCATACCCGACTTCCTGGTACCAGAACCAGTCCGTAACAAACCCTATAATGCGCCAGAAGGTCATCAGGAGCAGAACGGCGGCAATAGCCGCCGCCATCCCTGCCGCTCCCCCGAACGGCCGGCTGGATTGTCGGATAATCGGCATCGCTTCCTCCAGGTTATTCAGATAACATTAAATGATAAACAGCTCTTTTCGCAGGAAAGGATATGAAAGGAAAGTATCGGAGAACGGAAACGGTGTCAAGAATGTTTCGGGCGCCGGGTCCGAAAATCACAAAGGGAGTTTACGGTAAGGTCTTTATAAGTTTCTCCCTGCGTGATAATAAAAAAGTGCATCCGGGCGCTGTCGGCCACGGCCGCAGAAGAAGTCGGCGACGAGATCTGAACGGGGATAAGGGATCTGTGGAAGATAAAAATCCCAGAGAAGAAGCCGTTGCGATTGTGCGCAAGCTCAGGGAGGCGGGCCATGAAGCCTTTTTCGTGGGGGGAAGCGTCCGCGACCTGGCCAGGGGACTGGACCCGGAGGAATTCGATATAGTAACCTCCGCGCGGCCCGAAGAAATAAAAAGGCTTTTTCCCAAAACAGTGCCTGTTGGAGAGAGTTTTGGGATAACCCTCGTCGTCAGGGACGGCAAAAAATATGAGATCGCGACGTACAGGACGGAGGCGGGATATGGCGACGGAAGGCATCCTTCCCGGGTCGAGTTTTCCAGCCGCGCCGAAGAAGACGTCCTTCGACGCGATTTTACCATCAACGGGCTCCTTATGGATCCGGAATCGGGCCGGATCATCGATTTTATAGGAGGACTGGACGACCTTCGCCGGGAAATCGTCCGTACGATCGGCAACCCCGGAGAACGTTTTTCCGAAGACCATCTCCGCATGCTGCGCGCCGTCCGCTTCGCGGCCAATCTGAACTTCGCCCTCGATGAACGGACTTTCCGGGCAATTGTCGCCCATTCAGGCAGGATACGGCGGGTAAGCGCGGAGCGCACGCGCGAAGAGATTACCCGCATCCTTCAGGGCGGCCATGCCCGCAGAGGCATGGAACTGCTTGCCGAGACCGGTCTCCTTACGCATATTCTGCCCGAAGTGGACGAAATGCGGGGCGTGGATCAACCGGAGAGATTCCATCCCGAAGGGGATGTCTGGGAGCATACACTTCGCATGCTCGCCATGCTCTCCGCCGAGCCGCAACTCAGGTCGGATGTCCGTTTTGCCTGGGGAACGCTTCTCCATGACGTCGGGAAGCCGGCGACCCGCTCCGTGAATTCAGGCGGCATTCATTTTTACGGCCACCCCCGCCAGGGGGAAAAGATAGCCGCAAATATTCTCGACCGGCTCCGGTTCTCAAGGGCGGATGCTGAAACCATCCTGAGCCTGATCAGGGAACATATGCTTTTCATGAATGCCATGGAAATGCGCCCGAGCAGGCTGAAGCGTTTCCTCCGCATGCCCGATTTCAAACTGCACCTGGAATTGCACCGCCTCGACTGCCTGGCCAGCCACGGCGACCTCGAAACTTACGAGTTCTGCCGGGCCAAGCTTGAGGAGTACGCATCGGAGCAGCTCAAGCCCGAACGGCTGATCGGGGGCGGCGACCTCATTGCGATGGGATACCGCCCCGGTCCACTCTTCTCCGAAATCATCAGAGTTGCAGAGGATGCTCAGCTCGACGGAGAAATATCCACAAAGGAGGAGGCGATCAAGTTCGTCCGGGAAAAATGGCCGCTATAAATACAGGTCATGGGTATAGGTTATGGGTTATGTACCTAATACCCCTGACCCATTACCCATAAACCCACTTATTGCTTGACATGTACGTTCCTCTCTGAAAAAAAACACTGATGGGGCAGGTTGAATCCGACAAATCAAAAGGGTCCGGCTTTCGAATCGTCTCCTGTATGCTCGCGGCCCTGCTCTTGTCTGCAATTATTTCCGGCTGCAGCGGCCACCGCCGCCCGGTAAAATCCTGCAAGCGGCCGGCCGGCCGCGAACTGCCGGCCATGGGCTATTCCGTACAGGTCGGGGCTTTCGCCAATCCGGCTAATGCGGCCCGTTTCTCCGAATCACTCCGGGAAGAGGGAGTTGATGCATTCCATTTCCGGCATTCATCGGGGCTGTACAAAGTCCGCTTCGGCAACTTTTCCACTGAACAGGAAGCCGGGGAAAAGGCGGAGATATTCCGGTCCGAGGGAATTTTAGAGGACTATTATATTGTTAAACCCGGGGATTATGCCTCGGCGCGCAGGAGCGAACTTGGAGAGGAATACGTGCGGAAGGAACTGGTCAAATCCGCTCTCTCCTTTGTCGGAATCCCGTATCTGTGGGGGGGATCGTCCCGGGAGACGGGTTTCGATTGCAGCGGGCTGACCCTGACTGTTTACCGTCTCAACGGTTTTTACCTTCCCCGTTCTTCCGAAGAACAATACGGCGCCGGGGAGCCGGTTGAAATGAACCGGCTCAGGCACGGCGATCTGGTGTTTTTTAAAATTGCGGAACATGGTAAGATATCTCATGTCGGTATCTTCATCGGGAACGGCAAGTTTATTCATGCCCCCGGGACCGGCAAGGCCATCAGAGTCGAATCCTTGAAGAAGAGTTATTTTGCAGGAAAATACGCCGGTGCGAGAAAATATATCTAAAGCGGGCATTGGGTATCAGGCTTCAGGTATCGGGAAAAAAAAGAAACTTTGCTCTTAAATATTCCTGATACCCGAAACCCTATACCCGAAACCAGCGGAGCATAGCCATGAGAGTTTTCAGAATTGACGTGTATCTGATTGCCGCAGACATTCCGGAGGAAGCCGCCCTGTTCTTTACCGACGAAACGGGAATCCCTGTTACCGGACCGGTGATCGAAGTGGACGTTCTCATGGAAGTCGAGGAGGGCGGGCGGAAGGTCATGCTGAAGGACCTCATGAACAGGGAGCTGGACAGCAGAAATGAGTGGCTGAGGATGGGTGTGCCCTGCGAACTGCACTGGCCGTTCATTATCCATAAATCGGGCGAAAGGCAAAAGGCTTGAGGCAAAAGGCTGAAGACGGCTTTTCACAATTTCCGATCAGGTCCTCAGCCTTTGCCCTTAGCCCTTAGCCCTTTGCCCTTAGCCTTTAATGGAGCTCTCATGCTTAAAGCCAAAGACATCATGACGCGTGATGTCAAGACCGTTACTCCCGATACTCCCGCCCTGGAGGCCGCTTCCATTCTGCTCGGCAATCATTTAAACGGCCTTCCGGTCCTGGACCGGGAAGGCCGCGTCCTCGGAATAATCTGCCAGAGTGATCTGGTTTTTCAGCAGGAAAAGATACCCCTGCCCTCTTTCTTTTCCATCCTCGGCGGATGGGTGCCGCTTCGCTCTTCCGAGCAAATTGAAAATGAGATTAAAAAAATGGCGGCCCTGACCGTGGCAGACGCCATGACGGCGGATCCGGTAACAGTCGGACCGGATACGCCCGTGGACGAAATCGCTACTATTATGGTAAGGATGAATGTCCATACGCTGCCCGTGATCGAAGAGGGCAGGCTGGCGGGCATCATCGGTAAAGAAGACATCCTCAAGACATTGTTGAAACCGGAAAATCAATAGCCGCGCAGTATTCCGGTTTTTAATTCCGGCATGAGCCAGGATCGTCGGCTCTTTGCCCTGCAAATGCGGAAAGGAGCCGATTAATGGGTCTCTATTTTGACGACTTCAAGGCCGGCGATATCTTCGAATCGCCGGGGATAACAGTTACGGAATCTTCCATTATCGATTTCGCCTCCCGCTTCGATCCCCAGCCGTTCCATATGGATGTCGAAGCCGGAAAAAAGTCTCCCTATAAGGGCCTCATCGCCAGCGGAATTCATACCATGGCGCTGACCTTCCGCCTTTTCCTCATGACCAACACTCTCAAGGACAGCAGTCTCGGCTCTCCCGGCTTCGACGAGTTGAAATGGCTGAAGCCGGTGCGGCCGGGCGATACGCTGCACATGACAGCGGAAGTGCTGGAGGTGCTTCCGTCCAGGTCGCAGCCCGACAGGGGTATCGTGAAGTTTCTCTATTCCGCCTGGAACCAGGACGGGGAAAGGGTGCTGACAGTCACAGGAAACCAGATCGTCCGCCGCCGCCCGTAAGAATCAGGTCCTTTCCGAAGTATTTCCGCGCGAAGAGACCCGCCTAATCCTTTAGGCGTAAGGATCAGAAGAAATCATTATTGACTCCTGACTTCTTTTCGTTTAGGCTACGCGCGATTCAGGAACAAAGGAGAGGATAATGATCTTCAGAAAGCTCGCTGTTTTGGTGTGTATAGCGGTCTTATCGATGCTCATTGACCCGCTCTGCGGAAAAGCCGCCGGGGCGTTCACCGCGCTCAAGGCGAAATCAGCGATCCTGATGAATATGAACAGCGGCGCCATCCTTTATTCGCAGGACGCAGACAGGCGGATCCAGCCGGCTTCGATCACGAAAGTTCTCTCGCTCTACCTGGTGCATGAGGCGGTATCGGAGGATCGGGCCCGCATGGACGACCTCGTTAAAGTCAGCAGAAAAGCCTGGAGGACGGGAGGCTCGCGGATGTATATCAGGGAAGGATGGAAAGTTCCGCTCGAGGATCTGGTCAAGGGGATGGCCGTAGTTTCCGGCAACGACGCATGCGTTGCCGTCGCCGAGCACTTCGGCGGGGTTGAACTTTTCGTAAAGGAAATGAACAGGAAGGCGCGCGAGATCGGAATGACAAGCAGCCATTTCGTCAATCCCAACGGCCTGCCCGCCAAAGGTCAGTTCACGACGGCGAGAGACGTCCTGAAGCTTTCGAAGGCATATCTGACGCGGTTTCCGGAATCCCTCAGCATCCATTCCATGCGTTATTTTACCTATGGTCACGTCACCCAGCGCAACCACAACCGCCTTCTGCAGAAATGCGAAGACGTGGACGGGCTCAAGACCGGCTACGTGCGAGCTGCGGGATACCACATCGTAGCGACCGCCAAGAGAGGCGAAACGCGCCTGATCGCGGTAGTAATGGGCACCAAAAACCCCCGTATCCGGACCGTGGAGACGCGCAGGCTCCTGGAAGAGGGGTTCAGGATGGTAGGATCCACAAAAATAGCCGCATAAAAAATCAGAGTCATTCGCTTCTTTGAATTCAAATTCCGTCAGCAACTCCCCAGATTTCATATTTGAGGTACGGGATTGCGTCTGATCCCGAATTCATGGTTATAATAATCGGGCCGGAGTATTCCTTTCCACACTCCGGACTCCGAACTCCGGACTCATAATGGAATCTGTCATCGAGGCGGCGAATCTTCAGAAGACTTTCGATGGAATAAAGGCCGTGGACGGCGTTTCGTTCCGGGTGCTGCGGGGCGAGTGCTTCGGAATTCTCGGACCGAACGGCGCCGGAAAAACATCCACCATCAGGATGATCTACGGCTTCTCACCGATGACCGGGGGCAGTCTGGACGTCTTCGGTCTGGATATCCGGACCGACTGGAGGACCATCCGGTCGAAAATCGGCGTCTGCCAGCAGGATAATAATCTCGACCCCGAGCTGACCGTCCTGGAAAACCTCTTCGTCTTTGCACGCTACTTCGATGTCAGGCGCAAGGACGCGCTGGGTCGCGCAAGGCGCTATCTTGCCTTTATGGCGCTGGACCACCGGCGCGAATCCCAGGTGCTTGAACTTTCCGGGGGAATGCTCCGGCGCCTGATGATAGTCCGCGCCCTTATCAATGAACCCGATCTCCTGATTCTGGACGAGCCCACAACCGGCCTGGACCCGCAGTCCAGGCACCAGGTATGGGAGCGCCTTGAAGAGCTGCGCTCCCGCGGTCTTTCCATTCTCCTTACCACGCACTATATGGACGAGGCCTCGCGGCTGTGCGACCGGCTGATCATCATGGACCACGGACGCATCCTGGTTGAAGGCAATCCCGCCGATCTGATCCGCGAACATGCCGGGAAGGAAATCATCGAAATCCCGAACCCGCGTCATGAGATCCGGGAGCTGGTCCGGGAGAAAATGCCGGACTACGAGGACCTGGGTCACCGGCTTGTCATTTATCTGGACGAGCGGGAAAAATCATTCCAGGAAATCCGCTCCTATCTGCGCGCGGAAGGATGTATTATGAGAATGGCTACGCTTGAGGACGTATTTCTCAGGCTTACCGGAAGGGATCTCAGGGAATGACCGCCGGCCGGAATATCTTCCACTATGTTTCCCGCCGCCTCTGGAGAGTCTGGCAGCGGAACTGGACCGTATACCGGAAGAACTGGAAAATCAGTTTTCTGCCGCCCCTGCTCGAGCCTCTCCTCTATCTCCTTGCTTTCGGCGTGGGCTTGAGCGCACTGGTGGGGACGGTCAGATACGGAGGGAAGGATATCTCCTACATAGAATTCATCGCGCCGGCGCTGATCGCTGTTAACATCATGTACAACGCCTTCTTTGAAACGACCTACGCATCCTACGTGCGCATGTACTACCAGAAGACGTTCGACGCCATGATGGCGACGCCGCTTTCGCTGGAGGAAATCATTATCGGCGAGATCGTGTGGGGCGCCACTAAGGCGGTCATCGCCACGCTGATCATGATGGCCGTCATCAGCGGCTTCGGCCTGATAAGCTATCCCGGGGGATTCGTTATAATCCCGCTTGCCGTCCTCGGAGGCCTTGCTTTCGGCGCAATCGGGATGACTTTTACCGCCATCGTAAAGGGAATCGACCTTTTCAATCTTCCCATTTTTCTGTTCATCACTCCGATGTTCCTGTTCGGAGGGACTTTTTTCCCGCTGGAAGCCCTTCCCTCCTGGGCGCGCAACCCCGCTTTTCTTTTCCCGCTGACTCACCTTGTCAACAGCGTGAGGGAATTTGCCGGAGGCGCTCCCGGCCCGCTCTCCATGTGGGGCGTACTATACCTGGTCGCGTTCACGCTGGTATTTCTGCCGCTCTCCGTATTGAAAATGCGCCGGCGGCTCATCCATTGATAAGGTTTCAGCTTCTCAATCTTTCGTCGACAAGCCGTTTTGCTCCCGACAGCGATCCCGGTGCGGCACGCTCGAAGCGGTCGATCTTTACCGTGCAGGTCTGGCGAAAAGCCTCCGAGAATCTGTCCTGAAGCGCCCTCAATCCCGCCTCGTCAGATTCTATGCGCACGGTGAGCACGTCCGCATGTCCGGACCTGCCGACCGCGGCCTGAAAATTGATTTCCGGAAACCTCCGGTGAAGCGATTCGAGCTGACTCGGAGCGATGAACATCCCCCTGACCTTGACCGCGTCCCCTATTCTCCCCATCACGCCCGCAATTCTCACCGAGGTCCTCCCGCATCCGCACGGTTCCTCGATAATCCGCGACAGGTCCCCGGTCCCGAACCTCATGAGAAAGAAAACGGAGTTGAAGCGAGTCACCACTACCTCTCCCGCTTCTCCCGGAGGCGTCCTCCTTCCGGTTGCCGGATCGACGATCTCGACAAGCACCTCCTCGCAGACATGCCATCCCGACTTTTCCCGGCATTCAAAAGCGACGTCGCCGACTTCCGTAGCCCCGTACATCTGGTATGTCTCTATCCCGTACCTGTTTTCGAAGAGTTCCCTCAAGGAAGGATCGAGCGGCTCGGCGGCAAAACAGGCTCGTTTCAGCCTGAAGTCACGCCGCATATCATACCCCATATCTTCCGCTTTCCGGATAATTGCCAGAAGAAAACTCGGCGTTCCCGTATATCCGGTCACCCCTATGTCCCGGATCAGCTCGACCTGGACCTGCGTGCCGGAAGTTCCCGACGGCACGACCGTCGCGTCGCAGCTTCTCAATCCGCCGTGAAAGGTAAGTCCGGCCGCGACCATATGGTACGAAAAGGTATTGACCACCACATCCCCTTTGCGGAAACCGGCCGCATGATAAGCTCGCGCCCATAGATGGTCGGTTTCGGACAGGTGCGGCTCGTAAACCGGGCCTGGCGATATGAAAACCCTGTCCACATCGGCATCGCCGCCCTTAAGTCCTCCATATGGAGGTTCGGCAATCTGCATTTGAACCAGCTTCTCCCGGGATATTACCGGCAGTTTCTCCAGGTCCGCCGCCGTCCTTATGCCTGCCGGTTCTATCCCGAGCCCTTTCAGCAGCGCGCGGAATCCGGGCGCCTTTCCATACCCTTCTTCCGCCATTTTCGCCACGCACGCGTCCTGGAGCGCAGCCCGTTCTTCCGGATCCATCGCCTCTTTACTATCGAAAAACCCAGCCATAATACCCCTTTTCGTTATGGAAGAATTTCAGGGCGCAATTTTTATAGTCTCAAGTCTCAGGTTTCAAGCGCCCCCGGTGGACAGCCTGCCTACAGCCAGCGTTTGCGCCGCTTATAAGCCTTCACATCCTTGTACGACTTGGCGCCCGCCGCGCCCATTCCGAGGTAGAATTCCTTAATGTCGGGATTTTTTTGCAGGTCTCCCGCTCTTCCTTCCATCACTATTTTGCCGTTTTCCATCACGTATCCGTAGTGCGCGATTCCCAGCGCCATGCTTGCGTTCTGTTCCACGAGAACGATCGTCGTCTGCTGTTCCTCGTTGATCTTCACGATAATCCGGAATATCTCCTGCACAACCAGAGGCGCCAGTCCGAGGGAAGGCTCGTCCAGGAGAAGCAGTTTCGGGTGCGCCATTAAAGCCCTGCCCATCACAAGCATCTGCAGTTCGCCGCCGCTGCAGTAGCCGGCAAGGTTTTTCCGCCGTTCCTTAAGACGCGGGAAATAATTGTAAACCATTTCCAGGTCCTTGCGATACGGCTTGCCCCATCTGGTCGCGGTGCCGACTTTCAGATTCTCCTCTACCGTCAGATATTTGAACGGCTGTCTGCCTTCAAGCACCTGGATAATGCCCTTTCGCGTTATTTCTTCGGGAGAGAGGTTCTGGACGGTCTTATCTTCGTAGCTGATGGTTCCGTCGGTGACTTTTCCGTTTTCGGGTTTCAGCAGTCCCGAAACCGCCTTCAGTGTTGTGGTCTTCCCTGCGCCGTTGCTTCCCAGGAGTGAGACGATCTGTCTTTCCCTGACCGCGAGAGAAACTCCCCGCAGGACCTGGATCACGTCCGAATACACTACGGTGATGTTATTCAACTGTAATAGAATGTCAGAATCCATATCATTCACATTGGCTGAAGGCTAAGGGCAAAAGGCTAAAGGTCGAAACAGATTGATTTTGTCTTTGTCTTGTGCCTTATGTCTTTAGCCTTTAGCCCTTCGCCCCCTTTAATACGAGAACGGCCAGAGCCGGAAACTAGACCTGACCACCCTCCAGATTTCCGCCAATCCTTTCGGCTCAAAGAGAATGAACAGCACTATCGCGAGCCCGAAGGCGAGTTCCCGCAGAGGTGCAAGCGTCAGTTCCAAACCGGCAAGTCCTCCCGCATTCATCAGTATGTCAGTGACCCAGCGGAGGGTTTCGTTGAGCATCGTTATAAAAACTGCTCCTAATATCGACCCGGAGATGCTTCCCAACCCCCCGATAATCACCATCGCAATGAATTCTACGGACATCATCATTGTGAAAGGCTCAGCCGTTATGCTGATCATGTAAAATGCCCAGATCGCGCCGGCTATACCCGCATAAAAAGAGCTGATTCCGAAAGACAGCAGCTTGTACGGGAAGACGGGTATTCCCATCCCTTCCGCCGCCCTGTCGTTGTCGCGTATCGCAACAAAGGCCCGCCCGAACCTTGTCCGCATGATGTTTACGGCCATCCATGTCATTGCCGCCAACACGATAAAGATGACGAAGAAGAAAGGCCTGTCGCCCCGCAGGGACACCCCGATAATGGAGGGATCAGGCAACGTTATGCCCATCGTTCCCTGGGTCACATCCTCCCAGTGCACAAGGACGTATTCGATGATGAACTGTCCGGCAAGGGTGGCTATGGCCAAATACAAGCCCTTGAGCCTTCCGGACGGAATTCCGAAAATCATGCCGGTCAGTGCTGTTATGATCCCGGCGGCGGGCACTGCGAGATATATCGGAACGTTCCAGGAGGAGGCCAGGACCCCGGCGGCGTATGCGCCCACCCCGAAAAAGGCGCCATGGCCGAGCGAGATCAGGCCGGTGGAGCCGATCAGAATATTCAGCCCGATGGCGGCAATGGCCATTATGCCGATCGTGTTGATCACGTACAGCATATAGGGACTGGTTGTCCAGGGGACGACGCCGAAAAGGACCGCCAGCCCGAGCGCCATCCAGAGACGGCCGAAATCCGTCTCAAAAACGGTCAGCTCCTCGCGGTAGCTTTCCCGGTAATTCCCGCAGGGATGAAATTTTAAGTCTCGCATAATCCTGTTTTTATACCCGTTCTATTTCCACCAGCCCGAACAGCCCGTACGGACGGATGAGCAGTATCACTACCAGGGCGACATAGGGAATCACATCACGAAGCGAAGTAGAGATGTACCCGCCGGTGAATGTCTCCAGCAGCCCGATAATCAAACCTCCGATAATCGCTCCTCCGATGCTGTCAAGGCCGCCCAGAATGACAACGGGAAATACTTTCAGGCCGATTGCGCTCAATTCATGGACATTGATCCCGTTGATTATCCCGAGAACTATCCCGCTCATCCCGGCAACCAGCGCCGCTATGGCCCAGGACAGGGCGAACACCTTCTTTACATGCACTCCCAGCGAAAGCGCGGCCGTCTGGTTATCTGCGACCGATCTCATGTAGATGCCCTGCGATGAAAATTTGAAAAACAGGCCGAAGAGAAGCAGAAAAAGGATGCTGATCAGAATAGATGTCGTATATACGGGCGGAATGCTGACCGCACCAAAATGCAGTCCGAGTCCTTCCGGCAGGAAATCCGGATAATTGTGAAGATTGCCGCCCCAGATCAGGAGCATCGCCCCTTTCAGGATCGAGGCCAGGCCGATCGTAAGCATGACCACCTCGATCAGCGGCTCTCCGATCAGAGGCCGGAGAAAAAGCCGCTCGATAACGAATCCGAGAATGAAAGTGCCGGCCAGCGTTAGCAGAAACGCTGCAGGGACAGGCAGATTCGCCCAGGTGACGAGGGCCAGGAAAAGAAATGCGCCGGCCGCAAGCAATTCTCCGTGGGCGAAGTTTACCACGCTCGAGGATTTGAAAATCATAACGAATCCCATCGCGGAAATTCCGTAAAGGAAACCGATGCAAATGCCGTTGACCAGAAGCTGCAGAAAAAAGTCCATCCGTCACCTCACTGGTGAAAAGTAAAAAGTGAAAAGTGAAATGCAGTAATTTGCCGCTTTTTACATTTCACTGTTTAACATCCGCTATTTTTACTGTTGTTTCTATTTTCCCCACCCTGCCGTCCCTGTACCTGACCTTGCCCTGCACGCTCAGTTCCTTTTCCCTGCCGTACATGGCCTCGATCAGACGGAGGTAAAGACCATACACAAACTGACGCCGTACTTTTCCGGTCCGGGTCAGCTCTTCGTCATCCGCATCGAGGAGCTTGTAAAGAAGAATGAAGCGGCGGATCTTCATGTGATCCGGCAGTTGGCCGTTTACCTCCTCGATTTCGCGCCGGATTAACTCCATTACGGCCGGCTGCTGGGAGAGATCCGTATACGTGGTGTACGGAATCATCCTCTCTTCCGCCCAGCTTCCGACATTTCCCGGATCGATATTGATCAGGGCGGTGATGAACGGCCGCCCTTCGCCGAATACAACCGCCTCCTTTATATACGGGCTGAACTTCAGGCGGGTCTCGATGAAATCAGGAGAGAAGGCCGCCCCGGACTTGTTGCGGATTATCTCGCTTTTCCGCCCGATGATGAGGAGGTGTCCCTCCCTGTCGATGAAACCTGCGTCCCCCGTCTTCAGCCATCCGTTATGGAAGGCCGCGGAAGTGGCTTCGAAATCCCGGTAATAGCCGGCGAAGATGGAATCTCCGGAAACCATTACTTCCTCTTCATCGGAAAGCTGAACCCTTACGCCCGGGAGGGGTTTGCCGACCGTCTCGAGCTTCACCTCCCCGTCAGGCTGCACCTGGAAAATGCCTCCCGCCTCCGTCAATCCGTAGCACTGTTTCAGGTTAAGGCCCATCGCGCGGAAGAACCGGATCACGTCCGGACTGATCGGGTGCCCACCGGTATATGCGGCGACAAAATGAGAGCAACCTATCCTGTCGAGAAGAGGCTTGTATACGGCGACGGAAGAAATCGCGCGAAGGATTCTAAGATGAAGCGGCACCGCACTCTTTGCATTTTCGAGGTCTACGCAGCGCTTGCCCAGGTCTTCAGCCAGTTCGAACATCTTTTTCCGCACGGCGCCGGCATCGCTCATCCGCACGCGAATCCTCGAGGCCAGGTCCTCCCAGAACCGGGATGACGTGATCAGAATGCTGGGGCCTATTTCACGGAAGTCTTCAGAGATCGTATCCGGGGTCTCCGGGAAATTCATGACCATTCCGCCCAGCAGCGCTACTCCCATCCCCCACATCTGATCGACAATCCAGGCAGGGGGAGTCATGGACAGCCAGTCGGACCCGACCCCGGCCGGTGAGCTCCGGTTCCAGTTTGCGGCCATGGACGTCAGGTTACGGTGGGTGAGCATGGCCAGCTTCGGTATGCCCGTTGTTCCCGAGGTCAGCAGCATAAGCGCTACCTCTTTCGGGCTGCCCCTCCCCATTTCTTTTTCAAACCGCCCGGGTTGGCCGACGTCTTCGGAATTCCCGAGTTCCAGCAGATCGCGGAAACTGATCAGCCATTCTTCTCCCGCCAGGCTCCGCATACCCGTCGGGTCCATATAAATAACTTTCCTGACGTGCCCGAGTTTCCTCCTGGCCTCGATCAGCTTGTCCGCCTGCTCCTGGTCCTCCACGATAACATATGACGCCTGTATCCTGCCCAGGGCGGACGCTATCTCGTCCGCCACGGAAGACGTAAAGAGATTCAGGGTGACGCCTCCCACGGCCTGGGCGCCGAGCTCGCTGAAGAGCCATTCGGGATGATTGTTGGTGATGATCCCGACATGATCCCCGCGGCGGAGTCCGATGGAAAGCAGCCCCATCCCGACCCGACGGACATGGCTGTAATAGTCAGCCCAGCTGTACGTCTGCCATATACCGTAGGCTTTCTCCCGGATCGCCGTCCTGTCGCCGAGCCGCCCCGCCTGCATAGCCAGCACCTGCGGGAGAGTCATCCTGCGCATGGCCTCCAGCGCATCCTCCGGATTATGCATTCTTTCAGGGAGTGTACTCATCTATCCGATGTCCGCCTGAAGCCCGTTATCCCGCGAAAGTCCGTTCCCGTTTTCCTGTCCTCCGCCGAGGTACGCGGCAATTACTCTGGGATCGGACTGCACCGCCTCCGGGGTTCCTTCCGCAAGCTTCTCTCCGAAGTTGAGAACCGTAACGCGCGTGGAGATGCTCATCACGATGGACATGTCGTGCTCGACAAGAATCATTGTCTGTCCCCACCCCGCGTTCAGCTCCAGGAGAAAACGCACCATGTCTTCCTTTTCCTCGAGCGTCATGCCCGCAAAAGGCTCATCGAGGACAAGCAGGCGGGGCTCAAGGGCCAGGGCGCGGCCGAGTTCGACCCTTTTTCTCATTCCGTAAGGAAGGGAGCCGACCGGTTTATTCCTGATAGCCTGCATCTCGAGGAAATCGATAATCTCTTCCAGTATTCTCCTGTGCCGGATTTCCTCCTTGCGGACGGAAGGGCTGAAGAAACATCCGGGAATCAGGCCGTACCGGCAATGGATGTGCCGCGCCAGCATCATGTTCGAAAGCACAGTCATTCCGGGAAACAACTCTATATTCTGAAAAGTCCTCCCTATTCCGACCCTGGTCAGGCTGTGCGTCGAATGCCGCGTTACATCCTTCCCATTGAAGATAATTCTCCCTTTCTGCGGCCGGTAATACCCGGTCATGCAGTTGAGGAGGCTCGTTTTTCCCGCACCGTTCGGACCGATGACGGCAACAAGCTCCCCCGTATGCACCTCCATATCGATATCGGAAAGGGCCTGAATTCCTCCGAAACTGAGGCTGAGAGACTTGACCTCCAGTTCCGCTTCCGTACGCCCCTGATCTCTTTGCCGGTATATTTCCGGTTCGCCGCGAAACGATTTCAATTCAATAAACTCCCATCATTGATCTCCTCCCCCCGTCAAGGGGGAAGGAATTAGGAAGCTGGCTGTAATCAGCTTTCCTATTTCAGCAGTTTTATTTTCTCTTTCCCCGGCACAAAGAAGTTCGTCAGCGGTTTGTAGGTTCCGTTTTCGTGAACTTGCACGATTCTGGCTTTGAACGAGCCCTCATGGTTTGTTTTACTGTAAGTCACATTCGGCAGTAGTCCTCCGAAATCCTCATTATTGAATGTCTCCATCGCGCTGTTTATTGTCTCTCTGTCGATCCGTCCGTATTTCTGGCCGGCTCGCTGAAAAGCCCTTTCCATGATCATGGCGACGGCAACGCCTTCCCAGTATGAGGCGTCGAAGCGGTCGACTGTCTTGTAGCGCCTCCACAATTCCTGCATTGTCTTCATCCCGCGGGTCCGGTCGGAGGGAAGTCCTCCCGGAAACTGTATCCGCAGTCTGTCCCTGATAATACCCCTGCCCAGCCTGAAGAAGTCCGGATCCGTGGAAGTCCAGGTTCCGAAAAATGCCGGCTGGTATTGTATGCGGTCGGCTCCTTTCAAGGCGGTGATTATTGTTGCCGGGAGCATCTGCATAAAAACGTATTCGGCTCCGCTCCTCTTGAGCCGGAGCAGTTCCGTGGACAGGTCGACGGTCTTGGGAGGGAATTCCTCAATGGTCACGATATCTATGCCTGCCGCGGCGGCATATTCCCTGCTCGGCTGGTGGATGGATCGCCCATAGGCGTTGTTATACGTGAGGAGGCCTACTTTGGGCCTGCTTTTACCTTTATGGATGGAACGGATATATTCGAGAACCGCAAAGCTGTCCATGCGGTAGCTCCCGAAGGGGAGATACATATAGCTGATCGGCCGGCCGAGAATCTCCCAGCTGGTCGAATAATTTATCGTTGGTATCCTGTATTTCTGAATAATCGGCTTTGCCGCCAATCCTTCTCCCGCGCCCCAGGTGGCGATCATATCCACTTTGTTCTGATCTGCGAACTTCCTGACGGCTGCGACTGCCTCAGGGACTCTATATGCCGTATCGACCAGAATAAGCTCTATCTTCCGGCCGGCAACGCCTCCTTTCACCTCGTTGACGTAATTGAAATAATCCTGATGGCCCTTCGCATGATACTGTCCCCAGCTTGATGCGGGACCTGTAAGGTTGATCGCCGCGCCGACCTTTATCGGCTCCGCGGCATTCACGGCGCCGGCCGTAAGCATCGCCGCTATGATCGCCATTGCCTTGACGAGTAAAGATATCCTGCTCATAATGTCCCCCTTGTTCAGTCTCAAGTCTCATGTTTCAAGTCTCAAGGTAAAAACCAGAATCGCCTAATCAAGCCCAGAGTCCCGGTTTTCTGACTAATTAACCTGAGACTTGGGACCTGGAACTTGAAACTAAATGCCCGCCCAGGACAGGCTACGCCACTCTCCTTCAGGCTGTTCCAAAATGCCCAGATGCGAGGCCCCCGCAGGCCCGAGGAGCGGAGCGTACTGAATCGTACGTGAGCATCCGAGGGCCAAGGGAAACGAAGCAGATGGGCGTTTTCGAACAGCCGTGCCCCAAAAAAAAAGGCCGTGGGTGGTTGCTATCCGCCCACGGCCTCTATTCCTTATGTCAGTTCAAGAGGGCAGCAGGCAGACCTCCCCAAAAAAGAAAAAGAAGCCGAAAAAGTTAAAGTCTGCACTGCCGATTCCGTACAAAATCATTTCTCCGATACGATAATGATATTGTTTTTAGAATCTGAGATCGTTTTTGTCAAGCAAAAAATGAGCAAACTTGTGGGGAACTGCCCTGTTATGCTACATTGACTTGACTGGCATAGGGCATCAGGCTTCAGGCTGCCGGACCGATAAGGGATCTGTTCTGATTCAACATTGCATGGAAAATCGTCCTTTGCTCCTGAATCCTCACGCCCGACGCCTAACGCCAAGTAATCCGGGAGCCGTCCATGAACCCTAAGGTATTCAGAGAATACGATGTAAGGGGAACAGTCGATCAGGATCTGAATGATGATTTTGTTTTCAACCTCGGCAGGGCGTCAGGCACCTACGCCGGGAGCAAGGGCGTCCGGACGATGACGCTCGGGAGGGATTGCCGCCTGAGCTCCGGAAGATACGGCGAGGCCATGCGGGAAGGTCTTCTCTCGACCGGAATCGACGTCATCGATTTAGGAATGTGCGCCACGCCTATCCTCTATTTCTCCATCCGCGAATTAAAAGCAGGAGGAGGAGTCATGATCACCGGCAGCCATAACCCTCCTGAATTCAACGGGTTTAAAATATGTGTCGGACCGGACACAATTTACGGAGAAGATATCCAGGACCTGCGGAGAATAATGGAGTCGGGCGCATACGCTTCGGGAAGGGGAAAATCCCGCCAGGAAGACGTTTCGGGGCGGTACAAGGAATTGATCTTCAATAATGTGCGGATCAAACCGGGGATCGATGTTGCCGTTGACGCCGGGAACGGCGTAGGCGGAATTTTTGCGCTGCCTATTCTGGAGAGGTTCGGCTGCTCGGTAACTCCCCTCTACTGCGATGTCGACGGCCGCTTTCCGAATCACTTCCCGGATCCGACCGTGCCCGAAAACCTCAGGGAGTTGATACAGATCGTAAAGAAAAAAGGATCGGACGCCGGAATCGCCTTCGACGGAGATGCCGACCGCATCGGCGTCATCACCGACAAGGGAGAGATCCTCTGGGGCGACGAGCTTCTCCTGTTCTTCTCCCGCTTCGTTCTCCAGGAAAACCCCGGCGCCGCGGTAATCGGGGAAGTAAAATGCTCCCATCGTCTGTACAACGATATAGAAAGACACGGTGGACGGGCTGTCATGTGGAAGGCGGGACACTCACTCATCAAGGGAAAGATGAAGGAAATAAAAGCCCTCCTGGCCGGGGAAATGAGCGGCCACGTATTTTTCGCGGACAGGTATTTCGGTTACGACGACGCAATATACGCCGCCGCCAGGCTCCTCGAGATCCTCTCGCGGACCGGGAAGAAAATCTCGGAGATCATGGCCGACGTTCCGCGAACCTTCAATACGCCCGAAATCCGCGTGGACTGTCCCGACGCCGTAAAATTCGAGGTAGTCGAAGACCTCAAGGAAGGCCTGAAAAAGGAACATAAGATAATAGACCTGGACGGGGTTCGAATACCGTTCGAGGACGGGTGGGGCCTGATCCGCGCCTCAAATACGCAGCCTGTGCTGGTGCTTCGTTTCGAGGCTTCTACTCCCGGCCGGCTCGCTGAGATCCGGAACATCATTGAAAGCGCCCTTGCCGAGACAATGAAGAAGTTCGCTCCCGACGGGAACCGGATCCATTCAAGCGCAACGACAGAGAACACGATGCGGTAATAAGCCGGACCATGAAAAACCCGGCAGAAAGGGCAACCGGAGTTGAAGAACCTGCGCAGAAGAATAGCCGCTGCTTTGGGCGAAACGCCCCCCGACCTCGTTATCAAGGGCGGGAAGGTCGTAAATGTCTTTACCTCCGAGATTATAGAATCCGATGTTGCCGTCGCGGACGGATTTGTGGCCGGTCTCGGCAGTTATGAGGCGGACAACACCGTTTCCGCCTCCGGCCGCTATGTCGCGCCGGGATTTATCGACGGCCACTACCATATCGAGAGCAGCATGATCTGGCCGCCGGAACTGGCCAGGGCCGTCATTCCCCGCGGGACCACCGGCATCGTGGCTGATCCGCATGAGATTGCCAACGTCCTTGGAAAAGATGGAATACAGTTCATGATCGAAAGCAGCCGCGGCCTCCCCGTCGATTTCTATTTCATGCTTCCGTCATGCGTTCCGGCCACCGAGCATGAGACGGCCGGGGCGGAGCTTGCCGCCCGCGATCTCAGCCTCTTTCGGGACAGCGAAAGAGTCCTGGGCCTGGCGGAAGTCATGAATTATCCGGGAGTAAACCGAGGTGCTCCCGGCATTCTTGAAAAAATCGAAGCCTTTTGCGACCGGGTAAAGGACGGTCACGCCCCGCTCCTGTCAGGAAAGGGCTTGAACGCCTATATCGGGGCCGGGATGCGTTCCGACCATGAATGCACGGGCCCCGGCGAAGCCCTCGAAAAGCTCCGTCTCGGCATGCACGTAATGCTCCGCGAGGGATCACAGGCTAAAAACCTCCGCGACCTTCTCCCCTGCGTTACGCCTGATACCTGCCGCCGCTGCTCCCTCGTCAGCGACGATCTGCATCCGGCCGATCTCTTGAAACGGGGACACCTCGATTATCTCATCGGCCTGACTGTCGACGGGGGAGTCAGTCCCGGGCGGGCGATTGCCATGGCGAGCCTGAACACGGCGGAATATTTCCGGCTGTGGGATAGAGGGGCGGTCGCCCCCGGCTACCGGGCCGACCTTCTTATCCTGAAGGACCTTAACCCGGTGCAGGTGGAAACCGTCATTAAGGACGGAAGAATCGTCTACCATCGCGGCGATCTGCTTGAAACCTGGAACTATGAGCCTCCCTCCGGCGTGAGCCCGATGAATATCGGCCCGTATGACCGCTCGTCATTCGAAATCCCGGCCCGGGGATCCCATGTCCGGGTGATCGAAATCATGCCGTGCCAAATACTGACCAGAGCGGGGAGAGCCGAAGCACGGGTTGAAAACGGGTTGTGCACCGCCGACGGCGGGAAAGACGTCGCGAAAATCGCGGTCCTCGAAAGGCATCGCGGCTCCGGCAATATCGGACTCGGTTTCGCCAGGGGATTCGGTCTGCTCCGGGGCGCCCTGGCCTCATCCGTGGCCCACGATTCGCACAACATCATCTGTATCGGATCCAACGACGGCGATATGTACGCGGCCGCAAAAGCAGTTGAGGAAATGAAAGGAGGGATCGCCGCCGTCCTCGGGGGCAAGGTTCTGGCCAGGCTGGCCCTTCCCTTCGCCGGACTCATGTCGGACCGTCCGATCGGAGAGGTTGCCCTCGCCTGGCGGCAGCTCAATGCTTCGGCTGTCGAACTCGGGTGCCGCATAGAGGAGCCCTTCATGATGCTTTCTTTCCTCGCGCTGCCCGTAATTCCCGAGATCAGGCTGACGGACAGGGGGCTTTTTGACGTTCTGAGGTTTGAGCACGTTCCGGTTTTCCTTTAAGTCAATTAACAGGGAGATTACGCCATGAAGAAGACGCTTGCATATCTTGTCCTTGTCGTTCTTTTTGCCGTCCCTTCCGCTTTTGCGGCCCCGGATTATCAGGAGGGACTTTGGGAAATAACCACCACGACGGACATGCCCTGAATGCCAAAAGGAATGATGAAGCCGCACAAATAGTAGTTCCTGTATCCGGCCGAAAACAGAACGGCGCATGGCGAACTGCTGCGCCGTTTTTTTTGGCCTTTTCCGCACTCAATTTCCAGGACGGCGGATGCGCATAAAGACAAATGCCGCGATCAGGACTGCGGCGGGAAAGACGAGCACGGACGGCTGCAGTATCAGCCATGCGGACGCCAGAAGCGGCATGATGGCGATCCGTGCGGCGGAGCAAAGAAATCCATTGCCGGCTATCACGTGCGCAGCCGGGGGAGACGCCCGGTAGTATGCCCGGACCAGCAGCCGTCCTCCTTCCGATCGCATGAGGACTTCGTCCCGGAAGCGCTTCAGGACCAGAACTTCCGGCTCCGCGGGGGAACCGAACGCCGCGGTAGCGATGAAGCATCCGCCGCCCCCACCGCTGCTCTCCCCCCCGGAAGGACTGAAGACGCTCCACGCCGCGGGGTCATTAATATAATTTATGGCGTTATCCGCATTAAGCCGCCCGCCGCTCGCGCATTTTTCACTCAGGGATGCCTTTGGGTCCGTGCTGTTGACAACGGCGTCCCTGACCTGGATGTACGTCCTGCTCGGGTCGAGTCCCCAGACCAGGGCGGCGGCTCCGGATACCATCGGGGCAGACATTGAAGTCCCGTTCATGAACTGGTAGTATTGGCCGGCAGAGCCGGGATAAGATGCTGATGACGACGTGATGCAGACGTTGTCGATGTAATAACCGGAGTTCTGCACGCTGCCGTTGGAGTAAAACCTGAACCGGAAATATACGGCGGCCGCATTGTCGAAGGCGCCGAAGTCCACCATCGCGTTCACCCAGGACCCGCCCGTACTCCGGGAATAAGAGCCGTAGAGTTCGGTTGCCGCTTCAATCTCCCTGGCCGTCCACGTTGTTCCGTTCGTCGAGGTTTCCATGTAAAGCTGGTCGGTATCGACCTCAGCTGCGCCGAGGATCACGAATTGAAGCTTGCAGCCCTTTTGTCCCGAAAGATTAATGGCCGGAGAACTCGCCCAGGCATTCATGTTTGCCGAATAATTACCGGCGGGACTTACGGCCAGGGAGAAATCGGAACTGTATCTGATTGCGCTCGAAAGTCCCCAGAGATTGCCGGTTCCCCCTGTTGCCCAGTCGGCGATGCTCCCGTCATCGAAATTGTCGGACCACACGGTCTGGCGGGATGGCCTGGAGCTGTAAATATTCTCCCCCGGCGCAGCCAGATCAACGCTGGTTTTTCCGAAATTGGAAAACCAGCTCAAGGTATCGTTCTGGGTGGATGAGGCGACGGAGATAATATTGTCGAGATCGTAAGCGGACGGATAACGGGGGGATGCGTCGTTATCGGCGGCGTTGTTGCCCGCGGACGCGACGACCAGCATGCCGGCGGACCCCGCCGCGGCGATTGCGTTGTATTCCGATTGGCTGAATCCCGTCCCGCCGAAACTGCAGTTAGCGATCCTCGCTCCGTTTGCTCTTGCGTAGTCCAGCGCGGAAATGAAGTCGGCGACCGTTATGTAGCCGTATGCATCTATGCCCCTGACGGCCATGACCTTCGCCGACCATGATACGCCTGTTACTCCCAGGGCGTTGTTCCCACCCGCTGCAATCGCGCCCGAAACGTGCGTTCCATGGCCTTGCGGGTCCATTGGATCATTGTCTCCGTCGACGAAATCCCATCCCCTTACGTCGTCGTTGTACCCGTTGCCGTCATCGTCGCCGCCGTTCAAAACCTCTCCGGGATTCACCCAGATGTTGCCGGCCAGATCCGGGTGGTTATAATCCGCCCCGGAATCTATGACGGCAACAACGATTGCGCCGTTTCCCGTCGTTTTGTCCCAGGCGATCGAGGCCTTGATATCGGCATTCGGCGTTCCCCGCGAGCCGTTTACCTCCTGCCCGGTGTTTCTCAGAGACCAGAGCAGTCCGTAATAGGGGTCGTCCGGCGTCCGCTCGATGCGCCGCAGGTAATTCGGCTCAGCGTATTCTATGGCCGGGTCCTGGAGGTATTCCTTTGCCGCATCTTTTATTTTGAGTCTTGCGGGCAGCCTGACACGATCCACTCCGATCGAGCTGAATCGTCCCACCCTCCTGGCGCCGATCCTGGAGTGGACCTGGTTCGCATACATTACGTCAGCGTGCCGTTTGAACTTTACCAGGATCTCGTCGGGGACATATTGATCTCCGCCTCCGCAGGAGCGGTGCGAGGGAATGCCGGCGGCTGCGCCTGCCGAGCAGGCGAGAAGGATCAGCAGAATAACTCGCAGGAACCTCACTCCTTTCAGTTTTCTGATTCCTTCCATCCGTCTGCGGGAGACTCCTGTGCGAAGCTTCACTATTATCTCATCCTCATAAAGGCAAGCCTTGCTGGGCAGGGCGCCGGAGGCGAATTATCGCCGCGGCTTACGCATTCCGCTTTTTCCTGAGAAAACCGCAAGTGAAAGCTGCCGGAGCAACGATGACAGAAAGGGCGAGGGGAAAGGACTTCATCGGGAGGAAGGGTTTGTCCCGGTGCGGCTTATCCTGTGGGTTCGCACTCTTTATTTCTTTTTTTCGCCTGTTTCAACCTTTTTCTCGGAAGCCGCCGCTGAAAAATAAAAAGGGGCGGAAAAACGATGTCTTCCGCCCCCTGAAAGAAATGACTCAGGACTTCCTTTTTCGACGGAGACCCGCCATTCCGGCAAGTCCCGAGCCGAGGAGGATAATGGACATCGGTTCCGGAACGGGGGTGACGTCGGAGAGCTCGACGACAAGATCATTGTAATCCCTGTCGCCAAGCCCGAAAAAATCCTCCCAGGCGATCACGTAATCGTCCTCGCCCAGGCGCCAGGCGACCATATGGTCCTGGCCGCCAAAATTCCAGTCCGCAACGGAGTAGGCGGCGCCAGGGGGGGCCGTACCATTCGGATCATTGTAGAACGCGAATTCTCCAACGGGATAAAACAGGATTTCTCCCCCGCCGGGATCCGGCGGGACGCTGAAGATGAGACTCTGCCCCGTGCTGTCCCGGTAACCGAAAAATTGGGAATAGTCCGCATATTTGACCTTGAATACGGCTTCCCCATGGCTATTCCCGGATACGCGCCATATTTGATCGTAGAGGTCGCTCACCCGGACCAGATTATCCAGCCCGTAAAGGGTGTCCAGAATTCCCCCGGGGGCGGTCAGGCTTGGCTCACGCCCATCCCCCCCTCCGAGGGGATTGATATAGGTCGCAGCCGGGGCCGTTCCGATCGTCAGCAGAAAGGCAATACCCGCCGGCACAAGGTATTTCAAGATTCGCATGGGTCAACCTCCTCTTTCGCCAGGATGAATAAGAATTAGCGCGAACTCTTGAAAGAGACAATGAGCCCGGGTTCTTAAATTATATTTTTTTTCTGACCGGATCGGTTGAGCGCGGGAATGCGCATCGGAAAGGGATCTCTAATAAATATGCATCAGCTTAAGGTTATGCCTTATTATTTTCAAAAAGTTTTCTGAATTCCCCGTAGCCCTCTTTTTCCAGATCATCCGCAGGTATAAACCTGAGCGATGCGGAATTGATGCAGTATCTGCGCCCGGCAGGCGCGGGGCCGTCTGGAAATACATGCCCCAGGTGCGAGTCTCCTGTTCTGCTCCTGACCTCCGTTCTCGTCATGGAATGGCTTGTATCCGTCTTTTCCACGATGCCGTCGGGGTCCAGGGGCCTGGTGAAACTCGGCCACCCGGAACCGGAATCGAATTTATCGGTCGAGGCGAACAGCGGCTCCCCCGTCACCACGTCGACGTAAATCCCTTTTTTCTTGTTGTTCCAGTATTCGTTCCGGAACGGCGGCTCCGTCCCGTTATTTTGCGTTACTTCGTACTGAAGCCGCGTAAGATTTTCTTTCAGAGATTCTTCATCAGGCTTCCTGTATTTCTTTTCCGCCCCGCTTTTTCTATCAGCACCCCATGTCTCGCGCAGGAACCGGCTGCGTCCGGAACCCTCCCGGTAGATACCGTACCTGGCCGGGCTTTTGCGGGCATAATCCTGATGGTATTCCTCTGCAACGTAAAACCGTTCGAACGGGATGATTTCGGTAACAATCGGCTTGCCGAATTTTCCCGATTTCCGGAGAGCTTCCCTGGACTCTTCAGCCAGTCTTTTCTGTTCCTCATCATGATAGAAAACAGCCGTCCGGTACTGCGAGCCCCGATCCGCAAACTGCCCCCCCGGATCTGTCGGATCGATGCGCCTCCAGAAGACGTCGAGCAGTTGCAGGTACGTGACCCTCGCCGGGTCGTAATGTACCTGCACGGCTTCGTAATGACCTGTTCTTCCCGTCGAGACTTCCTCGTACGCGGGATTCTCCTTTGTCCCGCCCGTGTACCCGGAGATTACTTCCAGCACTCCGGGAATTTCACGGAGATCATGTTCCAGACACCAGAAACATCCTCCGGCAAATGTTGCCGTTGAAGTCTTCTTTTCAGCCATAGCGGCGCCTCATTGCATATATTTGAAATCACACAAGGCAAAAGGGAAGCAAAGATCCGCTTGCCTGGGCGATATTGCTTCTTTGTGAGTCAACTCATTTTTCGCCGATAAATAAATCGTACGCCCCGTTCAGAATGCCTTCGTCCCGTGAATAATCCAGTTCCGAAGCGTATTCCAGGAAGGATCTCAATTCCGCTTCGTCCGCTTTCTCAAAGCCCCCGGGCAACGTCCCCTGCATTTTTTCGTTCTCCGCCTCAATTGCTCTCATGGCGGAATTGAGTATCCGGGCGGCCGCTCCGCCCTGCCTTATTTTCCGGATTACCCGGGAAAAACGCGATTCCGCCGGAATATACGGCACACCCCGCTCGACATAGTCCTCCTTGCCGATTGTCCGCCGGGCGCTTGTCGCGGCGAGCATTCCCGCCTCATTTTCAAATTCCGACTCCGCATGGCGCAGGAAAAGAATACCGAGGGCAAGCATTGGATGCTTTACCGGAAGATCTCCCGACCGGTCTCTTTTACCCGAAAGAGTCTCCAGAACGGCCGGGGCTCTGTTCTCCCGATCGGACATTCTCATCTCTCCCCTGTATATTATATTTGCACGGATGGACGGCTTTTGAAATGAAAAAGCGATACGTATCCTGTCGCTTAATGCTCAGGATAGAATAGAAGCATACATGCTGAAGACAAGAGGTTTTACTCCGGCGGGAAATGGGGCAGGCCGGAGCCGTGAGGGCCCAACCTGCCCTATTCCGGCGGACCGGCCGCCGCGCCGCCGGATGCCGGCCTATCAGTACCTGCTCGGAATTTCCGAAATCCCCAGCATCTGTCTTGCCTGTTCAGGAGTCGCCACCTCGCGCCCCAGTTCTCCCGCCAGCCTGACCGCCTTTTCCACCGCCTGGGCATTGCTCTTCAACAGCTCGCCCCTCCTGTGAAAAAGGTTGTCTTCCATGCCGACGCGCACATGCCCGCCGGTTAAAATTGACAGCGTCATCATTGGGACCTGGTTCAATCCGACCCCGATCGTCTGGAACATGGAATCCGCCGGCAGATTGTCTATCATGTTGATATAGTTCTTCAGGTTTCCCGGCACCGCCAGCCCACCGAGATAGGTGGAGAATATAACGGAATACCAGTACGGCTTCTTCAGCAGTTTCTGCCTTATCAGGTTGTGCACGACGTTAAGCTGTTGGGGATTGTAGATCTCCAGCTCCGGCTTGATGTTTCTTTCCATCATTGCCTGCGAAAACAGCTCCGTCTCCCTGAAGGTTACAATGATGATCCGGTCGTCGAGGGCGACGGCTTCGTCCCGTCCGGAAAGCGGAGGTTTTCTTGCCGGGAGGGTGGCCTTCAAAATTATGGGGCCGCAATTTAACGAACATACCTCCGGGTTTGCGGAAAGCGACGCCATTCTCTCTTCCCTCGTCATGTCGAACCCGCCGCCGGTGGTATTGTTGATGATAATATCCGGACATCGCTCCCTGACCATCCTGTTGATGTTGAAAAAATGCTCCGTACGGGAAGAGGTAACGGCAAACCCCTTCTGCGGATCCCTGGCATGTATGTGAACTGCAGAGGCCCCCGCCTTGTAGCAGGCGTAGGCCTCATCCGCCTGTTCCTCAGGCGATTCGGGGAGGTTTGGATTCGCTTCCTTCCCGATGACGCCGCCGGTAATGGCGACGGAAATAATCAGAGGCGGCATCGTCCCGTTCTTTATCCTCTCCTCGAACTGAACGACGTCTTTATAATCCCACACGTAATCGCTGTATTTCATGCCGTTTCTCTCTTTCAGGGATAATTCGGGAACTGAGCGGGCTTAAAAATTGACTTTATCCAATCCCTTCAATCCCAGGATTTTTCTCGCCTCATCAGCAGACGCCGGCTCTATTCCCAGCTCTCTCGCTATCCTCACAATTTTTGCCACCTGTTCGCCGTTGCTCTTCGCCATGGTCCCCCGGTCGAGATAGAGATTGTCTTCCAGTCCGACACGGACGTTGCCTCCGATGAGAAGTGACTGTGTGCAGATGGGGAACTGGGCCCGGCCGGCCACGCAGACGGAGAATTCGAATTCGCCGATAAGCTTCTTCGCATAATCCACCAGGAAAAGAAGATTTTCGGAACTTGGGGTAATCCCGCCGAGCACCCCCATGACAAACTGCACGTAAACCGGTCTCTTCACCTGTCCCTTTTCGATCATGAAAGCGATGTTGTTGATCATTCCCGAATCGTAGACCTCGAATTCCGGCTTCGTATCGTTTTCATTGAAAATGCGTGCAAATTCCTTCATGGATTTGAAGGTGTTCGGAAAAATAAAATCTTCCGTCATTGCCAGGTATTTGCTTTCCCAGTCGAACTTGAAATTCCTGTACCGGTCAAGGGCATGGAAAAGGGCGAAGTTGATTGATCCTGCGTTGAAAGAACCCAGCTCAGGCTTGAAGGTGGACACCGGGATCAACCGCTGCTCCGCCGTCATTCCGAGCCCGCCGCCGGTAGTGATGCAGATAACGATATTGCATCTGCTTTTGATCCTGGTGACGGCCTCCCTGTAAAGATTCATGTCGGAGACCGGCTGGCCCGTTTCGGGATTGCGGACGTGGATATGGCAGACCGCCGCTCCCGCCTCATGCGCCCGAACCGCTTCGTCCGCTATCTCCTGAGGGGTGATCGGCAGATATTGCGACATGCCCGGGGTATGAATGCTCCCGGTAATCGCGGCTGTAACAACGGCTTTTTCCTTCATGTCTCAGACTCCTTTATAATGTTGTACTAAAGAATTCATTTGTCAGTCCGACGGGATACCGGTCCTATCGGGATTCCCGGCAGGGCGGGAGGACGCGGATCTCCTCCCGCCCCCGGAATTCAGCTCAGTGCATGAATACAAGATAAGTCACGCTTATAACCAGGACGGTCCAGAGGCAGATGACGAAGCCGTAAGGAAGGATGTCCCGGAAAGTCAGGCGGAACGCGCCCAGGACGGGCAGAGCCCAGAAGGGCTGCAGCAGGTTGGTCGTCAGGTCCCCGCTGGTATACGCGTTGATGACGTAGTTTACATTGGCTCCCAGTTGCTGAGCCGCCGGAAGTATGTACGGAGCTTCAATGACGAACTTCGACCCGCCGGAGGGCACAAAGAAATTCAGGAAACCTGAATAGACGAACACGATAAAGGGGAACGTCTCCGGGGTGGAAATCGCCACGAACCAGTTGGCGAATATCTTGGCCAGCCCGGAGTAGCTGATCATCCCGAAGATGCCGGCGTAAAAGGGGAACTGGATAATGACGCCGAAAACGGTGCCCGTGGCCCTCTTCACCGATTCCATGAAGCTGTCCGGCGTACCGTGCAGCAAGGCGCCGATGACCAGGAAGGTGAAATTCAGGGTGTTCAGGTCCAGATTGACGATCCCCTTGGTGACAAAAAACTTCCCGACCCAGAACAGCCCCGCCAGGGATACGATCCACATGAAAACCGGCGAACGGTCCCAGCGCTGGGCGGGAGTCATTCCCGATTTGTCAACCTGCTGTTTTTCTGCCTCGGTGAATTCCTTGATGATTTTTTCGTCAGCTTCGACCGGGTTCTTCGGCAGAAGCAGATAGAAGACAAAAGGTATCGACACCAGCAGAACCAGATTCATCGCCATGAGAATGGGGTCGAAAGTCGTCAGACTCAGGGGTATGACTCCTACGACCTTTTCAATAAAATGGCCGGGCGTGGCCACCAGGAGCTGAGCGGCCATGGACGGACCATTCGCAACAACGATGCCTGCGTAAACGGCCGCGGCTACGGCGGTATAATGCAGTTTCTTTCCCCTCTGGGCGACTACAAGCTCCCTGCCCAGCATGATTCCAGCCATGTACCCAACTCCCCAGTGCACCCACCACAGGAAGCCCACGAGAAGGCTGAAGGAAATAATGGCCTGGCCGGGGGTCTTCGGTATCAGGGCCAGTTTCTTCAGCAGGCCCCTGACCTGCCTTGAATCAGCCACGACGAAGCCGGTGATCATCAGGATGCACATCTGCATGGCAAAGGTCAGCAGCACCCAGAAGCCCTTTACCCAGTGATCAACGATCTGTACAGGCCCCGACGGCGTCAGGCCGAGGGCCATGAAATAAACCAGGACGCTTAACGCAAGGACGAAAACCATGGAGTCAGGAACCCAGCGCAGACTCCAGTCGGAAAAACGAGATATGAAATCCCTCTTTGCCGCATTTCCTGCCTGAGAACTCATGCTGTATTTACCTCCTTTCCATCGTAAAAAAGCACTGCCTCTACACAGGTTAAAAAATGAGTATTACTTGCTTTGACTCTTATTTTTTATTACTGTTCATTTCAATCCCCGGGAAAGCGGTGTTTCCCATCCCCATTTTTGGTGAGTGTATGAGCAGGCAGGCATTCCGAAAATTCATGAAAGAGCATGAAGAAAACATCATCCAGGAACTGCATGCCCAGTTGGGCATGCGTCCCTTATCCGATTACCAGGATTTTTTCCTCCGGACGGAAGAAGGTCTCAGACGGCTCAGGATCTGGGTGCACCTGGTGATAAATGCGCTGGGCGGCAGGGCGGAAGCGCTGTTCCGCGACCAGGAGAAAATCGCCTATACCAGGGCCGTCCAGGGGTTCTCCTTCGGGGACATCACCCACGTCTATCTCATCATGCACAGAATCCTGAACGAGACCATGCGGCACGCCGGCAGCGAGCATCTCATGGATCTGCACAACGAGTACAGCGAGATGCGGGAAAACATGTTCAGGGGCCACAGTATCCTGGCGGCGATGTTTCTGAAAACCCGGGAGGAGGTCATCAGCGAAAAGATATATCATCTGAGATCGCTGCACGATTTCACCAGGGAGATGATAAAGAGCCTCGGGCTGCCGGACATCGTCGGCATAATCCTGAGAAAAAGCAGGTCGCTCTTCAGAATGGAAAGGAGTTTCATGGCCCTGTACCAGGAAGATCGGATGAAGGGGGTCTTCTCTTTTCCCGCCTCCTCGGTGGACAACGCGATATCCTCCCTGATGGAAAAATCGTACAGGGAGAAAAAAGCCCTTTTCATGGAAATGTCCGGCAAGGTCCGCAGAGACATCGCCCTCTCGAAAAACATGCGGATCATGGCCGTCCCGGTCCTGGCGCACAACAGCTGTTACGGGGTCCTGGCGCTGCAGGCGAACAAGCAGCGCAAGTGCCTCTCCTCCAGCCAGATGGATCTGCTGTACCAGCTGCTCAACGTCACGGCCATCGCCATGGAAAACTCGCACATGTTCATCGAGCTCGAGGAGAGGCAGAAGGAACTCAGCTTTCTCACGGAAAAACTGATTAACGTCCAGGAGGAAGAGCGTCGCCAGCTCGCGGCGGATATTCACGATAACCTTGCGCAGGCCCTGACCGGAATGGGCTATAAAATTCAGGTATGCAAAGAATTGCTGAACCGGAACCCCAGGCTGCTGGCGGAGCAGCTGGACAGCCTCTCGAGAATCGCCGAAGACGCGGCCAGACAGTCCCGGGGACTTATGTCCAGCCTCCGTCCCGATCTCCTGGACGACATCGGCCTTGTGGCCGCTCTCCGGAAGTTCATGGGGAATTTTTCGCGGGACACAAATATCAAGATTGAAACGCATCTGCCGAAATACATCCAGCTGCCTCCCGAATTGAAGATATGCCTGTTCCGGGTCGTCCAGGAGGCGCTGTCGAACGTATACAAACATTCCGGCTCGAAAACAGCGGAGGTAAGGATCACAAAGATAAAGAAAAATATAAATCTCACCGTGTCTGACGAAGGCAAGGGCTTCACGAACGCCTCCCACAGATCAGGGATGATGTCGGGCGCGAGCAAGATGGGTCTGCTCGCCATGAAAGAGCGCGTCGAGGCAGCCGGGGGGAGCCTCTATATCGATTCCAGGCCGGGATTCGGATGCCGGCTCAGGGTATCGATTCCGATAGGCAGGGAACAGAGGGTTGCATGAAGAAAAAAATTAAAGTGATGATAGTCGATGATCACGTCATCGTTCAGGAAGGATTGAAGCAGCTGCTGGAACTCGACGACGAAATTGATGTCGTTGAAATCGCAAACAGCGGATTTGAATGCATGCATCTGCTTGAAAAGAACGCGAACCCCGATATCATTCTCATGGATATCAAGATGAAGGACATCAGCGGGATTGAGACGACCAGGCTGATAAGCAGGAAGCACCCGAATATCAAGGTTATCATGCTTACCATCTACACGGACGACCAGTACGTGACCGATGCGATCAACGCCGGCGCCAGGGGCTTCGTGACGAAGGATGTCAAAAGGGACGAATTGATAAATATCATCCACCACGTGATGAAGGATGGATCCTTCCTTGATCCGAAAATCACGAAGTGCATCGTGGATCAGGTCAAAAGGGGGGCAAGATCCGGCCGCGGGACCGAAAAATCCTACTTCACGTACAGGGAGCTGGAGGTTATCAAGGCCCTTGTCGCCGGCCATAAGGACGACGAAATAGCCGGACTGTTACATCTCTCCAAGCATACGATCAGATCTCACATGAAGAATATTTTCCGGAAAACAGGAGTTACATCGCGGTCCCAGGCTATAACAAAGGTAATCAACATGAAAATCGTCAGCCTTGAATAATCCTAAAAAAAGGGTCAGCCGGACGGGCTGACCCTTTTAGCGTCTGGAGGCGGCAACCGGATTCGAACCGGTGAATAACGGTTTTGCAGACCGCTGCCTTGGCCACTTGGCTATGCCGCCCTGAATCCG